>SAMEA3387495__coassemble_1407_pt1 | contig 22505 bp, 19 predicted proteins | sample SAMEA3387495__metabat2_high_PE_036 | metagenome-assembled genome bin SAMEA3387495 (sample SAMEA3387495) | Felis catus | biome: Faeces | place: United Kingdom | collected 2012
AATAAGTATTTTAAATAATAATAAATAGCATTTTTTGCAATGTATTTGGCATTTTATCCTATATACATAGAAAAAATATCAGATATAATGATAAGAAAGAAAATCGTAAACCATGGGTGAAAGAGAGGTTTTTTGATATGGCAGACTGCATTACAATGATAAAATATCAGGGACTTGGGAATGATTATCTTGTGATAGATCCAAATAGGAATCGTGTACAGCTTCAGGGGAAAAAAATTGCACAGATGTGTCAGAGAGGTTTTGGACTGGGGGCGGACGGCGTTCTTTATGGTCCGGTGGAGATTAATGGAAAAATTGGTGTGCATATTTTTAATGCCGATGGAAGTGAGGCTGCCATCAGTGGTAATGGTGTACGGATTTTTGCAAAATATCTGATGGATCAGCAGTATGTAAAGGAAAAGAAATTCAGCATAGAGACACTTTCCGGCCCCATTGAGGTGGAGTGCCTGAATAACCGTGCAACAGAGTTTCGCGTAAATATGGGAAAAGCTTCTTTTGTATCCAGGGAGATCCCGGTTACAGGAGAAATCCGTGAGGTTATTAATGAGAATTTTACTTTTCATGATAAAGAATATAAAGCTACCTGTCTGACCGTAGGAAATCCTCATTGTATTATTTTTATGGATAAGGTAGACGAAAGGACTGCCAGAGCCCTGGGACCTTATGTAGAAAATGCAGATGAATTTCCTGAGAGAATGAATCTTCAGATCTGCCGGAAGATCGATACAGGAAACCTGGATATTGAAATCTGGGAAAGAGGCTCCGGTTATACTAAGGCATCCGGAACGGGAAGCTGTGCAGCTGCGGTTGCAGCTTATCGTCTGGGGCTGGTAGAGAGCCGTGTGAATGTGAACCAGCCGGGAGGAATGATTCAGATCGATATCAGCGATAACGGGGATATCTATATGACAGGAAGCGTAGGTTATGTGGCGGATATGAGAGTGGCAGAGAGCTTTTTCTCCTGAAGGAAAAATATTTCTGCGGAAATCTCTATGTTTTGGAGGAGTTAAAAAGAATCCTGCTGTAGCCATGAAAGAAAAAGGGAAGTCTGTGCATAGTTTATGCACGGCTTCCCTTGCAGTTTTTTCGTAATTATGGTATTCTAGGAACACTTGAAACATGCAGAAACTGCAGGTTTCAATAATATATAGAAAGAAGGTGAAGCTGTGGTTGAATTAGATCAGTTCAAGAGTATTCTTGCAACATACACAGAACCATTAGTGGAAGTGAGGGATTCACTTTGACCTGGCTAACAAAGAAAAGCGGGTTGAAGAATTAGAGCGCGAAATGGAGGCGCCTGATTTCTGGGATGACGCAGAGGTTTCCCAGAAAAAAATGAAAGAATTAAAGAGCATGAAGGACGATATGGAAACCTATCATAATCTGATCACACAGATGGATGATATGGAAACCATGATCGAGATGGGCTATGAGGAGAACGATCCGGATCTTATTCCTGAGATTCAGGAGATGCTGGATGAATTCCGTACATCATTTGATAATATCCGTGTAAAAACTCTTCTGTCAGGCGAATATGACAGCGAAAACGCCATTATCAAGCTGAATGCCGGAGCCGGCGGAACAGAGGCCTGTGACTGGTGTGGAATGCTGTATCGTATGTACAGCCGCTGGGTAGACCGCAAGGGATTTACGATGGAGGTACTTGATTATCTTGATGGAGATGAAGCCGGAGTAAAATCCGTTACTTTCCAGGTAAACGGAGAGAATGCCTACGGTTATCTGAAGTCAGAGAAAGGAGTCCATCGTCTTGTGCGTATTTCACCGTTCAATGCTGCAGGCAAGCGCCAGACATCATTTGTATCCTGCGATGTCATGCCGGATATCAAAAAAGATCTGGATGTAGAGATTAATGATGATGATATCCGTATCGACACTTATCGAAGCAGCGGTGCCGGCGGACAGCACATCAATAAGACCTCTTCTGCAATCCGTATTACGCATTTTCCGACAGGAATCGTGGTGCAATGCCAGAATGAGCGTTCTCAGCATATGAATAAAGATAAGGCTATGCAGATGCTGAAGGCAAAACTCTATCTTTTGAAACAGCAGGAGGCAGAGGAGAAACTTTCAGGTATCCGCGGCGAGGTGACGGACATCGGCTGGGGCAATCAGATCCGTTCTTATGTCATGCAGCCGTATACCATGGTGAAGGATCACCGTACAAATGAAGAAACCGGAAATGTGGATGCAGTGATGGACGGCGGAATTGATCTGTTTATCAATGCATACCTGAAATGGATCGCTCTTTCTAAAAAACCGGAACAGAGCTGATCGGCGGATTCCATTTTCCTGAATCTGCAGGAATAAAAAATACTTGCAGACTATAGTCAGGTGTGATAACATATCCCTCGTAGGAAAACATGTGTCCTTATGAAACGGACACCCCCTGCGAGGGATTTTCTTTTATCATATAGGGGAGAGGAATATGGAAAAAACATCAGAAAAAAACAAATACTTTGTAGTAAAGGAACGGGCAGTTCCGGAAGTACTTTTGAAGGTTGTGGAAGCCAAACGGCTTCTGGATTCCGGAAAGGTACAGACAGTACAGGAGGCTTCAGAGCAGACAGGTATCAGCCGCAGTTCTTTTTATAAATATAAAGATGATATTTTTCCCTTTCATGATCAGGCAAGGGGAAAGACAATTACTTTTATCATACAGATGGATGACGAGCCGGGACTTTTGTCAGCAGTGCTTCATACCATTGCGCGTTTTCACGGAAATATCCTGACGATCCATCAGAGCATTCCTATTAACGGAGTGGCAACTCTGACTCTTAGCGTGGATATTCTTCCCGGACAGGGCGATGCGGAAGCCATGGTAGAATTCATCGAAAAAATTGAAGGAATCCATTATCTGAAGATTCTTGGCCGGGAATAACCGGAAATACAGGCAAAAGAAATAAGGCTGCTGTGGACAGCAGCAAAATAAGAAACATACAGGGGAGGAAGAAATGGTAAATATAGCAGTATTAGGATACGGCACTGTTGGAAGCGGTGTGGTAGAGGTTATCAACACAAACCATAAAAGCATCAATAAACGTGCAGGAGCTGAGATCAATATCAAATATGTTCTGGACCTCAGGGATTTTCCGGGAGATCCGGTACAGGATATTCTGGTTCATGATTATGAGATCATTGCAAATGATCCGGAGGTAGATATCGTAGTAGAGGTTATGGGTGGAATTGAGCCGGCTTATACTTTTGTAAAGCGTGCACTGGAATCCGGCAAAAGCGTATGTACCTCCAACAAGGCTCTGGTTGCAAAGCATGGTCCTGAACTGATGGAGATCGCAAGAGAAAAAGATATTAATTTTCTGTTTGAAGCAAGCTGCGGAGGCGGAATTCCCATTATCCGTGCATTAAATTCCTCTTTGACAGCCGATGAGATTGATGAGATCACAGGAATTCTCAATGGAACTACAAACTATATGCTTTATAAAATGAGTACAGAAGGTTCTGCGTTTGATGAGGTTTTGAAGGAGGCGCAGCAGAAAGGCTATGCAGAGGCTGATCCGACTGCTGATGTGGAAGGATATGATGCATGCCGTAAAATTGCAATCTTATCTTCTCTGGCATATGGTAAGTTTTTGAATTACGAGGAGATTTATACAGAAGGCATTACGAAGATCACACCGGAGGATATGGAATACGCAGCAGAGCTTGGAATGACTATTAAACTTCTGGCTACCAGCCGCAAAGTTGGTCAGGACTCTTTCTACGCTATGGTGGCTCCGTTCCTTCTCAGCAAAAAGAGTCCATTATTTAGTGTAAATGATGTGTTTAACGGTGTATTTGTACATGGAAATGTTCTGGGTGACGCAATGTTCTATGGAAGCGGGGCAGGCAAGCTCCCTACGGCAAGCGCTGTAGTAGCTGATGTGGTAGATGAAGCTAAGCACCTTCATAGAAATATTATGACAAACTGGACAAGCACACCTCTTCATCCTGTGGAAATGGATGACGTGACCGGAAGATTTTTCGTAAGAGTCAAAGGCGCTACTGTAGATCAGGTAGAAGAAGTGTTCGGAAAAGTTGAAATCGTAAATCTGAAGAAATTCCCGGGAGAATTTGCCTTTATCACTCCTGCTATGAAACAGGGAGAATATAAAGAAAAAGTGGCAGAATTCAATGGTAAAGTGGTAACCATGATCCGGGTGAAAGACTGAACCGAACAGTGAGGAGGAAATCCCTAAGGGATACCTGTATGTCCGGCCGAACCGGACAGTGAGGAGGAAATCCCCAAGGGGATACCTGTATGTCCGGCCGAACCGGACAGTGAGGAGGAAATTATGAAATATGTTGTGGTTTTAGGAGATGGAATGGCAGACTGGCCAATAGAAAGCCTGAACGGAGAAACCCCTCTTTCCTGTGCAGAAACTCCCTGCATGGATGCACTTGCAAAGGTATCTGAGATTGGAATGGCAGCCACTATTCCGGAAGGAATGGCGCCGGGAAGCGATACGGCAAATCTTTCTGTTATGGGATACGATCCCAGGAAATATTACACAGGAAGATCGCCGCTGGAGGCTTTGAGCATTGGCGTGGATATGAAAAACAGTGATGTGGTGTATCGCTGTAATCTTGTAACATTGACGGAAGAGGATATACCTTACGAAGAGCAGAGAATCCTGGACCACAGCTCAGGTGAAATAAGTACAGAAGATGCAGATATTCTTTTAAAGGATGTGTGCAGAGAGCTGGAAAATGAAAATTATCATTTTTATACAGGAACCAGCTATCGCCACTGCCTTGTGTGGAACAACGGAAAAGTGCTGGAATTGACACCGCCTCATGATGTGCTGACGCAGAAGATCGGTTCCTATCTTCCAGATGAGGAACGGCTTCTCTATATGCAGAAGAGAAGTTATGAGATTCTGAAAGAGCATCCGTTGAACAAAAAAAGAAAAGAACAGGGTCTGAATCCTGCCAACAGTCTCTGGTTCTGGGGGGCAGGAACAAAACCGATCCTTACTTCTTTTGAGGCAATTCATCATAAAAAAGGTGTTATGATCTCTGCAGTAGATCTTTTGAAGGGAATTGCCGTAGGCGCTGAGATGGACCGCATCGTCGTGGAAGGAGCTAATGGCGGTCTTCATACAAACTATGAAGGAAAAGCCCGGGCAGCGGTGGATGCACTGACAAAAAAGGGATATGATTTTGCCTATATCCATGTAGAGGCTCCGGATGAAATGGGGCATCAGGGAAGTGTGGAACGTAAGATCCAGGCAATTGAGTACCTTGACCAGAGACTGATACGACTGGTAAAAGAAGGACTGGATGCGGCAGGTGAGGATTATCGAATGCTGATCCTTCCGGATCACCCTACACCTGTAAAGGTGCGAACTCATGTAGCGGAGCCGGTTCCCTATCTTTTGTATGACAGTACCGCACCGGAACAGCACGACTGGCATTATAATGAAAAAGAAGCTGCAGACAGTGGAAAGACAGTCAGTCACGGCTGGGATATGATGAAATATCTTTTCGGAGGAGAATTATGTTAATTGTAAAGAAATTCGGAGGAACTTCTGTGGCCAACAAGGAGCGTATCTTTAATGTTGCCCGCAGATGTATAGAAGATTATAAAAAAGGAAATGATGTGGTGGTTGTACTTTCTGCAATGGGAAAGTATACAGACGAGCTGATATCTATGGCTGCAAACATCAATGAGAAGCCGCCGAAAAGGGAGATGGATATGCTGTTTACCATAGGTGAACAGATGTCTGTGGCTCTTATGAGCATGGCTATGGACAGTCTGGGCGTTCCGGCTGTATCTCTTAATGCATTTCAGGTTGCTATGCATACTACAAGCGTTCATGGCAATGCCCGTTTAAAAAGAATTGATACAGAACGTATTAAAAGGGAACTGGACAGCCGTAAGATTGTTGTAGTTACCGGTTTTCAGGGAATTAACAAATATGATGATTATACTACACTTGGCAGAGGCGGATCTGATACTACGGCAGTTGCTCTGGCGGCAGCTCTTCATGCGGATGCCTGTGAAATCTATACAGATGTAGACGGCGTTTATACCGCAGATCCACGCAAAGTTCCTACAGCCCGCAAGCTGAAGGAAATCACCTATGATGAGATGCTGGATCTGGCAACGCTGGGAGCAGGTGTGCTTCATAACCGTTCTGTGGAAATGGCAAAAAAATATGGAGTGCCTCTTGTTGTGCGCTCCAGTCTGAATACAAGTGAAGGAACTGTTGTAAAGGAGGAAGTAACAGTGGAAAGAATGCTGATCAGCGGTGTGGCGCTGGATACAGATGCAGTAAGAGTTGCGGTGATCGGACTTAAGGATATTCCGGGAATGGCATTTAAGCTTTTTGATGTTCTTGCAAAGAGAAACATCAATGTGGATGTAATCCTGCAGTCTATCGGACGTGCAGGAACAAAAGATATTTCCTTTACCGTAGATGGTAAGGATCTGGATGATGCGGTGGCAGTTCTGGAAGAACATCAGGCAAGACTTGGATATAAGGAGCTTCATTCTGAGAGAAATATTGCCAAGCTGTCGATTGTAGGTGCTGGAATGATGAGTAATCCGGGCGTGGCAGCCAAAATGTTTGAAAGTCTTTATAATGAGGGAGTAAATATCAATATGATCTCAACCTCAGAGATCCGCGTTACTGTTCTGATCAATGAAAAAGACGGCATCCGTGCTATGAATGCAGTTCACGATGCGTTTAATCTGGCAGACTGATAAAAATCAGAATCGAGCCCATTTCGAAATGATTTCGGAGTGGGCTTTTTGTATGATTCTTACATATAAATGTGCGAAAAAGCTGGAAATTTTGTGAAAATTCGTATATAATAAGTAAAAAATGACCAATGGAGGATAATCTATGAGAAAAAAATATCTGGCTTTTTTACTTGCAGGATGTATGAGTTTGAGTTTTTCAACAGCTGCATGGGGAGCTGAGGAACCTGAAGATCCTGCACAGACAGAGACATCTTTGGATACAGCAGGAGAGACAGAAGGGAATCCGCTGCAAACAGATGCAGAGCTTGGTACAGATATTTATGGATATCAGATAGAATATGCAGGAAATCTTATCCAGCTGCCAATGACTTATGACGATTTTACAGCTATGGGCTGGACTCTGAGTAAAAATGACAGTCCGGATACCATGATTTCTACAGGTTCCTATGGAATGGCTACATTTAATAATGGAGAAGTCAGTGCCTATGCTGATATGATTAATTTTGGAATTAATGAGGCACCTCTTTCCGATTGTCTTGTAGGAGGGATTAAGCTTGATCTGGCATGGGGAGATATAGATCTGTCCAGTCTTACAGTGAAGCTTCCTGGCGGGCTTGTTATGGGAACTTCCAATATAGAAGATATCAAGGCAGCATATGGAGAGCCAAGCGATACCTATGAAGGCGATCTTTATACAAAAATGACTTACCAGCAGGATTCCTATCAGAGAGCAGAGCTGTATGTATACAAAGAAGAAAATACCCTTCTTCAGGTTGATCTGCGGAATTTTAAAGAACCGGAAGATTTTGATAAAGGCAGTGTCAGCACAGAGGTTCCGGATATTGTAAGCAATTATAAGGCTCCGACAGCTTTGGGCGGTGATTTTATGGAGCCCGATGTGGAATTTATGGGAAGTCTTTACAGACTTCCGGCTCCGGTTTCCGCATTTCTTGATAATGGATGGGTAATGAAGGATGTTGCAGAGGATGCATTCCTGGAAGGCGGAGGTCTGGAGTTTATTGAAATGATGAAAGAGAATCAGACAGCTCGTTTTTCTGTTTATAACCTTACGGAAAATGCCACGTCCATTGAAAACTGTTTTGTGACAGAGCTTTCCTTTGGAAGCTACGATCCGGAGATTCTGGAGCTGAAGCTTTCAGAAAACATTACTCTGGGGGCAGACAAAAATGAATTGCTCACTAAAGCTTCAGAGAGAGGATATCTGTATGATGACAAGGATAATTATCTGACTATCTATCCGGACAAAGATTCCAAGCTGGATCATTATGTGGAATTCTGGTTCAATGAAGATGAAAGTACCACTCAGGCAGCCAGTATTACAATTCACCATGAACTGACAGAGACACCATAACCGTACAGCAGTAGTTTTTAACCGCTTATCCATTTTTACGGGTAAGCGGTTTTTCCTGATGGCGGAAGAAATAATAAGAAAAAGATATCGACACTTGTATCAAATCGTGCTAAAGTATCTAGATAGCAGTAGAAAGAGAGTGAGGAACGGTAATGAATGGAAACCGAAGATACTGGAAATCCTATGCAAAAGAATTTTTGCAGGGTAAATGGGGACTGGCTATTGTTGGAATGATGGCGGCTCCTCTTATGAATACGATCGGAATGGCAGTAACAGGAAGACTTTTTCCGGGAACTGCATTTCTTGCGTGGATACTTGGAGAAATTTTTCTTCTGATCGTTTCATTGTTGTCGATGATTGTCAGTACGGGTTATAATTATATGCTTCTGAACATGGCGAGAGGCAGGGAATACAGAGTAAGCGATCTTTTCTGCATGTTCCGGAAGGGCTCGGATGGTATTCTGGTAGCAGGCTTTATTATCTCTCTGATTGATACCGTGCTGATGATACCTTTTTATTATCTGTCAAATACTACAGTGCCGGCAGGAGAGACCATAGAAGCTCTTTATGCATGGATGAAGCCGATCATGCTCTGTATGCTTGTTGGAACACTTCTGGGAGTGGTGATCAAACTGCCTTTTTCCATGGCTTTTTATATTCTGGCAGATGAACCGCAGCTAAAAGGAACTCAGGCATTGAAAAAAAGTGCACAGCTGATGAAGGGACATATGTGGAAGTTTTTTATGCTTCAGCTTAGCTTTGTACCCATGATCCTTTTGTCTGTAGTGACATTTTACATTGCGCTTATCTGGGTTATGCCGTATATGCAGGCATCTATGACAGCCTTTTATATGGATGTGACCGGAGAACTGGAGGAGAGACGGAGAAAGCACGCACAGGAAATGGCCAGATGGACTCCGGAAGTCCTTGGATTAACCGGGGAAAACGAAAATTCAGAGGAAATGCAGGAACCTGAGGCTCATCGTACAGGGGATGATTATGACGCAGAGGCATAGGCGCTTTTCCATATGAAGGAGAAAGAGACTGACAGAAAAGAAATAACTGGAGGAAAACATGGATATTATTCAGATAATCACACAGGAGCTTAATGTAGAAAAATGGCAGGTAGAGGCAGCTGTGAAGCTGATCGATGAGGGCTGTACGATTCCTTTTATCTCTCGTTACCGTAAAGAGGCTACCGGATCATTAAATGACGAACAGCTCCGATCCCTTTATGAAAGACTTCTCTATCTGAGAAATTTGGAGGACAAAAAGAACCAGGTTCTTGGAAGTATTGAGGAACAGGGCAAACTGACTCCGGAGCTGAAAAAGCAGATTCAGGAAGCACAGACATTGGTAGTAGTAGAGGATCTTTACCGCCCATACAGGCCGAAGCGACGCACTCGTGCAATTATCGCAAAGGAAAAAGGACTGGAGCCTCTGGCTAATATCCTGATGCTGCAGCTGACAGAGAAAACTCCGGAGGAGGAAGCAGAAGCCTTCGTATCCGAAGAAAAAGGTGTGGCTGACGTAAAGGCGGCTCTGGATGGAGCAAAGGATATTATTGCAGAGCATATTTCTGACGAGGCAGACTACAGGATCTATATCCGTAAACTGACAGTTCAGAAGGGAACCGTGGTTTCTTCCGCTAAGAAGCCGGAGGAAGCTTCTGTTTATGAAATGTATTATGAGTTTGAGGAGCCTGTAAAGAAGCTGGCAGGTCACAGGATCCTTGCCTTGAACCGTGGTGAAAAAGAAAAGATCCTTACTGTAAAGATCAGTGCGCCAGAGGAAGATATCCTCAGGTGGCTGAGAAAACAGGTAATAACCAGAGAAAATCCCAAGACCTCTCCGATTCTGGAAGAGGTTGTAGAGGACAGCTATAAGCGTCTGATCGCTCCGGCCATCGAGCGTGAGATTCGAAGCGATCTTACAGAAAAAGCAGAGGATGGAGCAATTCATGTATTCGGAAAGAATCTTGAGCAGCTTCTTATGCAGCCTCCGATCGTAGGAAAGGTGGTTCTTGGATGGGATCCGGCTTTCCGTACAGGATGCAAGCTGGCCGTTGTGGATGCTACCGGAAAGGTTCTGGATACCACGGTCATTTATCCTACAGCACCTACTTCAGATGCGAAGATCCGGGCAGCGAAGGATACACTGAAAAAGCTGATCCGTAAATACAATATTTCTTTGATCTCTCTTGGAAACGGAACGGCATCAAGAGAATCGGAACAGATCATTGTGGAACTTTTGAAAGAAATTCCAGAGCATGTGTCTTATGTGATCACCAATGAGGCGGGCGCTTCCGTATATTCCGCCAGCAAGCTGGCTACAGAAGAATTTCCTAATTTCGATGTGGGGCAGAGAAGTGCTGCTTCTATAGCCAGACGTCTGCAGGATCCTCTTGCAGAACTGGTGAAGATCGATCCAAAATCTATCGGAGTTGGCCAGTACCAGCATGATATGAACCAGAAAAAGCTTGGAGAGGCTCTTGGAGGTGTAGTAGAGGACTGTGTAAATAAAGTCGGTGTGGATCTTAACACGGCGTCAGCTTCTCTTCTGGAATATATTTCCGGTATCAGCAAGGTGATCGCAAAAAATATTGTTGCCTATCGTGAGGAAAACGGTCGGTTTGAAAGCCGAAAAGAGCTTTTGAAGGTTGCCAAGCTGGGACCGAAGGCCTTTGAACAGTGTGCAGGCTTTACACGTATTACCGGAGGAAAGAATCCACTGGATGCAACAAGCGTTCATCCGGAGAGCTACGAGGCAGCTCAGAAGCTTCTGGAGACAATGGGATTTACTGCAGAGGATATCATGGCAGGAAAGCTTGCAGGAATTTCCCGTAAGATCAAAGACTACAAAAAGCTGGCAGAAGAGCTTGGGGTAGGAGAGATTACTCTTCGGGATATCGTAAAGGAACTGGAAAAACCGGCTCGTGATCCAAGAGAGGAAATGCCGAGACCGGTACTTCGCACAGATGTCCTTGATATGAAAGACCTGAAAGAAGGAATGATCCTGAAGGGAACGGTTCGTAATGTTATTGATTTCGGTGCTTTTGTAGACATCGGAGTTCATCAGGACGGACTGGTGCATATTTCCGAGATCAGTGAAAAATATATCAAACATCCGCTGGAAGCTGTCAGTGTGGGAGATGTGGTAGATGTTCGGGTGCTTGGAGTAGATATGAAGAAAAAACGTATCAGCCTTTCCATGAAAGGAATCAAATAAATAAATATAAGAAGGATTTATGCAGAATGAAGGCTGCCGGAAGCGATCAAGCTCCGGCAGCCTTCATTTTTCAGAAGATGATTTAAGTTTAGGAATTTATCCAAGCAGGGCGGAATCGTTGGAAAATTCCTGTCCGCTTGCTTTTTCAAACTGATCCAGAAGATTTCTTACGGTCAGTTTTTTCTTTTCTTCTCCCTCGATATCCAGTATGATCTTTCCTTCCATCATCATAATAAGACGATTTCCGTGATTGATAGCATCCTGCATATTGTGAGTGATCATCATAGTAGTAAGATGATCGCGGTTTACGATCATATCGGTGATTTCCAGGACTTTTGCCGCTGTTTTAGGATCAAGGGCAGCAGTATGCTCATCCAGAAGAAGAAGCTTGGGCTTTTTCAGAGTAGCCATAAGAAGCGTGAGAGCCTGCCGCTGACCGCCGGAGAGAAGCCCTACTTTGGAAGTAAGACGATTCTCAAGTCCAAGATCCAGAACCTTCAGCAGTTCTTTGTATTCTTCGCGTTCTTTACGAGTGATGCCCTGAAGGAGAGAACGTCTTTTGCCGCGGCGTTTTGCCAGAGCAAGATTTTCTTCAATTCCCATAGTGGCTGCGGTTCCTGTCATAGGATCCTGGAATACACGGCCAAGGTATGCTGCTCTTTTATGCTCAGAAAGTTTGGTTACATCTGTTCCGTCAATGAGGATCTGTCCCTCATCTACCAGCCATGTGCCGGCCACCGCGTTCAGCATGGTGGATTTTCCTGCGCCGTTTCCTCCGATGACTGTTACGAAGTCACCTTCTTTCAGGGTAAGGGAAAGACCGTTCAGGGCAAGCTTTTCATTGATGGTGCCGGGATTGAAGGTTTTATATATGTTTTTCAGTTCAAGCATTTGTATTACCTCCGCGTTTTGTCGGTTTTGCAAAATATTTTGCCTTCCAGTACGGAACAGCAAGGAAGACAGCTACCACAAGGGCAGACAGCAGTTTCAGAAGATCCGTGTCAATTCCCATCCAGATCACAGCCTGAAGGACAAGATAGTAGAGGATGGAACCCAGAGCTACGCTGAAAAGGCGGAGGGCAAAATTTCGGAAGATTTTGCCAAAGATGGCTTCTCCGATGATTACGGCAGCAAGTCCGATGACAATTGCACCGCGTCCCATATTTACGTCTGAAAATCCCTGATACTGTGCCAGAAGAGCACTGGAAAGAGCCACAAGACCATTGGAGATCATAAGTCCCAGTACCTTGCTGAAATCGGTGTTGATGCCCTGTGCTCTGGACATATTTGGATTACAGCCGGTGGCACGGAGGGAACAGCCGATTTCTGTTCCGAAGAACCAGTACAGGATGGCGATGAGCGCCACGATAAAAACTGCAACGATCAGGATGGTGTTCTGATTCAGGGGAACGCCTTTTACATTGCGAAGAGACACCAGAAGATCATACTTGCTGGCATTGACAGCCTGATTGGCTTTTCCCATAATCTTCAGATTGGCGGAATAAAGTCCAAGCTGAGTCAGGATACCTGCAAGGATAGCAGGGATGCCCATGACAGTATGAAAAATTCCGGTTGCAAGTCCTGCCAGCATACCGGCGCCGGTAGCGGCCAGCATGGACACCCAGATATTGTGTCCGCTCATAAGCATCATAATGCAGACGGCGCCTCCGGTACACATAGTACCGTCTACTGTCAGGTCGGCCACATCCAGAATGCGGAAGGTAAGGTATACGCCGATGGCCATGATGCCCCAGATCAGTCCCTGGGCAGCGGCTCCCGGCAGTGCGTTGATCAAACTCATAATTTCCATTGGGATTCCTCCTGTGTAACATAACCAGCGAGAAAGGAGATTCCTTTCCCGCTGGTTATGGTTCGTATATCATATATTTTATAGGGGATTGCTGTGGTTAATAAGGTACAGATGTCGTTTTTATTATTCGGCACTGATGGCTTCGTAATCATCCGGAACTTCGATTTCAAGCTCTTCGCAGATTTCCGGATTATATTTCTTGGTAAAGTTCGGAGCGTATTCCACAGGCATTTCTGAGATATCGGCTTCGCCTTTGAGAACCTTGACTGCCATTTTTCCTGTGGCAACACCGAGATCATAGTAGCTGATGGAAAGTGTGGCAACTCCGCAGCCGCTGCAGATACCTTCTTCACCTGCAATTACCGGAACCTTTTCCGGAAGGCAGATATTGTTGATAATTTCTGCGTTGGATGCAGCTGTATTATCTGTGGGTACATAGATCACATCACTTTCGGAAGCTGCTGTGGTAGCCACTGAAGAAAGATCATTGGAATCGGAAAATGCATAAAATTCACAGGTATAACCAAGCTCTTCCAGAGCTGCTTTTACCGTATCTACCTGATACTGGGAATTTGCCTCAGCGGAACAGTAGAGAAGTCCTACATTTTCTGCATCCGGAAACAGCTCATTAAGCATTGCTGCCTGCTGGTCAAGAGGAGCAAGGTCAGCGGTTCCGGAAACATTGGTTCCGACTGTGCCGTCAAAATCATCCAGATCAAGGGCAACACCGTACTCTGTAACCGAGGTTCCAAGAACGGGGATATCTGCTGTGCCGGAAGCTGCAGCCTGAAGAGCGGCAGTGGCATTTGCCAGTATCAGATCTACATCGTTGGAAACAAAGCTGTTGATGATGGTAGCACAGGTATTGGAATCTCCCTGGGCATTCTGCTCATCGAAAGTTACTTTGTCACCGAATTCATCTGTAAGAGCATCTTTAAAGCCCTGAGTAGCCGCGTCAAGAGCTTCGTGCTGAACCAGCTGGCAGATTCCCACATTGTAAGAATCATCTGCAGCCAGAACACTGATGCTGCTCATTCCTGCAGCCATAGCTGCAGAAAGAATAACTGCTAAAATCTTTTTTTTCATATTCTATATCCTCCTCTTAAATGGCTTTTTGTAAATTCCATTTTTATTCATGTGACTTTTACAGTATAACGCTTTAACGCCGCAAAGTCAAGAAGTGTGATGAAAAATAAAAGAAAAATATAGGCTGAAAAATATTTGTTAGGCTGAAAAAATAGTTAGAATTGTCTGATTGTATTGACAATTTACGCTGTTTTCGCTATTATTAAGGTAGTTTCAAAGAGGCGGGACCCGATGGTGTTGTGCCTCTTTATGTTTCATAAAATGTGCATCCCGCAGAAATGAAACCTTGCGGAGAATGGAGGAAAACAGGATGAAAAAAGCATTAGCAGTTGGTCTTGCGGCAGCTATGGCAGTTTCTATGACTGCTCCGGTATACGCTGAAGGCGAAGGAGTTGCCAAGGAAGATCTGAAGATCGGTATCATTTATATCGGTGATGAGAATGAGGGCTACAGCGCAGCTCATATGGCTGGTATTGATGAGATGGTAAAGAATCTTGGATTGGAAGATTCCCAGGTGATCGAAAAAACTCTGATCGGTGAGAACGAGGCATGTTACGATGCAGCAGCTGACCTGGCTGACCAGGGCTGCCAGATCGTATTTGCAAACAGCTTCGGACATGAGACTTATATTCTTGAAGCAGCAGGTGAGTATCCGGAGGTTCAGTTCTGTCATGCAACAGGAACTCAGGCAAAAGCAAGCGGACTTGAGAACATGCATAACTATTTTACTAATATTTATGAATCCCGCTATGTATCCGGTGTTGTGGCAGGACTTAAGCTGAACGAAATGATCGAGGCAGGCGAGATCACAGAAGACAAGGCGAAGATGGGTTATGTAGGCGCTTTCCCATATGCAGAGGTTATCTCCGGATTTACTTCTTTCTATCTTGGCGCTAAGAGTGTATGCCCGTCTGTTACCATGGAAGTAAAATATACAAACAGCTGGGCAAGCTTTGACCTTGAAAAAGAGTGTGCAGATGCTCTGATCTCTGACGGCTGTGTTCTGATCAGCCAGCACGCAGATACAACAGGCGCTCCGACTGCATGTGAAGCGGCAGGCGTTCCATGTGTAGGCTACAATATTGATATGACATCTGTTGCTCCGAACACTGCTCTTACTTCCGCATCTATTAACTGGGGCGTATATTATACATACGCTGTACAGAGCATGATCGATGGAACACCAATCGATGTTGACTGGTGCAAGGGATTTGCAGAAGGCGCTGACAAGCTTACAGAGCTCAATGAGAAGGTAATTGCAGAAGGAACAGAAGAAAAGGTAAAAGAAGTTGAGGATGCGATCATTGATGGTTCTCTCCATGTATTCGATACCTCTACATTTACTGTTGACGGCGAAGAAGTTACCACTTATGAAAAAGACGGAACAGAATATGTATCTGACGGATATTTCCATGAGTCTGAATATGCTTCTGCACCGGCATTTGATCTGGCAATTGATGGAATCACATCTATCGTAGAATAAGACATACAGATGGCGGAGCTGCTTGTCAGCAGCTCTGCTTTTTTGTATGATGGATTATTTTCATATTCTCCATTATACAAAAAAGCAGAGCAATCTGCAGTAAGTCCCTCAGGAATTGAGGGATTTCGAAGCGGATTTATCCGCTTTATTCTGAGAAATACCATGCAGTACATAAAAGGAGGGGACAGAAGTGGGAGAAAATTATGCTCTTGAGCTGAAGCAGATCACCAAGCGCTTTGGTTCTGTTCTGGCAAATGACCATGTGGATCTGACACTGAAAAAATCAGAGATTCTGGCAATCCTGGGAGAAAATGGAAGTGGAAAGACTACATTGATGAATATGATCTACGGTATTTATTATCCGGATGAGGGTCATATACTGGTAGACGGAAAAGAAGTATCTATACGTTCGCCAAAAGATTCACACAAGCTGGGTATCGGAATGGTACATCAGCATTTTAAACTGGTAGATGTTCTTACCGCGGCGGAAAATATCATCCTGGGACTTCCTGGAAAAGCTATGCTGAACATGAAAAAGGTTACGGCAGAGATCCAGGCTCTTGTAAATAAATACGGATTTGATATCGACCTGTCACAGAAGATATACGAAATGTCTGTTTCTCAGAAACAGACGGTGGAAATTGTGAAAATGCTGTACAGAGGAGCCAGGATATTAATCCTTGACGAGCCTACTGCGGTTCTTACACCTCAGGAAGCGGACAGACTTTTTGATATTCTGAGAAATATGAGAGACGACGGATGTTCGATCATTATTATTACGCATAAGCTTCAGGAAGTGCTTGCACTTTCGGATCGTGTTGCTATTCTCCGCAAGGGAAAATATATTGATACTGTGGAAACGTCAAGCGCCAATGTTCAGAGCCTTTCTGAGATGATGGTAGGTGCAAAGGTAGATCTGGATATCGATCGCCCGGACCCTGTAGATCCTCAAAAACGTTTGGAGATCAAAGGGCTTACCTGTAAGGACAAGGAAGGTGTTAAAACTCTGGATGATGTGGATCTTGTAGTCAACAGTGGTGAGATCCTTGGAATTGCCGGAATTTCAGGAAGTGGTCAGAAAGAGCTTCTGGAAGCAGTTGCCGGACTTCAGGCAGCCGAAAGCGGAACAATCCTGTTTACCGATGAGGATGGAAACCAGAAAGATCTGGCAAAAATGGATTCCGTAGAGATTCAGGAACTGGGCGTAAGTCTTGCTTTTGTTCCGGAGGACCGTATCGGTATGGGACTTGTCGGCGATATGGATATGACGGATAATATGATGCTGAGAAGTTATCATAACGGCAAGGGCGGTCTGCTTGACAGGAGAGGTCCCAGACAGCTTGCCACTACGATCAAGGATCAGCTGGAGATCATGACACCGAGTATTTCTTCTCCTGTCCGTCAGATGTCCGGAGGTAATGTACAGAAAGTACTGGTAGGCCGTGAAATTGCCCAGAATCCGAAGATATTGATGGTAGCTTACCCCACCAGAGGAATTGATATCAATTCTTCCCATACCATATATAAGCTTTTGAACGAGCAGAAAAAACATGGAGTTGCAGTGATCTGTGTAATAGAGGATCTGGATGTTCTGCTAGCTCTTTGCGACAGGATCGCCGTTCTCTGCGGCGGAAAGATCAGTGGTGTGGTAAATGGAAGAGCTGCGACCAAAGAAGGAATTGGACTTCTGATGACAAAGCATGAAAAAGGAGGGGAGCAGTAATGAAAAAAGAACCTTTCTTAAAAATGTCCAGGCGTGAAAAGATCAGCTGGCAGAAAAGGCTTATGATTCGTATTGCGGCCCTGATTCTGTCACTTCTGGTCTGTGCGGGTGTGATCTTTCTTCTGGTAAGAATGAACCCCTTTGACGTATATAAGGCTATCTGGGACGGAGCGCTTGGATCAGAGCGCCGTATCTGGATCACTGTCCGTGATACCATGATTCTTCTGTGTATTGCAATCGGTCTTGCACCGGCATTTAAGATGCGTTTCTGGAATATCGGTGCTGAGGGACAGATCCTGGTAGGCGGTGCCTGTGCAGCGGCAGCCATGATCTATGCAGGTGACAAAATGTCTCCGGTACTTCTTCTGGTTGTTATGTTTGTATGCTCTGCGCTGGGCGGTATGATTTGGGGTATGATCCCGGCTGTGTTTAAAGCCTACTGGAATACAAATGAAACGCTGTTTACCCTGATGCTAAACTATGTTGCCATGCAGATTGTAACCTTCTGTATTGTATTCTGGGAGAATCCAAAAGGTTCCAATACAGTGGGAATCATTAATCAGTCTACACAGGCCGGCTGGCTTCCGGAGCTTTTTGGACAGAAGTATGGCTGGAATGTTCTGATCGTGCTGGTATTTACGGTAGTAATGTTTATTTATCTGAAATACAGCAAGCATGGTTACGAGATCTCCGTTGTGGGAGAAAGTGAAAACACAGCCAGATATGCAGGCATCCGGGTGAAAAAGGTTATTATCCGTACTATGGCGATCTCTGGTGCGATCTGCGGCATTGCCGGTTTTGTTATTGTCAGCGGTGCAAGCCATACCATTTCCACAGCTACAGCCGACGGACGTGGATTTACAGCTATCATCGTTGCATGGCTTTCCAAATTTAATACGTTTATCATGCTGGCGGTATCCTTCGGTATCGTATTTATGCAGCAGGGCGCGGTGCAGATCGCAACCCAGTACGGACTGAATGAAAATGCTTCCGATGTTATCCTTGGAATTATCCTGTTTTTCCTGATCGGAGCAGAATTCTTTATTAATTACAAAGTTGAGCGTGCAAAAAAATAGGAGGAAGATGCAATGAGTGTACTTATTATTTTTATTCAAAAAGCAATTGTCCAGGGCATCTGTATTCTTTATGGGGCGCTTGGCGAGATTATGACAGAAAAATCTGGAAACCTGAACCTTGGAATACCGGGAATCATGTATATGGGCGGAATCTCCGGTCTGATGGGAGCTTTCTTTTATGAAAAAGACAATCCGAATCCAAATGCACTGGTGGGAGTGCTGATCTCGCTTTTATGTGCTTTTACGGTAGCGGCTCTGGGCGGACTGATCTACAGTGTACTTACCATTACTCTCAGAGTAAATCAGAATGTAACCGGTCTGGCTCTTACGATTTTTGGTACCGGATTCGGAAACTTCTTCGGAGGATCCATTTCCAAGCTTGCCGGAGGTGTGGGACAGATTTCTGTTAAAGTAACAGGAAGTGCTTATACGGCAAAAATTCCAGGATTATCCAAGATTCCGGTTCTGGGAGACCTTCTGTTCAGCTATGGATTTATGACATACCTGTGTATTATCGTGGCAGTGCTTCTGTCGGTGTTCCTGTTTAAGACAAGATATGGACTGAACCTCCGTGCCATCGGAGAGAATCCGGGAACTGCTGATGCAGCCGGTATCAACGTAACCAAATATAAATACCTTTCCACTTGTATCGGTGCAGGGCTTGCAGGTCTGGGCGGTCTTTACTTTGTAATGGAATACTCAGGCGGAACCTGGACAGACAATGGGTTTGGAGACAGAGGCTGGCTGGCAGTTGCCCTTGTTATTTTTGCACTGTGGAAACCGATTAATGCCATCTGGGGTGCGTTTCTGTTTGGGGCGCTCTACATTCTGTATCTTTACATCCCGGGTCTGGGAAGAAGCATGCAGGAAGTATTTAAGGCTCTGCCTTATGTGGTTACGATCATCGTTCTTGTATTTACCAGCTTCCGTAAAAAGAAGGAGCACCAGCCTCCGGCAGGTCTGGGACTTCCGTACTTCAGGGAAGAACGTTAAAAAAGTATTGCAAATACATTTATACGGCAGTATAATAAAGCATATAAAAGGAAATTCTTCGGGGCAGGGTGACTGTGATCTGCATAAGGCAGAAAGCGGAATTCCCTACCGGCGGTATAGTCCGCGACCCGCTATAAGCGGTTGATCTGGTGACCGGCAGTATCCGGAATTCCAGAACCGACAGTAAAGTCTGGATGAGAGAAGAACACGCTTGCTTTTACGTGCTCAATGCCCCGGGAATATTTCCCGGGGTTTTTGCTGTTCAGGAAATCATGATATGCTGCAGGAACTTTCCTGAGCGGCAAAACGCTCCACCAGTATACAGCCGGATATATGCGGAATATGCTTTCTTATGGCAGTCTGCGTCCCGTATGCAAAGTGGAGCAACCTGAGAGGAATTTTCTTTGAGAAGAAGGTCGTTATTCAGGACCTTCAAAAAAGAAAAGGAGAGATAAAGTATGAGTGAACAGGTTTTAAGAGGTGGGAACGTAATGGAGAGAAGCCGGACAAGGACATTGACACAGATCGCTATGCTGGGCGCTGTGGCAGGCGTACTGATGAATTTTGAGTTTCCCATTCCGTTTCTGGCTCCATCGTTTTATCAGCTTGATTTTTCGGAGATCCCGGTTCTGATCGGAAGCTTTGCCATGGGACCTGTGGCAGGTGTGGTGATCGAACTGGTGAAGATCCTGGTACATCTTGTGACAAAGGGAACTATGACTGCAGGTGTGGGCGATGTGGCAAACTTTATTTTTGGCTGTGCCTTTGTGATTCCAGCAGGTCTGATCTATCGTTTCCGCCATATAAAAAGCAGAAAACATGCTGTGGAGGGAATGGCAGCAGGAACTGTTCTTACAACTGCAGCTGCCTGTCTGATGAACGCTTTTGTACTTCTTCCGGCGTATGGCAAAGCTTTTGGAATGCCTGTGGAAGCATTTGTTGAAATGGGGGCAGCCGTAAATCCGTCTGTAAACAGCCTGCTTGGGTTTGTGGCAATGATCATTGTTCCTTTTAATCTGTTTAAGTACACACTGACTTCCATGATCGTGTTTTTTATTTATAAAAGGATCCGTGTGATTTTAAAAGGCGACTGAAAATAATATGCTGAAATAAAGGGAAGACAATCAGGGCTGAGGCTTTGGTTGTTTTCCTTTTGGTGAGAAAGGAGAAAAACTTGTCAGCCTCAGACAGGATGACAGGATTCTATGTAAATATATGGTTAAAGCAAAAAAGGCATATTTTCATCTTCCCGGTTTGTTTGAGTTTTATGATCTGTATGGTGTGTTTCTGCCATTATTTCGCGGACACAGAGAATATTTTTACGATTGGTGTGACATAGGCTCTGTATACGGAGCTCCGGCAGATTGTATCTGGGGCGGCGGCCGTGTAGAAGAAGGAGATCATTCTCCCCAGGAGGTTCTGGACTTAATGCGGAAACATGGGATCTCAGCCCGTCTGACCTTCAGTAACTCTTTGCTTCGGCAGGAGCATCTTTCGGATAAAAAATGCAACGCCCTCTGCGGCCTGTTTGAACAAAACGGAAAAAATGGAGTGATCCTTCACTCAGATCTGCTGCTGGAATATCTGAAAATAAATTATCCGGGACTTTATTTTGTTTCCTCCACCACAAAGGTGCTTACTGATTTCCAGGATTTTGTGAAAGAAATAAACAGGGAGGATTTCCTCTATGCGGTACCGGATTTTCGATTGAATAAGGTTTTTGATAAATGGGATACTCTGTCGGAAAAACAGAAAGATAAAGTGGAATTTTTATGCAACGAATGCTGCTGGTTTGGATGCAGAGACAGAAAACATTGTTATGAGGCTGTCAGCAGTAAAAATCTTGGGGAGGACAGCCAGGAGCATTACTGTACGGCTCCTGATGCAGGAAACGGTTACCGTTTTTCCAAGGCAATGGAAAACCCCGGGTTTATCAGCATCAATGATATAAAAAATGTTTACCTGCCGGCGGGATTCTCTAATTTTAAGATAGAGGGACGTGGACTTGGAAGTGCATTGATCCTGGAATTTTTGCTTTATTATATGACAAAACCAGAGTATCATATTCATGTCAGAGAAGAAATTTATTTAGATAATATGCTGGACTTATTTTAAGGTATCTGGGCTAAAAGGTCATAATATCAGTTTTTATAAATTTAAAGGAGAAGATTATCTATGGGAAAGATACATCATGTAGAAAAGCTTACGGACAATCGTTTTGTCAATCTGTATCATGTCAGCGCTACCAGCGTCCATAATACGCCAGTATCTTATTTTGTGGCGTCCAGAGCAAAAGCGGTCAGTGAAATGAAGCTGAAAACAGGAAAAAACAACCCGGACGGAGTTATTATCTACAGTCTGTACGGAGAGAAAAAAGACAAGGTGGTGCTGATCCGTCAGTACCGATATACCCTTGGAGGATATGTATATGAATTTCCTGCGGGACTGGTGGAAGCCGGGGAAGATTTTCACGAAGGGGCAGTCCGTGAAATGTATGAAGAGACAGGTCTTACCTTTGCTCCGCTGCATGTGGATCCGGCATTTGAAAAGCCTTATTTCACTACCGTAGGACTTACGGATGAATCCTGCGCCACTGTTTACGGTTATGCGGATGGAGAGATAAGCAAGGCGGCTCAGGAGGACAGCGAGGAGATCGAAGTGGTTCTGGCAGACAGGGAAGAGGTAAGGCGCATTCTGAAGGAAGAACGTGTGGCGATCATGTGCGCCTATATGCTGATGCATTTTCTGAAGGATGAAGAGCCCTTTGGATTTCTGAATGAGGAAATATAGCTTGACAAATACGAGAAAAACATGCTATAGTTTTTATGGTTATAAAAGCTATAGTGTGTTACTCTTCAGGAGGCATTAACTATACATAACGAGAAGTGTTTATGTGTAGTAGTGTCTTTTTTTGTACAAAAAACCGGTTGAAACAGGATACAGCTGCGTATACTCACTTCTTAGATGATAATAAAAATAAGAAGGAGTA
>SAMEA3387495__coassemble_1414_pt1 | contig 22246 bp, 17 predicted proteins | sample SAMEA3387495__metabat2_high_PE_036 | metagenome-assembled genome bin SAMEA3387495 (sample SAMEA3387495) | Felis catus | biome: Faeces | place: United Kingdom | collected 2012
GTAATCAGCATATCACTTCATCTCCCTTATCGCATTTTTTCCGGCTTTGATCTTGCTTACTAACGGAATCTTGGAGGAACAGATGAACTCACAGGAACGGCATTCCACACAATCCATAACGTTCATATCCTTCATTCCCTGCCAGTTCTGCTCATCCGCATATTTTGCAAAATACAGCGGTGAAAGTTCCATTGGACAGACGTCTACACAGCGTCCGCACTTGATACATTCCATTGGCTGTGTCTGATCAGTGTCAACCACAATGATTCCATTGGAACCCTTCATCATCGGAACGTCCAGATCGGTAAGCTCGAATCCCATCATAGGACCGCCCATTTTGATCTGTACATCATCATCTGTAGTACCGCCGCAATAGTCAATCATTTCTTTTACGCTGGTACCTATCTTCACAATATAATTTCCAGGATTTTTGATCTTTTCACCTGTTACAGTTGCAACACGCTCGATCAGCGGCATACCTGTCCGGATCGCGTCAGAAATTGCTTTGACTGTACTGATATTGCTGACTACAACGCCTACGTCTGCCGGAAGACCTCCACGCGGAACAGTTCTTCCTGTTACACGCTTGATCAGACTCTTTTCTGCACCCTGAGGATATTTTGTTCTGGCTGTAACAACCTCGATGTTGTCGCAGTCTGCAAGCTTCTCCTCCATAAGCGCAATGGCGTCCGGCTTGTTGTCCTCAATTACAATGATGCCCTTTTGTGCATCCACAGTTTTAAGAACTGCCTTTAATCCATAAATGATGTCATCTGCAAACTCCAGAAGAACTCTGTGGTCTGCAGTAAGAAGAGGTTCGCATTCGCAGCCGTTAAGGATAACTGCTTCGATTGGTTTGTTTGGTTTCAGCTTCACTGCTGTCGGGAAACCTGCACCGCCCATACCTACGATACCCGCTTCACGGACAATCTCAATGATCTCATCCGGTGTAAGCTCCTCATAGCCTTTATGCGGTTTTACAGATTCATGCAGAGTATTTTTTCCATCAGATTCAATTACAACAGCCATGACCTCACTGCCTCTGGTGGCATGGAGACGCGGTTCTACCGCAACTACGGTTCCACTGACGCTGGAATGGACAGGCGCACTGATAAAAGCAGAGGCTTCACCAATCTTCTGACCTACTTTAACGGTATCTCCTACCTGCACTACAGGAGATGCCGGGGCACCCAGATGCTGTGACATGGAAATCACAACTGTCTTTGGTTCCGGAAATCTTGCCAGTGCAATATGTTCGCTGAGTTCTTTACGCTCAGATGGATGAACGCCGCCGTAATAACCTGCAAAACGTTCTTCACGCACAGCATTTACATAATTACGGATCACATTAACATTTACTTTGGAATAATCACGAAGCTGAACCGGCTGATTTAAAAATTCTTCCAGACGTCCCTGTTTTTCAAGTCTTCTGTAGATTTTTTCCCATGCGCAGTCTTTATTGCCATCAACCTCACATTTGCCGTCTTTTGCGCCGCCGCACTGTCCGTTCACAAGGCTCTTGGAGCAGTCAACGATAGGGCAGATACCTCCGGTGATATTCAGATAGCACTGTGCACATGCATCACAGCTTTTTTTTGTAAGAGCCATTCCGTGATGTCCGGTATAATTCAGAGAATTGCTGGCTGCATAAACTGGTTTACCAGCAAGATCTGCAACAGTCTGGATACCCAGTCCGCAGGAGATCACGATTACATTTTCTGTTCCCTCCGGAATGATATTCTGAAGTTTCTTTTCTGTCAGAGTCTTGTTGCACAGGAAATCAACCCTGATGCTGCCTGTAACTGTTTTCCCCTGTTCAACAGCAAATTTTTCAAACTCACTACATTCCGGTTCATCCACAGTTTCAAATTCTTTAAAGCATTTGTTGCAGGCAACAATGAACAGGTTGTCTTTATCGGCTAACAATTCTGCCAGTTCATCGTTACTTTTTAACTTGTACTTGGTGTAGTTTTCCAATTGCTCACCTTCCTTATCCATTTGATACACAAACATTTTGCTTCTTTGTTTAAATTATTTTTCCCTCTGCCCGGAAAAATAACAGACAAAGTACTCAGCTTGCATTAATACAATTCAGTATAACATATATTAGCCATATTTTCCAGTTTAAATATAGGCTTTTAGACACAAATATACATTATAAACAAAAATAACCTTTTCCTCATTCTTCTCTTTTCAGTCTCGGAAGATTCCATCTGAAATGTGCTGCCAGATAACGTATCAGGATCACTACAGCAGAGGCTCCCACCATTGCAGCTACCGTGCCAAAACTGCGGTACAGGTAAACACAGGAAAAAGCGCCCACAATAGATGCGCAGGCATAAATATGCTTTACAAAAATATATGGCGGCACGCCTGCCATCATATCTCTCAAAAGCCCTCCGCCTACTCCGGTAATGGTTCCCAGAAATACCAGAAGAAAGGTATTGTCCACATATCCGTGTCGAATCCCTGTATGAACGCCAACCACTGTAAAAATCCCCAGGCCTATGGTATCCATGATCAGCATAAAACGATCATAAATCTCCCTGAAGTGTCCTTCCAGAAGCTCTTTTTTCAGATACAGCACTCCAAAAACCACGCATGAAGTCAGTGTCGCTACAATAGTGTATACCGGTTTCTGGAACATTCCCGGAGGAATGATGCCAAGAACAATGTCACGGATCATACCACCGCCAACTGAAGTAACTACTCCAAGAACACAGACACCAAAAATATCCATTTTTCTCCCCACGCCTACCATAGCGCCGGAAGCCGCAAAAGCAATGGTTCCTATGATTTCCATAATAAATGTAATAATTTCCTGCATAACCCAAAACTCCCCTAAATATTTTTCTAAATTTTTCAGCTGTATTTTCACTGTCCGGAACCCATATTTTTCCGAATCCTCCAATAATAAACAAATCCTGTTACGTCTGCCAGAATCCAGCCCACAGGAATCGCCCACCAAATGGCATTCACCCCAAACTGCGGCATCGGAGCCAGAAGATAAGCAAGCGCCACCCTGGTTCCCAGTGAAATAACCGTCAGAACCAGCGACATTACAGGTTTCTCCACCCCTCTGTATAATCCATACAAAAGAAACAGACATCCGATTCCCCAGTAAAAAACTCCTTCAATATGAAGATAATTTACCCCTGCATTTACAATAGCAGGCTGCGGATCCGTCAGAAAAATTTCTACCAGAGGCGCGGCAAAGATCCATACGATCACAGATATGACAAGACAGAAACTCACGGAAACTTTTACTGCCATTCCGGAGGCTTTTCTGATCCTCTCATATTTCCTGGCTCCGTAATTCTGAGAAATAAAAAGAGAAAAGGCATTTCCAAATTCCTGCGCGGGCATATATGCCAGAGTATCAATCTTTACGGCAACTGCAAATGCAGCCATGATCACCGTTCCAAAACTGTTCACCAGTCCCTGGATCATCAGGATTCCAAAATTCATTACCGACTGCTGGGCACAGGTAAGAACAGAATACTGCATGACACGGTTCAAAATAGATTTTTCCATACGCATATACTGCTTTTCTATTCTAAGAACCGGAACCCTCCACAAAGTGTAAACAGCAATTCCAATCCCGGCTGCCATCTGTGCGATCACTGTTGCCGCAGCCGCACCTTCCACCCCTTTTCCAAGTCCGGCTACAAACCAGAGATCCAGGATAATATTTAAAACAGAAGACACAGCCAGAAACCACAAAGGAACGACAGAATTTCCCACTGCCCGGAGCAGACATGCAAAAAAATTATATAAAAAAACAAACAGGATCCCTGAAAAAATGATCCGTATATATTGATACATCAGAGGATAAACTTCCTCCGGTATCTGCAGAAGTTTCAGTATTGGCCTTGTCCAAATAAATACTGCTGCATTCATGACAATTGTAACAATTCCAACAAATACAAAAGACACCCATATGCTTTTTTTCAATTCCTGCTGATTGCCCGCCCCATAAGCAATAGAAAAAACAGCGCCGCTTCCCATGCAAAGACCAATGATCACTGAGGTCAGAAATGTCATCAACGTATAAGCCGAGCCTACCGCCGCCAGAGCCTCTGCTCCCAGAAATCTTCCGACTACCATGGTGTCTGCAATATTATAGACCTGCTGCAGAAGGTTTCCCAATATCATAGGAAGCGCAAAAATCAGCATGGTCTTCAGGATTTTCCCCTCGGTAAGATTTTTTTCCGCGTTTACAGTTTTTCTCATTTTCATAAAATTCTCCTTATTCCAGAAAATTATAAATCTTTTTTTTTGTAAAATCAACTATAAGGAACTGTTCTTTTTGTATATAAAAAGCAGGATACCTTCCTGATTTAGAGGAAGCATATCCTGCATGTTTTCCAGTAAAAACTCTTCAATTTTTAACGTTCTCTTTTATGTCGCTCCATAAGCAATAAAATAAACATAACAAACCATATCACCCAGGCCAACAGACAGCCTGTTCCTGGATATTGAATATCTATGATTATTCCAACAGCAAACGGAAGCGCCATTAATAATATTCTTTTTCCATAAGCCTGGCACATGCTTTTTTCATCATGTTTTTTTCGCTCATCTTCCGGTTTCATATTATAACCAGATAAGAATTTTGCCGCTTTTCCATCTGATCTATAAAACCATATTCCAGATAAAAGCATGATTACTGACATTAATAAATCAAAAAAAATGTAAAACATGGCAGTCCTCCTTCCTCGAATCCGATGTTGGCTTCATTATACTCCCTCTCATGATAAAAGTATATCTAAAGCTTATTTTTAATAACAAAAAACCAGAAACATCTTTTAAAGATATCTCTGGTTCTCATATAGCAGGGGATGAGAGAATCGAACTCCCACCAAAGGTTTTGGAGACCCCTATCATACCATTTGACCAATCCCCTTTGCGATTACTTTATGAATTATACATGCAAAAGGAACAATTGTCAATAGCAGAATCATTTTTTGTTTTATTTTTTACTGTCTAATCAGTATACTCCAGCTGTTTCGATAAACTCCCCCGCTTTCCAGCGCTATCAGACCAGGCTGCTGTGCGATATCTTCTACAATATCTTTTCTGGAAGGAAGAGAACTCCATGGTTCTATACATACATAATTCGGAGTTTTCAATGGTCTGTGCCAGATTCCCAAATAATCCATATCAGGAAAACTGATCACGATTTCCCTATCTCCTTTTTCGCTGTTCAGCTTTACTTCCCGCGGTACTTTTTTCAGAATAATCGCATCATGATCAAACAAATCATGTCTTAAATTAAGATATCGCTTTTCTGTTAATTCCAGAAATTCATCTCCTTCCAAAACAAAACAGTCTTCCGACATTTTTACCCTTTTGGGTGACGCATTTACACCAAAATCAATACGGTAATCTTCAAATTCTGCTCCCTGATCTACTGGTACTATGAACCCTGGGTGTCCGCCTATTCCAAAATACATCATCTTTTCATCTTTATTTTGCACCTGATAAGCAATCTCCAGTCTTGTCCCGACAAGAGTCCAGGTTATTTCCAGACTGAAAAGAAAAGGATACTGTATCAGTGTTTCTTCTGATGCATCCAGTTTTAATGTCAGACTTTCTTTCGTCTTTGACACAAGCTTCATCTCTGAGGTTAGAAGGAATCCATGAATATCCATATGATATCTTTTTCCCTGAAACTGATAACTTTTTTCAGTCATCCTTCCTATATAAGGAAAAAGGTTCGGTGCTCTGTCTTCCCAGATTTCTTTATCTCCCTGCCAGATATATTCCTGACCATCTGAATCACACATGGACCGGAGTTCTCCCCCTCTGGATGATATTTTTACTGCCAGTATGGAATTTGAAATTTCATAATTCATATTTCATCCTCTTTTTTATATTACAAAATTACATTTTTCCATGTATTTTTCCTTCTTTAACAGCCACTGCAATGGAAAGCTCCGGGGTATAATACGGAATCAGCGTAGCCTGAATCGCATGATAGAGATCCGGTTTTCCTGGCCATACCGTTCCGTTTGGAACATTATTCCGATCCATCTGATGGAACCAGGAGCCGTTTTTGTGATCCAAAACTTTCCTGTCCAGATACTCAACAAACTCTGAGTACTCATCTGCATATTTCTGTTTCCCCGTAACACGGAAAAGAACTGCTGCTGTATTGACAGCCTCTGCAAGAACCCAATGCATTCTGTCATGAACGATAGGCTTTCCATCCCATCCTGTAGTATAAACAATACCTGCAGCACCATCTGCATCCCATCCATCTTCAATAGCTCTGTTAAAAAGATTTTCAGCTGCTGTTATATACGGGACTGCTCTGTCTTTCTCATCTTTGAAAGAAGAAAGTGCCCATTGTACAATCAAACGAGCCCATTCTAGTCCGTGACCCGGAGTTGCTCCATATGGTTTAAACTGATCATCCGGGTGATCTTTGTTACATTCCAGATCCGGCTCCCAATCACTTGTATAGTGTTCCGGAATTCTCCATTCATTACTCTCCGCCCAGCCTATAACGTGATTTATAATCCTTCCACATCTCATACGATATGTTTCATTACCTGTTACATCTGCTGCAGCCAAAAAAGCTTCAACTGTATGCATATTTGCATTAAGCCCTCTGTATGGGTCTTTGACTGTAAATTCTGTATTCCATGTGTCACAGGATAATCCTTCTTCTTCATTCCAAAAATAACGATCATAGGTTTCCAAAGCCATATCCAACAGTTCTTTTCCTCTCGGATGACCTGCAAGAACCGCCCCTGATCCTGCAAGAATCACAAATGCATGTGCATAGCAAAGCTTATTTTCTGAATGTCCTCCATCTTCTGTCAGCGCAGAATACCATCCACCATTTTCCTTATCTCGTGCAGCGCCTAAAAGACCATTTACAGCTGAATCGATTAATCTGTCACTGTCTTTGCAGCCCAAATATTTTCCAATAGTATATACATGTGTCATTCTGCTTGTTGCATAAGTTTCTCTGTTATATGATTTCCATGGAGTACCGTCATCCCCAAGATAATAGCATGTTCCATCCGGTGCCGGAAACTGGCGCCCAAAATGCAGGAGATTTTCCCGAATCTCTTTCATAAATATTTTGTTTTCCTCTGTATCTATCTGATATTTTTTTTCCATTGCATCTACCCTCTGTCTCTCTATTATTTAAGAAAAAACACCTCCGAAGAATATCGATTCAGCTCGATAGTCCCCGGAGGCAGTTATCATTTATCACTTCACATCTTCTGCTTTAATTACAGAAACACCTGTATCTGTCACTTCACCTCCAAGATCCTCTCCATTAATTGCTTTTACTGCTGCTTTAACGCCTTCTGCGCCCATTACATCTGGATTCTGTGCCATCGTACACACAAGATATCCGTCTTTAACCAGATTCAGGATTGTATCAGATTTATCAAATCCTACTCCAAGAACACTGTCACTTCCAGATGCCTTGATTGCATTTCCTGTACCAACTGTACAGCCTTCATTTGTTCCAAAAATACCAACAACACCCTGAGTGATGTAGTTTTCTGCAATAGACTGAGATTTTGCTGCATCACCTTCACTGTACTGTGTTTCAAGAACCTCAAAATCTGTATCCTCAAATACACTTCTGAAGCCTGCTTCACGATCAAGCGTAGACTGAGATGCTGCATTGGTATTAATAATGCCAATAGAACCGGATGTTACGCCTTTATCCTCCAGTGCTTTTTTCAGTTCTTCTCCGGCTTTTTCTCCGCCTGCCTTATTATCTGTAGAAAAAGTAGCTTCTGCTTCCACATTTGCAGGAGAGTCAACATAAACAATCTTGATACCTGCTGCTTCAGCCTCTTTCAAAGACCCTGAAATAGCATCCGGTCCATTTGCAGCTACAATAATAGCCTGATAGCCGCCTGCAATTGCATTGTTTACACATTCAATCTGCTGTGCATCATCTTTTGTGTTCGGAGCCATATAATCAACAGTGACCTCTTCTTTTTTTGCTTCTTCCTGTGCGCCTTCATTTAAGGTTACCCAATGCTGATCAATAGAGTCCATTGTGATCAGAGCAATTTTTTCCCCTTTTGCAAATACACTTGTTGCACCTGTAAAGCATCCTGCTGCTACGGCCATACTGCAAAGTACTGCTAACACCTTTTTCTTCATTTTAAAATCCTCCTTTTTTTACATTATATAGTTTTTTATATTACATATCGTACCCCTACGATGTAACATACCTGTTTTACAACCTGAAATCTTACTTTTTGTGTGCTCTCAGTTCAGAAAGAAGAACTGCACCAACAACAATAACACCAATTACAATTCGCTGCATGCCAACCTGTGCACCAATCATATTCAGTCCGTTTTCCAGCGTCTGCCATAATCCCGCACCTGCAAATGTCCCCAAAAGGATACCAGCGCCTCCAAGAGGAGAAACACCACCGATAACACCAGATGCGACACCATACATTTCATACATATTTCCCGCTTCCATGTTTCCCATGCCAGCCTGTGCACAAAGAATCAGACCTACGATCCAGCAGCAAACTGCACTGACCACATACACCTTAATAGTTGTTTTTACAACATCTACTCCGGAAAGACGGGCTGCATCTACATTTGATCCTACCGCATATATATGTCTTCCTGTAAATGTCTTGGACATAATAAAGAAAAAGATAAGGAATACGATCAATGCAATCCAGAAAGTATTGTATACTCCAAAGGTCTTCCCATAATAAAAAATATTGGAGAATCTGTCAGCCGCCTCTTTACCAATTCCTGTTGCAAGAGCATCTGTATTTCTATTCCCATTTACCATATAGGAGATTCCTCGTCCTACAAACATGGTTCCAAGTGTTGCAATAAATGGAGGGAGTTTAAACTTTCCAACCAGTACGCCGCTGATTACGCCAAGTGCCAGACAGCATACCAGAGCAATCAGACATGCCAATACTGGCGTCATACCTTTTGTCATCAGTGTTGCAGAAATCATTGCACTGACTGCAACTACAGAACCAATAGAAAGATCCACATTTCCAGTGATCATAACATAACTCTGAGCAACACCAACAAGTAAATATTTTGACATAGATCTAAGAAGATTTATAATGTTTTGTCCGGAAAACACTGAAGGATTGATGATACCGAATACAATATAAATAATGATCAGTCCTGCAAAAGCTGTAAGAGCAGCTCCCATTCCCCGGATAGATAAGAATTTTTTTAATGCTGTCTGTTCTTTTCTGTTCATTTTATTCCCCTTCACTGTCTGAAATATTTTTGTTTTTAAAAGCTGTCGCCATTTTCAAAATGCTATCCTGAGTAGCCTCTGCTGCAGTAAGCTCTCCGGTTATCCTGCCGTCACACATAACAATAATCCTGTCTGCCAGTCCCATAACTTCTGGCATTTCGGACGAAACAAACATTACGGCAATTCCCTGCTTTTTCAACTGGTTCATCAGATTATATATCTCAACCTTAGCACCAACATCAATTCCCCTGGTAGGTTCATCAAAAATGACAACCCTGGAATTTCTAGCAAGCCATTTGCCAACTACTACTTTCTGCTGATTTCCGCCAGAAAGATTACCAGAATCAATCTCAACATTAGGAGTCTTAATCTGAAAATCTTTTACAATCTTTTCACACAGCTTCTCTTCTTTTGATGAATTTACAATTCCATGTTTCCCGATCAGATCAAGATTGGGCAGCGCCATATTATGACGTATACTCAGTTTCGTGCAGAGACCATCTTTCTTCCTGTCTTCCGGAGCTAGTACAACACCATTTCGGATGGCATCCCGTGGACAGTTGATTTTAACCTCCTTGCCATCTACATAAATCTCACCGCTTTCCTTATGATCCACTCCAAAGATTGCTCTGGTGGTCTCGGTTCTTCCAGCACCCATCAGTCCTGCAAAACCCACGATTTCTCCTTCATAGACAGAAAAATTAATATCACGGACCATTTTTCCCGCATTCAGGTTGCGAACCTCAAATACTTTTTTTCCCTTTTCACACTGAACTCGTGGAAATTTCTCCTTAATTTCACGTCCAACCATATAAGAAATCATCTTATCCATAGTAAGCTCTTTAAAATCACCGGACATAATATACTGACCATCTCGCATAATAGTAACTCTGTCTACAATATGCTGAAATTCTTCCAGTCTGTGGGATATGTATACTATACCATGTCCTTCTTTTTTTAATTTTCGAATAATTCGGAATAATTCATCTATTTCTTTAGAAGTAAGCGCTGATGTCGGCTCATCCATAATCAATATTTTTGCATTGATTGAAAGTGCCTTGGCAATCTCTACCATCTGCTGTTTAGAAACCGGAAGATCACCTACACTCTCCCATGGTTTAATATTAATTCCCAATTCATCCAGAATCTTCTGCGCCTCTGCTTCCATTGTTCTGTTATCAATGCAGAACTTTCCTCTCAATTCACGTCCAAGATAAATATTCTCTGCAACCGAAAGATGTTTACACATATTCAGTTCCTGATGGATGATTGCAACTCCAAGCTGCTGTGCCTTTTTAGGATTCAAATCCTCACATACATTTCCATTGATCTTAACAGTTCCACTATCCTTAGTGTAAACTCCACTGAGGATTTTCATTAAAGTCGATTTGCCGGCACCGTTTTCACCAATCAGAGCCATTACCTCTCCAGAACGAAGTTCAAAGTTAACATGATCAAGTGCCTTAACACCTGGAAAGCTTTTACAGATATCTGTCATTGATACTATCACTTCATTCATTAACTATCCTCCAAACTGCTCTTTTTAGTAAAACATTCTAATTAGTAAATTTAATTTACTAAAATAGTAGCATGTATTGTATTTTTCGTCAATACTTTCTTGTGACTTTAATTGTTTTTTATCAGTATTGCACAAATTCAATCCGAAAAATATGTATAATATCCTGTTTTTCTTTCCAATCTGCAGCCCAGAAATTAAAGTTTTTTCTTATATATATTGAATGATGCTCTGCACCTGCTGCAATGATTCTACTAGCTCTGCCGAAACAAGAGAGTGAAGCGCTGCTCCAAAAGCTGCTTCTTCCTGACATTTTGGAATACTCAGCTTCATTCCAAACATTTTTTCCGCCAATTCCTGCATAAGGCTATTTCTGCGAATTCCATTTCCTGATCCGACAAGATTAATTGCTTTATCTCCTGTCATCTGGCACATTTCCTGATACATACCATAAAGTTCCTTCAGAATTCCCCAAAGCATTCCTACAGTCATGGAACCAGGCGTAAAATTTTCTATGCCAATATTTGAAATGCTTCCTCTCTCTGTCGGATCTGTTCTTGTTCCAGAAAAAGTAGTTCGAATCTTCCATGCACTGTCAAGTCCTGCTTTTTCCATATAGGCTCTGGCCTGTTTTTCCATAATTTCATACAGAGAATTCTCCGCAGGATTTTTTCCTGACATTTCTGATATCTGACGATAAAACTGCTCCAGCATAGCATAAGCACGCCCGCCGCAAAGACTGGAACCCGCCAGGATATAAGAATCTTTTGTACATGGACGAAGTTCAATAGATCCTTCTGTTCCGTAAAATGTCCCTGTTCCATAGGACACCTGACTTCCTGTTCCGATATTTAACAGAACAGTGTCCCTGAGATTCCGTACAGATCCTATAAAGCTTGCCTGATTATCTCCAAGAGATACCATTACCGGTATCCCCTCAAGTCCACCTGCCACTGACTTTCCTATAATCTCATGGCCTTTACAGAGTTCCGGCAGGCAGTCAGTCCTTACTCCTGCTGCTTCCAACTTTTCTTTCAGAAACTCCCTGTTTTCCAGATCGAAACATCCCCAGCTGGCAGCCATATCTCCTGCCAGAATCGGCCTCCTTCTGTTACAGAATCTCATGGCAATATAGTCACTGATCGTTGTCATCCAGGCAGCATCTTCCGGAATCTCATTATTATGGCAAAGAAAAAAATGTGTAGTCATACCGTATCCAGTGGCTGCAGTCCCGACCTTTTTTCTCAGGACCTCTGCATAAGTACTGCCGCCATCCATTTTTTCATTACCGCTTTCGTCCTGCCATGTATAAAGAGGTGTTACTGCTTTTCCCTCTTTATTTACATAAAGAACGCCATGCATCTGTCCGGTAAATCCAATACTGTCTGGCTTTCCATACTTTGCAGCAAGCTCTGAAGCACCTTCCATTGTCAGACGATAAAGTTTCTCCGGATTCTGAACACGATTAAAAGAATGCATTCCTTCAATAAACGCCTGATGTGGTATGGTCCTGCTGCCCAGAAGCTCTCCGGACTTCCCTTCCAGAAGAATTATACTGATTGTTGTTGTTCCTATGTCAATTCCCATTGCCCGCATGATATTTTCCTCCGTTTTATGCTGCTGCAGAAAAACAGCAGCCTTTTGATTTATACAGAATTTACCCTTATCCCTTTTACCTGATACAAGCCAGCCTTCCACGCACCAGCCTTTTGATTTTGCTGTTTAAGACAGTCAAAAATTCTTTCCGACATACCCCTAAAATCCTGATCTACTGTAAATATCTCTTTTGCAGTAACACCCGGTGCTTCATCAATGAGAGCCACCGGACGAATATTTTGCTCACCCGCTATGCGTTCAAATGGAACTGCAAGTTCTCCTACTGCATAAAGTATCCCTTCACAGTCTTTCATTGTTCTCATATATTTTTTTACTTCAGAGTCTTCCAGTCTATCCAGGTGATCGTGATATTTTCGAGGAATTCGTACTACAATTCCTCCTGGGCATAATTTCAGAAATTCTTCTTCCCGAATCTTTACGCTTTCTACAGTTTCATCATCCCAGCCTACAAAACCAATTTTATTACAGTCAGCTTTTCTGAGATTCATTATAAGCGTATCTACTGCATCTCTGTTATCCAGACATACCGCGTCTGCATAATCATTTTTCCTTGCAGAATCAAAAAGAACCATATTCATTCCCAATCCGCGCAGTTTGCGTAATGCTTCATAGCTGATCTCCATATCTTCAAGCCATAGCACTACGTTGCGAAGATCTTTTTCATAAATTCTGAACAGACATTCCTCCAGAGACATCCCTGACGGTTTTTGTTTATAAAGCACCAAAGAGTCCATTGCTTCCGCTGTTGTTTGAAATGCATCAACAAAACGTGAAAAGAACGCATTCTGAGCCGGCGCTACAAGAGTGATGATATCCATATTTCCTGTTCTTGCACCATATTCCAGAGCCACTCTTGTCCCACTGCCCTGAATACGTTCTATAATATGATCCTCTTCAAGAAGTTTCAGCGCCTTACGAACAGTAACCCGGCTTACTCCCAGATCTTCTGCAAGTTTTCGTTCCGGCGGAATGTTTTCTCCATCCTTATAAATGTCCTTATAGATCATGCGGCATATTTGAGTTTTTATATTACGATAAAGGCTCTTTTCTTCCATAAATTCTCCATTAATGTCCCGAACCACTCAATGCAGTTGAATTAGGATCCAATCTCTTAATGATATCCGCCTGTATTTCTGGAGAAAGATCAAGAAAATTCACAAATGTTCCATGAATTCTTACAATATAGACACCACTTGGTGCATATTTTTTTGGATTTTCCAACACTTTAAGAAGCATATCCGGTGTTGTTACATTCACATACAGGTAAAATGGAGAGACTTCTTTTTCATCATAACTATTGAAAAACAGTGGGGTAAAAACTTTTTTCTTAAATTCCAGTCCTTTTTCTTCCATTGTCATGCTTTTAAAATAACCAGGATTTATACCAAAATGAGACGCATATCCACCATTCATTGTCCTGAATGGCAGTTGTCGATTCGACAGCATTCTCATTCCCAGTCCTCCAGAAGCCTCTCCATAAAGGGGATCCACACCATAATTTAACATTTCTCTGGCTTTTCTTCCATCAGGAGTAGCTCCTACCCAGTACCCGTACATCAGATGCGTAGATGGAGTCGCGTAGTCTGGTCTGAAAGGATTGCCAAGATAATTCTTTTTGGATGCTATCATCGCGGAAACTTTTTCTGCGATTTCTTTTGCTTCTTTGTCAACTTCCTCAATATTATTACCGAACTTATCACATTCCAAAAGATACTGATGCATTTCTTCGTCATGTTCAAAATTATCTTTTAATGCATCCAACATCCTGTCTGCATCTTCCGGCCTTTCTCTGAGCAGAGTATCAATGGCAATAAATGAATCTGCCAAAACGCTTAATCCATGAATCAGACATCCGCTTCCATTATATTTTGTTCCCTGCTGCTTTGTATCACGCATATCAATTCCTGTTTCAATTCCTCCCATCATTGAAGAAAGGAACGGAACCTGATAAAGTCCAATGGCTCTGGACGCATTATTCGCTGAGCTTACCATTTCATCAACATAATAATTCAGTTCTTTGTAAAATACCTCCCTGATATTTTTAAGAAGTTCCAGATTACTGCTATAACCGAGTTCTTCTTTCGTTTTTCCAATCTGGTCTCCTGTAATCTCAGATTTACCTCCCTGAAGCACTAATTCCAGAACTTTTGGCAGATTCAGCCAGCTGTTCGTTGTATTTCCATTGTCTTTTCCCATTATCAGCGGTTCCTGACATCCTGCAACAGAATAATCCGGAAGATCTTCTCTGTCTGTACCATGAGCCTCCAGTACTTCAAACAGGGCATCATCATTAAATAGTGACGGAGTAAGCACACCTGGTGTAAAAAAGAATCTTCCCATTTCCTCATAAAGTTTATCCGGTGTATTTTTGTGAAGTTTTACAGACAAAATCGGCTGAGGCAGATTCATATCAAAGTATGCGTCAAAAAGTGCATAGGAAGTTGGATTCGTCATATCTTTTCCATCTATATCTCTTCCCCCAATAATCAGATTCTGGGAAATTGCCCAGCTCCTGTCTGCCACATTAAAAAATACAAGCATATGTTTCAGAAGCGCTGCGGCTGTATCCCTGTCCAGATTTTCTTTCGCCCTATATGGTTCAAATATTCTGTCAGCATTTCCAACAGAAAATGCAAATGGATTCGGAGTCTGCTCCAGACACATGGTCTGCCATATCAGAAGGAAAGACTGAATCGCTTCATAAAGATCGGATGCACCTTCTGCCGGAACTCTTTTTAGGCTTTCTGCTATACATAAAAAACGTTCTTTGGTTTTACCCTCACTGTGCTTGGCTTTTTCTGTTGCCATAGCCTCATATCGGCCGGCAAGTACAAGAAGTGCATCCATAGTAATGCTCATTGCTTCATAGTAATCTTTTTTATTCTGATCATCAGTTGCTTCCTGATGCTCTGCAATCTCCTTTTTCACATATAAAACACCTTTTTCAAGGAGATGGCGAACATCTGGAATCACATGTCCGGTCACCTGTTCTATAAAAAATACTGCTTCTTTTGTATATTTTTCTACAGGTTTATATGCCGCTGTCAGCACTTTCGCAAATTCATTCTTTGCATAATAGTCTTTTACATGATCAATTCTTTTCTTTGTAATATCACCAATTGGAGCGATATCCCCAAAAACTGCCGTAGGATCACAATAGCCGGCAAAAGAGTTCACTGTAAAAGATGGATTGATCAATGCATAGGAACGGGCAAAAGCATCATCCTGAGTTCCTGCAAATACATGGTATTCCCCCAGGGTAAGAGGAATTTCTTTCATAATTTCCACCTGAGTCTTTGCAATTCGGATACAGTCCGGTTCATTTTTATAAATCTTATCACATCTCATGGCAATTTCTCTTGCAAGAAACCATCCTTCCAGATGATCCAATGATCTTTCTTCCTGAAATCTGTTTTTGGCTAAATCTGTAATTTCCTGAGGGCTGTAAATTTCTGTAATTTTCATTTTTTTCCTCCTTAAATTAAGATGACAAATTATACAGTTATCTTTTTATTTTAAAATCAGTTATTTCATCATGTACGAATGCATGAAATCCCATGTTCCTTAAGCACGTTTTCAAAATAGTCTACTGTTCCCGGTTCAATCCGCCCTGACTTCATTCTATATTCCAGTCCGCACTGATCCCATTTTCCTTTACCAAATTCATGATAAACAAGAAATTCCACTTTTGTGGTCTCCCCTTTAATATGTTCTTCAAAAAGTCTCGCAAAACCTTCCGCATCTTTTTGGGAATCATTAAATCCGGGGATCAGGGGAACTCTGACCAAGACATTAGAATGCTGCGCAGACGCTTTTTCCAGATTCTTTATTGTCCATACATTAGGGACCCCTACCCAGTTTTTATGAATCTCATTATCATAATGTTTTACATCCATGATCCACTGATCTACACAGGGAATCAGTTCTTCCATTCTCGGATGAGTTCCATTACTTTCAATAGCCCTGTGAATGCCTTCCTCTCCGAGTTTTTGAAGAAGTTCTTTTACTGCATCAAACTGTACCGTAATTTCTCCTCCTGTAAGGGTCACCCCGCCTCCTTCAAAAAACATTGGTTTCGATAATCTGCACTCTTTTACAATTTCATCCACTTCATATTCTTTGTAAGAAAGTCTGATTCCTTTTTGTCTGCGACCACGAACACAGGCATATTCTTCGCAGTTTTTGCAGACACTACGGTCAAGTCTTCTCTCGCTTACTGCCCCTTTTGGACAGCAGCTTTCTTCCAGCCAGTCTTTTTCTATAAAAAGAGCACCCTCCAGAGGCATTCCTTCCGGATTGGAACACCAGGGACATTTCATATTACATCCTTGCAGATGAAGAATCAGACGGTTTCCCTGTCCATCCTGAGAATAATTAAATCCTTTCTGAAAAATCTTTAACTTCATAGCCGCCTCCATATTGGTATCAATATATAATACCAATTTAATTAATAAAAAGAATTTACTATTAGTTGTAATCTTATGATACCGTAGAGACTGTTCAATTGTCAACACTATCACTCCTGCATTCTTTCACAAAGTTTGCAGCCAAAATATGTTAAAATCCTCCAAAAAAGAGAGATTAGAACAGTAATAACTTTCCTCTGAAAATCTGGAAAAGAACATTTGCCGCTGCTCCCAGCAGCTGTGAATCTTTTCCAAAGTATGCTTTCCTTATCGGAACCCTGCCATAATTTTGAATAAATTTTTCTTTATTTACCTTTTCTTCTAAAAGATATACATACTGATCATCCCAGTCCATACATTCATTACCCAGAATAACCAGCTGCGGATGAAGGATATTGATTCCGCTTACAACCGCAACAGCAATGTCGTCTACCATCTCACGCATTACTTTATCTACATCTCTTCTTTTTCTCATTTTACAAAATTCCTGAAATGTATGTTTCTCTCCTGTTACCCTACATAGCTTTTCTTCCATTACATTTACAGAAGCATACATTTCCAGGCATCCTCTGTTTCCACAGACACATCTTTTTCCATTACGGTCAATACTGATATGCCCAAGTTCAGATGCCATTCCCATTTTGTTATGGAACACCTTACCATCACTTACAAATCCGGATCCAATCCCCTGGGTAATTCCCAGAAAAATAAAATCCTGAACATTTTTTCCGGCTCCAAAAAGCACTTCTGCCTGTGCCGCACTGTTCTGATCATGATCAACCACAATGGGAAGTCCATAACGTTCTTCCAAAAATTGTGTAATATTAACGTTTTCAATACCAAAAAAATGTGGCGGGTTAAGAATGATCCCTTTATTGATATCTACAGGTCCCATAACTGCTACGCCAATTCCCAAAACTTTGGAATCTGTCTCTTCCAGAATCATGTCAATCACCCGATAAGAATATTGCCTCACCTCTTCTTTTTTCAGTGTCTGAAATGAAATTACTTTACGATTCAGTATCTCTAAACTAAGTGAACAAAGAACTGCCTCTATTTTATCTCGTGTAATATAGAGTCCTATCACATTGGGGGCTTTATCAGAAATCCTGAGACGTATAGGATTACGTCCACATCCTTCTGTAATCTTTTCCTCACATTGCTCTACAATTCCATTTTCTATATATTCTGAAATAATATTAGTGATGGTCATCTTTGTCAATTTTGTAGTAGTAGCTAATTCGATCCTTGATGTTGCTTCATCTGTTGCGATCAGCTGTAAAATCAACCCTCTGTTATACTGTTTTGAAGTAATAAGATTTTTTCCTACTCCCTTTTTCATCGCTTATCCTCTTCTTATTTTCTTAATCTGGCAATTGTTTTTTAATGCTCTTCAGGCTTTTATAATCAGTTTATTTCATTATAAGCGAATTTGTCAAAAAAACCAACTAGATTATGTACGGCATATCTTACTAGAATAAACTAGAAATAATCACAAAAGTCTCATTGCCGCCAGCTTTTTCATAAGACGGAATGAGACTTTTCATTTTGTTATACTTCTAATATTTTACTATATTGGCAAACAGATTTTTATCCGGAAACAAAATTCTGAAGCCATACACCTTTTTTTACCAGGATAAAGCCGATAATAGATTTAATAATATCTGCCGCCTGCACAAGGGCAAAAATAGCTACAACTGACAATCCCGTATACCGGCTTAATACAAATGCCATACTTACGCTGACGCACCACATAAACACGCTGTCAAACAGGAATGTGATCACTGTTTTTCCTCCTGAACGCAAGGTAAAATAAGCTGCATGAAGAAAAGCATTATTTGGCATAAACAACGCACTGATCATAATAAACTGGCAGGCCAGCTTCTTTGCCTCAGGATTTGTATTGTAAAGTTCCGGAAAAAGTGGTGCAAGAATCAGCAATACTGCAGCAACCCCTATACAGCAGAAGACAGAAAAAGCAATCATTTTATTATCTGTATCTCTTGCTTTTTTCATATCACCAGCTCCCAGAAGCTGCCCAACCACAATTGCAACAGAATCTCCCAGAGCAATAAATACAATATTGAACACATTATTGATTGTATTGGAAATATTCTGTGCCGCTACAACGTTTAGTCCACGAACAGAATAGCACTGGGCAAGGATGGCTACACCGCAGGCCCACATGGCCTCATTCAGAAGCAGAGGCGTTCCTTTAATAAAGATTTTCCATGCCAGATTTTTTGGAACTTTTAAGGTGTGATATAAACCTTCTATAAATGGAAGCTTTTGCTTATTATGTGCGGCCCATATTAAAATGATCGCTACCTCCACATAACGGGAAATTACTGTAGCAATGGCAGCGCCTCTAACTCCCAGTTGTGGAAATCCAAACTTTCCATAAATCAGAAGATAGTTAAAAACAAGGTTCACCAGAACCGCCGTTACACCGGCTTTCATAGGAAGAACTGTCTCTCCACATTCTCTTAAAGTGCTGGAATATACCTGTCCCAGCATAAAAGGCGGAAGTCCGATCAGCATAATATAAAGATACTGTTTTCCATAATTCAGCGTTGCTGTAATCTCTGCTGCGCTTCCCTCCCCCTGAAGATAGATCCGTATCAGTGAATCTCCGGAGGTGAGAAATACAACAGCTGTTGCAACCGTAAGAATTACCGCCATCCAGAATTTGTAGCGGAATGTCTGTCGCACACCCTCGTGATCTTTCTGCCCAAAATACTGTGCTGTAAAAATTCCGGCTCCGGCAAGTCCCCCGAACATACAAAGGTTATATACAAAGATCAGCTGATTTACAATCGCAGCGCCTGACATCTGCTCTGTTCCAATTCGGCCGATCATAATGTTGTCCAGAAGACTGACAAAATTCGTGATTCCATTTTGGATCATGATAGGGATGGCTATGGCAAGTACCATTTTATAAAAAGCCTTATCACCTACAAATTTTCGCCAGAAGCCTGTCTTTGTTCTTGTCATTTCCATGAGATTCCTCCTCCCTTTTCTCTTTTGAAATCTTCTTTTCGCATAAGCGTACTAGAAGAAATCATACTATAGAAAAGAGAGGCTTTCAAGTGTTTTCTATGGAATCCTGAATATTATTTTACTGTTCAAATACAACTTCTGTATGGAGAACCGCTCTTTCATCCAGATATTCTTTATAAGTCTTTTCTTTCTTTTTTTCTTTGTAATCTTCTGACCAGTAATAGCCTTTCAGTTCATCCATATACTCGGTCCAGTCACATACATAAACATAAATCTTTGATACATTCCTGTCTTTTACAGAAAATATCCTGCCGTCACCTCCCTGATTTCCATAAGATAACGGCTCTCCGTCAGCATCCAGAACTGTACAGGTATAATCTCCTCCTGTAGCTTCATTTAACTGGATCTCAAAAGGTGTTTTTGTCACTGATACAACTCCATGTCCATTTTCATCTACAAGATTAATTTCTTTCGTAACAGTATCTTCCAGATTCTTTTTTACCGGAAGTGAAAACTCCCAGTTTCCTTCTATACTCCAGGTATTATGCTCATTATCCATCTCAGCCATTTCGGGATAAATCTCTATATATTTATTGTACATTTCTGTATCAAGCTGATGAACGAATTCTTTTTCCTCCTCTGTAAAGCATTCATAATTATTTATGTCAAGTCCTTTTTCCGCTAACGCCTCATTATATTCTTCTTTCAATTCCCCCGGCATTTCCGGCGTTGTATGCTGATCTGCAGGACGATAACCATGAATGGACTTTATATTCAGTCCCACTGTAAATTCTTCTGGAATTTCCACTGTTGTCTCATAATCTGCAGGATCCGGCATACCAATTGAAGAAAGATATTCTTCCGTAAATTCCGGAATACCAAGAATAGCCGCTGCTTCCTCAAAACTGATTTCTCCTTCTGTCAGAGCATCCTGATCCACCCCTTTTTCCATCAGGAACTTCTTCTGAGCTTCATAATACTGTTCTGATCCACCAGCATTATAGTTCGTCTCTTCAAGGTCAACCCTTAATACTCCTGCGTAAGTATACTCATCTATTATCTGACCGTCCAGATAAGTATCATTTAATTTAAAATCAGAATTATAGCTCAGCGGCATTTCTGTACCAAATCCCAGATATACAACAGGTACTCCGGTATTTTCATTTATCATCGTATCAGGGAGTGGATTTTCTGATTCTACGGTAAAAGCAAGATTGAGTGCTGTATCGTTACAGTAAACCTCATTCATGGTTATTGTAATTCCATTTGAAGTTTTACTGTAAGTACTGTCTTCTCTGTCTATTTTCCCCTTGGAATCCTCTGTTTTTACTCCCTCTGTATCTTCCGTCTGCTCTTCCAGTTTTGAAGCATATTTTTCATAATCTCCCGCAAATCCAAGAGAGGTCCCAATCCTGGCAAAGACGCTGCCGATTAGAGGAATCTCTTCTGCCAGTGCAGGATTTGTAATACAAATTGTCGAGAAAACAGCTCCTGCTGCAGCTATTCCTGCAACTGTTTTGTACTTTCTTCTTTTTAATGATTTTATATCTTTTTTTCCTGTTTCTGCTTTAGCACGTATCTTCTCAAAAGCATCTGATTTTGCCTGATCTACCACATCAGGAAGGCAAAATTCCTGATTCAGGATTTCCCTGATTTTGTTTTCATCCTTTCCATGTAAGTTCTTATCGAATCTGTGATTTTCGTTATAAAATTCTATCCTCTTACTCATAAAATCATCCCTTCTTTCTCACCTGCCGTACAACGTTTTACAGACTGACTATCTCCAAAATACAATTCTCCTAATTGATTTCTTGCCCTGACAAGCCTGGTTTTCACTGTATTCTCATTTACTCCCAGAAGCTCTGAAATATCCTGTAACTTAAAACCGTATACATAATAAAGAATCAACACAACTCTGTACTTTTCGTCCACCAGTTCAAGCATATGTTTAAATTCTATCTCTGCCATAGATGAATCCTGGGTAAACTGTTCCGGCATAGATTCAGACATTTTTATATGACGATAATGCCTGAGAATCTTATTACACTCATTAATTAAAATCCTGGTCATCCATGTCTTAAAATATTCCGGTTTTTTCAAAGTGTTTAATTTTTCAAAACAAGTAAGTATCGTATCCTGAATGGCATCTGCCGCATCCTCATCATTTTGCAGAATAGCTCTGGCAACTTTATACATATTCAAGGAATTTTGTTCCATTAATTCCAGAAATGCATCCGCATCTCCTTTTATGGCCTGTTTCACTAAATATTTCAAGGTAATCCCCCCTTTTTGTCTTTTGATTTTCTTTATTTATACCGCGCTGTATAAATTTTTTGTTTCTTTACATTTATTAGATAACAAAAGAGAAGAAAAAGTTTCATGCAATAAAAAAACTGCAGTGTTTTCACACTGCAGTGTCTTAAGGATCATATATTCAAAACTACATACATGTTGACATTTGGAATCGTGTGACCA
>SAMEA3387495__coassemble_1424_pt1 | contig 21672 bp, 20 predicted proteins | sample SAMEA3387495__metabat2_high_PE_036 | metagenome-assembled genome bin SAMEA3387495 (sample SAMEA3387495) | Felis catus | biome: Faeces | place: United Kingdom | collected 2012
GCCTGTGGTCGCAAGATCGTGTGGGTTCAAGTCCCATCTCCTGCATTATTTTTTTTTATATCGGGAAGCCCTAGTTCAGCTGGGTTTCCCGATTTTTTACTATTCTTATTTTCTGAAAATTTCACAAGAATTATTTTAAGCAAAACATAATTTTTTTTAGTGTCAGTTTGTGTTGAAAAACAAAATCTCTTGTGATACAATCTTGAAGATTTAGGATAAAACAAGAGAAAGGGAGATTGTATGAAAGCATTTCTGATATTAGAAGATGGCCATGTATTTACAGGAACAAGTATTGGCTCTACAAGGGAAGTTATCAGTGAGATCGTTTTTAACACTTCCATGGCAGGTTACCTGGAAGTCATGTCAGACCCAACTTATCTGGGACAGGCAGTTTGTATGACATATCCGTTAATTGGAAATTACGGAATCTGTTATGAAGACCAGGAATCCAGAAGCACATGGGTCGACGGAGTGATCGTCCGTGAATTATCTCGTATCCCAAGCAACTTCAGATGCGTGGACACAATCCAGCATTTCTTAACAAAACATGATATTCCAGGTATTGCCGGAATTGATACCAGAGCCCTGACCAGAATTTTACGTGAAAAAGGTACCATGAACGGTATGATTACTGTTGAGGAAAATTATGATCTGAACACAATCATCCCACGTTTAAAAGCATATAAAAAAGAAAATGCTGTAGAAACAGTCAGCCGCCGCGAAAAGAAGCTTGTAAAAGGCAATGGAGCAAAGGTTGCACTGATGGACTTTGGTGTAAGAAAAAGTCTTGTGGAAGCTCTTACAGAGAGAGGCTGCCAGGTAACAGTATATCCGGCACAGACTTCCGTAGAAACAATTCTGAAAGATGCTCCGGACGGAGTCCTTCTCAGCAATGGTCCTGGGGATCCGAAAGCAAATCCTTCTATTATAGAAGAAATAAAGAAACTTTATGAATCTGAAATTCCTGTTATGGGAATTGGTCTTGGACATCAGCTTATGGCTCTTGCAGCAGGCGGAGACACCCGTAAGATGAAATGCGGACACAGAGGCAGCAATTATCCGGTAAAAGGACTGGAGACAGGAATGACCTATATTTCTTCTCAGAGTCATGGATATGAAGTCGATGCAGCTGCACTGGAAGAGAAGAATATCGCAAAAGCTTCTTTTGTAAATGTAAACGATGGCACAAATGAAGGTCTGGACTATATCGGAAAGAAAATCTTTACTGTTCAGTTCCAGCCGGCAGCCAGCGAAGGTGTACAGTATACAAGTTTCTTATATAATAAATTTGTGGAAATGATGGGAGGGAATAAATAATGCCAAAGATAAAAGACATTAAAAAAGTACTTGTTATTGGTTCCGGTCCGATCATTATTGGTCAGGCTGCAGAGTTTGACTATGCGGGAACACAGGCATGCCGTGCTCTCAAGGAAGAGGGAATCGAAGTTGTACTTCTGAACTCCAATCCAGCTACCATCATGACTGATAAAGATATGGCTGACAGAGTATATATTGAGCCTCTGACAGTTGAAGTTGTGGAACAGCTGATCATTAAGGAAAAACCGGACAGCGTTCTTCCTACACTTGGCGGACAGGCAGGTCTGAATCTTGCCATGGAGCTTGCCGAAAGCGGATTTTTGAAGGAACATAATGTTCGTCTGATCGGTACAACTCCGGATACCATCAAAAGAGCTGAGGATCGCCAGGCATTTAAAGACACCATGGAAAAGATCAACGAGCCGATTGCGGCGTCTAAAGTGGTAACAACTGTTGAAGATGGTGTGGCGTTTACAAATACCATTGGCTATCCGGTTGTTCTCCGTCCGGCATATACACTTGGCGGAAGTGGCGGCGGTATTGCATACAGCGAGCCTGAACTGAGAGAAATTCTTGAAAATGGTCTTCGTCTTTCCCGTGTAGGAGAGGTTCTTGTTGAGAGATGTATTTCCGGATGGAAAGAGATCGAATATGAAGTGATTCGTGACCGGGCAGGAAACTGTATTACAGTCTGCAACATGGAAAATGTTGACCCAGTTGGCGTGCACACAGGAGACTCTATCGTAGTAGCTCCTACTCAGACACTTGGTGCAAAAGAATGCGATATGCTTCGTACTTCTGCCCTGAACATTATTACAGAGCTGGGTATTACCGGAGGATGTAACGTACAGTTTGCTCTTCATCCGGAAAGCTTTGAATATTGTGTTATTGAGGTAAACCCGCGTCTGAGCCGTTCCTCCGCACTTGCAAGTAAGGCGACAGGATATCCGATCGCAAAGGTTGCATCCAAGATCGCTCTGGGTTACAATCTGGACGAAATTCCAAACGCTGTTACAGGAAGTACGTTTGCAAGCTTTGAGCCAACGATCGACTACTGTGTTGTAAAGGTTCCGAGACTACCGTTTGATAAATTTATCACAGCAAAAAGAACTCTGACTACTCAGATGAAAGCAACCGGTGAGGTTATGAGTATCTGTACCAGCTTTGAGGGTGCTTTAATGAAAGCTATCCGTTCCCTGGAACAGCATGTGGACTGTCTGCAGTCCTACGACTTCAGCGCGCTGACAGAAGAGGAGCTTTTGGAAGAGCTGAAGATTGTGGATGACCGCCGTATCTGGAAGATCGCAGAAGCGATCCGCAAAGGCATTCCGCAGGATTCTATTTATGATATCACAAAGATCGACCGCTGGTTTATTGATAAAATTGCAGTGATCGTTGAGATGGAAGATGCTTTGCAGCATCAGGAACTGAATGAAGAGCTTCTGCTGGAAGCAAAACGTATGGAGTTCCCAGATAATGTGATCGCGCGTATGACTGGAAGATCAGAGGATGAGATCAAAGCTATGCGCCAGGAATATGGCATCAAAGCAGCATATAAGCTGGTAGATACCTGTGCCGGCGAGTTTGAGGCAGCGACCCCATATTATTATTCCGTATATGGCGATAAAGAAACAGAAAATGAAGCAGTAGCCACACCGGATAAGAAAAAAGTCCTGGTACTTGGTTCCGGTCCGATCCGTATCGGTCAGGGTATCGAGTTTGACTTCTGCTCTGTACACTGTACATGGGCATTTGCAAAAGAGGGCTATGAGACTATCATTATCAATAACAACCCGGAGACAGTCAGCACAGACTTTGATATTGCCGATAAGCTGTACTTTGAGCCGCTGACTCCTGAGGATGTAGAGAATATTGTAAATATCGAAAAACCAGACGGAGCTGTTGTGCAGTTTGGCGGTCAGACAGCCATCAAACTGACAGAGGCACTTATAAAGATGGGTGTTAAAATCCTTGGTACATCTGCAGAAGACGTAGATGCAGCAGAAGACCGTGAGCTCTTTGACGGAATCCTTGAGCAGTGCCAGATCCCGAGACCAAAGGGAGACACCGTATTTACTGCAGAAGAAGCAAAAGAAGTTGCCAACAGACTGGGCTACCCGGTTTTGGTACGTCCTTCCTATGTTCTTGGCGGCCAGGGTATGAGAATTGCAGTCAGTGATGAGGATGTAGAAGAATATATTGGCATTATCAATCAGATCGCACAGGATCATCCGATTCTTGTAGATAAGTACCTTATGGGTAAAGAGATTGAGGTAGATGCAGTATGTGATGGTGAAGATATCCTGATTCCTGGTATTATGGAGCACATTGAACGTGCAGGTATCCATTCCGGTGACAGTATTTCTGTATATCCGGCCCAGACTATCAGTGAAAAAGCAAAGAAGACCATTGCAGAATATACACGTCGTCTGGCAAAAGCACTCCATGTGGTAGGAATGATCAACATTCAGTTTATCGTCTGCGGTGAAGATGTATATGTAATCGAGGTAAATCCTCGTTCCAGCCGTACGGTTCCTTATATCAGCAAGGTGACAGGCATTCCGATCGTCCCGCTGGCAACAAAGGTTATCCTGGGCTACAAGCTGAAGGATATGGGATATGAGCCCGGACTTCAGGCAGAGGCAAAACATATTGCTATCAAGATGCCTGTATTCTCCTTTGAGAAGATCCGTGGAGCAGATATCAGCCTTGGACCGGAAATGAAATCTACCGGTGAGTGTCTTGGTATTGCAGAAACATTTAACGAAGCACTTTACAAAGCATTTATCGGAGCTGGCATCAAACTTCCGAAGCACCGCAATATGATCATCACTGTAAAAGAGGAGGATCATCAGGAAGTAGTTCCAATTGCAAAACGTTTTGAGGCTCTTGGATATCGTATTTATGCTACAAGAGGAACAGCCAAGGTTCTGAAAGAAAATGGAATTAAAGCAATCCGTACCAACAAGCTGGAGCAGCCGGCGCCAAACCTTATGGATTTGATCCTCGGACACAAGATAGATGTGGTCATTGATACTCCGCCTCAGGGCGTTGAGCATCAGAAAGATGGTTTTGTGATCCGCAGAAACGCAATTGAGACAGGAGTCAATGTACTGACCAGTCTGGATACAGCAGAGGCATTGGTAACAAGCCTTGAAAATACTGATCTGAACAATCTTACACTGATTGATATTGCCACCATCGACAACAGATAATTAAAATACCGGGGGAATTGCCGAAAAAGCAGTTCCTCCGGTTTTTTTCTTTACGACAAAGTAAATCTGTAATATACTTATGGTAGTTTAAAGAAAGAAAGGAAATCAAAATGAATATCATCGAATTTTTAAAAGCGGTGTTCCTTGGTATTGTAGAGGGAATCACAGAATGGCTTCCCATCAGCAGTACCGGGCACATGATACTTGTTGACGAATTTATCAAACTGGATGTTTCACATGAATTTAAGGATTTTTTTCTGGTGGTGATACAGCTGGGTGCCATACTTGCTGTGGTGGTACTTTACTGGAATAAGCTGTGGCCATTTTATATCCGGCCTGTTTCCAAAAAAACGCAGATGGCTATTGCAAAGCAGCCGGCTGCCCTACGGGGGCTTATGACTTTTATAGAAAAGTTTTGTGACAAGGATAAATGGATGCTCTGGTTTAAGATCCTGGTTGCCTGCCTTCCTACCATTGTGATCGCACTTCCTTTTAATGATATGATAGAAGAAAAGTTTAACAATTATGTGGTTGTTGCCATTGCGCTAATCGTTTATGGTGTGATCTTTATTTTTATTGAAAATTATAATAAAAAAAGACGTCCAACCTGCAGATCCCTTCAGGATATGAGCTTTAAAACAGCATTTTTGATCGGTGTATTCCAGGTTCTTTCAGTGATACCGGGAACATCCAGATCAGGTTCTACTATCATTGGAGGAATACTGGTGGGAACTTCTCGGACAGTTGCTGCAGAATTTACCTTTTTCCTTGCAATTCCTGTTATGGTGGGAGCAAGTCTTCTGAAACTGGTGAAATTCGGTTTTGCATTTACAGCAAGTGAGGTAATGATTCTGATCACAGGTATGGCAGTGGCGTTTATCGTGTCGATTCTGGCTATTAAATTTCTGATGGGCTATATCAAAAAACATGATTTCAAAGCGTTTGGATGGTACAGGATCGTGCTGGGTATTCTTGTGCTGGGATACTTTTTCGGAAAAAATATTCTGGCATAAGAACGGATAATATCTTTTTGGGGGAAAAGCAGGCTGATCGAAAATAAGCAAACAGCAGCCGGAAATGGAGGTACATACTTATGGGAAAATATGTAATGGCAATGGATCAGGGAACGACCAGTTCACGCTGTATTCTGTTTGACAAGGCAGGAAATATATGCAGTCTGGCACAAAAGGAGTTTGCACAGTATTATCCGAAACCGGGATGGGTAGAACATGATCCGCATGAAATCTGGTCCTCTCAGATGGCAGTAGCTATAGAGGCTATGGGGCGCATTGGTGCAGATGCCGGAGATATTGCAGCCATTGGCATCACAAACCAAAGAGAAACAACAATTGTCTGGGACAAAAGAACAGGAAATCCTGTGTATCCGGCAATTGTCTGGCAGTGCCGCCGCACTGCTGATATGATAGAAGAACTGAAAAAAGACGGATTTGCAGACAAAATCAGAGAAAAAACAGGATTGATCCCTGATGCATATTTTTCCGGTACAAAGATTAAATGGATACTGGATTATGTAGACGGGGCAAGAGAGGCAGCAGAAAGAGGGGAGCTGCTTTTTGGAACAGTAGATACCTGGCTGATATGGAAACTTACCAAGGGTCAGGTTCATGTTACAGATTATACAAACGCTTCTCGTACAATGTTATTTGACATCCACAAAAAACAATGGGATGAAGAAATTCTGGAAAGACTTCAGATTCCGCGGTCCATGATGCCGGAGGTGAAACCCAGCAGCTGTATTTATGGATATACCAATGAAAATCTGATTGGCGGCAGGATTCCTATTTCCGGTGCGGCAGGCGATCAGCAGGCCGCTCTGTTTGGTCAGTGCTGTTTCCGGGCAGGAGATGTGAAAAATACATACGGAACAGGATGTTTTCTTCTGATGCATACAGGAGATAAGGCGGTAAGATCAGAAAACGGACTTTTGACTACGATTGCAGTAAATCCAGACGGAACTCCAGGGTATGCTCTGGAAGGAAGTGTGTTTGTGGCAGGTGCAGCAATCCAGTGGCTCAGAGACGAGGTGAAGATTCTGGACAGTGCCCCGGAATCTGAATTTTACTGCCTTTCAGTGCCTGATACAAATGGAGTTTATGTAGTTCCGGCTTTTACCGGATTAGGAGCACCTTACTGGGATCAATATGCCAGAGGTGCGATTCTGGGACTTACCAGAGGTGCTGGCAAGGCACATCTGATACGGGCTACCGTAGAATCTCTTGCATATCAGGTGACAGATGTAATCCAGGCCATGGAAAGAGATTCCCATATGAAATTAAATTCTCTTCGCGTAGATGGAGGCGCAAGCGCCAATAACTTTTTGATGCAGTTTCAGTCAGATATTCTGGATGCACAGGTGGTACGTCCAAGCTGTATTGAAACAACCGCTCTGGGAGCGGCGTATTTGGCAGGCCTTGCAGCAGGTTTTTGGAAAGATGCAGCTGAGATAGAGAAAAACTGGAAACAGGAAAGATTATTTTCTCCGTCAATCACAGAAGAAAACAGAAAGAAGCTTTTAAAGGGATGGAAAAAAGCTGTTGCCTGTACCTTCCAGTGGGAGAAGGATGAAGTATGAGTTTAATGGATCCTTTGGTGACGGATCCGGAAAGGCAGGTTGAATCAACATGAAAAATTCTATGAAAATGTTATTGACAGTAAGTACAGCAGTAGCTCTGACTTTTTCAGGATGCGGCAGATCCTCTGAGCCAGAGGTGGAACCGACAGTGCCTGCTGCGGCACCTACAGCAGTTCCTACAGCAGTTCCGGCAACATCTACTCCGGCTCCTACATCTACCCCGGCTCCTCGTTCAATTGGAGAAAAGAACTCAAAATCAAAATATGTATATCTGACAAATAATCTCAGCACAAGAATCCGGGAATTTTATCTGATGGTATCAGGAGAGGATGAATGGGGGGAAAATCTGATTCCTTCTGAGACATCTATAAAAAAATCAGAACAGGTACAGCTGTTTTATACACCTGAATCAGACAGTCATGAGGACGAAGCGGATTCCGAAGATGACACTGCAGACAGCAAGAATCTTTATGATATGAAGATCGTAACTGCGGATGGAGATATTTATGAAATTTACAGTGTAGAATTAGGTGATATGGAAAAAGCAGTCCTGACTTATGACCAGGATATGGGAGTGGCTTATCTTCGCTATATGAGCCTGACCGATAAAAAGGAAAAAGATACAAAAGAGAATTCGCAGCAGACAGGGGCATCTGACGATTATTCAGAGGAAGATGATCAGGATGATGAAAGCTACGACAATGGAAACAGTGATAACGGAAGCTCTGATGACGGAAGCAGTGACGATGGAAGCTCCGATGATGGAAGCAGCGATGGCGGAAGTAATGACAATGGAAACTCCGATGATGGAGATTCCGATGATGGAGACTCCGATGATGGAGGCAGTGATGATGGAAACTCCGATGACGGAAACTCTGATGATGGAAACTATGACGACGGAAATTACGACGACGGCGGAAACGACGATGGTATGGTAGATGGCGGCGGAAGTGATGACGGAAACTATGATACAGCAGAGTAAGGAATGTAAAACAAAACAGAGATTATGAAAAAAAGTTCGTATGTTCATGTGATTGTAAAAATAACACATAGAGCATACGGACTTTTTTAGAATAAACACAATCATAGATACATCAACTCTCCCGTACGGGATGTTCCGCAGCCGTTTTGCATTTCCAGAACGGTTTGGAATTCCCTGGAGCGTACAATGTCGATCAGAGCAGAAAAACCTGGCTTGTTTATGGAATCCTTTTCCATTACAAGGAACATGGGAAGCTTTTTTACTGGAATAAAATCCAGATCTTTCAGCTGAAAGGCAACAGACCCTGAACCAAAGGCGGTATCAGCCTGTTGGCTGATTACTGCATTGGCGGTAGACAGGTCGGACACATGTTCTTTCTGATAACCATTGATTCTGTCTGCAGAAATATTTAATTCTTTTAGAAGGATGTCCAGATACATTCTCCCTGTACTTCCCTTTTCTCTGTTGGCAAGAATAATCTCCGGCTGAATCAGATCTTTGGCAGAAAAGATGTCCAGGGGATTCTCTTTTTGGACATAAAATCCCAGATCGTATTCATAGAGAAGAAGAGCAGCTGTGGAAATTCCGGGAAGAAGGGCGGGAATATGTTCTGGAAGGATTCCGGCGGTGGTGGCATGGACTTTTTTAAAGTAAAGAGAATAAAGTCCGTTGTAAGTATTCAGATGGGAGTGCAGTACCGGAAGTCCGGAAGGATGCACAGACATCTGTTCAATCAGATATTCCAGAGCTGGTGAGGTCTGTCCGCTGATGATGAGTCCGTTGGAATAAAGCAGATAATCCCTTTTTAAAAGAGAGCTTTCCGGCTGAAATCCAGGGGATGAGATGGACGACTCCTGCTGAGAAGCGCTTCCTTTCTGAAAATACCGGGAAAGCTGTTCTTCACTGATCCGCAGCTGTTTACCGATTTTGGAGGACTCCAGTTCTCCTCGTTTAATCAGCTCATAGACAGTCGTTTTTTTTATTTTGAGACGCTCAGCTACTTCCTGTGCCGTGTATAATTTATTCATCAATTCCTACCATAACATTAGTGGCTTTGATCACTGCATAGGCATCAGAACCGACTTCGAGACCAAGTTCTTCTACTGCCGCGCAGGAAATGGTGGCAACGATGATATTTCCGCCGCCTATATCAATGGAAACAATGGAATTTACAGCTCCGTTGTTGATGCTGACGACTTTTCCTTTTAACTGATTTCTTGCACTTAATTTCATGATTTTTCTCCTTATTTTTTGTAATTTTGAAAAAAATTTAATTATTCCTTTCTTCACTATATCATAGATGAAATAAATTGACAAGAATTGTATTCTGATATAAAATGAATAAAACATAACAAAACAGAACTAAAATAAACAAAGGAGAAGGCGAATGAAGAAAAAACTGGCGGTTATTGCACTTGCAGGGATGATGGCAGCGGGATTTACAACAGGAAATGTACAGGCAGCAGAGCCAGGCGGAGAGCTTTATGTTTTTATTGCAGCCAGCCTTGCCAATGCAATGGAGGAAATCCAGAAAGATTTTAATGAAAAATATCCGGATGTGGAAATTTTTTATAATGCAGACAGTTCCGGTACGCTTCAGAAACAGATTGAGGAAGGATCCAGATGCGATATCTTTTTTTCAGCAGCAACGAAACAGATGGATGCACTTGTTGAAAAAAAACTGGCAAAGGAGGATTCTGTGGAAGACCTTCTGGAAAACAAGGTAGTGCTGATCAAGCTGAAGGATGCTGAAACTAAGGTGACAGGTTTTGAGAATATCACAGAGGCTGAAAACCTGGCTCTTGCAGGGGAAGATGTTCCTGTGGGACAGTATGCAAGGGAAATTTTTACCAATCTTGGAATCATGGATCAGGTAGAAAATATGGAGATCAATGAGGGTAAAAATGTAACGGAGGTTCTGGCAGCAATTACACAGGGAAGCAATGAGGTGGGAGTTGTATATGCCACAGATGCTGCTTCTGTTGCAGATCAGGTGGAAATTATTGCGGAGGCTCCGGCAGAAGCTCTTGAAACGCCGGTTCTTTATCCGGTGGGACTTACAGAAGATCAGGAGGCGTCTTCGGCAGAACAGGAGGCGGCAGAGGTATTTCTTGAGTATCTCCAGACAGAAGAGGCGCTGACAGTTTTTGAGGAGTATGGATTCAGCCCGTACACTGAGGAAAAGGAAGCGGCTGCCGCAGAGGAAAATACAGAAGAGAAAGCAGCGGAATAAACGGAGAAAGCTATGGGAGAGTTTATGCAGGAGATTAACTGGTCTCCTCTGTGGATTTCCCTGAAAACAGGCGCGGTGGCTACGGCCATCGCGTTCTTTCTGGGAATCTGGTGTGCCAGAAAAATCATGAAAATGAAACCGGTATCCAGGGCTGTGCTGGATGGCGTCTTAACGATGCCCCTTGTTCTTCCGCCCACAGTTGCCGGTTTTTTTCTGCTGATCATTTTTAGTCTCAGAAGACCTTTTGGAAAATTTCTTCTGGAAAATTTTGACTTTAAGATCGTGCAGACCTGGAAAGGCTGTGTGGTGGCAGCCGCAGTGATCGCCTTTCCTCTGATGTACCGAAATGCAAGGGCGGCCTTTGAACAGGTGGATGTAAATTTGATACATGCAGGTCAGACCCTTGGAATGAGTGACCGTAAGATATTCTGGAAAGTGATCATGCCTACAGCAGCTCCGGGGATCGCATCCGGCACAGTGCTGGCTTTTGCCAGAGCCATTGGTGAATATGGAGCTACATCCATGCTTGCAGGAAATATACTGGGCAAGACCAGAACGGTTTCCGTTGCTATTGCAGCAGAGACGGCAGCAGGGAATTACGATGTGGCTGGTTTCTGGGTAGTGGTGATCGTTGCATTGTCTTTTGTGATCGTGGCGCTGATCAATATTGTATCCGGAAGAGGAATGAAGAGCAGAAGATGGATCTGAAAACAGACAAGAGGAAAAAAACATGTCCATTTATGTAAATATAGAAAAGAAATTCAAGGGTTTTTCCCTGAAGGTGAAGCTTAATACAGAAAGTGCATCGACAGGTATCCTTGGAGCTTCCGGAAGCGGAAAGAGCATGACGCTCCGCTGTATTGCCGGGATTGAGACTCCGGATCGGGGAGAAATCCTGGTCAATGGAAAACCGCTTTTTGATTCAGAGAAAAATATCAATCTGAAGCCCCAGCAGCGTCATGTGGGATATCTGTTCCAGAACTATGCGCTTTTTCCCACAATGACGGTTTATGAAAATATAGGCTGCGGCTTTCGCGGCGAAAAAGAATTCCGAGATGAAAAAATAAGAGACTTTATTGACAGATACCATCTGGAAGGACTGGAAAAACACCTTCCTTCTCAGCTTTCCGGAGGGCAGCAGCAGAGAGTGGCACTGGCAAGGATGATGATCGGTGAGCCGGAGGTAATCCTTTTGGACGAGCCGTTTTCTGCTTTGGACGGATTCCTGAAAGATGTACTTCAGAGGGATATGCAGGATTTTCTGCAGGAATATCAGGGAGACATGCTTATGGTCACCCACAGCCGCGATGAGGCTTTCCGTTTCTGCCATGAGCTTACGCTTTTAAAAGAAGGAAAAACACTGACTTCAGGAAAGACAAGGGAGCTTTTTGAGCAGCCGGGACTTGTAGAGGCGGCCCGGCTTACGGGGTGTAAGAATTTTTCCAGAATTGAAAAACTGGGACCCCGGTATCTTTTTGCTTTGGACTGGGGAATCTCGCTCAGGACGGAGAAGGAAATCCCCGAAGAAGCTTCTTATGTGGCAATCCGTGGACACTGGATTCAGGGACGGGATGCAGACGGAGAAAACTGTATTCCGTTCCAGCCGGCAGAATATGTGGAAAATACATTTGAGCATCAGTATCTTGTTCAGACACCCGGAATGGACAAGGACACTGTGCTGTGGTGGATGTGTCCAAGAAACAGTTTCCGGGAGACAGAAAAGGGAAAGCTGCCGGAGTATCTGTATCTTCCTCCGGAGCATCTGATGCTGCTGAAATAATTAAGATTATATAGTAATGCGCATTGACAAGTTCTGGCTTTCTATTGTACTATAATGATGTAGTATAAAGTGCAGTGAGGAAAGAAGAAAATGAAATATAATTTATCAGAATCAGAATATGAGATAATGAAATTCATATGGGAACAGGGGGATAATATCAGTTTTAACGATATTATGGAAGATACTCAGAAAAAAGGACATACATGGAAAAAACAGACTGTGCAGACATTTTTGACGCGATTGATCGATAAGGGAGTATTAAAAGCTGAAAAAGTGGGAAACAAAAGATACTATTCACCGTCAACTACAGAAACAGAGCATATTTGTAAGTGGACGCATGAATTTTTGAAAGCAGACTTTGGAGGATCATTGAAAAACTTTATGCTTGCATTTACAGGCGGAAATTCTCTGACAGAAGAAGATGCCAGAGAATTGCATGAATTTTTAGACGAATAGAAAAAGGAAGATGTCGGTGAATAATTTATTATTATTTATGTCTATAAGTGGAACTGCAGCGTTTGGAATGTATTTTCTGTGCAGGAATTTTCTTAAGGAAAAGCTGGCGCCTGGTTACAGATATATACTTTTAAAATTGATTATGTTATTTTACCTGTTTCCTTTTCCTCTTTTAAGCAGTAATATCAGAAAGGCGATTGGAAGGCTGTATGGCAATGAAGCTTTGATCAATGGCTATGCTTTTGGAAAAAACTATCGCCATTTAAGCAGAGGCAAGTTTTTTTATATAATAGATAAGCAAACAATGATACCTGATTACAGGGGCATATTTTGGATATGTGTCATTGTATGGGGAGGAATGTGTGCGCTTTATCTCGGGAATTTTGTTTATCACAAAATAAAATTAAAAAAATAAGACAGTATGCAGTAGGGGAATGTGGTACAGTTGTTCCTTATCTGAACAAAGAGTATGAGATGATTATGCATAAACACAGGGTTAGGATTGTGTTTATGCCAATTCATACAGAAGCTTTTACATATGGATTTTTTTCTTCTGTAATAGTTATTCCTGCGGATTTAGACAGTGAAGCGATATCATATGTTTTGAAGCATGAATTGACGCATATTAGGAGAAGAGATATTTGGATTAATTTTTTTGCATATTTAGCAGTAGCTATTCACTTTTATAATCCATTTATCTATCTGTTCTATAAAGAGATTATGAAAACAGCCGAACTGAGTTGTGATGAACAGACTTTGAAAAATGCGGACAGGGAAGAAAGGGTAAGATATGGACATATGCTGATAGAACAGGCATGCAGGCGGTCAAATAAGCATTTTATAATGGGATTTTCAAAGAGACAAAATAAAGAGATAAGGGAGCGTGTTTCTATGATTAAAACAAAACCAGTAAGGAAATGGTATCTGGCTGCAAGTTTGGCAGTGATGATTTTTCTGTCAGGGACAGTGCCGGTGCTGGGATATGTAATGCCGGAAGCTATCGAGGCAGATACTTATGAGAAACAAAAGGTTGAGTATATAGAAATTGGAGAAATTGATACAGATTCTTGGGAAGATGAGAAAATGTTTCAAAGTATGGATTCTTATTTTATCACAGAAGGTAATAAGATAATAACTGAGGTTTCCAGTGACAGTATACAAAGGAGAGTGTGCCGTCATAAGTATGAGGCCGCAACACAAAAGATTCATACGAAATTTCAGGCAGGCGGATGCCGGGTAGATATATATTCTGTTAAGAGATGCACCAAATGTGGAGCGATAAAAGACAGGGTAAAAAGTAATTCTATTACATATGAAAAATGTATACATAAAGGATAGCGGTCATGTTGCTCTTTGTACATTGGCACTGATGTTTATCAAGAAAAACAGTCATTTAGGAATAAAATGACTACAAACAAAGGAATGTGTTCTCAATGGTTAAGGGTATAAAATCTTTTGAAGAAAAAAGTCTCAGTATTATTGTAAAATTGAAAGATGTTTTTTCAAATATACTGAAAAGAAGAGAACATATGTAAGAGACATAGCTAAGGAATTATAGAAGGATATTTTTTTACCCTATAGTACTACATAAAAGCAGTACTATAAAATTACAAAAACAATACAACAGAAAAAAATAAGAAAAAAATATAAGTAAACGAACCAAAAATATTATTTGACTTCGTATATTAAAATAGAGACCAATATTTTTGGCAATGTAATAATGTCGTGAATTAAATGACATTTATTTTAAAAAGAATGGTTTGTCGAATGTCTTTAAGTAGAAGCACAACATGCCACGGAAGAGTAAACGTAAACGACTAGCGAGTCTAGTGGACTGGTTTTTATGGTTTTTGTTTATCTGTCAGGGAGGGATTAATATGCAAAGAAAATTTTATTCCGCCGAAAGATTCCTACGTGGATAAAGAAACAGGACTCATTTATAATTCTGATGGCGTTATAATTGGTTCAGAATGTACTCCACATCCAGCTAAACCTGGCTCTTTGGGGTGATTTGTACATGGAAGAAGTTATAGTGTGAATACTAATTTTTATTTAGGAGGAAAGGCGATATGAGAAAAAGAATAAAACGATTAATTGCAGGAATTCTTGTTGTTGCTATTTTATCAACGATATCTGTAAGTATCCCTGTTTTTGCCGATAATAGTTCTGCTTCAGAACGTGCTGTAAATCATGTTCCTGGATACTACGCGTGTATGGCGTATGATGTGAATATTAGATCTGCTCCAGGGACTGGATATAGCGTTATAGGAACATTAAACTTTGGAGATACTGTATATGTAACATGGTGCAAGCATGGTTGGGCTAAAATTGCTAGCGGACAATATGTAAGTTCACAGTATCTTTCGGAAGTTATTCTATGAAACAATTCATTATAAAATCCCGTATGTTTTTTCTCATCTGTTTCATGAGCACAGTGATTCTGACCCTGGCATGTAATGCAATGTTTCCGGATCAGGTAAAGGATTTTGACCTGCTGTCTGATTTGTACCTGACGGTTGAGTTTCAGCAGGAGCGTCCTGCAGTTGAGGACTTGAATCTCTGGGCAGAGAAGAATCAATGTAAGTTGATGACAGGGTATGCGTTTTCAAACGGAAAGACTGCAGCGTTTGATAAAAAGCTGATGCAGTTTCTGGGAATTAACCCTTCAGCATGGGAAGAAAATATGCAGGAGGAGAATGTGGCGATTGTAAATACAGACGCACAGAGGTTATGTTATAACAGAGAGGGACAGACACTTCTTCCCTTTAGAGGGACGGATTATCGTGTAATAGGTTTTTTTAATGAGGATAAAGCTGATCCGGAAAATCGAACAGATTACATTCTGAATCAAAATGCGGAAGCTGTGAAAAAAAGCAATTATTACACGTATGTTTTTCTGGATATGAAAAAAGGCTGCACTGCAGAGAAGCTGATTAAAAGCTTTCAGAAAAATTTTTCATTTTCTGCCGTATATCCATGGAGAGGCGGGCTGTCAGGAAGTCTTGATGCAAGACCGGCAGTGGCGTTGGTGATAGCAGTCTGTGGATGCATTCTTTGTTTGAACTGTACAGGTTATTCTGGGGCATGGATTCATGCACAGAAAAAAGAATTTGCTGTGCGCAGACTGGTAGGAGCTTCAGAAAGTCAGAATCATATTCTTTTATTAAAAAGATTTGCCGGAATATGGGCAGGAGCATATATATTAGGGATTATGGTTTCCGGTATTCTTTTGTATATTCTGAGTAAAATCGAAAATTTACAGTCTACAAGACGGCTTTTGGGAACTTCACTGGATGTGCGTGCAGTTATTCTGGCGGGAGCTGTAGTTTTTTTTATAGGGTTTGCAGTAATGGAAATATGCAGACTGGGAGAAAAAAGAAGAGAGACTATGCTTGGTTTGCGGAGAGATAAAATATGAATTTCAGGACAAATATTAAGTTAAGTTTTGAACAGTGGAAATTTCGAAAATTACAGTTTATATTTCTGGCAGTACAAATCATATTTTCTTTTTTACTGGTGTGTTTTATATTTCAGCAGTTTTTTTCAAATCGCCAGCTAATGTCTCAGATGCAAAAGTATATGGGAAAAGGGGATATCTATGTACTGTGGAACAATAATGAACCGGAATGGGAGCAGGAGTTGGAAAAAGATAAATATAACAGGAAATTTCGCGAATTAATAAATAAGGTCAGAACTACAAATGTGGATATCCTTGTTTTAAATAATGAATATGAAACCTCAATAAAAGAAAAAAGTACAAATCTGCTGTATATTACACCGGATTTTTTTGACCGATATGGAATTACCGGGGATTTTTCTGACAGAGAAATTCATGAATTGTTTTGTACGCGGTTTGTGGAGAATATAGAAACTGAAAAAGTTCCTCCGGCAATAGCAGGTGCTGATTTTCGACATGAGTATAAAAAAGGAGATGTAGTTCAGGAAGACAGCGGAGAACAGTACAGGATTGTGGGATTTTTAAAAAAAGAATCTTATTATGCAGTTCCAACCCAGTCAAGAAATCTGGAAAGTATGGATCATGCACTTCTCATGCCGGTTACGGTGGATCTTTCGGACAATGCAAGTATAATGGAGTATCTGCGATACAGTCAGTTTGCTGTAAAAGACAGAAGTGAACTTCTGGGGATTGAAGATATGAACAGGAAACTGCATTTAATGGATTCGTATTTTGTCAGCTACAGATCTCAGCTTCAGATTGTACAGAATGATATTCTGGAATCGATTATATTATTTGGAGGCTTTGGCAGCATTCTTTTGATTTTTTCTATGCTGGGGATCTCCGGGATAATCATTCAATTGATTCATGACTATCAATATGAATATGGGGTGAATCTTCTTTGTGGAGCAGAAATAAAAGATATTTTTATCCGGCTGGTATTTCAGGTGAGTCTGCTCATAGTGGCGGGTGTTTGTATGGTATTTTTGATGGCGGGAAACAGTCCGGCATTTTGGAGCGTATTTCTTATGGCTGTTGTATGCCTGCTGCTATTGTATTTTTATAGTTGGAAAAAACTCAATAGGGAAACTGTTATCATAAGTTTAAGGAGTATGGAATGAGTTTACTTATGTTAAGGGAAATAAGCAGAATATATGGGACGCAGGAAAATTTTGTGATTGGTATTAATAAAGTGACGCTGACTGTTCAGGAAGGAGAGAGTATCGCTGTGATGGGAACTTCCGGATCGGGCAAAAGTACCCTTCTCGGCATTATCGGAACTATTGACAGTCCGACAACAGGAGAATACATGATTCAGGGGAAAGAAATTTCCAGTTTTGGAAGCAGGGAAAAAGCTGCTCTCAGGAATAAATTTTTTGGGTTTGTAACGCAGGATTTTGCATTGATTCCTCATTATACTGTGGAAAGAAATGTTCGGCTTCCTCTGGATTATACGCATATGTCTGGAAAGGAAAAGAAAAGCAGAGTAGAAAAAATACTGAGGGAACTTCATATTGGAGATAAGAAAAAAGCTTATCCATCGCAGCTCTCCGGAGGTCAGAAACAGAGAGTCGCCATTGCCCGCGCTCTTGTTAATGATGCAAAGGTGCTTCTTTGTGATGAACCGACCGGAGCTCTGGATTCATCTACATCCTCAGAGATCATGGGGATTTTTAAAGAATTAAACAGGAGTGGCAAGACAGTGATTGTTGTAACCCATGACGCAAAAGTGGCAGAATCATGTAAAAGACTTATCTGCATTGAAGATGGCAGGATAAAAAGTGACAGTTTAAGATGATTGTCTATTAGTTTGGCAAGGTTCTACTGATTATTTGATACTATCCTGCCAGGTGTTTTGGCATATATATGATAGTATGTTTTTCTTTATATTTTGAGACACTTGATTTATAATAAAAATATAAAAAGCTGCAGGGGCGGGAGGCTGCAGATATTGATTTCACAGAAGATAAGGATTCCTGGGGGGCGGAATAAAACATACAATCGGATAACATCTCTTAAAATACATAAGACAAAACCTGAAAGATAACAATGAGAATTACATAAAGAAAGGAAAGTCTTATGGAAAATAGCACTATTTTTGATGATGTGTTCCGGACGATGCTGGAAAAGATGCCGCAGCTGGTCGTTCCGCTGATTAATGAAGTCTTTGGTACTTCCTATTCGGAAGACATTGAGATCATACAAAAGAGAAATGAACATCAGACACAAAATGGCAGGGTAATCACAGATTCCCATTTGCTGATCGCAGACAGGATCTATCATATGGAATGTCAGAGTACAGACGATTCCACTATGGTGATCCGGATGATCGAATATGATTTTGCAATCAGTCTGGAAAATGTGCAGAAGAAAAATGGCAGATATCGGATGTATTTTCCGCAGTCATGTGTCCTGTATCTGCGTGGCACAGAAAAGAAGGATGTAATATCTATGGAACTTGTGATGCCAAATGGTAATACAGTAGAATATATGGTTCCTATCGTGCAGGTGCAGAATTTTACCTGTGATGAAATATTACGGAAACATCTGCTGTTTTTATTGCCGTATCATGTAATGAGATATGAAAAAGAAAAAGATCTGGACGCAGACAGTGAAAAGATGAAAGAAATTTTTGATGAGTATCAAAAAATTGAAAAGTATTTGGAAGAGAAATTTCTCGACCGTGGAAATGAAAAAGCATACCGGGATATGATTGAGTTGATAACCCGGATTGCAGATTATGTGTTCAGGGACAAAGAAAATGTAAAGAAAGGATTTGGTGATGTAATGGGTGGAAAGGTATTGGAATTGGAATCCGATAAACTGATTCAGAAAGGAATCGAACAGGGAATCGAACAGGGAATCGAACAGGGCATTGCCATGGAACGAAAGAAAACAGAAGCTGCAGAAGAAGAGATTCAGCGTCTGAGAAAGCTGCTGGAAGAAAAGAATAACAAACAGTAATTGTGGGTGTCAAAATGATAAAAGTGGGGCGTGTGCTCCACTTTTATCTGTATAGGGAACTGATTTTAATTCAGGTCTCAGCTCCGGTCATTCTTATTATAATTATAAGTCACATATCCGCTTACCAGCATGGCAAGTTTAAAGGTCAGGGCATCCTCGAAGGTCCGCAGATCCAGACCGAATTTTTTCTGGATCTTTTCAAAACGGTACACCAGAGTGTTTCTGTGGACATAAAGCTGTCTGGAGGTTTCTGAAAGATTCAGGTTGTTTTCAAAGAATGTGCGGATGATGGCAAGGGTTTCACTGTCCAGGGAATCCAGAGATTCGTTTCCAAAGACTTCCTGAATGAACATTTCGCACACGGACACGGGAAGCTGGTAGATCAATCGTCCGATTCCCAGTTTTCGATAGCTGAATACATTTTTTTCTGAGTAAAAGATCTTTCCGATTTCCATCGCTGTTTTTGCTTCTTTGTAGGCGTTGGAAAGCTGGAGAAGATCATCGGCAGTATTGCTGTAGGAAACCCAGGCCTGAGTCATGGCTTCGGCTCCAAGCATATCTACCAGCATATGGGCGATATCCTCCAGATCTTCATCGGTTTCTGTAGAAGAAAGCTCCCGGATCACAATAATTCCTGAATCATCCACAGAGGTAATGAAGTCTTTTGTACGGGCAGAAAAAATATTTCGTATGGTGGCAAGGGCGTGTTCATCTCTCTGGCGGCGTGTTTCTACCAGAAAGACTGCCCGGCTGGCAGTAGAAGAGATATGAAGTTTTTTTGCCCGGTTAAAGGCTTCCACCTCTCCGTAGGTCCCAAGAAGAAGCTTCTGCATAAAAACATTTTTGTCGCTTTTTTCTGCATAGGCTTCCAGAAGACTTTGTACCTGGCAGACTGCAAGCTGGCTGATGGTGGGAACACTTTCTCCGCTTCCCCATACAATGAGAATATAAACAAGTTTTTCTTTGTGTATGATTTTACAGAGACAGCGGCTTGCGTTTGCCACAACCAGAGCATTTCCGCTGCGGAACTCTTCCAGCTTTTCCGCCGAAGGGAGAGATCGGGAACAGGTAGTTATAAATGTTTCGTTTTCGTTGGTGAGAAGACAGAAATCGAGTCCGCTGATGTTCTTCCAGTCCTCCATATATTTTTGTAAAGTACGCTGTATCGACATGAGAGTATCCCCTTTCTTTCTGTGGTTGGCTGATCTATTGTTCCGATATCCGGGAGAAAACTGTTTTTTCCGGCGCATCCGGAGCAGGTCCTGTAGAATGGCGTTCTATCAGCTGTGCGTGGATCAGGATCGATCCGATAGACACCTGATTCAGAATGCTGTCCATAGCATAAAAACCGCATTTTCCCAGTATGGTGCGATCCTGGCGTACTGTAGTCAGTGGAGGTGAAGTATAGGCACACAGAGGCAGGTCGTCAAATCCGATGATACTGATATCGCCGGGAACACGGTATCCTAACTGCTGACACTGAACCATGGCGGCGTTGGCAATCTGATCGTGGCTGCAGATCACAGCAGTCATTCCCATGTTCAGGAGCCGGGGCAGATGTTTTTCGATACACTTTGTTACATAGTAGGACGCACCGGCTGAATCTGCTTCTGCCTTCAGACCGTTTTGCTTCATTGCCTGAAAAAATGCCTTGTGCCGTACCTGCATAATATAGGATCCCAGAGCGCTGCTTAAATATCCGATCCTTTTGTGACCGAGTTTTTTCAGATGGGACACAGCCAGAGCCATTCCTTCGCTGTTGTCGATTCCGATAGAAGCAATAAAAGGATTGGCAGGAATATAGTTGTCATAAAGAACGGTAGGAGTATGGCTGGTCCGGAAATCCTTCATCCAGGGATCGTTCAGGGAAAAGCCAAGGACGAAAGCTCCGGTATAATCATTTTGCAGCATAAAAACATCATAAGGTGTTTTTTTCTGGAAATTCTCTGTTACAGGGATTACATCTACCACATACCCGGCAGGTTCTGCCATCTGGCGGAAACCGATGATGAAATCATAGCCGAAGTGGTGAGGTTCCTCGTATTCCATATTTTCTATGATGATGCAGAAACGTTTTGCATCATTTTTCTGTCTTCGCAGTCTGGTATAGCCCATTTCCACTGCAGTATCCAAAATTGTTTTTCGTAAAGTTTCGCTGATATCAGGGGCGTTATTGATGGCCTTGGACACAGTTCCCTTAGAAACGCCCAGTCTGTCAGCAATATCTTGAATTGTAGCCATATAAATGCCTTTCCTGGTACGGACAGAAAAATAACATGTGCCGTACCTGTATACGTTAAATAGATATTGTTTTTATTATATCGAAATACAGGAAAAAAAGCAATTATTTTGCCTGTTTTTGTTTCGTAAAATTGCATTGAAAAGAAAACTGTGTGAAAAATACACAAAAAATAAAAATGAAAAATGTGAAAAACAGAGAAAAAAAACAGGAGATATTGACGTTTTTTCTGAGCTGTTGTATATTACAAGTATCGAAACAATACGAAACAAATTAAGGAGAAAGAAAAATGGGAAAGAGAAAAGCAGCGCTTCTGCTGGCAGGAGTTCTTGCAGCAGCCGGATTTACCGGGTGCGGCAAAGCAGAAAACCAGAATTCAGAAGCAAAGGAAAAGGTACGTCTTATGGTATGGTCTCCTTCTGAGGATCAGTCCAAA
>SAMEA3387495__coassemble_1609_pt1 | contig 16454 bp, 11 predicted proteins | sample SAMEA3387495__metabat2_high_PE_036 | metagenome-assembled genome bin SAMEA3387495 (sample SAMEA3387495) | Felis catus | biome: Faeces | place: United Kingdom | collected 2012
AAACGAACTTAATTTTTTGCTAATTTAGGGTTGACTTTTCATAGCTGGTCTCCTTATTATCAAAATCAATTAACAGCTGGTTATTCTCTCGTAACATTATAAAACTTCTCTTAATATGTTACAAATTCATTGATCACACATCTTTTCCAATAATAATTCAGTTCGTTTTTTCCATGTGTAATCTGCTCGATTAAAACCATTCGTCATCATTGATGTTTTTAAGTTCAAAATTTTATCTGCAATTGTCTGTGCAGAATTGTCATTTATTAAACATTCATCCATTGATGTTGATTTGCATATTTCTTCAATTTGCCCCACACTCGTTCCAATAAAAGGAAGCTCTGCTCCAATCATATCAAACATCTTTAATGGAGAATAATAAAAATTTTCCTTTTTTTCGTATGGCATAATTCCAAGATCAGAAGCATACAAATATCTTTTCATGGTTTCCAAATTAACTTTTCCCTTGAAAATCATATTATTGTGACAACTTATATAATTCGTGATCATGTCGTGCATTTCGCCGTCACCCAAAACCAAAAACATAATATCTTTTTCTTTTTCAAGTTTCTGTGCCGCTTCACAAAAACTCTTTATACCATGCCAAACCTTAAGACTTCCGACAAAAGTCACAACAAATTTATCCGTCAGTTCTTCCTTTTCTCGCACTTCCGTTCTTATAGAGATTCGCTCATTCTCATTTTCATGGTACAGGTCTTCCATATATCCATTCGGAATAACAACGAATTTGTTTGCAGAAACAGCATAACGGTTACAAAGCATCTCCTTACATATATTCGAAACCACATAAACAAAATCGGATGCTTCTATAATTCGTTTTTCCCAAGCTTCAATCTGCCTAATCATGGGCTCCTTTTTGATAATGCCGCGTTCAAAAAACATTGGCGTATTCACTTCATAAACTAGCTTAGCATTAAACTCTTGTGCAACATATATAGCTGTAACATCAAAAATTGTTGATCTGGCTAGCACATGTGTAGGAGTGAAACCTTGCTCTTTCAAATCACGGCAAATCATTTTACTTTTTTTAACTGACAAATATTTTTTTCGGAAATACCTAAGTACTGCCAATGGTGTTTTTAGCACACCTTTCAATTTTTCTGCCTTTAAATTTATCGGTGTATTTGATCCATCAATTGCCTTTGGATAGGAACGCACGTTTTCTTTTCCCAGAATACTCTCAAAGGCTTCAAGCATTCCAACAGCGTGGGAATTGCTTCCATCACCGGTAGCTAGTTCATCATTAATGTATAATAACTTCATCTCTTAATCCATCCTGTTAATTGTAATCTTTATTTTTTTTGCAGCAAAGACTGGCGAGATATATAAATTTGTTTGGCCATATGCCCCCATAACTTTTCCCGCATTTTGCAATGGGATTTGAACATTATCTGCTTTCACTAACACACACTCTTTTGGGCAAAGTAAGGGAAGATTAATCCTCGCTGAAGACACCTTCTTATGATACCCAAATTGGATGTATAATTTTTCGTTTTCTTCTTTTACCTGAATATCATCAGGAAAAATAATTTTCTCTGCTAAATAGCCAAGTATCATTTTTTCCTGAACAACCCCGAAGAAATCATGAATTGTATTCGATGGAATTGCATATTTTGTTCCGTATTCGCTTCCACAGAAAGGTCCTAGAGAGCCTTTAAATATATACTGACCTCTATTTGAGCATATATTTGCAATCTGTGGTCCTTTTTCTGCCAGATAATGCTTTCTGCCATTAAAAACACAAACCTGATAGTTGTTAGTTCTGTAGATTTGCACCCCGCTATCCGATTTATTTCCCTGATAACGTATAATTCCTTCTTCATGAGGAATCATGATTTCAGACAATACTAACCAAAATGCAAGATGTGCAAAATATACTGAAGCATAGTGATAATCCCACCACCATCCTTTTTCTTCTCCTGGCTGGTCATTTAAAATTATATTATCATTGTCTATAGCAGTGAAAATTCTATCTGAGAAATATTTCCATGTACTCTTCAAGTATTCATTGCTTTTAGTAACGTAAAGAAGATATAAAGCTGGACCCCACGCAAAAATCTGATTTATGCCTCGTCCCAAATAATTGATGTCACCGTTTGGATCGACAATATTCAGTACCTGTTCCAACGCCTTATCTATTTTACGATCTGCCAAGCCCTGACTTTTTATTAAATACATCACAGCAGCTGTATAGATGTGATACTGAAAATTAAAACTTTTTCCTTTTGGAAGTAAATCTTCATAAAACCCATCCTCGTATTGGGCCTCACAGACTTTATTTAACAATTTTTCCGCAATGTTTCTATATTTATCATCTGAAAGCCATATTGCTTTGCAGAAATTGACATATGCTCTCATCGGATGCCAATTAATAGTTGCATTATTACTGTCTTTCTGGCAAATTGTGAACTCCCGTACTTTATTTATAAATTCTTTTCTCACACCGATTTTAGCTGGTGCGACATTTTTCATTTTATGCTCTAAGTAATTAACTAAAATACAAAATGCAAAATTATTAAAATCCCAATGATATGCAGGTTCCTTTTGATACTCCTTTGCATGAAGAAGGAATCCATCAACAATCTCTACACCTATATCAATCCACTTTTGATTACCTGTACTGCAGCCATATATAATCATAGCAGCACCTAAATGAGACTCTCCATAATGAAAGCCAATTATCTTTCTATCGTTAGGATCTATCAAAAGCAAAGAGCCGTTTTCCTCTTTTAAAAACCCCTCGTAGTGTTCAAAAATGTATTCTATTACTTTAGCCATATCCATTTTACTCATTGCGTCTCCATCTTATCAGAAAGTAATTCTATCATTTCTAAAACCCTATACGAAGAATCAATAGGTACAATCTTACTTTCTAGTTCATGATTTTTTATGCACTGTTGAACCTCATTAACCTCGTATTCAAAGCCTTCGTAATTATAATTGCAGATAAATCTATCTGATTCATTTCCATATTTATCATATAATATAATGCTATTCGTTCTGTTAAAAGGAGCAGTCCATTCGATAGACCCCTCCTCGCCATAGATTGCAGCTTTACTTGTTCCGCCAAAATCAGAAGATATATTAATATAAGCTTGAATATCACCATCATTTATAGTTATCGACCAATCAGAGTCAACGCCAATAACAGATGTTCTGCCGTATCCTTCTATCCGCACTGTATTAGACATAAATCCAGTTGGAAAAGCAAGTGCATATACACCGTAGTCTTTTAAAACACCACCATGCATATCTTTTCTATAGGTTGCCTTTGACAGATTTATTTTTTCTCTTTTATAAATATCTGCTCTAATTAAATCTACTTTTCCGATTTTATCTTTTTCTATCCATTCGATAGCCTTTTGATATGTAGGCAAACACTTCATCCACATTCCTTCCATGAGAAAACATTGATTGTCTGCTGCAAGCACTTTCAAGTCATTCAATTCGAAAGTGGATAATACAATCGGTTTTTCACATAGTACATTTTTGCCAGCAGAGAGGCACATCTTGATATTATCATAATGATTAACTGTAGGTGTAGCAATATAAACCACATCGATATCCACATCCATCATCATGTCCTCATATTTTCCATATGCTTTGCACTTACTATGTCTAGACGCATATTTTTGTGCTTTTTCAAAATTTCTGGATGCCACAGCATAAACAACTCCATCTGGGTTTCCATCAATGGCTGCTCCAAATGTCTCTGCCATATATCCAGTTCCTATAATCCCCCATTTAATCGGGTTAGAGTTCTTTTTAACGTTCCTTCTTAGCACATGCTTCGCCTTTTTGGTGATGCGATTCACAATGTTCTCCATAACCATTCCTTCCTATGCCATTTTATCCAACATTTCCCATGTTACTTCATATGGACTACTCTTCCCTTTACGCAAATCATCGTACGCTCGGAACATATATTCTGCCATTCTTTGTTCTTCCTGTGAAACGCTCCCTGCAATATGTGGAGTAATAAAGACATTACGTTGCCAATTTAATGGTGACCATGGCCATAAGGGCTCGTGGCTTGTCACATCCAATAATGCACATCTCTGAGGTGCTTCTCTCAGTGCCTTTATTAAATCTTTCTCGACAACTTGAGCACCTCTCCCTGTATTAATAAATGTTGCTGCAGGTTTCATCCGAGAAAACAGTGAATAATTAAGAATTCCCCTCGTACTCTCCACATCTGGAAGGTGATTAGAAATCACATCACAAGCACTAAATAATTCCTCTAAGTTCATCTTCGTCACACAAAGTTCATTTGCCCGTTCGTCTGAGATATAAGGATCATAAACATAAATTCCCAAATCATACGGTTTGAGAAGTTCAATAACCTTACTTCCAACTGCTCCAGCCCCAATTAAGCCTATACACGCATGATAATTCCCATTTTTTGAGTAAACAATTTGTCTTGCTTTATTAAATGCAAGTTTAAAAAAAGGTTTTTTACACTCTTTTTGTGCTTGAAAATATCCTTTGTTTGCTAGTACAATCTGCGCAGCTGTAAATTCCGCTACTGGAATACCATTTGCCTTTGCTGACGAAAAAACTTTAACGCCGCATTTCATAAACGGTTCTGCAAAATATTTGACAGTTCCGGCCGCATAAAAAACAGCCTCCAGTGCTGGAAAATATTCTTTTATTTCGTTCTCATTAAATACTGGCATATACCACGTTGAAAAGATATATTTAACAGCAGCGAACTTTCTAGAATTTGTAACAATTTCTTCTTTTGTATACTCTATCAATGGTTCGCTAAATTCTAATTTATTTATCAACTCTTCTGAGTAAACTTTTCTTGCTTTGGCTTTATCCTTTACCAAAAAAATAGCTTTCATCTTTTTCCTCTTGTCAAATCTCCTATTTGTTTCTGAACTTCTAATGCATAAGAGCTACTATACACAAATGCTGTATTAGTATACATATGATGCACAATAGCACCTTCTATGGTATAGGAAAAAATACCTCCGGCCGCCACACTGACCTGAGCAGTATGATTAACACACCATTTTAATGCTCTTTTAGCACTTACTCGTAATCTTTCATTTTCTGTATCAATCTTCTCCCATTCCAAAAGGCACCTTGCTATAACAGGAACTGCCTTGCAGTCTTCGCCCATTAAGGGGTTTAGGAGATTATATGACCATCCACCGTTTTTAAGTTGCTTATTTAGCACTGTATCTATCGTAGATTCAATAACATTTTTTATTTTTTCATCTTTAAGCACACTGTAAGCAGGTATCAATCCTTCTAGCGCCCATCCCTGTCCACGCCCAAATGCCCCACCATGCTGTGAATCATTTCCATCAATTGCAGTAGCAAAGCATTTACTATTCGGCATATAAAAAAGTTCGATATATGTTTCAACAAATTTACGTAAAAAAGCAATATATTTATCTTCATGCGTTATTTCATACAACGAAGCAAATAATCCAGCAGTAAAGCCGGTATCCACAATATTTCTATCTTTAATCCAAATATTCTGTTTAGTATCAAATGAAAACCATACCATACCATCTGTTCTTGCTGTGTTCATCACCCACTCAGCAACTTTTATCGCAGATTCTAGATACGCTTTTTTATTTGTGGCCTTATATAACTCAATGCAACAGTTCAATCCGATATAGCATGAATCATTTGGTGCCAATTGCGGAGCCACACCTTCACGAGTATAATCATTTCTGACTATCCAACCTCCGCTTTCCGTTTGCAGGTTTATAATAAAATTCCCAAGTTTTTCAGCCTTAGAAATTTCTCCGTATAAACAGTACATTCTTACTAAAGCTGCATTCGTCCATATCCAACTTGGTAAACACCACTGACTACATTCCTTAATATAGCCAGCATAATGTAGTCCTGCATTTCGGTATCCATCTGGTATAGCAGATAACTCTATGAATTGTTTCCATAAATTAGAGGCCTCTGATAGATTATTAGTGCATCTAATCTTCTGGCAGTTATTAACAAACGAGAGAGGATATTTCGGATCCAACTCAGCATTAACTAGATTTTCAACAGGATAAAGCCTATCTTTTTTTATCACATTATCCATGCAGTAAATCTCATTAACTTGATCGCCTTTATTTATCTCGTAGCATCCATCTTTTTCATATTCTTTAGGGAAACTAACCAATTTAACCGTATTTGGCAATCGATTATCCCGTTTCAGCACATATTTCGCTGTTTTGTGCAGCCATCCATATAATTCGTACCTCATACGGTTCCTCCTTACTTATTTTTTTTGAAATATATCAAAATCATTTTCTATCAATTTAACAAATAACCATTATGACAGAATGCTTCTATAAATATCCAAATATTCGGAAAACCGTTGTTCTTGCCTATACATTAAAGCCACCCTCCGACATTCTTTCCTAAGTTGACTTTTTCGATTATCAAATGATTTCTTTGAACATTCAGTTTCTTCACTTATTAAGTCGTGATAATCGATTTCATCTACCACCGAACGGTTTACATATCCAATCATCCTACGAATTTCCTCTATAACCTTTTTTAAATCAACTGTTTTTGAGGATGACTTCCTCACAACTATTCCTATCACTTTTTCTTGAACTTCGAATGCACTTTCTATAACCTCAGGACTTCCACCTGTATCATATGTAACAATCGGCGTTCCACAGGCCAGTGCTTCTAGATTTGTCGTCGGAAAATTATCTTCATATGTTGGATTAAAAAACACATCTGCCGTAGAATAAAGTTCTACTAATTCGTCAACATTATTTGTACGACAAATTCCTGTTATTTCCTTCGGCAATTGACGTGCCTGTTCTGCAGTGACTCCAACCACAACAAAATTAATATCTTTGCATTTTTCAGCTAGAATAATAAAATCAGCAAGCCCCTTACGTTCAGTCCACTCGGATGCAACACCTAATACAATTGGATTTCCGTCCGGAGAATACTTGTTTCTCAACTCTTTATTGTATTTTGGATAGAAAATATCTGTATTTATTCCATTATAAATTACTTTTACTGGATACTCATTCAAAAAAGACTTCTCAACTATTTTCTTCAGCCAATTACATGGAGTTACTATATGGGCATTCAATCCAGAAAAAAGTTCTTTCTTCTTTTTCCAATTCCATTCTGAAGAATCCAAAATTTTTGACGCAGGATATGTACTTTTTTGTTCACAATGATGACAACCAGACATCCATTTGTCACAACAGACCATATCAAAATAAGCACAATGACCGGTCATAGGCCAACAGTCGTGAAGTGTCCAAACCAGTTTAATGTGATTTTTCTTTATGTAGTCAAATAACATCTCAATGTTGAGATAATATCCATGAACATTGTGCAAATGAATAATATCAGGATTAATCTTCTCAAGTTCAAGAATTAGTTTTCGTGTTGCGTTCCAAGAAGCAAAACCAGTTCTATCTGTTAGACGCGTATATACTCCATGAAATTTCACACCAACATCATCTCTTATACTGATTTCGTGTTCATTTTGTGGTTCTCGACCTCTTCCCCATACAACATAAGATTCATGCCCCTCCTGTATTAACAGTCGATGAATTCCCATCATAATTGATCCAGTTGCCTTATAAGGAAATGTGTTAATTTGGACTATTTTCATACAAGGCCTCCTTTACAGCTTCAGAATCTCTTCTGCATACTTTCGCACCGACACATTTCTGGTCAGGTTCTTTTCCAGATTCTCACGGCCTCTGGCTCCCATCGCCTTCAGTTCTCTATTTCCAGCGTTATTAATGAACCAACGGATGTTTTCTTCGACCTTGTCATACTCACCCGGCTCACAGCAAAGACCGCCATGTGTATCTTCAATCAGGCAGCGAACCTCAGAGCCTGACTCCAGCACCCCTAAAATGGGCTTCGAAGCGGCCATTATTCCGTATGCCTTTGATGGGCAGGACACGCCTTTAATGCCTTTTGCGTTCACACACCAATGAACATCGCCAGCATTCAGGCTATAAATCAGGTCGGCTTTATCCTGGTACGGAATGAAAGTCACATTGTCCATGTGATGCTCTTTCACATACAGCACCAGCTTATCCAACACAGAACCAGCACCAACAAAAGCAAATACAACCTCTCGACCATCTGCAGTCTTGGTACCTGGCTTGATTTTCTCCACAACCTTAATCAGATTCTCGAGGTCATAGTACAAACCAATATTGCCGGAGTACATGATGACAAATTTGCTATCCAAACCGTATTTCTTCTTGAAAGCCAGAACCTTCTCGTTATTTTCATCCAACGGATAAATCTCGTTCTCATCGATCCAGTTGTTGATCATAACGGTCTTCGGAACTTTCTTACCCTTGAAGCGGTTCTCTACCGTCTCCACCAGATCGCGGCCGACTGTGATCACAAGGTCACTGCGCTTGCAGCTGAACTTATCGAACCACATCATGGCATCGGTGATGAACTTGCTCTTGGTGTAACCAACAGCCAACACCTGCTCCGGGTTAAAGTCCTGAATATTATAGATGTACTTGGCGTGTTTCATCCATTTGCCCCAAACGCCCAGCAGACCGCCGAGAATCGGAGGCTGGGAGATGGAGAACACATAGTCCATCTTGCCAACCTTAAAGGTTGCTCCCATTGCTCCAAAGAAATAGGAAACAATGTTCTTCACCCGGCTCTTCTTATTGGTCTTGCTAAACTCCGGCACCCGGATTCTCAATACCTTTACGCCGTTGATTTCTTCTTCGTAATATTTCTGTGTTTTATATTTATCTTCAATGGTTCCTAAATAGCTGGGAACCACACAAATTACCGTAATATCAAACTTATCCAACATGCCTTCTGCGAGTTCACGGAGAATCTGGCCTGTGGATGCAGTATCAGGTATGTAGTAATGTGCATAAATCAGCAGTTTCTTTTTTGCCATCCTGCATCTCCCCTCTGTGTACTTCTCTACTCACACTATTAGTCACGCTGGAAAATATCGCGTGTATAAACCTTATCCTTCACGTCATCCAAGCACTTGTCATAGCGGTTTGCGATGATGGCGTGGCTCATTTCCTTAAACTTAGCCAGATCATTAACCACCAAGCTGCCAAAGAAGGTCTCTCCACCTTTCAGGGTCGGCTCGTAGATGATAACAGTTGCGCCCTTGGCCTTGATACGCTTCATAACGCCCTGAATAGAACTCTGGCGGAAGTTATCGCTGTTGCTCTTCATGGTCAAACGGTAAACACCGATGGTCACAGATTTTTCCTGTTCCTTGTCGTACTCGTTATCTTCGTCATAACCATAATATCCAGCCAGCTTCAAAACACGATCAGCAATGAAATCTTTACGAGTTCTGTTGCTTTCCACAATTGCTTCGATCAGATTCTCCGGCACATCGGCATAGTTAGCCAGCAGCTGCTTGGTGTCTTTCGGCAGACAGTATCCGCCGTAACCGAAGGACGGATTGTTGTAGTGGCTGCCGATACGAGGATCGAGGCAGACACCATCAATGATCTGCTGGGTATTCAAACCCTTGCTCTCTGCATAAGTGTCCAGCTCGTTGAAGTAAGCCACGCGCAGGGCAAGATACGTATTGGCGAACAGCTTGACTGCCTCTGCCTCGGTGAAGCCCATGAACAGAGTGTCGATGTCCTCCTTGATAGCACCTTCCTGCAGCAGACCAGCGAACTCGTGTGCTGCCTCAACCAGACGCTCATCGTTCAGATCAGTGCCAACGATGATACGAGAAGGATACAGGTTGTCATACAAAGCCTTAGACTCACGCAGGAACTCCGGGCTGAAGATGATATTCTTGCTGTTGAACTTCTCACGAACAGAAGCGGTGTAACCCACAGGGATTGTGGATTTAATGACCATGATTGCATCAGGGTTATACTCCATGACCAGCTTAACCACAGCCTCAACCGCAGATGTGTCGAAATGCTGCGTGTGGCTATCGTAGTTTGTAGGAGCCGCTATAACAACAAAGTCCGCATCAGAGTATGCAGCCTTTGCATCCAGAGTTGCGGTCAGGTTCAGTTCCTTTTCTGCGAGATACTTCTCGATATAGTCATCCTGAATCGGGGACTTACGGTTGTTGATCATGTCCACCTTCTCCGGGATAATATCCACAGCAGTCACCTGATGGTGCTGGCTGAGAAGCGTAGCAATCGACAACCCAACATAACCGGTACCGGCAACCGCAATTTTATAGTCCTTTTTCATAATCCTATATCCTCCTGAAATTCATCTTACTTATATGGAAGGCTCATATTGAGCCAAGCAATCTATTTAAAACAGTGTGTTCATCATGTTTCTCACACAACCGTATTTATCGTTTTCATCTGCTGGAACATCCAGCGTGTATTTGTTCATGTTTTTCCGTCAACTCATGGTTCTAAAAGACCACCACTGAAACTTTATGGTAGACACCTTCATACCAACTCACCAACAAAATGTTAGGTCTTATTGTCATAACTCGCAGTCGCACTTCTCTATTTTTCAAAGTGCTGACCCTTATTGTCATAACCCATACACCAACTCATTTTATTAAAACTGCACAAGTTCATACCTCACTCTTGTTGCAACATGAACAATCATCTACCCCTCACTACCTCTAATTCTCCAGAAAAATGCAGTTATCATGTCCAACTCTCGTCTGCAATAAACTTTTCCAGAAAAATAGATTTTGGGCTTTTCAACACTTTCAACCTCCACCTCTAATTCTTTGGAAAAATGAAGGTATCATGTCACTACCTTGCTCTGCAATAAATTAGGCTCGTAATAGGGATATTTTGCATGAGTTTTATACGCCACCGTAGACCATTATGCCGCAACTGAAAGTTTGAGGTAGACATTCGACGGACAGCTCACACCTTTAATGCCTTTTGCATTCACACACCAGTGCACATCACCTGCATTCAGGCTATAGATCAAATCTTTTTTCTCCTGATACGGAATGAAAACCACGTTATCCATATGGTGTTCCTTCACATAAAGCACCAGCTTGTCTAATACGGAACCAGCACCCACAAACGCAAATACAACCTCTCTGCCATCTGCAGTCTTTGTTCCTGGCATAAATCGTTCTATTTCTTTAATCAGATTCTCGAGGTCATAGTACAAACCGATATTTCCGGAATACATAATTACAAATTTGTCCTCCAGACCATATCTCTGTCTGAACTCCATCACCTCGGGGTGATCCTGCGGCAATGGATAAATTTCATTCTCGTCAATCCAGTTGTTGATCATAGCAGTCTTGGGAACTTTCTTTCCTTTGAAACGCTTCTCAACCGTCTCCACCAGATCACGGCCAACGGTAATCACAAGGTCACTTCGCTTGCAGCTAAACTTATCAAACCACATCATAACGTCGGTGACAAACTTACTCTTGGTGTAACCAACCGCCAACACCTGTTCCGGATTAAAATCCTGAATATTATAAATATATTTCGCATGTTTCATCCACTTGCCCCAGACGCCCAGCAATCCACCGAGAATCGGAGGCTGTGAAATAGAGAACACATAATCCATTTTTCCAACCTTAAAGGTCGCGCCCATTGCTCCAAAGAAATAGGAAACAATATTCTTCACACGGCTTTTTTTGTTGTCCTTGCTGAACTCCGGAACACGGATTCTCAGCACCTTCACACCATTTATTTCTTCTTTATAATACTTCTTTGCCTTATATTTATCTTCAATCGTTCCTAAATAGCTAGGGACCACACAAATTATTGTAATATCAAATTTATCCAACATCCCTTCTGCCAGTTCACAGAGAATCTGCCCCGTTGAAGCAGTGTCAGGAATGTAATAATGGGCATATATCAATAGCTTATTTTTCATTCATTTACTCCCAAATAAACTCACTTTCCCATGTGTCCACGCCGGAATCCTGGAATACACTCCTGAGTCTTTTTCTCAGATGTGCCTTTGTAACACCCTTTTTCAGGATCACCTGTAGGAAACCGCCGCCGCCTGCACCGGCAATAAATTTACCATCGATCAGGTCTTCACAGGATTTAAAAATCTGGTCGATACAGGTGTTGGTAGAACCAGCATCCAGTTTCTTGGATGCCTCCCAGTGCTGATTCAGGAGCTTCGCAAATTCGTCAATCCGACCCTGCTCCAGCTCATAACGCATCAGCACTGCCAGATGCTTCATTTCTTCCAGTGCTTCTATGGATTCCGGACGTCCTCCGATATATCCACCGACAACATATCTCAGAAGATTTCTCGCCAGGCGTCTCTGTCCGGTATAAATCAGAGCGAAACGTTCCTGAAGCTCTGTTTTTGTCTCTTCATCCAGCTGCACATGCTCCACCTTGATTTCCTGCTTCATGCCCGGTCTTGTTGTAATATATTTGATCCCGGGCGTCAGGCCGCCAACCTGGTCCTGCCAGCCGCCGCCTGTGCTCATAATCTGTTCCAGTTTCAGTACTCTCTGATAGAGAACGTCATCCGGCCCGTTTTCTCCCAGGAATTCTCCAATAGCCTTTACCGCTGCTCCGGCAAGGATGCTGCTTGTTCCCAGACCGGAGCCTTTTGGAATATTACATACTCTGGTAGACAGGTAAATACCACCCCCAAGTCTTTTCAGAATTTCCTGAAGGTCAGCTTTTTCGCGCATGGGCACGATACCGCAGGCAATCAGAGCCGCTTTATGAAGAGCAAAGGGGTCGTAGGGATTATGACAATCCTGGATTTCTTCTGCAGTAACAACTGTTCCTGATGCCTGAAAATCAATGCTGGCAAATTCTATATGCGGTTCCTCGAGCTTCCGGATTTCCACCTCAATCTGTTTCTCACCCTTCAATAAAATTGCCGCATTTAATACCACACCGCCTTTTTCATTGCAGTACGGCGGAGTATCCGTCCAGCCTCCCCCCCAGTTTACACGAACCGGAAGTTTTACCTTTACGCTGTCTTTTTCAATATGATAACTCTGGGCGCAGATATCTTCTGCGCTTGCACAGATTTCCTCCTGTATCGTATCAAAGCATTTTTTTTCAATAACATCATAGCCAATTCCGTCAAAAACAGCAGACTGGTATTTCATGGACCGTGATACTGCATACAGAACACGGATTTTCTCATAAAAATCCATTTTCTCAGTTTCTTCCATAAGAAGCTTAAACTGTCTCTGATTCAACTCTGTTTCACCAAATATTTTCAGTGCAGGAATATAGTGCTCTCCTGCAAAAATCTTTTTCAGAAACTTTTCTGTAAGTATCCGATCCTGCAGTTCCGTTTCCCACTGAATAAAACAAGTAGTATCTCCCAAAAGGAAGGAATCCTGCAAACTGTATCTCTTTTGTTTTTTCCATTCCTGCACATCAGCTGCACTGGCGGTTCCATCTGCCATATGGAGAAGTGTCATGGACGCTGCAATTGCTTCCTTTTGTGTTGATGCAGACGGGTATAATTTTGCATTCCACAGATAATGTTCGCTGTCTTCCCACAGGTCTTCCGGAATAAGGCCATTTTTATCAAGCATCTCCTGAAGCGTGCCACTGAGAAAAGAGCTGTTGCTTTCCAATGTATTTTTAGGGTTGTCGTATACACCGTATATCCTTACTACATGTTCCTTTATGTCTCTGATCTGTACGCCATGCAGCACTGTGTCTGCTGGCACAGACATGTCTTCAAGGCACATATTGCTGACAACTGCTCCCTGATTAATAACTGTATGTCCCTGAATCAAACTGTTTTCTATGTAACAGCCTTCACATATTTCCGCCGAATCCCCAATCAGGGCATTATGCATTGCCCCGGGACAGTCGTCCCGGTTCGTAAATACTTTTTCTTTCCATTCAAGAAATTCATAGTCATTTATTTCTTTTGTAAGAAGGCTTCGGAGTTCTTTTGTTGTTCCAAAATGAATAAATTCCGCCGGAGACAGACATATCAGCTTCATTGGGAATTTATGAAGAGCCTCCCAGATTTCTGTACGACATTCCTTAAGTTCATCGCAGAAGTTTCCCTCCGGCTGTTCCTGATAGAATTGTTCCAGAGTAGAATCCTTAGCCAGAGGATACAGGAAATCTCCATAAAAACTGATTCTTGCTTTTTCATTGACGAACTGCGAATATTTTTCTTCACAGATTTCGTTACCCTCTGCAATCAGGGAAAACAGTGCTTCCAGCATTTCTGCTCCACACAGTACAGCGCCTGTATCCAGATCTACATTACCTTCCTTGTTCACAGCGCCCATTGCCTGCAATGTCCCAACCGTTTGTTTATGCAGGAATTTCTGTACGTGGTCGGTACCATCATTCAAAAACACACCGTGATCTTTTCCAATCTCTACCGGAGACTTCATGGAAATGGCTGCTGCCCCCTCAAATGACGCGTCAATCTGAAGAGGATTAAAAAGCAGTAATACATCTCCCGATAAAATCAACATACCCTCCTTAAATCTGGAAGGAACTCCTGCCATCCCAATCAAAAACTCATCAAATAAGGTAGACGGTCTTCCATCCGGCAGTTCTCTTGGTACCGGAGAGAATAATTTTCCGCATACAGAATACTGAGGCACTCGCTTGCTGTCTCCACCGGAGTGGATGACCAACACTCGCTTGTTATGGAAATTACCGCAAAAGCTCTCCTGTTCAGATAACACCCTCAATACCTGTAAAGTTGCACCGCCAGATCCGATTCTTTTTCCGTCAGGATCCGGAATCACAAGGAACTTTGTATTTTTCGGAAGCACATTCTTTTCCCTGCGCCATTCGATCTGTTTCTCAAAAGATTCTGCCTGAGCTTCATTAGATGCCGTCAATACCACATAATCCCACTGTGCATAACTTGCCTTACGAATGCTTCGCAAATAATCTTCCCAGGCATCCAGATAGCTCTGACGAAGAAAAAGATTCTTCATTCTCCTGTATTTCTGCTGTTTGGTTATTTCTTTTTTATTCATTTATATTTACTCCCTATATCACACAGATCCATCTCTCTTTAAAACAGTCGCAACTGTCTTAAACAGAATCCTGAAATCCAGCCCCATACTCCAGTTCCGTATATACTCCGTATCCAGCTTTACCACTTCCTCGAAATCCGTAATGTCACTTCTGCCGCTTACCTGCCACATTCCGGTGATTCCCGGCTTCATGGCGATTCTTGCGCGGTGATGGAATTCATATTCCTCATACTCGGATTTTAAAGCCGGGCGGAAGCCTACCAGTGACATCTGGCCTAGAAGCACGTTCAGAAACTGTGGAAACTCGTCCAGTGAAGTGGATCGGATAAACTGACCAACACCGGTCTTTTTCGTTCCATCCGGAAGGATCTTGTTTCCAATGATCCTGGGGTCGAAATCCATCTTGAACATCAGGTTGCTGCTCATTTTGTTTTCTTTCATCAGCTCTGCTTTTCGTTCCTCTGCGTCCATATACATGCTTCGAAATTTGTACATTTTAAACAGCTTTCCGTTCTGTCCAACACGCTCCTGGGCGAAAAAGATCGGTCCCGGTGAACTTATGTATATAATCGGAGCTATAAAAATAAAGATGATTCCCGTTGCCAGGCATCCTGCCAGTCCGGCAAGGATATCGATGGTTCGTTTCATAAATGCCTGGCGCACGGTCATGAAGTTAAGGCTTGTTGTCAGTACCGTGTATTCCCCTACTCTGCCGACAGACTGTTTTCCGAAGGAATTGCTGGTCACTTTTGCAAGATTCAGATGAACAGTGAGACCCATCTCTGTACATCTTTCAATCAGTTCCTGCGGATAGGGAGCTTTTTCATCAATATTGATGAATACCTCGTCCACCCAGCCCTGACACAGGAATTCTGCTGCATTTTCTGCATTTGCCACAACCGGGATTCCTGCAATGCTCTTGCCTGTCATATCCTTATCTATGACTATGACACCATTGATCTGATACATTTCATAATTATGATTTTTGATGCTCTTTACCACAGCATCAGCAATAGTACTGGAGGTAATGATAATAAGAGAATTATCCCCTCCGTTTTTCATCCGGTGACGCAGTCCCCGTTTCCATAAAAGACACACCCCATAAGTAATGAGACAATACAGGATACTCATAAGAAAAAGCGCTGTCCTGGAATAGGCATTGCCATCCTGTACAGTGATCAGATACAGACTTCCAATCAGCAAAAGCATGACTGCCTGTTTCACAGATGTGGCAAACTCCTTATAATAGCCTCTTTTTAAAACATTTTTATAAGACTCAAACAAAAATATGATAATAATATCTGCCAGTTCCACAAAGATTGCCATATTGCGGTACAAAGGCACTGCATACGGGTTCCAGTCTCCCTGACGCAGCACATATGACAAATAAAAGGCAAGCTGGACGCACAGAAGATCTAATATAATAAAGTCAATATGCTTAACCCAGCCACTTGAATTTTTTCTGTACATATTTTCCTCTTCTCCCTTAGTAATATACTATAAATAGGCGTTTGCGAAACGCCACAAGCCGCATAAATACGGCATTTTAACTTTT
>SAMEA3387495__coassemble_1620_pt1 | contig 16221 bp, 16 predicted proteins | sample SAMEA3387495__metabat2_high_PE_036 | metagenome-assembled genome bin SAMEA3387495 (sample SAMEA3387495) | Felis catus | biome: Faeces | place: United Kingdom | collected 2012
GGCATAGGCAGTTGTCCTGCGGGCGATCAATTTAGGAGTATATTCTATATTATACAGGCTGGTAGGCTGAGGGCCTGTATAAAACTGATCGTTAGTAGTGATCTTGCGGATAATGATGTCACAGGCATCTCTTCCCTTTAAGGCAACAAAATGATCAATGGTCGTAAGAGACAGCCTTCTGATTCCGGAATAAAAAATATTATCACATCCGATCACCGACACGTCCTTCGGTACCCGAATCCTGGATTTTTCCAGAGCATCAATTGCGCCTATTGCCATCATATCGTTCTGTCCTGCAATCGCTGTAAAATGCCTTCCTTCTTTCAAAAGCTCCAAAGTAAGCTGATATCCCATAGTGTATTCAGAATCCATCCGGGGAATCTGCCTGTCAATAGATTCGTCTGCGGCTTTGATCAGAACATGACCTTCCAGTCCGTCCCGTTCAAACTCTTTCACAAACCCATCGATCCTCCGTGATCTCTGCCACTGCCTCCTGGTCAAAGGCGGTGTGATAAACGCCACATCTCTGTGTCCCAGATCCAGAAGATGACGGGCCATCAGCCGTCCCACCATAGTATTATCCTGATTGATAGCATCTACAGTAGTCGTCTTTTCTTTATTGCTGATGATCACAAGAGGAATCTCTTTTGCAGTCTCTTCCACTTTTTTCTGGAAATCCGGGTGGGGATTACATGTATAAATAATCCCCTGGGGCTGTATGGTACGGATCATGCGGAGATACTTTTCCTCAAGTCCTGCATTTCTCTGGGTGTTGCAGATAAAAACACCATACCCTTTTTCATTGGCAACTGCCTCGATCCCCTGCAGCAGCAAAACATAATAAGGACTTGTCAAAGTCGGACAAAATACAACGATCAGTTTTTCTTTTTTATTATCTCTGCGGCTCCTTCCTCGAGGCAGCTCATAGCCAAGCTCTCTGGCAGCCTGTTCCACACGCTCCACAGTTTCTGCCGAAAAGGAAACATTGCTCTTTCGGTTCAGGATCATAGACACTGTCGCCTGAGAAACCCCGGCTCTTTCAGCAACCTGAGAGGAAGTTATTTTTTTCTTTGCCACCGGCTTCTCCCTCTTTTCTCTGCCTCATTAAAAATCACAGTTCTACTCTGCCCTCCAATGCACGCAGCAGTGTCACCTCATCAATATACTCCAGGTCTCCGCCTACCGGAACACCGCTTGCGATCCGGCTGACTTTGATTCCTGTAGGCTTGATCAGTTTACTGATATACATTGCTGTTGTCTCACCTTCAAGACTTGAATTGGTGGCAATGATCACTTCTTTTACATCTTTCTGCAGTCGCTGCATCAGTTCTTTCAGCCGGATATCATCCGGCCCGATCCCCAGCATAGGAGAGATCGCACCATGAAGCACATGATACACCCCCTCATATTTGCCGGTTTTTTCATAGGCAGCCAAGTCCCTTGTATTTTCCACCACCATAATGGTTGACGGATCCCGTCGGGGATTGCTGCAAATAGGACAAAGTTCCTGATCTGTCAGCGTACAGCAGTTTTTACAGTAGCGGACCTTTTCTCTTGCCCCGGTAATCGAAGATGTCAGCTGCTCCACCTGGTCCTTCGGCATATTCATAATATGAAAGGCAAGTCTCTGGGCAGATTTTGCTCCGATTCCCGGGAGATGCGAAAGCTGTTCGATCAGCTTATTGATGTGAGTACTATAATATTCCATCAGAATGGAAAGCCTCCTCCAAGACCGCCAAGACCACCTGCAAGCTTGGACATCACAGCAGAAGACTCTTCTTCTACTTTTCTCAGAGCTTCATTGGTTGCCGCTACGATCAGATCTTCCAGCATCTCAATATCGTCCGGATCCACAACTTCTTCAGAAAGCTTTACTTTAGTGATCTCTCTCTTTCCGGAAATGGTCACTTCAACGGCTCCGCCGCCTGCTGCAGCTGTAAATTCCTTTTCTTCCAGTTCCTTCTGGTTTTCTTCCATCTGACGCTGCATCTTCTGCGCCTGTTTCATTAAATTATTCATATTCCCAGGCATTCCCATACCTGGAAATCCTCCGCGCTTTGCCATATTTATCTTCCTCCTGATTTTTACTTTTATACCTACTCTACTATATTTTATTGTTTCCTTTGTGTCAATATGTTTGAAGTCAGGACTCTCCTTCCGGTTCCTCTTCCACCACAACATCCATATGGATATTTTCACGGATAGCCTGGTCTACGGTAATATTAACAAGATTCGTCTGCTGATGATCTTCTGCCACCAGCATATGAAGTTCCACACTTTTTCCGGTCTGTCTCTCTATGATCTGCTTCAGTTCCCGGCAGGCATCCGAATCATCCGGATAGTTTCTTCCCAGAGGCGTCTGAAATTCCACATACAGTACAGGCTCCCCTGTCTCGCCGTTATATTTAGGAATGGATTTTAAAAGAGCCTGCTTAAAAGCTGCTGTAGTCTGTCCCACGATCACTTTCCAGCCGGCAACGATCTTCTGCAGGTCTTCCGGGGCTGCTTTCTGAGCCTTTTTCGGTTCAGGAGCCGTCTCCGGCATTTCTCCGTCTCCGGCCGGTGTCACCTGCTGGACGATCACCTGCCGGTCAGGCGCTTCATCCATGCGCTTTTCCAATACTCGAAGGCGGTCCAGAACAGAATCCATATTGGTTTCCATAGCCGGGCGGCAAAGCTTGATCAAAGCAATTTCAACTAAAATCCTTTTCTGAGTAGCATAACGGATCTGACTGGAAAGTTCAGAAAAAATGCGGATGTAGCGCATCAGAGTATCCACATCTGTCATTTCACTTTCTTCTTTCAGAAGCTTTAGATTTTCAGAAGAAACGTCAATTGCCTCTTCCGGGTTTTCGGAAGTTTTTACCAGAAGAAGATTTCTCATATACCAGGTAAAATCTGCCACAAACTGTCCCAGTTCCCTTCCTCCTACGATCAGATCTTCCAGAATATGAATAGAACCTGTTACATTTCCTGCAAGAACCTGTCTCAAAAGGCTGCTGAAAACTTCTGTATCTACTGCCCCCAGTACCTCCAGTACCTTATCATAAGTAAGCGTCTGCCCCAGATAAAAGGCAATACACTGATCCAAAAGACTCAAGGCATCTCGCATAGATCCGTCTCCGGCCTTTGCCACATAACGTACCGCTTTTTCTTCTGCTTCCACTCCTTCGGCTTTCAGCAGTTCTGTAAGACGGGCAGCAATGGTATCAATCGAAATCCTGTGAAAATCATATCTCTGACACCTGGACAAAATGGTAATCGGTATCTTGTGGGCTTCTGTAGTCGCAAGGATAAAAATCACGTAGGAAGGCGGCTCCTCCAGTGTTTTTAAAAGAGCATTAAATGCTCCTGTAGAAAGCATATGAACCTCATCGATAATATAAACTTTATATTTTCCTTCTGTGGGACGATAAGTCACTTCCTCCCGGATCTCACGGATATTATCCACACCATTATTGGAGGCAGCATCGATTTCTATTACATTCATAGATGTGCCGGCCTGTATTGCCCTGCACATCTCACACTGGTTGCAGGGACTGCCGTTTACCGGATTCTGACAGTTGACTGCCTTTGCAAGAATTTTTGCCACTGTTGTCTTACCGGTTCCTCTGGTGCCGCAGAACAGATATGCATGACCAATGCGCTCTGCCTTGATCTGATTTGTCAAAGTAGTCACAATATGGTCCTGCCCTTTTACATCGTCAAAATTATCGGGCCTGAATTTTCTGTACAGGGCAGTATAGCTCATAGCTTTTTCTCCTCTCATGGCAACGAAAAGGATGCTGCAAAGCAGATCGGCTCCGTCTGCAGCACCCTCAGTTGTTATTTTTTATTATTGCTTCCCCTTCCGGATCAGTCACCAAAACTGATGCCGATCTGTTTGGCAGCTTTTACTGTCTGATCTTTCGGAGATACCATCTTCAGTTTTCCTGCACATTCTGCCAGAGGAACTCGTTTGATCTTACCGTCAACAACACCGATCATAACACCATAATCCTCGTCAAGGATCGCTTCTGCAGCGCCTGCGCCGATTCTGGTTGAAAGCACACGATCATAAGGGCATGGCTGTCCGCCTCTCTGAATGTGACCCGGAACTGTAACACGAACCTCGCTTCCTATCTCCTTGAAAATCTGATCAGCGATCTCGTAGGAGACAGACGGATATTTCTTTGCTCTTGCTTCCAGTTTTTCTTTATATTTTTTCTTTGGAAGCTTGGCATCCTCTTTGGATATCGCACCTTCAGCAACAGCAAGGATCGTAAACCTCTTGCCTGCTTTATTCCTTCTCTGGATCGCTTCTGTAACCTTCTTAATATCGTAAGGAATCTCAGGGATCAGGATGATATCTGCTCCGCCTGCCAGTCCTGCATGAAGAGTAAGACTTCCCACTTTATGTCCCATGATCTCTACAATAAACACGCGGCCGTGTGAAGTAGCTGTAGTATGGATGCAGTCAATTGCATTGGTGGCAATATCCACAGCGCTCTGAAAACCAAAAGTCATATCTGTACCAAAAATATCATTATCAATCGTTTTGGGCAGATGAATAACATTCAGTCCCTCTTCCCTTAAAAGATTCGCTGTCTTCTGGGTGCCGTTACCGCCCAGAATCACCAGACAGTCCAGGCAGAGCTTATAATAAGTCTGCTTCATAGCCTCTACTTTATCAAGTCCCTTTTCGTCCAGAACCCGCATCAGCTTAAACGGCTGTCTTGAAGTTCCAAGGATTGTTCCTCCCTGTGTCAGGATACCTGAAAAATCTTTTGAAGTCAGCATACGGTATTTCCCGTAGATCAGGCCTTTATAACCATCGTCAAAACCATAAACCTCCAGGTCATCCACTGCATTGGACAGTGCCTTTACCACACCACGCATAGTGGCATTCAAAGCCTGACAGTCGCCGCCGCTTGTCAGCAATCCGATTCTTTTAATCATAATGACGCACCCCGCTTTGCTTAATAGTTTTTCTCTATTATATAATACTTTTGCCCCTCTTGACAAGACTGCAAAAATCGTCTATACTTAAATTCCGCGCAGCCGGGGAGTTAGCGGTGCCCTGTACCTGCAATCCGCTACAGCAGGGGTGATGCCAATCTGAGGCTTGTATTTTGCAGAGCTGCCCTTTATAAGCGGCGCTGACGTCTGGGTCTCACGCAACAGGAATCTGTGAACCGTGTCAGGGCAGGAATGCAGCAGCACTAAGCAGAAGCTCTTGTGTGCCGTGAGGGTGCCTGGGCCGAGTTGGCTGTAAAGGTAACGTCTGTGGATGCATTCCGAGGTGCGGCGCGCGTAAAAAGAAAAACAGCTGTCATTTCCTTATAGGAAATGGCTTTTTTGTTTTTATAGATCAAAAAGGAGGAGCCTTTCGACACTCCTCCTTTTTTTATTCGCAAATTGCTGCAACCACTTTGTTGATCAGCTTTCCGTCTGCCTTTCCTTTCAGATCACCCATAACTGCTTTCATGATCTGTCCCTTATTTTTCGTAGCAAGAACCTCTGCAAATTTTTCCTCCAGATATGCACGGATCTCTTCTTCGCTCATCTGCTGAGGTGCATATTTTGCGATCACATCATATCTGGCCTGATACTCTGCACGAAGATCTTCTCTGTTTTCCGGACAGGTATCCAGCTGTTCTTTTACTGTTTTCAGTTCTTTCAGTATCACACGATCCACAAGAGTCTCCGGAATATCATCACGGCAGCCTTCATCAATAGCTGCTTTCTTCGCTGCTGCGATCAGAGAAGACACTGCCTCCTTTGTTGTTTTATCCTTTGCCTTCATAGCCGCTACCATATCTTTTCTTAATGTTTCAAGATCCATCATTCATTCCTCCTGGTCTGATCTGTTTTTCAAAGCTTCTTTTCGGAGTTTTTTCTCCTGACGCAATTCCCGGAAAAAATCTGAAAGCATAGCAGAGCATTCTTCTTCAAGAACTCCTCTGGTAACTTTTACTTTATGGTTAAAGCCGTCCATTTCCAAAAGGTTCAGTACAGATCCTGCACATCCGGCTTTGGGATTCATACTTCCGATAACCACCTCATCAATCCTGGACTGCACAAGAGCTCCGGCACACATCTGGCATGGCTCCAGAGTTACATACATGGTACATCCCTCCAGTCTCCAGTCTCCCAGTTTTTTGCTGGCTTTTCTGATCGCGTTCAGTTCTGCATGTGAAAGTGTATTTTTGTCTGTGTTTCTCCGGTTATAGCCTCTGGCAATGATCTTTCCTTCAGACACGATTATACATCCGATGGGCACTTCTTTTAATGCCCATGCTTTTTTTGCCTGCCGGACAGCCTCTTTCATAAAACGTTCCTGCTCCGTCACAAAAAACGACTCCTCTCTAAGTTTCTGTTTTTTATTATAGTAAATGACCGTTGCAAAATCAATGCAGAATCTCTAAAATAAAGAAAAGGCTGTCAACGAAAGGATGATTACATGAAAATATACGGATTAAATAAAACAACCCTGCTGGATTATCCCGGCAAGGTAGCTGCTGTGATCTTTTTGGGAGGATGTAATTTCCGCTGCCCCTTCTGCCAGAACAGCACCCTTGTGCTGAACCCTTCTGCACAGCCGGAAATCCCGGTAAAAGAAGTGCTTTCTTTTCTGAAAAAACGGCAGGGCATTCTGGATGGGGTTTGTGTTACCGGTGGTGAACCAACTCTTTCTCCTGATCTTCCGGAACTCCTGCAGGAAATACGCGCTCTAGGTTATTCCATCAAGCTGGATACCAATGGAACGCATCCGGCTCTTCTGAAGGCTCTTGCTGAACAGGATCTGATCCAGATGGCTGCCGTGGATATCAAAGCATGCCCTGATAATTACCCTGCTTTGTGCGGGCTTGTCCATCCTGAGATTAATGCTGTCAAAGAAACGGTGAATTTTTTAAAAAACGGTGCTTTGGATTATGAATTCCGTACCACAGTAGTACGAGAACTACATTCCGAAAAAGATTTTATTGAAATCGGTCAGTGGCTGGCAGGAGCCAAAGCCTACTATCTCCAGGCGTACAGAGACTCTGAAGAAGTTCTGCAGCCCGGATTCAGCAGTTATACCAGGAAAGAACTGGAGCATTTTCGCGAAATACTAAAACGCACCATTCCCTTAGTGGAACTCCGGGGGATTGATTAAGCGATACCAGTAACCGCCTCTCCTTTTAGGAACCTGTATCTGCCGGCTTTCTCTGAAATAAGGAAATCCAAACATATTCGCCATAAACTGTTCCTGCTGATCATAGGCTCCGGGAACTCCCAATATGTAATGCCCGGAGCGGTTCCTTCCTAAAAGAAGGTGTCCAAAATTATAAAATCCATACTGCAGGAAACGGTTATTACGAAGACCGCATTCCCGGGAACGAAGCCTGCACAGATCTCTGAGCTGGATTTTCCTGCAGTCAAAGATTTCTCCGTCCTCAAAAATTTCAGCCGGCTCACCAATATGCGGAAATTCAACTTTCCTTTTCTTTACATCCGCCTCTGCCACAGACTGTGCTGCCATCTGTTCCCGACTGCTCTCTTTCTGCCCTGAAGGCTCCACCCCTTTCGGTTCCGTTTCTGCCTTTTTCTCCTGAAACTCCGAAGCTTCCGCGGCTTCTTCCGTGACTTTCTCCGAAGCTTCCGGCGCCTTCACGGCTTCTCCCTCCTGCATTTCCGGCTCTTTCCTGCTCTCTTCCGGAATTTCCTCCTGCATTTCCGGCTCTTTCCTGTCCTCTTCCGGAACTTCCTCCTGCATCTCCGGCTTTTTCCTGCCCTCTTCCTTCTCCTTCTGAAGCTTTACTCTCCGGAAATTATCCGGCCGGATTGCCCGGTCATCCCACTCCGTTCCAAAAAATCCTCCGCTCTCCGTCAGAAGAATCATTCCCCCTATTTTTTCCAGAGGGATCCCGCTTCCTCCCAGACTTTCTCTGTCTGTCTCTACTACGCAGTCTGCACGGCTTTCCCCGGTCCTGCATTCTCCCACCAGGATTCCATCCATCAGTCCGCTGTTACGGACAAATCCAAAAATTTCACACTTCGACTCCGGAAGCAGCCCCGGACAAAGAAGATGAACCTCCATTCTGCAGTTCTGTTCTTTTGCTTCCACCTGAATAAATCCGCAGTTTCTTCCCTTTTTTTCTTTCTGATACTCATATACATATGCGACAAAACGCCGATATTCTTTCAAACGCTTCCTCCTGAATTTTGTATTTCAATAATATATATGTACTTTATACCAGAAAAGACCCTTTCTATTACAATCTGCCTGTCAGACGCTGCTCTTTCTGATTATCCGGTAGGTTCCCAACATTGCCGCCACAGAAAATATTGCCATCGCAGCCGTCCAGATACTTCCGGGAATCCCGCTGCAAAAATCAATTGCTGTATTTCCAATCCTGCCAAACACAGAATCTGGCGCATCCTCTGCTGCACCCATAATCCGGGGAAAAACAAGACACATGGTCATCCACAGCACCCAGAAAATCCCATAAGCATATTTTCCAAAGCGCATTCCCATCGCGCCCAGAAACGTACTGCCGATCACCAGGAATACAACCACAGGAACTCCCCATTTCAGCAGATAAGGCCAGACATCCACTACAACCTTCATTTCCGGGTAACGGCTTCTGTTCAGAAATCGATCGCACAGATGGGTCAAAAGCACAATCACATACATCACAAAACTCTGTATCAGACTTACTGCCAGAAACGCCCAGAAAAAATATTTCCGTACACCGCCCATAGATATCACCAGACGGAAATACAAAGAAAACTGAACCATAATAAACGCCACTGCAAATATCACCGCTATCATACCTGCCAGAAGTGTTCCCAGCGGCACATACTCCGTTGCTGCATCCGGCTTCAGATAATAAATGATTTGAAGAAGAATGGTTCCAAAAAGTCCTGCTCCCACTGCGATCACCGCACCGCCGATCAGATCGTCTTTCTGTATCATAAACTGTTTTCGTATCATATCCAGCATCATTATCCCCTCCTTATACCCGTACTTCGATCTTTCTTGTAAGCATAAACGCAGCTGCTCCTGTAAACAGGTAGAAAGCTGCCATGACCAGAGCCAGAGGCCAGAAATTATGCTCCATCATTGCTTCCAGACTTATATGCTGAAGAGAAATGCTCCCTCCCTGCATTGCTATAAAAACAGCTATGCTGACCGTCATCACCAGGATAGCCACCGCCATGATAATAGAACCGATTTTCCCCCAGCGCAGGGCAATTGCTCCAAACAGCATGCCAAAACCTCCAGATCCCAGCAGTACACTTGCCAGTAGTGAGGAAATAAAAATAATTATTTCCATTTCCCAGATGCCAAAGATGCACCAGATCAGAATCCCCAGAAGGATGTGCAGAAGCACAGTCGCCGCATGTCCTGCAGCCAGTCCCCATACAGCCGCCTTCCGGGTCACATTCATGGATATCAGCAGGGGGATTTCTGTCTGAAACGCGGAGAGTATCGAGATCATGGATACGAATAATCCCGCTATTGCCAGATATACCAAAAACGAGGCACCCAGTCCGACCCCCTGCATATATTGTGCGTTTCCCAGCTCATTCAAAAGCCAGAAGCCCAACATACAGGCAAGAGAAATTCCTGTCCATACAAACGCATTCCTGCCCCAGTATTTCACATGCCTTCCCAGCCTCATACTCATCCCTCCCCGCAAAGCGCCACAAATAATTTCTGAAGGCTTACATTCTGTACACTTACATCATATTCTGTTCCGATATGCTGTCCCGACTCCAGAAGCACTGTCACACCCCGGCTTCTTCCCAGCCGTTCCTCATGATGAGTGGTCAGACCTTCCACAGCCTTTGCCACATCCTCCTCATGTCCACTGACATGGAAAGCTCTTCCCAGAAGCTCCTGGGTGTTTTCCTTCAGAAGGATCCTGCCCTGATCCAGAAGGATCACTTCCTCAAAAATATCTGACGCCTCCTCAATAATATGGGTAGATATCACAAAGGTTCGCCCGGTTTCCGTAAATTCCTCCACAAGCAGCTCATAAAATTTCTCTCTGGCAACCACATCCAGGCCCGCCACCGGCTCATCAAAAATCGTAAATTCCGCCTTACTCGCCAATCCTACAATAATCGTCACCATGGAACACATTCCCTTGGAAAGCTTTGAGATCCGCTGCTTCACATCCAGCCTGAAAAGTTCCACCAGTCTCTTTGCCATTTCCTTATCCCAATAAGGAAAAAAGGTAGCTGCTGCCCAGAGATATTCTTTTACTTTCATTGCGTTGGCATTGCCGCCCTGAAGCTGGTTCAGCTCCCTTGAAAAACAAAGATGCTTCAATGCCTCCGGATTTTCCCATACCTGCATTTCATCAAAAGTCACACTTCCTTCTGTTGCAGGATTCTGAGAAGTCAGTATGGATAAAAGCGTGGTTTTTCCCGCTCCGTTACGACCGATCAGACCATAGATCTTCCCTTTTTCCAGTGTCAGGTCAATACCGTGCAGCACTTCCTTTGTTCCGTATTTCTTAGTAATTCCCTTTGCTTTTAATTCACTCATATATGCACCCTCTGCTTTCCGAAAACCATTATTCCTTTTCGTTCTCTGCTTCCTGAATCATGGCGATCAGCTCCTGTCTGGTAATTCCCAGGCTGTGAGCCTCAGCCATGAGACTTTTTACATAATCATCGTAAAAATTCTTTTTCCGTTTCTCCATGATCTGCTTCTTTGCTCCTGTCGCTACAAACATTCCAATGCCCCGCTTCTTATACAACATTCCCTCGTCCACCAGAATGTTTACTCCCTTGGCTGCCGTAGCGGGATTAATTGCATAAAGCTTCGCCAGTTCATTGGTACTGGGTACTCTCTCCTCCTCCAAAAGGATATTCCGCAGGATATCCCTCTCAATCATTTCCTTTATCTGAATGTAAATTGACTTCTCCTGTGTCAGGATTTCATTCACGCATTCTCACATCCCTTCTGTTTATGGAGTCACTCATTTAGTTCATTACTTGTGTAATTAACCATATCACCAATGTTGTTATTTGTCAATACTGATAAATAAAAAACAGAGCTGATGCTCCGGCAGATAATCTGTCTGCCTTTGCTTCAGCCCTGTGATTCTGATTTGCCACTGGTTATTCTGTTTCAAAAAGCTTCACCTGCGTAAAAATACGCTGAACACATTGCCTTTCTCCGAATCATATTCCCCTTTCATATATCCCCTCTGGCCATTTACAATTTCACGGGCAAGATACAGACCAAGCCCTACGCCTTCCTGCTCTGCGGCATTTTTTCCCCGGTAAAACCTCTGAAAGACTCTGGCAAATTCTTCCCGTTCCACCTTTGTCCCCTGACTGCATACATTGATGCGGATATACATCTCATATTCCAGAAACTCTACAAGGATCCTGCTTTCCGGGACACTGTACTTCACTGCATTATCCAGAAGGTTAAAAAACACCTCTTCTGTCCATTTTCTGTCCAGACAGGCTTTCAGATCCTGCCGCCCTTCCAGACAGATATCATTTCCGTGCTGCTCTGCCTTTAATGATATCTGGTCTACAGCAGACAAAACCACCGGAAGTACCGGCTGCAGTTCCGGATTCAGGGAGATGATCCCTGTCTCCAGCCGTGAAATTTTTGCAAAGCCTTCTCCCAGCCAGCTCAGTTTCCGGGCCTGCCGCTCCAGATTATCTGCAAAATGCCGGCGTTCTTCTATTGTCAGGAAATCTTCCTTTAAAAACTCACTGTACATTTTAATATTGGCAATGGGCGTATTGATCTGATGCACCAGATCGCTGACAGAGCGGCTGATCTGATCTCTCAGTTCCTTTTCTCTCTGCTCCTGAGCCCTGTGGATATCATAGAGACGCCCTGCCCGGGTCTGAAATTTACCCAGCAGGGTATCTTCATTCTCTGAAAAACACTTTACTTCCCGCCCCAGAATCAGCTGTTCCAGCATGTTATCCACCTGAATCATGGTTCTGTCGGCAAATTTCTCCATTCTTCTGTATCGCAGCAATACCAGCGCAAGGACAGCCATCAGTATAACGATTACCGCAAGCAGAAATACGGTCATCCCCCGGCTCATGTCCGGTCGCTCCATTTGTAGCCAATTCCAAAAACCGTCCTGATATACCCCTGCTCCCGGGAATCCTCTTCTATTTTTCCTCTCAGTCTCCCCACATTTACGTTCAGGGTTTTTTCATCCACATAGTTCTCATAAGTATCCCACACCATATCCAGCAGCTGTTCTCTTGTCAGCACCTGATTCCGGTGGGTCAGAAAGGCTTCCAGAAGGCGGATTTCCGTGGCAGTCAGCTTTACCTCCTGCCCCTGCTTTTTCAGCTGTTTTCCATCAAAATCATATACCAGCTCACCACAATGATAAAACCGGCTGTCTGTATTTTCCGAACGCTTCAGCAGCGCTTCGATCCTCCGAAGCAGAACTGCCATAGAAAACGGCTTTGTCACATAATCGTCACAGCCTGAGTCAAATCCTTTCAGCATATCTGCTTCTGTATCCCGGGCAGTCAGAAACAATGCCGGAACCGGATTGTTCTGCCGGACGTCTTTCAAAAACGCTCTTCCATCTCCATCCGGCAGGTTGATATCCAGTATCATAAGATTTACAGGCTGATTCAGATATTCCGACGCTTCCTTTATGTTTTTTGCACAGTATACCAGGTATCCTTTTTTTCGCAGGGCATAGGCAATACCCTCATTTAACATTGTATCGTCTTCAAGCAGCAGAATTTTTGTGTCCATTATTTTCTCCTGTCCGGAAAGTCCGAAGGTTTCCGCTTTTTCTGTGCAGCCCTGGCTACACTGTGTTTATCTTACTCAATTTCCCGCAGTCTTTCAACAATGGATTTTTTGTTCAGAACTTTTACCAGGAGCCAGGTCATAAAGATACAGATACCTGTCACCAACAGCAGCAGAACGGATGCCGATACCAGAAACAGCCCTGCGTTAAATCCTGTAAACAGCGGATGCTGAGTCACAAGATAAGACATAATGCCGCCGGATATCAGCATAAGAGCCACAGACACACTCATAAACTTCAGGGTATCTTTCAGAAGCATTGCCCACAGCTGTTTCCTTGTCATTCCAATAGACTGCATTGCCGCCAGCTCGATCTTTCGTGAAAATACATCCGAGGTAATGGTATTGACCAGATTGGAAATCCCAATAATCCCCAGAAGTCCTGCCAGCAGAAAGCCGATCAGCTGGAAGGTCTGCTTCTGACCGCCCATCTCGGATCTGGTGTAATAACGGGAATCCAACTGAAGCTGCGTGTTGTACTCCTCAGCCATAAGACTGTTAATCTGTTGATTCTGTTCCTCTGTGATCTCTTCCTCTGTGTCGATCTGAATATTGCTGATCCGCTGGTCATAATCCGGGTACAGCTCCTTAAACAGAGTATCGGACAAAATGATGTTCCCAACGCCAAAATCACCGGATCCATATATTTCAGATTTCGCCCGTACTGCCAGAATGGTTACCTCTTTTTCTATATAGTTCCCCTGAGCATCATAAAAACCGATTGTTGTTTTATCTCCAGGATGTACTCTGCCCTCAAAATCTCTTCCCAGAATTTCCTGACTGTCCGGAGACGCCCATACAATCCCTTCTCCTGTCTTAAACTTCTCCAGATCCAAAGTTCCCTCAAAAACGCCCTCACAGGCAAGCTCCTGCCGGATCAAATCTACAGGGATTCCCTTTACTCCCAGCTTCCACCGGTTGTTTTCCGCCTGATCCAGAAGACCTGTGTCTCCATAAGCACTCATAAATTCTTCACTGCCTGCAAAAAATTCCATTTCCTTTTTTAACGCGCCGTCCAGAGACACCTGAGCCAGAGAAGGCCAGTAAATTCTTCCCATTGTCGTTTCCTCATAATCCGGCATCAGCCTTGCCTGATATGCCACATCCACATTGGTCACAAAAGGCAGTGCAGCTATTTTCTCCGGCAATTCTGCAGAGACAGGCTGGTAAGGCTCTTCCAGCGACCAGGAGAAACCCTTATGAAAAATCCTGGCATCCTTCATGTTGTAGCGTTCCACCATATGATCTATGGAAAATCCCAGAGCTGCATTGCAGGAAACCAGAAAAATCATTCCGCTTAACGCGAAAGAAAGAATCGTAAACATATTTTTCTTCTTTTTGGGCGCAAATCTGGCTGCTTCCACTGGAGAAATATGACAGGCCAGCTTCAGAGATTTCAATGCACTGACGTATACGGTAAACCAGGAAAATCCAGTTCCCAGAAGGAACACTGCCAAAACGTTTGGCGCTTTGTAAAACATGCCATACATAGTCTGCCGCATCACTCCCGGTCCGATCAGATTTCCCACAAGATATCCCAGTACGATTCCGATCAGGATACCGATAACTGCCAGACGGCGGATCTGCTGCATCAGCACAGCCTTCAGCTGTCTTGCTGTGGTACCGATGGTTTTCATCATGCCAAACCAGCGGATATCAGAGGATACAGAAATATAAAACACATTATAGATCAGAAAATAACCGCTCATACCAATAAATAACACAAACAGAATCGCCGGTCCTACACTTAAAAGCATATTACTCATGCTGCTGGTATTTTTTGTTCCGGTTCCGATACCTCCTGCCAGATCATTGGCTTCCTGCAGTTTATCCATTACATCTGTTTTCATCAGGAGAGGATTCAGATTATTCAGCTTCACATAAATCTTATGCGGACGCTGATCCATAGCCAGATTATACTGTGTAATAAATTCAGGTACCGTATAGATCTCATCATAAACCTTGCTGATGTTGATCAGGGGGTTTTTATAATATCCGGTAATGGTAAAGGTCATGGGCGTTTCCACCATTTTTTCATCTGCGCCAATCATCACCAGAAGCTCCAGCTGACTGCCAACCACTGTTTCAAGCCTCAGACGTTCCGCCATGGTATCGGAAATCACAATTTCATCCGCTCTCTGTGCAAATCTGCCTTCAATCAGTTCCACAAAATTATGTCCAAAATAACCTTTATCCGGAGCCAGCAGCCGCACATCCATGCCGGCAAACTCCCGATTGTGAAGTCCTGCCCCACTGCATTCCCTGGTCATATCTGCCCATTGGATCTGGGGCAGTTCCTCAAGCCTCTGCCGGGTTTCCTCCGTGCCAGTAATATTTCCCTCACACCCCGGCCCAGGAGCAGATTCCCCATAATTACTGATGGTAGAGATCATGCCAATTCCTACCGTCCACACCGCTGTGATCAGAAGCGTTGTCAGGGCAATGGCAAGAATGGCAATTCGGTTTCTGCTTTTATGAGAGATATAATTATCCTTTGCCAGTTCCTTCAATACTTCCTTATCAGAATTTTGAAACATGGATATCACCTCCCACTACCCTTCCGTCCTCCAGGTGAATAATACGGTCTGCCATCTGGGCAATTTCTTCATTATGGGTAATCATAATAATCGTCTGGTTAAACTCCCGGCTGGTCATCTGCAAAAGCCCCATTACCTCCGCACTGGTTCTGGAATCAAGATTTCCCGTAGGCTCGTCTGCCAGAACAATCTTGGGCTTGGAAGCCAGCGCTCTTGCAATGGCCACCCTCTGCTGCTGTCCTCCTGAAAGCTGATTGGGACGGTTTCGAACTTTTTCTGTCAGTCCCAAAAGGTTCAGGAGCTTTCCGGTAAACTCTTCATCCGGTTTGTTGCCATCCAGACGTATTGGGAGAACCACGTTTTTATACACATTCAGCATAGATACCAGATTATAGTTCTGAAAGACAAATCCAATGTTTCTTCTGCGAAATACAGTCCGCTCCTCATCTTTCATATTCAAAAGAGACTGTCCGCCGATGATAACCTCGCCACTGTCCGCATAGTCCAGACCGCCCAGTAAATTTAAAAGAGAGGTTTTTCCGGATCCGCTGGTTCCCACGATTGCAACAAACTCTCCTTTTTCCACTGAAATACTGATATCATCCACGGCCTTTACCAGACTGCTGCCCTGACCATAATATTTTTTCAGATGCTTTGTTTCTAATATTTTCATAAAAAATGTCTCCCTTCATTATGTTGAGTTTATCATAACAAAGGGAGATTACAATCTGGTAACAATATGAAATAAAGGTATTTCCAACATACTCATGCTTTTTTATAAAAAAAAGAACCTCTTAAAAAGAGATTCTTTCTCATTTAGTCGAAGCGACAGGATTTGAACCTGCGGCCTCTGCGTCCCGAACGCAGCGCTCTACCAAACTGAGCCACGCTTCG
>SAMEA3387495__coassemble_1650_pt1 | contig 15690 bp, 18 predicted proteins | sample SAMEA3387495__metabat2_high_PE_036 | metagenome-assembled genome bin SAMEA3387495 (sample SAMEA3387495) | Felis catus | biome: Faeces | place: United Kingdom | collected 2012
AGGAGCCTTCGCCTGTTTTCAATCAGAATTGCGGGCTTGTTTCGCAATTACCTATCTGATTTTCAAGGTTCGTTGCCAGTCGCTTTGCCACCACACTTATTGCGATGAGGATGTCACGTAACTCTGCATCCTCTGATGGAAGTGGGTGGGAAGACTGGACTTTCATGTCTTTCTGCATCTGCAGCACCTCCGTTTCCGAGTGACTTATGTGCCTCTCTAATGTTCAAAGGAGATTCGGCTTCAGATTTTCCGAAAAAACTTTTAAGAATTTTTCAGATGTTCTGTAACCTGTCCTTCTAATGTCCAAAGGAGAATGGAAACTAAATATTCCGAAAAATAATCAAACTTTTTTATGCCGCCGCTTAGGCGGTTTTTTCTTTATATTAAGGAAGCGATTCTGACGGTGCAGGATAACCGCAAAGTTTTTTGAAAAAGTTCGGAAAATATTGGTCTGAATCTCCTTTGACCAGTAGAGGGAGCTTGATAAGGGCCCCAGACACGGTGAAGGAGGTGATTCCGATGGGATAGGAAAGATGAGACCGGGAACTTCATGTAGAAAAATTTAACAGGAGGAAAGACATGCAATTGATTTTACAGACAGCGAATGTAACTGCTGATGCAAAGAATTGTAGTTATCCCAATAAGGTAACGGGCACCAATGCATCAGAGCTGCATGAAGCAGTAAAGATGGATCATGTGTGTGCGGAATATAAGAACAATTACCGCAGCATTGATAATTTCCTTAAGTCGAATGTGGTTGTCATGGATCTTGATAACGACCACACAGATGATCCGGACGAATGGATCACGGCAGAGAAGCTGGAAGAACTTCTTCCTGATATTTCATATGCAGTGGCTCCAAGCAGAAACCATATGGTTGCTAAAAACGGCAAGGCAGCAAGACCTAAATACCATGTGTACTTTGAGATTGAAGAAATGACAGATGCGGCAGCTTATGCAGCATTAAAGGCAGCGCTCCACAATGCATATCCATTTTTTGATGGGAATGCTCTGGATGCAGCAAGATTCATTTTCGGAGCTGATAGCGGTGAAGCAGTTTGGCACGAGGGATGGACAACCATTGATGAAGAAGTCGTGGTTGAACTTCCTGATGAAGAAACAGCTTCTGGCAGCGGTCCGATTTTAGAAGGAAATCGTAATAATGCCATGAGCCGTTTCGCAGGCAGAGTTCTTAAACGCTATGGAAATACAGAAAAGGCTCACGATGCTTTTATGGAACATGCTCAGAAATATGATCCACCTTTATCGGATGAAGAGCTTGGAATTATCTGGGCGAGTGCAATTCGTTTCTTTAATAAGAAGGTTGTTGGGCAGGACGGATATGTTCCACCGGAAGAATACAATCAGGATTTTGATGGTGTTTCCTTAAAGCCTGAGGATTTCTCTGATATCGGTGAGGCAAAGGTGCTTGCAAGGGAGTATGAGGATGAACTGATTTACAGTGATGCGACAAGCTTCCTTAGATATGATGGAACCTGTTGGCGTGAAAACAAGCAGGATGCTGTAGGAGCTGTGGAAGAGTTTCTGGATATGCAGCTTGTAGATGCCAGAGATGAGTTGAACAGATGCATTGAGGTTCTGGTGGAAGCTGGATTGCCTGAAAAGGTTGTTAAGGCTGGTGGTAAGGCACTTGAAAAGCTGATTACACCTGAGCTTGAAAAGGCATATGCAGCATATCTTGCTGCTAAGAACTACTACGCATTTGTAATGAAGTGCAGAAACTTCAAGAATCTCGTAAATGTTCAGAATGCCGTAAAGCCAATGATTCAGATTAGAGTGGAAGACTTAGATGCGAATGAGAACATGCTTAACACACCTGATGCAACTTATGACCTTAGAAAAGGTATAGCAGGTGCTATGGAGCATTCTCCATCAGATCTTCTCACAAAGATTACTGCTGTATCGCCTGGTGATAAGGGGAAAGATTTGTGGGAAGAATCCCTTCAATTATTTTTCTGTGGTAACCAGGAGCTTATCGAATATGTGCAGATGACCTGTGGACTTGCAGCAATCGGAAAGGTATATGAGGAAGCTCTCATCATTGCTTACGGAGAAGGTCGAAACGGTAAATCAACATTCTGGAATACGGTATCAAAGGTTCTTGGTACTTATGCAGGGACTATTTCTGCTGACACTATGACAGCGAACTGCAGAAGAAATGTGAAGCCGGAGATTGCTGAGCTTAAAGGTAAGCGTCTTGCGATTGCGGCAGAGCTTGAAGAGGGAATGCTTCTTTCAACCTCAGTTCTTAAGCAGGTCTGCTCCACTGATGTTGTCAGAGGTGAGAAGAAATTCAAGGATCCATTCGATTACACACCGACTCATACTGTTGTGCTTTATACGAACCATCTTCCAAAGGTAAGAGCCACGGATGAGGGTACCTGGAGAAGACTGATTGTCATTCCGTTCCACGCAAAGATTGAAGGCAAGTCAGACATCAAGAATTATTCGGATTATCTTTTTGAGAATGCCGGTACTTATGTTTTGGCTTGGATCATCGAAGGTGCCAGAAAAGCGATTGAGGCTGACTTCCATTTGGAGAGACCTAAGGTAGTTGCAGATGCTATTGCTGAATATCGTGGAATGAACGATTGGCTTGAGCACTTCTTAGAAGAGTGCTGTGTCAGGGGTGATGGCTTGGAAGAGAAATCAGGAGAGCTTTATCAGGAATATCGCTCTTACTGTTTACGCACGGGTGAGATTTCTCGTAATAATGCAGACTTTACAGCTGTTCTTGAAAAGGCTGGATACACACGCAAGAAGAAAAAGTCTGGTATGTGGGTGCAGGGATTGCAGCTTAAAGACACAGATTTTGCAGAATAAATGACAAAAGGTGCAGGGGGTGCAGGACAAATACCTATATCGCGTATGCAAAATTTTTATGGATTTTTTGCTATAGGGAAAGGTTATGTATCATCCTGCACACCCTGCACCGCAAACAATTTTTGATGGAGGATTCGCAATGAAATTTTATAGATGGATGCTTAAAAAACATATCAACGACCATGCACCGGTGGGTGACCTTGCCAGGGATATGAAAGGTGACAAGCAGTTTCCTCATGACGGAGATAAGGCAAAGATTCAGGAATATCTTGATGGATGTGGTGCTTGCAGCGGATGTATGGATGCATTCGAGGAGGCATGGGCTGAGTATGAGAGAGAAAGAAATAGAACAGAAGCTTGTAAAAGCAGTTAAAGCCAGAGGCGGTATTTGTCCCAAGTGGGTTTCACCTGGATTTGATGGAATGCCAGACAGGATAGTGTTTCTGCCTGGCAGACACATCGGATTTGTTGAGGTGAAGGCTCCGGGAGAAAAGCCCAGAGCATTACAGAAGTCAAGACACAGATTATTAGAAAAAATGGGGTTCCATACATACATCTTGGATGGAATCGAGCAAATCGGAGGGATTTTAGATGAAATACAGTCCACATAATTATCAGAAATATGCAATCGAGTTTATAAAGCAGCATCCGATAGCGGCCATATTACTGGATATGGGTATGGGAAAGACCAGCATTGTGCTATCGGCATTGAATGAGCTGATGTATGACAGCTTTGAGGTAACGAAGGTTCTTATCATAGCACCGTTAAGAGTTGCCAGAAATACCTGGTCGGATGAAATCAAAAAGTGGGATCACCTGAAAGGACTGAGATATTCCATTGTAGTAGGAACAGCAGCTGAGAGAAAAAAGGCACTGGCAGCAGATGCAGATATTTTCATTATCAATCGTGAAAATGTTCAGTGGCTTGTAGAGCAGAGCGGTGTACCTTTTGATTTCGATATGGTTGTAATTGATGAACTTTCATCTTTTAAGAACTGGCAGGCAAAGAGATTCAAGTCCTTTATGAAGGTAAGACCTATGGTAAAAAGAGTAGTTGGCTTGACCGGTACTCCTTCATCCAATGGACTTATGGATTTATTTGCAGAATTCAAGGTGCTTGATATGGGTGAGAGACTTGGAAGATTTATTGGCCAGTACAGAGTGAATTACTTTAAGCCTGATAGAATGAATGGTCCGATTGTGTATACTTACAAACTTTTACCAGGAGCAGAGGATAGAATCTATGACAAGATTTCAGATATCACGATTTCCATGAAGGGAACTGACTATCTGGAAATGCCAGAGCTGATTTCTACAGAATATAAGGTTTATCTGGATGATTCTGAAAAGGCAAAGTATGAAGCATTAAGAGATGAACTTGTGTTACAGCTTCCGGGTGGTGAGATTACTGCATCCAATGCTGCAACACTTTCAGGGAAATTATCACAGCTTGCCAATGGAGCTATTTATAGCGATGAGGGTGATGTGAATATATTCCATGCGAGAAAGCTGGATGCTTTGGAAGATCTAATCGAAGCTGCAAATGGCAGACCTGTTTTAGTAGCCTACTGGTTCAAGCATGACCTTAGAAGAATATCGGAAAGACTTAGTAATCTTGGCATTGATTATCAACAGCTTGATACAGATGCCAGTATCAAAAAGTGGAATGCAGGTCAGTTGCAGGTAGGACTTATCCATCCGGCTTCTGCAGGACACGGTCTGAACTTACAGTCTGGCGGTAACATTCTTGTATGGTTTGGACTTACCTGGAGCCTTGAGCTGTATCAGCAGACTGTGGCCAGATTATGGAGACAGGGTCAGACAGAAGGAACCGTATCTGTGATTCACATTGTTACGGATGGAACTGTTGATGAGAGAATACTGAAAGCACTTGAAGCAAAAGACCTCACACAATCGGCACTTATAGATGCCGTGAAAGCAGAGGTGGCTGATGGCAAGTAAGAATTTGGCAGAAGACCCATATGAAAGACTTGCGAATGCGATTATTCTTAGTGCGGTTGCTGATTACAGAACCGCACTCAAAAAGGTAAAGTGTAATCCGAAAAGCAAGTCAGCAATAGATGAGGCTTTACAGATTGAGAAGTTTTTCAGAAGTCCGTGGTATCAACAGCTGACTTCGGTAGATGGAGAGTTTCTTATTCGTAAGCTTCAGGACGAAATAAGACAATCAGAGTAAATCCGAGGAAAATAACTTTTCGGAGGTGACTTATGACAGCTAAGGAATATTTGAAGCAGGCATATCTGTTGGATAAGCAGATACAGGTTGAGGTGAAGGAACTGGAGCAGCTTCGTGAGATGAGAGGTACAATTCAGGGATGTTCTTATGGAGAAAAGATTGGTACCAATCCGAATAGAAATCTGGAAGCGCCGTTTATAAAGACCATTGAAAAAATATGGGATTATGAACAGAGGATTGATGCCCAGATAAATAGATTGGTTGACCTTCGTTCAGAAATCAATGCGGCGTTTGAAAGTATGGAGAATCCTAAGGAAAGACTTCTCTTGAAATATCGTTATCTGAAAAACGAGAGTTGGGAAGATATTTCCTACGAGCTTAATGTGTCATACAGAACTGTGCATCGTATTCATGCATCGTCACTAAATAATTTTGTTGTACCGGAATAAGGTTGGCACATTTTGTCCCAACATGGCATAAGCATATATGTTAATATGATAGTGTCGAAAGTGTACGACAAAGCAGAGCCTTGAGCGAGAGAAATCGCCCAGGGCTTTTTTCGTGAAAGGAAGTGAGCACATGCCTTATAGGAGTAACATACCATGTAAACATCCTGGCTGTGCGGCACTCATTCCGCATGGTCAGATGTATTGCGAGGAACATAAGCCTTTACATACAAAGGACAGAGCTCATGCAGCAGAGCGCGGCTATGGTGCCAAGTGGCAGCATGAGAGAAGGAAGTTCTTAGAGAGCAATCCATTCTGTGTGAAGTGTTATGAAGAAGGTCATATTACTATGGCTACAGTCGTGGATCATATCGTTCCGCATCGTGGAGACCAGAAACTCTTCTGGGATAGGTCGAACTGGCAGCCTTTATGTGAGCATCATCATAATGTAAAGACGATGACCGAGGATAGATTTAAGGAATATCGTTTCTGATGGAGCAAGGGTAGGGGGTATTTGAATCTTCGCAGGCCTTAGGCTACAAGACCGGCGCCCCCTTTTCTGTACAAAATCGCGAAATGGAAGAGGGGGGACATTACTATGCAAATGCAATGTATCGTAATGTTCAAAAGTCGTTGCAGGTATCTTTTTTTGAAAAACTAATAATACTATCATTGTAAAAAAGAGTTTTCGCAATGTTATTAAGTCTAAAAGTGTTGCGAATATAGGGACGTAATAGAACATAATAAAGAAACAGAGTTAAGAAAACGTTGACTTTTTCTGGCGCTGTGAATATAATGAAAGTGTAGAAGAGAGAAGATGCTTTGAATTATGTTGGAGGTAACGATGATGGTAAAGGCAAGCGAGATTATTAGCAACAATATAATGAATATTATGAAACAGAACGGAAAAAAGCAGATTGATCTTGCAGACTATCTCGGGGTGTCCAAGCAAGTGATAAGCAAGATGCTTACCGGTGGAAGGATGATTAATGCAATTGAACTGCAGAAAATTTCGGAGTTCCTGGGTACTTCCATGGAGAATCTTGTTATCCCCCCAGCAGCGGCTGTAGAGACGAATGCGGTAAAGGTTTTTATGGGAAAGGTGGAATCTCAGGAAGCAAGGGATGGACTTGGAATTGCAGATGAGATTGCAAATCTTATTTGTTTTTATGCACATACTCGTGAAAACGCTGAGGAAATGATGAAACCATGGGAGGCTTAGAACTATGTGCCGAGTTTTGGATAATAGTCTTTATATTAAAGACAGAAAGAAATATACAAAAATAAGCGAATGTGCAACAAGTTTTAATTCGCTCTATAATAAGAATAATATTATTCAGGATGATATCTTCAACGTGTTGGAGAATTATGTGGCACGACATGATATGCCCTTTGATATGCTGAGATATCCTATTGAAGATGCCGATTTGTGTGCATGTACTTTCATTCGTAAAGGAAGAATGTTTGTTATGGTTAATTCTGCATTGCCATTGTCAAAGCAGATATTTGCAACAGCACATGAGTTGTATCATATTTATTGCTATTTCGAGGAGCATGATTCCGCATTATTACAATCTGGGTCAATTTTGGCATCTGGTATTATAGATGAAGAAGCAAAAGAGATTGAGGATATGGAAGCAAATGCTTTTGCAGCTATTTTACTGGCTCCAAAGGAGCGGCTTGATGAGCAGACGGATGTATACAATTTGTCATATAAAGATATTTCAGTGCAGACAGTGCTTAAGATAATGGACATTTTTGCAATTCCTTATAAGGCAGCGGTACTTCGTCTCTTGGAGGAAAACAAGATTGATGTTAAAGCTGCAAAGAATCTTTTGCAAGTTGAAGAAAAGGAAATTTACAGGCAAATGGAACTTACGGGAAAAGCTACACGCTGGCAGGAGATACCTAAGGATTTCATTAGATTTGGAAGCTTACCTGAATTGATGTATGATGTGGAGCAGTTGGATGCTGTTCGCGATGAACGGTTAGCAAGTGATAAGAGCAGATTGAGTGAAATTATGAAAAGTTTAAGAAAACAGTGAGGTAGTGCCTATGGAAATGGACAAAAAATATGCCTTGCTGGATACTGACTTTTTGTATAAATCACATTTAGCAAGAAATGCAAAAAATCATACGCTGACAGACTTTGTAATGGAATTTGCGGAGTATGAGTTTTTCTGTCATGAAATGATAAAGAAAGAACTGAGCAGACATGAACTGAATCCGGATCCGAATCCTTGGCTTGAAGAGAAAATTAAAGCAGGAAAAGTGAAATTGTATTCGGATCGAGAGATCATAAGTGAATTAGGAAAAATATACGGAGAAGAAGCAACAAGCGTATATTTAGAGTTACTGGAAACGAGTTGCGATACTTTTAATGTCAATTTTTATAAACAGTACTATGGTTCTTTGAATGAGATGGAGAACCTGAACGATGTTGAGGCCTTTTTGGCGGCATTAAAGGATTGTGATGATAATGTTCCACATAAAAAGGGACTAGGCGAGAAAAAGACCTATGTATTAATTCAAATGATGGAAGTGCTGTATGGTAATCGGGTGTATATATTCTGTTCAGATGATTTTAAAGCAAGACAGAGTATTGCAAGTTTAGAAACGCCGGTTCATTGTATCAGTATCTTAGGTGTATTCTATAAGCTGATGAAGATGGGAAAGAAAAAAGCTGAAATGCAGGAATATTACGATCATTTATCTGCGTTTTTGAAGAATCAGACGGAATATAAGGTTTGGTCGATATCTGGTCACCAACGAGATAGTGTGCCGATTAAACAAGTGTTTGATGAGATATATGATGAAAAGTTTCAGATGTTGCGGAACGGAGATTTGCAATACATAAAGTAATATGTTAGATAGCATGTAACAAAGCCTTGAGGAAAAGAAATCCTTCAGGGCTTTTCTTATGAAAAAAATTAAGGAAGGAGGGTATGACCATGGCAGGAAGAAAGCCAAAGCCTACAGCGGTAAAGAAGCTGGAAGGTAATCCGGGAAAAAGAAAATTGAATACGAAGGAGCCGATTCCGGCAAAGGGAATGCCTAACTGTCCGGAATGGTTATTACCTGAGGCTAAGAAAGAGTGGGAACGTTTAGCTGATTTGATGAATCAGATGGGCGTTCTTACGGAAGTGGATATGGCAGCGTTTGCTGCGTACTGCCAGTCTTACGCCAGATGGAAGGAAGCTCAGAAGCATATTGATTCTGGGGGTTCGACTTTTGAAACAGATAAAGGATATCAGCAACAGACACCTTGGGTTGGTATCGCAAATACTAATCAGAAGCTGATGCTACAGGCGGCATCCGAGTTTGGGCTTACGCCTTCATCCAGATCACGTATTGTGGCTGGTAGTGCAAAGGGGAAAGAGCCGGAAGATGAGATGGAGGCATTGCTTGGAGGTGATTCTTAATGGCAAAGGAACCACGACCAAAGGGATATCCAAAGCTTAAGAATTATAAGCCTTCTCAGTTTATGCTTCCGACTTCTCACTATGACAAGAAGAAAGCAGACAGGGCAGTTACTTTTATTGAGAATCTTTGCCACACGAAAGGCAAATGGGCCGGAACACCATTCTGGCTGTTGCCGTGGCAGGAGCAGCTCATAAGAGACATTTTTGGAATTGTAAAAGCGGATGGGAACAGGCAGTTTCGTACTGCATTTGTGGAAATATGTAAGAAGGTAGGAAAGAGTGAATTGGCTGCGGCTGTCGCTCTTTATTTATTATATGCAGACAATGAGCCAAGTGCGGAAGTGTACGGTGCAGCAGCTGACCGTCAGCAGGCATCTATTGTATTTGATGTTGCAAAGCAGATGGTTGAGATGTCACCAGCTCTGATGAAGCGGTCTAAACTAATGGGAGCTACAAAAAGAATTGTCAATTATGGTAATGCCGGTTATTATCAGGTGTTGTCAGCTGAGGTTTGGGGAAAGCATGGTTTTTCAGTCTCAGGACTGGTGTTTGATGAAATTCACACTCAACCGAACCGGCAGTTATATGATGTTCTTACCAAGGGCTCGTCAGATGCAAGACAAAATCCGCTTCATTTCATAATCACAACTGCTGGTAATGATAGACATTCCATTGCGTATGAACTTCATACAAAAGCAGTGGATATTCTGGAGGGAAGGCGTGTTGATCCGACCTTTTATCCTGTGGTTTACGGACTTAAAGATAATGATGATTGGGAAGATGAAGCAAATTGGTACAAGGTCAATCCTTCTCTTGGATACACAGTTGATATTGAAAGACTGAGAGATGCGTACAGGGAAGCAAAGCAGAATCCAGCTGATGAGGTCACATTCAAGTGGCTTCGATGCAATATGTGGGTCAGTTCAACAGTTGCATGGATTCCTGATGCGATATATATGAGAGGAAATGAATCAATTGAGGCGGCTTCACTTGAAGGAAGAGACTGTTATGCAGGACTTGACCTTTCAAGTACAGGGGATATTACAGCTTTAGTATTGATATTTCCGCCGAGAGATGAAAATGAAAAGTATGTGCTCTTGCCGTACTTCTGGATTCCTGAGGAAACCATACCTAGAAGAGTGAAAGCTAATTCAGTTCCCTATGATATTTGGGAAAAACAAGGCTATATCATGTCTACAGAGGGAAACGTGATTCATTACGATTTTATTGAAAAGTTCATCATGTACCTATCAGAGAAATATCACATTTTGGAAATAGCGGTGGATAGATGGAATGCGACTCAGATGATTCAAAATTTGGAGGGCGAAGGTTTTACCATTGTTCCTTTTGGTCAGGGATTTTCTTCAATGTCAGCTCCGACGAAAGAATTCTATCGCTTACTGATGGAGGGAAGAATTATTCACGGTGGGAATCCAGTGCTTAGATGGATGGCAGGTAACGTTGTTATTGACACAGATCCTGCTGGCAATATTAAAGTAACCAAAGCTAAATCTAAGGAGAAGATAGATGGCATTGTTGCCGCAATTATGGCGCTTGATAGATGTATACGTCAGGAAGGGCAGAGAGGCAGCGTTTACGATGAGAGAGGATTGTTAGTATTTTAAGGAGGGTGTATGGGATTTTTCAGTAATTTATTTCGGGGAAGGGATGCTCCTTCTAACAGCACGGCTGGAAGTGGATATGGATTTTTTATGGGGAGTACGGCTTCCGGGAAGAGAGTGAACGCAAGGAGTGCCATGCAGATGACTGCTGTGTATTCCTGTGTGAGGATTCTTTCTGAGGCGGTGGCGGGTCTGCCGCTGCAGTTTTACAGATACAATGATAACGGGGGTAAGGAGAAGGCGGTGGATCATCCGCTTTATTTTCTGCTGCATGATGAGCCGAATCCGGAGATGACTTCTTTTGTGTTCCGGGAGACTTTGATGACGCATCTGCTTTTGTGGGGGAATGCGTACAGTCAGATCATCCGGAATGGAAAGGGCGAAATTGTGGCTCTTTATCCGCTGATGCCTGACAGGATGACGGTGGACAGGGATGAGCATGGCAGGCTTTATTATGAGTATCTGGTTTATGACGGGGATGATGTGGACGGAAGAACCGGGACAGATCCGAAAGCAAATGGAAAGATCGTGCGTCTGCATCGGGCGGATGTGCTGCATATTCCGGGGCTTGGATTTGACGGGCTGGTCGGATATTCACCTATTGCCATGGCGAAGAATGCGATTGGGCTTGCCATTGCTGCGGAGGAGTATGGAAGCAAGTTTTATGCCAACGGTGCCGCTCCGTCAGGAGTGCTGGAGCATCCGGGGACTTTGAAGGATCCGGGCAGGGTGCGGGAGAGCTGGCAGTCTACTTTCGGGGGAAGCAGCAATGCCAATAAGGTTGCTGTCCTGGAAGAGGGAATGAAGTATACGCCGATTTCCATTGCACCGAATGAAGCCCAGTTCCTGGAAACCAGGAAGTTTCAGATCGATGAGATTGCCAGGATTTTCAGGGTGCCGCCTCATATGGTCGGGGATCTGGATAAGTCCAGTTTCAGCAACATTGAGCAGCAGTCTCTGGAGTTTGTGAAGTATACACTGGATCCCTGGGTGAGCCGGTGGGAACAGGCAATGGTCATGGCTCTGCTGTCTGCGGAGGAAAAGAAGAAGTATTTCTTTAAGTTCAATGTGGATGGGCTGCTCAGGGGTGATTACCAGTCAAGGATGACCGGTTATGCCACGGCAAGACAGAATGGATGGATGAGTGCCAATGATATCCGGGAACTGGAAAATATGGACCGGATTCCGGAGGAGCTTGGCGGTGATCTGTATCTGATCAATGGAAATATGACAAAATTACAGGATGCCGGTATCTTTGCCGGATCTGGAAAGGGGAAGGATACTGGTGAAGAAGTTTTGGAACTGGAAAAGAAAGTGATAAATCTGGAAAACGGACAGGAAGCTGAGGAAAGAATCCTGTTCATGAACGGAGTTATCGCTGAGGACAGCTGGTTTGACGATGATGTCACGCCGGCTCTTTTTAAGGATGAACTGAATGCAGGGACAGGGGATATTACCCTGTGGATCAACAGTCCGGGCGGGGACTGTGTTGCCGCAGCGCAGATTTTTAACATGCTGTCGGAGTATCCGGGAAAGGTTACGGTGAAGATTGACGGGCTTGCGGCATCTGCTGCGTCTGTCATTGCAATGGCCGGAACTGAGGTATGGATGAGTCCGGTGAGCATGATGATGATCCATAATCCAGCCACGGTTGCGTGGGGTGACCATGCAGAGATGAAGAAGGCAATGGAACTTCTGGATGCCGTGAAGGAATCCATTATCAATGCTTATGTACGGAAAACGGGACAGAGCAGGGCGAAGCTTTCTCATCTGATGGATGCGGAAACATGGATGGATGCGAATAAGGCTGTGGAGCTTGGGTTTGCGGATGACATTCTGTTCCAGAAAGAGGAACAGGGCAGTGAAGGTGAAAATGGAGATTCAGGTGCTAACCGTACAGAAAACGGGACGTCTGATTCCGTAATGTTTTCCAGACGGGCAGTGAATAATGCCCTGATGAATAAGCTGGAGAAGCATTATGGAAAGACTAGAAAATCCGTGAAAGATCAGGCGGGGATCGGCTTGAATGGAAATGGTGCTGAGGGGGACGATCCCTGTAATGGATGTTTCGGGGCGGCGGAGAATGCCTGCCAGAAGTGTGAAAAGAAGAAAGTGAATACGAATGTTACAGGGCGTTCTGCGGATGATCTGCGTGAACGCTTAAATTTTATCAAAAAATATATCTGAGGAGGATACGGATTATGACGATTCAGGAATTAATGGAGAAAAGAGCTAAGGTTTGGGAAGCTGCAAAGAATTTTGTGGATACCCATGAGATGAAAACGGGGTGCTGTCTGCGGAGGACAGTGCAACTTATGAGAGAATGGAATCGGAGATTGAGGATTTGACAAAGACGATTGACCGCCACCGCAAGGCAGAGGAAATGGAAAAGAACCTGAACCAGCCGGTAAACCAGCCGCTGACCGGGAAGCCTTATGCAGGCGGCCAGGGTGAGCCAAAGACAGGACGTGCTTCTAATGAATACCGCAGGGCAATGCTGAATGCACTGAGAAGCAACTTCCGCCAGGTTTCCAATACCCTTCAGGAGGGCGTGGATGCCGACGGCGGTTATCTGGTTCCGGAGGAGTATGACAGAAGATTGGTTGATGTTCTGAATGAAGAGAATATCATGCGCCGTCTTGCTACAAGGATTGTAACTTCCGGGCAACACAAGATCAATATTGCAGCTACCAAGCCGGCGGCAAGCTGGATCGAGGAAGGCGGGGCGCTGACTTTCGGGGATGCGACCTTTGGCCAGAAGATTCTGGATGCACATAAGCTTCATGTGGCGATCAAGGTAACTGAGGAACTGCTTTATGACAATGCCTTTAATCTGGAAAATTATATTATTGTCCAGTTTGGAAAGGCACTTGCCAATGCGGAAGAGGATGCCTTCCTGAACGGAAACGGAACAGGGAAACCGACCGGTATTTTTGACGGAACAGGCGGAGGACATCTGCTGAATACACTGGCTGCGGCTTTGAAATCAGATGACATGCTGGATCTGGTGTATGGCCTGAAACGTCCGTACCGTAAAAATGCATCCTTTATCATGAATGATGCAACACTGCCTTCCCTTAGAAAGCTGAAGGACAATAACGGTGCTTATATCTGGCAGCCGGCTTATCAGGCAGGAGAACCGGACAGGATTCTGGGATATAAGGTGGAGACTTCTGCCTATGCACCGAAGGACGGCATCGCTTTTGGGGATTACAGCTATTACAACATTGGGGACCGTGGAAACAGATCCTTTAAGCAGCTGAATGAACTGTTTGCAGGCAACGGAATGATCGGTTTTGTTGCAAAGGAACGTGTGGACGGAAAACTGGTTCTTCCGGAAGCCGTGCAGATCATGAAACTGAAAGCTGACTAATGTGAAGGAATGACAGGGGATGGTGTAAGCTGTCCCCTGCTTTGACCGAATCAGGGAAGGTTTCAATTGTGAAAAAAGCAGTGGTGGAATGTTCGTCGGTTTGAAAATCAGATCAGTTAAGCGGCGAGCATGAAGAATGATAAGCGGAATGGAAACAGGAAAATCTGCGGGAGGTGACGGGATGTCCTGGGTGGTTCATGAGGATATGAAGATTGAGATGACAAAGGGGGATACGCCTTCTTTTGTGTTCCAGGCATTTCTGCCGGACGGCTCAGAGTATGAGTTTGAGGAAGGCGATTCCGTGGTCTTTGCGGCGAAGCGGAACAAGGCGGATCCGGAGCCTGCGCTACGGATTGAGGCAGATGTGAAGGAAAAAGTGATCAGATTCTCCGAGGAAGATACAAAGCATCTGGAACTGGGAAAATATATCTGGGAGCTGTCCTTAAACAAGAGCAGCGGTTACCGGTGTACATTTATTGCAAATAAGGTTTTGAAACTGACGGTGGAGGTGGCGTGATGGAGCAGCTGACGGGAACCATGAGCAGTGTTCCTAATTCAAATAATTATGAAAATATGAACCATAAGCCGCAGATCAATGGTGTGGAGCTGACTGGAAATAAAACTTCGGAAGAGCTGGGGCTTGGCGGCGGTGAAGTAACCAGGAAGGAACTGGAAGATGCCTTAAAGAATAAGGTGGATAAGGAAGATGGGAAAGGTCTTTCCAGTAATGATTTTGGGAACATTGAAAAATCCAAGCTGGATGGTATTGAGGAAGGCGCACAGAAGAATGTGCCGATACCGTCAAAGGTAAGTGAACTGGAAAATGACAGCAAATTCCAGACTGAGGAACAGGTACAGGAGATAAGGAAGACTGTGGAAGAACTGGGCAGACGGATGGAAGAACTGACGGATGGAAATGAGGTGGCATACTGATGGCAAATGTGCTTGTAAATGAGAAAACGCTGAAAGCCATTGCAGATGCAGTGCGTGCCAGGGGCGGTACTTCTGCCCTGATGAAACCGGGGGAGATTCCGGATGCAGTAAGCAAAATTCCGTCAGGCGGAAGTGGTGCGGATATGTCCCTGCCGGTTCGCTTTTTTGATTATGAGGGAACCCTGCTGTACAGCTTTTCACTAGAAGAGCTTGCCGGTATGGAACGCCTGCCGGACCTTCCGTTTCATGAAGGACTGGTCTGTGCGGGATGGAACTGGACGCTGGAGGATCTGAAAGCAACAAACCGGGAAATGAATGTAGCTGCTCTGTACGCTACGGATGACGGGACAACAAGGTTTTATGTGACGTTGGATGAAGATATGCAGGAGCCGCAGGTTTCTTTTGGTCAGAGCTTTAGTAACGGTGTGAAGGTGGACTGGGGTGATGGAAGTGAACCGGAAACAGCAGAAGGATGGAATTATAACAGGATTACCCTGACACACCGATATCAGAAAGCAGGGGAGTATGTGCTTCGTTTTCTGCCACAGGAAGGCAATATGGTTAAGTTTATGGGAAGTTACAGCGAGGGGTCTTATGTTTTTACAGCAGGAAAGAAAAGTAAAGAGGAAAACATGAAGTATCTGTCAGCAGTGAGGAAAATTGAAGTGGGAAGGAATGTGAAGGAACTGGCTTCCTATTGTTTCTGCTGCTTTTCGAGAATGGAGATGGTCACACTGCAAAAAACAGACGGTCTGTTTGGAAACGGGATTGTAAAGTGCTGTTATGGCCTGAAATTTTAAGGGCACTGAAAAAGTCTGATTCTAAAAAAGAATTGGGCTTTTTTATTATTTCC
>SAMEA3387495__coassemble_1670_pt1 | contig 15351 bp, 14 predicted proteins | sample SAMEA3387495__metabat2_high_PE_036 | metagenome-assembled genome bin SAMEA3387495 (sample SAMEA3387495) | Felis catus | biome: Faeces | place: United Kingdom | collected 2012
AAAAAGCGGTGGCAAAATGGGTGGCAGCCAATCACCACCGGGCAGGAGCCTGTACTCATACTCTGTCAACAGCAAAAGCTATGTATTTGCCTGTTCAGGATGAGGAAAATGTGAAGGGTGTCATGGGGATTTTCCTGGAGGAACGCAGACAGATCCAGGAGTTTAAATATGGGCTTCTGATTGCAATGCTGAACGAAACAGGCGTGAAATTAAAGGATTACTTTTAAAAGTATTTATCAGTTAATAACGCAACTTATACTTTTATAATATAAAAATTTCCTAAAGTGTTGTTAAAATTCATGAGTTTGTGTTATAATGACTTCATAAACAATAGACGCAGAAAGTATCCTGCGTGAGTATTACCCAAATAAACAGCAAAGGGGATGGATGTATGAAATTTATTATTAGCGGAAAAAACATTACTGTTTCTGAAGGACTCAGAACAGCCGTTGAAGACAAACTTGGAAAACTGGAACGGTATTTCACTCCTGACACCGAAGTTGTAGTAACCTTAAGTGTTGAAAAAGAAAGACAGAAGATCGAGGTTACGATCCCGGTAAAAGGCAATATCATCCGCTCTGAACAGGTAAGCAATGATATGTATGTTTCAATTGATCTTGTAGAAGAGGTGATTGAGCGCCAGCTCCGCAAATACAAAAACAAAATTGTAGACAGGAAACAATCTGCCGGAAACTTCCAGCAGGAATATATTGATAAAGAATATGATGAGGATGAAGAGGTTAAGATCATTCGTACGAAGAAATTTGATATCAAACCAATGTATCCTGAGGATGCATGCGTACAGATGGAACTTCTGGGACATAACTTCTTCGTATTTGTGAATGCAGAAACCGATCAGGTAAATGTGGTTTATAAACGTAAGGGAAATACTTACGGACTGATCGAGCCTGAATTCTGATAAACAGAAAAAACCCCTGCTGTCGGTGGTATTTCCACCGACAGCAGGGGTTTTTTGACTCCATAGAAGCAGGAGTGTTTTATTCTGTTTTTATCATACGGTAACCTACTCCGATATGAGTCTGTATATACTGGGGGGAATCCGGTCCCTGCTCCAGCTTTTTGCGGAGAGTGGCCATAAATACTCTCAGGGATGCTACATCATTTTCCCAGTTGCTGCCCCAGATATTCTGTGTAATAAAGGTGTGAGTCAGAACTTTGCCGACGTTGCGGGAAAGAAGACAGAGGAGCTTATATTCAATAGGTGTCAGATGAAGCTCCTGGTCGTCGAGATAGGCACATCCAGCAGCATAGTCTACACGAAGGGCACCGTTTACGAATACGGAAGATTCCACCGGCGTCATCATGGAAAGCCGTCTCTGTACCACACGGAGTCTTGCCAGAAGTTCTTCAACAGAAAATGGTTTGGTCAGATAATCATCGGCTCCTGCATCCAGTGCGTCTATCTTGTCGGTATCCTCGCTGCGTGCGCTGATGACGATAATGGGCATGGTGGACCAGGAGCGGATTTTGTGGATGACTTCTACTCCGTCCATATCCGGAAGCCCCAGATCCAGAAGAACAATGTCAGGATTATGAGAAGAAGCTTCCAGAATGGCTGTTTCGCCGTTTCCGGCAACCAGATAACGGTAATCGTGTGCTTTTAAAGTGGTTGTGATAAGATTTTTTACAGATGAGTCGTCTTCAACCACCAGAATCAAGGGTTTATTCATGTAACTTTACCTCCTCGGCTGGTAATGTAAATGTGAATACAGTGCCGTGAGGCAGATGATCGGAAACCCGGATCGTTCCGCCATGGGCATTGACTATGGATTTGCACAGGGAAAGTCCCAGACCCAGACTGCGCCGGCTGTCAGCAATCTGATGCGTTCCGCTGTAAAACATATCAAATACCTGTTTTTTGTTTTCGTCAGCAATACCTGGACCATCATCAGATACCGAGATAACAGCCCATTGATCTTCTTTCCTTGTTCTGATCTGGATGTGGGAACCTTTCGGTGTATATTTAATTGCATTATCTATAAGATTGATCAGAACCTGAACAATCAGCCGGGCATCCATTTTTGCCAGAAGAAGATCATCTTCATTGTGGACCGTAATTTCATGATCCTTGGAAAGACGGTTTACATGACGCAGCGCTTCCTGTATCACCTCATCTACAAGTTCTGCAGATATACGGATATTCAACCGTCCTTCCTCCAGGCGTGTAACCGATAAAAGATTTTCTACAAGATTGATCAGCCACATGGAATCATCGTAAATATCCTGATAGATTGTCTGTTTCGTGTATTCATCAAAGGAGCTTCCGTTAGAGATAAGATTGCTGGCGTTTCCTGATATGGAAGTCAGTGGTGTACGGAGATCATGTGAAATAGCCCTTAGGAGATTGGCGCGGAGCTGCTCATTTTTGGCAAGGATCGCAGCTTCTTCTTTTTCCTGAGCATTTTTTTTATTCTCCAGTGCAAGTGCACATTCACCCAGAATGGAAAGAAGAATATTATTTTCAGAGGCATCCAGGGGCTGACCGCATGCGGCGATTCCTACAACACCGTAAACAGAATTACTGACCCGTATGGCAAGATACAGACATTTGGCATTGGAAAGAGTCTGTGTGGTGGCACCGGCATGCTTGTTGTTTTTTAATACCCAATCTGCAACAGCTCGTTCATTTTCTGTGAGATATGAATCAGCAGCATTATTTTCTCCGGCAGAAAATACCAGAGGATTTTTCAGGCTGTTTTTTTCTACTGGATAGATAATGATATCCCGATTCAGAAGCTTGGAAAGCTGATGGGCGGTGGAAGTAAGAATTGCTTTCTGATCTTCCGCCTGCTGAAGAAGCTGATTGGTATCAAACAAAACTTTGGTGCGAAAGGCTGCCCGGGCAGACTGCTTTGCAACAGTTTTCATTCTGGTGGTCAGTGTTCCGGTGAGGAAGGCACAGATGAACATAATAGCAAAGGTAACAGGATAGCCACGTCCATAAGCCATCAGGGTAAATTTGGGGACGGTGAATAAAAAGTTAAATACCAGTACACTGACAATGGATATAATCAGACTGTATATGCGATTCACTGTAACAATGGATGTCACGAGTACAGCGAGAACATATATCATAATAATATTTGATTCGTCAAAACCGAGCCATTGAAATAGAAAACCCAGACAGCTTGCAGCCGACAGGATCGCTATACTTTTCAGGATGTCTGCAACAGAAAAAATAATATGTTTTCGGACATGCTGGGGAAAAGAGGTACGGTTTGAGGGCTGATCTGGTATAATATGAACATCCATGTTAGGTGCGTTGGCGATTAGCTGTTCTGTCAGTGCCGGTTTTACAAAAAGAGGACGGCGCGTGATGGTGCTTCGGCCGATGACGATTTTTGATACCCCGGATAACCGGGCAAATTCAGCAATCTGAAAAGGAATATCGTCTCCATAAACAGTTTCTATCGTTGCTCCAAGCTGCTGAGCCAGATAAATATTAGTCCGGAGCCGCTGCCGATCCACATCGTCCATAGAGGAAAAATCAGAAGTTTCCACAAACAATGCGGTGAAGGTTCCTTTAAAAGCATTGGCCATTCTGGCTGCTGTTCTTATTATTTTAGCATTTGACGGGGAGGAGGACAGGCATACAAGAATGTGTTCGTCTGTGTGATACTCTCCTTTATTTTTTATCCGTGATGCTTCGGTCAGTTTATTTACCCGGTCTGCGCAGCGGCGCAGAGATATTTCTCTTAATGCGGTAAGGTTTTCAATGGTAAAAGTAATATTGGAGCTGTCGGGACAGGAGCCTGTATTTTCAGTCTCCAGTCGTTCGATCAGCTCCTGTGGCTCAATATCTACCAGTTTTACCTGATCTGCCTCATCAAAGAGAAAGTCAGGAATGCGTTCTTCCACCATAATGCCGGTAATAGAAGCTACCGTGTCATTCAGGCTTTCAATATTCTGGACATTTACAGTAGTGTAAACGTCGATTCCAGCTGTTAACAGTTCACGAATGTCCTGATAACGCTTTTGATGCCGGCAGCCATCTGCATTGGTATGGGCCAGCTCATCAATGAGGATCAGATCCGGATGCCTTTTAATGGCTGTATCAAGGTCAAATTCATTTACCGGAATACCATTATGTTCTGAGCGAAGAAGTGGAAGTGTTTCCAGATCCTTCAGAAGAATTCTGGTTTGGACCGGAGCGTCTGGCCTTATATAACCGACGACTACATCAGTTCCGTGTTTTTTTTCTGTATGGGCAGCATCCAGCATGGCATAAGTTTTTCCTACACCGGCGGCATAGCCGAAGAAAATTTTCAGCTGTCCCTTGTACTGGCTGCTGTAATTATCCTGCTGTTCCACGTAATCCCTCCTTTTGATGCGGCGTAAACTTTATTATATCGTATTTTGCAGAAACCTGCATTAAAATCCACAGTTAAATTGAAGGATTCCTGTAATATTAATATTCGGATTTCAACTGATTGATAAAAAGGGAAACCTGAGGGTTTGTACTGTTTTTCTTCCATATGGCATTCATAAAGAAATTTTTGTGGCATAAAGGTATGACAGGAAGCCCGACAGGTTCGCAGGCCACTACATTTTCGTCAAGGACAAAATGAAAAGAATGGAAAGATTCATCAGGCTCCAGAGCAGGATCCTTACGGATGAATCCGAGATCAATCTTTCCGTTTTTTATCTGACGACGTATCTCACCGGGTGATCCGTAAAAGAGATTGAGTTCACAGGAAGGTGATTGCTGGGAAAAATGCTCCAGAAGTTCATTTAAAAAGGAAACTTCTTCTGTATGCTCAAATGCAATGGACAAGACAGGTTTTTCAGGCTTTTTCGGGGGAGCATTTTTATCATTTTCAAAAAATGCTCCCATTTTTTTCAGTATAAACCCGCACAGTACAAAGACCGCAGCAACAGCACAGAATAGGATCAGTTCCTTCATATAGAATCACCTCTTTACTAAAAATTTTTGTTTTTCTTAAATATGGAAACATTTTTGGATATCTTTTGTGTTTCCAAGAACAAGCATGGTATGATCGGCAGGAACCGGTGTATCAGAACGGATATTCAGATTCATTTCTCCATGATATTTAAATCCCATGATATTGATGTTGTGCTTATTACGGATATCCAATTGCCCTACGGTCTTTCCAATCCAGTTTTCAGGAATTGAAATTTCAAAAATAGCATGTTCCTCATCAAGCTCGATATAGTCAAAGATATGATCGGCGCTGTAACGGATCGCTGCCCACTGTGCAATCTGTTTTTCCGGATAGATTACTTCATTGGCTCCGTTTCTCAAAAGAAATTTGGCATGAACATCACGCGCTGCACGGGATACGACCATTTTTGCGCCCAGATCGCTGAGAAGGGAGGTTGCCTCCAGAGAACTCTGAAAATTATCTCCAATGGCAACAATGCATACGTCAAAATTGTTAACACCCAGAGATTCCATAAAGCCTTCGTTTGTGGCATCTCCAATCTGAGCATTGGTAACGTAGGGAAGCGCTGCGTTTACTCTGTTTTCATCTTTGTCCACCGCCATGACCTCGTGGTTCAGTTCATCCAGCTTCATGGCAATGTGTCGTCCGAATCTTCCAAGTCCTATTAATAAAATTGATTTCATCATAATTTTAGTTTATCCTTTCTTTTTATCCAACTGTGATTTTTTCCTGAGGATATCTGGATCCAAAGTTATTATGTTCTGAAAGTGCTGCAAAAATAAGAGTAAGGCCTCCTACACGTCCAAAAAACATCAGTAAAATCAAGATTGATTTTGAAACCATGCCCAGAGAAGGAGTAAGTCCTAACGAAAGACCTACGGTACCAATGGCAGAACTGGTTTCAAACAGTGCGGACATAAGAGGAACCTCTTCGATATAGCTGATTACCATTCCTCCGCCAAGGAAAAGTGTGAGGTACATCATTAGAATAGTTGCTGCGTTTTTTACTGCATTGTCCGGAATTCTTCTGCTGAAAAAATGCGCAAAATCCTGCTTGCGGAATACTGCCAGGGCAGAAGAAAAAAGAACTGCTACTGTGGTTGTTTTCATACCGCCGGCTGTGGACCCGGGAGATCCGCCGATAAGCATCAGGATGATCATAATCATAAGTCCTGTTTCCGTTAAAAGTGTCAGATCAACCGTATTAAAACCGGCAGTTCTGGGAGTAACCGACTGGAATAAGGATGAAAGGATCCTTTCTCCAATGGGAAGATTGGAAAACTCACAGAAAAAGAAATATATGGCAGGAAAAATAAGAAGTCCTGCAGTTACAGTAAGAATTACTTTACTCTGCATATTATATTTCCGGAAATGGAATTTATTTTTCTTGATATCAGCCCAGGTTACAAATCCAAGTCCTCCGGTAATGATCAAAGCCATTATCGTAAAGTTTACGATTGGATTCGATGCATAGCTGGTAAGAGAAGAAAATGGTTCTCTGACTCCTATCAGATCAAATCCGGCGTTGCAGAAGGCTGAGATGGAATGAAAGACAGAATACCATAAGCCTTTAAAAATACCAAAATCTTTACAGAATACAGGAGCCAGAAGCAAGGCGCCCAACAGTTCGATGGAAATACTTGTTTTCAGAATGAATTTTGTCAAACGGACAATACCGCCAACCTGATGGGCAGAAATGGCTTCCTGCATGGTACTTCTCTGCATCAGACCTATTTTTCGGCCGGAAGCGACTGCAATAGCGACTGCAATGGTTACTACACCCATGCCGCCGATCTGGATCAGAGTCAGAATGATGGCCTGTCCGAATTCAGACCAGTAGGTAGCTGTATCACGTACGATCAGTCCGGTTACACAGACTGCCGAAGTTGCTGTAAAAAGTCCATCGGCAAAGGATGCTCCCTGACCGTCCCTGGTAGAGAAGGGCAGCATCAGAAGCAGGCTTCCGAGCAGGATCACAGAAAAGAATCCAAGGATAATCACCTGAAAAGAGGTGAAATGTCGATGGTTTTTTTTCGTTGCACTTTTCATAGCGGGCTTTTGCCTCCCTTTATTTCATCTTTATGTTGTCTTAATCATATATTAATCTGTATTAATTATGTATTAGTAAGAATATAAAAGTATTAAGATTACATAAAGATAAAGGCAGTTCACTATCAAAAGATCAGTGTGACAGGTAGTGTAACCAGTAAGGTCAGAAGAGATACCGATGCCAGTATAAAAACAGGAATTCCGATAAACATTGTCAGAATGGCTGCGCAGGGATGACGGAAGAGAAAACGTTCTGATTTTTGATCTAATTTTTCTTCTATATGATGAATAAATTTGAAAATGAAAGACATGATTGATACCTCCTTATGCGTTTATGGTAGCATAGGAGAAATAAAGATAGGAAAAGTACTCTGTACAGGGAGATAAATTTTTTATTAAGGATATTTGTGGTTGTAGGATAGATTGGATTTTTGCTTCTTTATTTTGTACTGATATACATAAGAGAAAAAGGCACTGAGAGCTGCCTTTTTCTCCTTGTATCTGAAATCAGTTTTCTATATCGGAAATAACGGACACACTCCATGTATTGACATATTTCTTTCCTGCTTCAAGGGAGATCAGATTTGGCTGAGTTTCCAGATCTTCTACCAGGTCTTTTCGGGAAGGCAGTGAACTCCAGGGTTCGATACAGACAAATGGGGCATTTCCGCAGTTCCAGAGTCCCAGATAATCCATGTCAGGAAAGGCGGCATGGATTTTGCGATGGCTTTTTGGACTTTCAATGGTGATTTTCTTTGGCATGTTTTTCATGACAATGGCATCCCTGGCAAAAAGTTCATGGGAAAGGGGCAGGTATCTTCCATCCTCCAGCTCCAGAGGAACATTTTTTTCCAGAATAAAACAGTCATCGGAGAGAAGAATCTGCTGCGGAGAAGCATTTTTGCCAAAGTCTATCCGGTAATCGTCGAAAACAAGAGAGGAATCCATCGGGATGTGAAAGCCTGGATGTCCGCCGATGCCAAAATACATGGTTTTTTCATCCTGATTTTCTACCTGACAGGAGACAGACAGTGTGGATCCATCCAGCTTCCAGGTAATGGTAAGACAAAAATGAAAAGGCCAGATTACCAGAGTCTTTTGGCTGGTCTTCAGGCACAGAGACAGAGAATCATCTGTCCGGTCTGCCAGTTCCATTTCGGAACCTATGAGAAAACCGTGGAGAGGCATGTGATATTCCTTTCCCTGATAGGTATAGGTTTGTCTGGTTGTCCTTCCTATATAAGGAAACAGATTGGGTCCCCTTTCCTCCCAGGAATCAGGATCTCCCTGCCAAAGATATTCGGTTCCTTCTGAATCCCGGACAGAGCGGAGTTCGCCGCCGCTGGATGAAATTTCAACGGCCAGATATTGATTTTTAATGGTATAATTCATATTGATTTCCTTCCTGATACATCATAGTTTACTGTAATAATCTGATTGTATCATCATGACAAAAGCGGTGCAACTAAAAGCAGCGAGGCAAAATATTTTCGGAACTGTCTTGACAATACATGAAACAGGTGTTATATTACACATAGAACAAAAAGGAACTGATGGGGGATGCGAGAAGTGATGATCGGCATCTCCTTTTTGCAAGTCTTGTGAAACCGGAGGTGGAATTATGGCTAAAAGAGATTTTTATGAGGTTCTTGGAGTCGGCAGAAATGCGGATGACAGGGAAATCAAGCGTGCATACAGGAAACTTGCCAAGAAGTATCATCCGGATACAAATCCCGGTGATAAACAGGCAGAACAGAAATTTAAAGAAGTTACAGAAGCTTATAATGTGCTCAGTGATTCAGAAAAGAAAAAATTATATGATCAGTTTGGTATGGCTGCTTTTGAGGAGGGCTTTGGCGCCGGAAACCAGAGCGGTTTCCACGGAGAATCCGGCAGACAGACCTGGGGCAGTGGATTTGGAGACTTTGACTTTGGGCAGAATGGAAACGGAACATACAGAGAATATCATTTTGAAAATGGAGATATGGGGGATATTTTTGGAGATATTTTCGGAAATATGTTCCATGGAGAATCCGGTGGATTTTCCGGAGAGGGCTTTGGCAGCAGAAGGTCTGGCTTTCAGGATGGATTTGGACGCAGCGCCAGATCAGGAAAAGGCAGTGATCTTCAGTCAGAGGTCAGTGTCAGTTTTGAGGATTCAGTTTTTGGCTGTGAACGCATGCTTCAGCTTTCTTCAGGAGAATCTGGAGAAAAAATACAGAAGCTTCAGGTTCATATTCCGGCCGGAATCGAGGACGGAAAAAGTATCCGCCTGAAGGGGAAAGGAAATCCCGGATATGGAGGCGGTCCTGCAGGAGATCTTCTTTTGAAAATTCATGTGGAACCGAAAGCAGGATGGGAGCGAAAGGGCGCAGATATTTATACTACGGCAGAAATTCCGTTTATTACCGCAGTACTGGGAGGTGAAGAGAAATTTTCTACTTTGTATGGAGACGTAATGTGTAAAATTCCGGCAGGAACCCAGTCCGGAGGAAAAATCAGGCTTAGAGGAAAAGGTGCGCCGGCTTTGAAAAATCCTTCCGTAAGAGGCGACCAGTATGTGACGATCCGTATTCAGGTGCCGAAGACAGTAAATCCGGAGGCAGCAGAAAAACTGAAGGAATACGACCAGGCAATGAAGCGGGGCTATTCAGGAAAAAGAGGAAGTGCAGCATAAACTGGAACAGATCTTTTGGGATTGAGAGCGGGCGTTTATAAAGACAATATCTCCTTTGTTCAGTGCGCAATATCAGCTTTACGGGATAAATAAAGAATGCTATACTGTGTGAGAAAATTGAAACAAAAGGAGAATAACCTTATGAAAATACGATTTATCCGCCATGGAGATCCGGATTATGTAAATGATACACTGACAGAAAAAGGAAGAAAAGAGGCAGAGCTTCTGGCGAAGGCAGCGGACCGCCTGGGACTGGGAGACTGTTATATGTCGCCTCTTGGAAGAGCTATGGATACAGCGGCATATTCGCTGGAAGCAGCAGAAAAGAAGGCGGAGATTCTGGACTGGCTTAGAGAATTTCCGGCACAGGTGGATGTAAACGAATCAAAAGCTCTTCAAAAAGCGTATCCCGATGCGGAACATAAAGATGGAAAGTTTCTTCCAAGAATTGTCTGGGATATGGTTCCGGGATATTGGACGGAGTACTCAGAGTACAGTCATCCTGTCCGGTGGAGGGAATCCCAGGTGGCAAAATACAGTGATCTGGTTTCTGCGTATGATCATGTAATAGAAGCTTTTGATCATTTTTTGGAAGGATATGGATATAAGAGGGAGGAAAATCACTACCGTGTAGTCCGGGAAAATGATAAGACGATTACATTGTTCTGCCATTTTGGAATTACCTGTGTATTGCTTTCCAGGCTCTGGAATGTGTCTCCCTTTGTTTTATGGCACAGTCTTGCTCTTGCTCCCACTTCTGTGACGGAGGTTGTTACAGAAGAAAGGGAACAGGGAATCGCATATTTTCGCGGACTTCGTTTGGGAGATATTTCTCATTTGTATGCAGGAAATGAGGAGCCATCCTTTGCATGCAGATTCTGTGAGACATTTGGAAATAAAGATCAGAGGCATTAATAGAAAATTAACAAGAATAGAAGGGGAGCGTGGGAAAAACGCTTCCTTTTCTATTTGACCGTAAAAAAAGATGTGCGTATAATAAAGGAGTAATTTTGAAAAACAGAAGAAGAACAGAAAGGACAGAACTATGGAACGTGTAAAGGGAAGACCGCAGAATATGGAGGGAAGGCTGGATAAGGAAATTCGCGTTTATGATTTTTTGGATTCTCTGGGGATTGAATATGAAAGGGTCGACCATGAGCCGGCCATGACCATAGAGGCCTGTGAAGAGATAGATCAGGCACTGGAAGCTGTGATCTGTAAAAATCTTTTTTTGTGCAACCGTCAGGAGACAGATTTTTATCTGCTTATGATACCGGGAGATAAAAAATTTAAAACAAAGGATATTTCCGCGCAGATTGGTTCATCCAGACTTTCTTTTGGAAAACCGGAATACATGGAGCAGTTTCTTGATATTACCCCGGGTTCAGTAAGTGTTCTGGGGCTTATGAATGACAAAGAAAACAGAGTACAGCTGCTGATTGATGAGGAAGTGCTGGAAAAAGAATATATCGGCTGCCACCCTTGTATCAATACCTCCAGTCTCAGGATCCGCACAGAGGATATGATGAAAAAAATCATTCCGGAATTGAAGCATTCACCCAAACTGGTTCGTTTACCTTAACAGAAGGAATTGATTTTTCAGCAGAGAAAGACACATACATAAAAACTATGAAAAATAAATATGAAATTTTTATGAAACCTTCTGTTTTCAGCAATTTATGCATTGAATAAATAGTATAATACGTTATACTATTACCTACAGAACAAGTGTTGCTCTGTTTGATTTCGCGGTGTAAACCGTTTCCTATGAAAGGGTGATATTTTGGATTATTTAAAGAAATCAAAACATTTGTGGATCATTCCTGCATACGGGATTTTTTATATGATTTCCTTTATGCTTGTGGAGAGGATTCCTGTGGAAACGCATCTTATCCATACTTTTCTGGATGATAAGATTCCGTTCTGCGAGTATTTTATTATCCCATATGTATTATGGTATTTTGTGGTGCTGGGCAGCGTACTTTATTTTGCTCTTGGAAGCCCGGGAAAAAAAGAATATTATCAGTATATGGGAACACTGGGTGTAGGTATGACACTCTTCCTGATTATTTCCTATGTATATCCCAATGGTCAGGATCTGAGACCTGTACTGGAGGGGGGAAGTCCGTTTATTCAGGCGGTGCAGTTTTTGTATCTGATCGATACGCCTACCAATATTTTTCCAAGTATGCACGTCTTTAATGCAGTTGCCTGCTGTGTAGCACTTCTCAATAATAAAAAATGCAGACAGAGCCGGATTTTTACTGCAGGAAATATTATTATTACAGTGTCGATCGTGCTGTCTACTATGTTCCTGAAACAGCATAGTGTGGAAGATGTAGTAACAGCGCTGATCCTGAATATGATCTGTTATCAGGTGTTTTATCGGATTATCCCGGAGAACCTGAAGAAGTTTGAAAAAATGTTTACCGTGAGAGAAATCTTTACGCTCCCCAATTTTTTAAGTGCGGGACGTCTGACTCTTGCACTGGTATTTATGGCAATGCTTCAGCGTCACAATATGCGCGGCGAAAAATCTATGCTGGCGTTGCTGCTTTTTGTTGTAATTGCTACCGATATTTTGGACGGCAGGATTGCAAGAAGCTCAGGGAGAGTGACCGAAATCGGCAAACTTCTGGATCCTCTGGCAGATAAGGTGATGCAGTTTGTGCTGCTGGCATGTCTGGTGCCCAGGTATTCGCTGGCAAAGGTTATCCTGATACTTTTTTTTATCAAGGAAAGTTATACACTTGTCCTTGGTTGGAAATATATGCTGGACCTGGACAAAAATCAGATGGTTCGCTGGCATGGCAGACTGAACACCATGATCTCCTATGTGGCAGGACTGATCTTGTTTGCAGCGCCCAGGATTCCGTATTCCACAGCCAACATTCTGGTCGGAGCAGTTGGAGTTTGTATGCTGATGTCCTTTGTTATGTACATGGATGAACTCCGTCTGGCTCAGGAACAGGAAAAAAGAGCTGTACGCAAGCTTCCGGGAAGAGTGTGATAAGAACCTCAGTCTGCGATACAGAAGTATTTTGCAGGATTCTGTAGATTCTGGTAGAAGTCCGTTATAAAATAGGGTATAATATGACTTATCGGAGGAAGATTTATTTATATTCCGTCGATAAGTCATTTTTTATAGAAAAATAACGGAGGTTTGATATGGAAAACGTATATATTATGGAACATCCGCTGATCCAGCATAAAATTTCACTGCTGAGAGATAAGCGTACCGGAACAAATGAATTTCGTAAGCTGATCGAAGAGATTGCGGTCCTTATGGGATTTGAGGCTCTGAGAGATCTTCCGCTGGAGGATGTGGAGGTAGAGACTCCGCTGGAAACCTGTATGACACCTATGATCGCAGGTAAGAAGCTTGCAGTTGTACCTGTACTTCGTGCCGGACTTGGAATGGTTAATGGTATCACAACTCTGGTTCCGTCTGCAAAGATCGGTCACATTGGTCTTTACAGGGATCCGGAAACTCATGAGCCACATGAATATTACTGCAAGCTTCCGGATCCTATTGATCAGAGACTGATCGTTGTTACAGATCCGATGCTGGCAACCGGTGGTTCTGCAGTAGCTGCGGTTGATTTTATCAAAGAGCATGGCGGAAAGAACATTAAATGCATGTTTATCATTGCTGCTCCGGAAGGTCTGGAGCGTCTGCATAAGGCTCATCCGGATGTTCAGATCTATGTTGGTCATCTGGATCGTGAACTCAACGAAAATGCATATATCTGCCCGGGACTTGGCGATGCGGGAGACCGTATCTTCGGAACCAGATAAAAAAGGAATCATAAAAAGCGGATGGTGCACATAAAGGCACGATCTAAATATTGAATATTATGTAATAAAACATTAGCTGGTATCCAACGATACCAGCTAATGTTTTATAGTTTCACATAAGCGAAAAATATATAGTATTATCTAAAAACTAAAATAATGACACATAAATATATAAAAACTGACTATTCTGTTTTCGCGGAAAATGGTAACGTATAGGCAGATGGAAACGGAAATATTTTTCTTATGAAAGGAGAAAAATTATGAAGAAAAAGGTAGTCAGTATTTTATTAACAGGCGTAATGCTGGTATCTATGTCTGCAGTTCAGACCTTTGCAGGAGAAGCGGAGGGAGATGGACAGACGGTAGTACGCGTTCAATCATGGAATCCGGGTGAAGAGGAATATCGATATGAAATGATTGAACAATTCGAAAAAGAGCACCCAGATATTAAAATTGAATATACCTATATGCCATATACTGATCATGTAGAAAAATTAAAAGTGGATCTTTCGGCAGGAGATGCAGCAGATGTATTTGGTGTTCAGACGGGTGCAATGTATAATGAATTTCGTGATTTTGAAGAAAATTTAACTCCGTATTTGACTGAAAAATATGGTGAAGATTGGAAATCTAATTACAATGATTATGCAATGAGTTTGTTAGAAGGTTCTGACGGTGGCTATTATGCAGTTCCTTTGGGATTGAGCTATGCTGGTTATGCATGGGCCAATATGGAATACTTTAACAAGTATGATCTTCAGGTACCCAAGAATTATGAAGAACTAAAAGCTGTTTGTCAGACTTTCCGTGAAAATGGAGACTATCCAATGGTGATTGGAGCAAAAGATTCTTGGATTAATATTGATACCTGGATTAATATTGCTGGTGATATTAATTCAGAAAAGTTATATTCTGCGATTGAAGGCGAAACTTCATTTACAGATGAAGATTTGGTAAAGTCTTTTGAAATTTGGCAGAATTGCTTCAAAGATGGTATTTTCCAAGATGGAGCGTTGGGAGTTGGAATGTATACTGATTCTACAGATATGTATCAGAAAGAAGGTTCTATTCCAATGATTTTAAACGGTTCTTGGGCTATGGGCGCATATATGGATAGCGACGAGCAAAGCCAGGCTGTTTACAACGGAGAAAACTCTGATCACGAAATTTTCTTAATGGATTGGAATGGCGATGGAAAAGCAGCTCCAGTTGCAGAAGCAATTGACGTTTCGTTTGCAATCAACAATCAGTCAGAGGTAAAAGATGCAGCATGGACATTTGTAGACTGGATGATTCATCAAGGAGCAGAGTTCCTTATTAATGGTCATTTACAATATATGCCGGCACGTAATGATATGAAATTGGATGTAGCAGGGTTAAATGAAGATGGAAAAGCAAATTTAGATTTTGTTGTAGAACAGGGAAAAAATAATGTTGGCGGCTATAGAGAAATGGCATATGCAGAGTTAAAGGAAGTTATTATTAATGAACTGACAGAACTTGCACTGGAGAATATAACACCGGAAGAGGCGGCAGAAACTATTGAGGCAGCTTCTCAGATTCAGGAGAGATAGAGATAGGAACAGAAAAAGACTGCCAGATAAACGGTAGTCTTTTCTGTTCCGAAGGGGGGACACGATATGAATTTTAGTCGTAGGAAAAAAGATAGTTTTAGCAGCTTTTTATTTGTGGCTCCACTGTTGGTGTTGTTTTTAGTTTTTTTTGCATATCCCATTATATACAATATTATTATCAGCTTTTATGATTGGAACGGAATTAGTCTTAATAAAGTTTTTAACGGTTTTGGAAATTATAAAAAACTTCTGGCAGATCCGGTTATGTGGAAATGTTTTAGGAATTTTCTATGGATTGCAGTTTCTACAACCTTAATTCAATCAGTAT
>SAMEA3387495__coassemble_1726_pt1 | contig 14280 bp, 10 predicted proteins | sample SAMEA3387495__metabat2_high_PE_036 | metagenome-assembled genome bin SAMEA3387495 (sample SAMEA3387495) | Felis catus | biome: Faeces | place: United Kingdom | collected 2012
TTGATTTCTCTAACTAGTGCTTCTTCCGGAGTCTCCCCCACATCAATTTTCCCTCCAGGAAACTCCCAACCATCTTTGAATTCTCCGTATCCTCGTTGAGTTGCAAATACTTTTTTATTATCAATCAAAATTGCTGCGACTACTCTAATTGTTTTCATTTTTTTCTATTATTTTTATTATCCATTTACAATATATTCGTAAATATCCTCTCTCACTGGGGTGTCCAATGCCCATTCTATTTCCACTGCTGTTTTATCAGTATTTGGCATTACAAATTCTTTTACTGCTCCTGTTGAAGTCATTCTTCCAAGGTAATAAAATTCTTTTGAAATTTTATCATCTTTATTTTTCCTTACAAAAAGCTGCACATCTATGCCACGTTCTTTTGCCTTCAGGAAATTTTGCACATCTTCTGATTCAATACTCCGTCCGCTTTTGGAAATAGCAATCAAATGATCGGAACTTGTAAAATGGTCTTCATATTTTGTTGTATCACTAATATCATCCTGTTTATCATAATTGATAAATACTGGAAAGGTTTTTGTTTTCTTATCATACTTATACCCACCGATATTCAATGGAACCTCATTTCTTTCCCAATTTAACAAACGACAGGCATCTTCATATGTATATTTCTGATAAAGAACTAAATCCGTATCTTGATATCTCATACTGAAATTTTCTTTATATCGTAAAATCCCAAAATCAATAAGTTCTTCCAAAATGCGATAAAAATCTTTGTTTTGTAACATCTCTGAAAACAACTTAGACACCTTGTAATCAGAACCGTCTTTTTCCAGAAATACACACTGAGAATACGTCTTCTTAGCAGCATTTGTAGGAAATTCATTTGTCATCATGTTTACAACATTTTCAGCACAATTATCATTCATCGAACAATTATAATTATCGTGTAATGATTTCTTTAACAAATCCATGATTCCATTTTGATATTTAAGCAGCCGCTTTAACATTTCCAACTCATGAATTCGTTTTCCATTTGCCAATTTCTTTGAAACAAATTCTATTACGGTTTCTTCATCTTTCGATAAGCGAGTTGTGTATTCTTTTTCATACTTCACAAGAAACTTATAATAAGATCCCAGACTATTATTATCAAAAATCCTAAGTACATCCATCTCTCCGTATTTGTCAAAATCTACAAGTGCCGGAATATGCCCCAGTTTATTTTTCAGCTTCATATAATTCTCCCGGATTAATTTAATGTCATTAAAGTTTGCATTATCAATTGCTTGAAAAATTCTTTTACGAGAAATTTCATCAAAATGAATTGTGCTTGCGCCTGGAATCTAAAAGGGTTTTGATCATTTCTTTTCTCTTGGCATCATTCACCTCTTCTACATGGAACGAATAAAATCTTCGCTCTTTGGAACAGCCGCAAGACGTGTTCTAATATACTCCTGCATTCCAGGATCAGTACAATAAATGTAGCATCCCTTCATGCCGCGTGTCATAAGTGTACGATAGGTATTCTTTATAATTTCGTCAGCACGTGCTAAGGCTTCTTTTGGATTTTTCTTATACATGGTTTTTAATCCTTTGATTGAATTATCTGTAGAGGCTCTTTTAGTAAAGTCTGTCACTACCTGACCATTTTCATATCTTATATCATCTCCCAAAATAACTCCTACATAGTCAAATTCCAATCCTTGTGTTGTATGAATGCAGCCAACTTCATTTACTGAAGTATCGCTCAGCGCATAGATTGTATTTCCAAGATTCCAGCTCATCTCAAAATCCCCAATTATGATATCATGATAGTTCGTGTCGTTCTGTTTTGCTTTTTCCCATTTCCAACAATAGCCTGCCAGAACTCTTGCCCTGTTTGCAGCTCTGTTTTTCTCGATAATAATGTTTCTAACTTCATTTGGATTGTCGCAAAGATGTACCTCATAATCTATGCCATCAAGATTATAATTCGCTGTGTTTCGTATCTCCAATAGGTCATCCACCCACGCAAGATATCCATTGGAACCATTACAGCGAAACTGAGATTCCAGTTCCATTTCAATAACCTCAGATTTTTCAAATTCTGCCCATTTCTTGATTTCATCGATGGAACCAATATCTGCCATGGTAACTCGCTGACTTTCATCAATAAAAAATACAGAACACATTGCTGAATGAATGATCTCTTTAATCTGATTTTCATTGCCGGTCTTTTTTGTGTACTGGCTTCTTTCTTCAAGTCTGTGTGCCTCATCAGCGATCAGCGTATGTATCTGATTACGTCCCACATTTACATAACTGGATGATCCTTTGAACATATTTTCCACTCCAGTCAATCGCTTCTTTCCCTTTAGTTTCTGAAGATATACCTGCCGAGGTGCCTGGTTTTTCGATACATACTGTACAACTTGATCTCTTTGTGTCAATTCTGCCAGGAGTTGAACTGCAACCACGCTTTTTCCGGTTCCTGGTCCACCTTTACATATTACTGTGCGTTTTTTATGATCTTTCTGACACCTCTCAGATATTTTCAGGATTTCCTCGTAAACAACTCTTTGTTCGTCAATCATAGTAAATTCCTGATTTCCATCCAGCATGGATGCAATAGAATTCTGTAAGCTCTTTGATGGTTTTATTTTTCCATGATCTACCTGATAAAGGATTTCTTTTTTATCACCCTTTTTGATCCATTTCTTGATAAAATTTTTTAATTCTTTCGTTTGTGTTCTTGTAAATGCCGGAGCTTCATGCAAATACTCTGCATATTGTTCGTCATCGAGCGGATCATTATCTCGTCTGATATAGTTATGTAAAAAAGCACATGGTGCAAGTTTGATATCCTTATCCTGTACAATAGCATTATAATCCAATATTAAACGTGCATATGACCAGGCCTGATATGATGGATGAACAACTTTTCTGAGGGCATTTCCTGTATAAGTCTCTACCAATTCAACAACTGCATCCGTAGCCTCTACTTTTTCTATTTTCTGCCACTGCTTCAGTTCAACAATGACCATTCCAGGTTTATTATCAGCTCCATAACCGGAAATCATGAAATCAATTCTCTTCGCTGTCTGTGGAACATTGTATTCAATTGCCACTCCTGCATCAGAGGGAATTTCCGAATCATTCATAATCATGTACATACGAAGCATGGAGTTTTCCCATGACATAAATTCATTAGCTGTTGTATGGAAACCAAGCTTATCCAAGATGTTCTGTTCAATCTCTTTTGCAATAAGACCACCTTCAACGCTTCTCATGAAGTCACTCTTTAAACCATCATAAACGATCATTTTTCTGTTCCTCCCTCTTTTACATATGCTGTATATTTATCTGCTCTGCCGGATATTTTCTATTATTCTCTTCAAGCTTTGGCGTTACGATTTCTGAAATATCAAGCCCCCAAAATCATTCCCCATCAATAATGCATAGATGTGAACATCCGCCATTTTCTCTTTATTGGATGGTTGTCTTTATCCGGCAAAAATTAAAGTTTATTGTATTTATCACTCTTCCCTTTTGCTTTTTCTACAGGATATTTAACTTCATTCTGGGTCATTTTCATATTAATAATTTCATCCGCATCTAACCCAAGCTTATCTAACAAATTTTGGCTATACACCAGAATATCAGCCAATTCTTCTTTCACATGCTGCAGATCATATTCTTCCTCAGACCATTGAAAGCACTCTAAAAGCTCCGCTGCCTCAATCACAATTGATTTCGCAAGATTTGCAGGGGAATGAAATTGATCCCAGTCTCTGTCTTCAGTAAATTTTCTAATTCTGTTTATCGTTTCCTGTTTCATAATTTATAATCTCCTCTATTTCAAACACTGACGAAAATAATTTTCCAATGCTTGATTCATGTAATACCATCATATTCTTTCATTGTTCCTGTCACAGGTCGTAATATTTATTTTACTATTTCTCATTACTCAAAATATATTTCCAGCATTGCCTCCTGATAAGCAGCTTTTTTCTCTTGTTTCATAGCTTCCCGGATTTCTGTCAGTTCTTTTCTATACAGTTGATCAAGCTTTTTCAGCCTCTGTGAACTTAATTCCACCTCTGACAAAAACTGTAAATACCATTTCTTCTCATATTTCCAGAAACAGAAGCTGTCTCCATATCGTTCTTTTAATTTTTGTGCTATAAGCAGTCCCTCAGGATCATAATCACCCGCATAGAAAAGTCTGTAACTATCTTTTAATTTGTCCAAAAGAGTTAATGCTGCAAGTCTTGGCTGACCATTGACACACACAGCTGTACATTCGGGAATCTGGTCGATCAGCAAAAAAAATACCGCCGGATTTTCAACCACATAAATATCTTTCTGCCGGGCCTTCACACGTTGAATATTGCCTAATGTATTCAAAGTCAGACGCAATGGCTCATACTCTTTCCAGAATCCTTCTATGCCCTGATGCAGACTTCCGTCTTTTTTCCATGCACGAATCCCATAAACAAGAACGTCATTGGACAGATCATCCTTTCGGATTCCCACATTATAGAAAAGACGGTTTTTATCTTCTGCTCCTGATATCTTTCCTTCATGATTTTCCGGAAAATGCCATGTTAAAAAAGCTGTCAGTATTTTTTCTGCTGTTGTTCCTGTGTCAAAATAATGAGGATTCCCAGTTACTTTTGCAGCAAATACCGAAAGCAGTTCTCTGTTTTCAGCACCTTCCATATGATTCTCATCCAATCTTCTTACTGCTGCCAGAAAACTGTCAAGTATACTGCAAAGACCTTCTGAATCTTCCCCATACTGCTGGATAAGAAGCTCATAGCCTGCCAGATGCTTTTCCATAACCTGTTCAATCCACAAAGCGCCTGGATTCCCCTTCCACGTTTCTATGATCCCTTCAAAAAAAGCGCATCTCTTTTCCAGTTGTTTTTGTTTTTCCTCTTTTTTCACCTCCAGCTCCTGGCCGAAATATTCTCTCAGCAGCTCCTCCCCTGTAATTCCTGCAAAACGACTGTCCTGAAGACATTTTTCAAACAATGCGGCAGAAATGGTTACTGTTTTATTCTCTGTATAGTCTTTTTGAAAAAAACCACTGAGTTGTGCCTTTTCTTCTTTGCTTAATCCAGAAAGAACAACTTTGCCTCCCAGGCGTCCAAGACTGGCATACTTCTCTTTCCATTTCAAAAATATTTTTCGGTAGACCGGGCGTTGACGAAAATATTCCAGGCATTCATCCAGTCTTTTTTTATCCTGTATGTCTTTCATTTACTGCAGCCCCTGTTCCTCATTTCTATTCACCATAATTTTCATTTTTCCATTCCAGATATATCGTATCACAGAAACAAATCTTGCATTTTCCGGCCGGATCAGCTGATAAATAGCCAGTCCCGGAACCGTATCATAATCCCCCCATAAAATCTGAGAATTAATCATAAAGTTAAATTCAAATTCTACCATCAACCGGAACATATCACGGATATTTGTTTCATCCACACCGGCAAAAGCCTCATCAAGAGAAATCAATTTGGGGGCGTCATCCCGTGCTCCTGCGTACTTGGCTACCACTGCTGAGAATAAAGGAACATACATAGCCATAGCTTTTTCACCTCCACTGAAAGTGAAAAATACGCGGTCTGTTAATTCTCTTTTCTTTTCCCCTGTTTTCTGGCATTCTAACTGAAATTCAAACCATTTTCGGTAATCCAGTACTTCCCTCATAATTGCATGAAAAGACTGAACAGTTCCAGTTTCACCTGCAATTTTACGCGCCTCCTGGATTTTAGAACGAAAATGGCGGGAAAGACTTTCTGCTTCTTCTTCACGCATGATCTCCGCATCTTTCTGCAGCAATTCTACTAAAGTACGAGTATCCAGCTGTTCCTCTTTTTCTGCCCTTTTATTCTTCCATCGAAGACTTAATTTTAATCCACTGGATGTCTGCATAGACTCCATCAGCATATTCATTTTATCCACCCAGCGTCTGCTTGCCTGTATTTTTATCCTGATCTTTTTGCTGATAGTATTGGCAAGGATATCTTCGAATAACTCTCGATCCCTCTCATTTAGCAGTCTGGACAATGCATCTGCATCCTCCACAAGCTTTCGGATCAATTCTTTAAAGGTTACCGGAGTTCCCCTGTATTTTGCAGAAATGTCAATTCTCTTTACACTTCTGTCAAAGAGGACTGTTTCTTCATCTAATTCTGTAAACAGAGACAAAAGTGTAATCTGATAATCCAGGAGACAGCCTCTGTTCTGATGATAAATCTCCTGAAGATTCCCAAAGAGATCGTTTTGTTTTTTATTACCAAATTCTCCTGCATACATTCTGCAGATTTTCCTGGCCTGGTCTTCCATATCCTCTGTAAGCACAAAATTTTTCTCTACATACCCCAGATCATACTCTTTCTTAAATACAATCTGATAGCGCTCCTTTTTTCTCTGCAGCTCCTGCTTTTTTATTAGATTATCCTGCTTTTTTTCTTCAAGAATCTGTATTTCTTTTTCCAGTGCCTCCTGCTTTCTTACACAGTTTTCCCGTTCCTTTGGAAGCTCCTGAAGACGTTTTATACAAATATCCAGACGTTCCCGGATCTGTTCATAATCCGTAAGTTCCAGCTGTTTTCTGGCAGAATCTAAAAGTCCTTCTAATTCCCTGATTTTCTGCTGATTTTTTATCTTTTCATACCGGATCTCATCCAGATCCTGTTCCAGCTCCTCCAGATATTCCTTCTGGCTTTCTGCAAATCGAAGACTATTTTGATAATTTCCCCAGGAAATCTGAAGGCCGGATAAAAGATCTTTATAACAGTTTAAGGAGTCCTGTACCTGTACAAACAGATCAAATCGCGGCGCTAAAAATGCTTTTGAACAAAGCTCCCTCACACGAATTCGTATCTGATCCAGAAGTTTCCTCTCTTTTTCTGTCAGCGCCTGCTGCTCTCCCATTCGTCTGACTGCAAGCCCCAGTTTATACTCCCATTCTGATAATGATTTTGCCGCAGTTTTCAGATCATCTTCTTTTGGAAAGTGCTCCCATTCGTCTTTCAGAAGTGCTTTTCTGTCTTCATATTTATTTAAATCCTCTTCTAAAAGAAGCAATGCATTTTCTTTATGTTCCAGGATTCCTGTCAGCTCTTCTATCTTATTTTTTCTGTATTCTTCTCTGGCGCTTACACCGATAAAGCGAGCTTTATATTCTTTGGTTACCGTTCCTTCCAGTACACCGATCCGATAATTTCCGTTCCTGTCGATCCAGGAATGCCCGTCCTGCTGATTATGATTTCCAAAGCCTATAGAAGATAATATATTAGAAATACTCTGATACAGAAGGATATCCTGATCTCCGTTATCTACTGCCAGAACCTGAGTTAAGTTTTCTTTCACATGAGAAACATCACTGAAAATATACTTATCACAGATACCTGCATCCAAGGCAAGAACCTGCTCCCGATATTCCTCTGAAATAATCAGAGCATCCAAAACTCCCATATTTAACAGTGCTTCTTCCAGATGATCAGCCTGTTCCCTGGTTAATTGTTCATCAAATTCAATGGTCTTATAAAACTGCATATAGGGAATTCCCTTCTCCATTAAACGATGACGGTTTTCTTTTACACTGTCCGGTTGTTCCGGTTCAGGATCCTTCTGGTTTTTCCAGTCTTCCAGTTCTGTTTTTGTTGCCTCCAGTTCTTCCCAGACTCTTTTTTTATCCTGTTCTATCCGGAGAATCTCCCGATTTAATCCCCCTTCTTTACTGAACATAACATTCTTTACCAGATCACGAATTTCCAGAAAATCCTTTCCCAGTTCATACTCATGGATTTTGCGGGTCATCTCTTTTAAAATATCCGGCTCTGGATGAAGTTCCTTGTTTCCATGTGCCCAGATATAAATTTTTTCAGTCAGCTCTGCCTTTGTTTCCTCAAAAAGTTTTTCATACTGCTGAACTTCTCTTTCTGTGTAATCTCGTTCCTTCTGGCAGAGATCCAGTTCTTCCAGATATCTATCATAACGTTCCTGACTGTTCCTTTCCTCCTCCAGCCCCTCCTTTCCCTGTCGTACTTTTTCACTGTAGTCTTTCAGCAAAGCATTATGAGCGGAAAAAGAATAGGATGGATTCTGATCCTCCAGAAGCTCTTTTCTTAAAAATGAAAACTCATCAAAGGGGACTTCCTCCATGACCTCTTCCATTTCATCCAGACACTCTTCCATAGAGCACCATATACTCTCATTTTTTTCTTTTTCTTTTCTGAGTTTCTCATCAGCATCCAGCTGTTTTTCTTTTTTCTCCTGCTCCTGTGATTCCTTTTTCTTCTGCTCTGTCTGTTTTTCCTGAAGTTCCTGTACAAGCTTCATTTCCTGTTCTTTCAGTCTTGCCGCATCACTTCCTGCCAGAGAATCACGCTCTTCTTTTAATATATTTTCTTCACAGATCAGATTTTCATAGTGTTGCTTTTCATGGATCAAAAGTTCTTTCTCATCCTTAATTTTTACTGAATTTTCCTGTTCTGTTTTTTCACAGATATCCAGATTTTTCAGAACCTCAGTAAATATTAGCGCTTTATCATAAAGCACAATCTGATTATACTGATCATAAACTTTTTCAATCTGTCTGGCTGCACTTATACTTTCATTTAGAGCATCTAAGTTTGTTTTCAGACTGTCCATATTTTCAATTGCTTCAGACATCGGACGAAGGTCATCCTCCGACAAAGTCTGCAATGAACTGCTCAAAATTTCATTAATCACCGAGGGCTTAAAATCTTTGGAAAGTTTAGGTGTTCGGAGCTGGATCAGAAGTTCCAGAAGTTCTTTGTATTCCTCTGGTGTCTCAAAACCAAATAAAAGACGGTTAACACAGGCAGCATATTCTCCCTGTGTTTCCATAACCATACCACCGGTTCCTATACGGTTTCTCAACTCTGTTTTTGAACAGGTTATCTTATTTTCTACATCCTTATAAAGAAAAATATCCTGTCCTACTCTTCGATTATCTGTAATACAAAAATACCAGGATTCCAGCTTTTTATTTTTTCTGGCACGGATTCCCAGTCCTAATGTCATGTATTCTTCACTTTTTAACCTCTTAAATTCCATATAAAGATATCCGGTACGTTCCTCTCTGTCATCTCCTTCTTCCAAAAGATAATTTTCCATTTTTCTTGCCCTCGAGCCAAAAGGATCCAGGCGTTCCGGCCGCATATTTCCATCCAGTAAAAGGGGGATAAAACTCTGCATTGTAACAGATTTTCCGGATCCATTGGCACCTCTTAACAACATACGACCATCCAGAAAATCGAACTCTTCTTCATCATAATACCAGAAATCAATCAGCCCTACTTTATTAATCTGCCACTTGCTATTATTCATCCTTTGCTCCTTTTAAATGAAAATCTGGTGGATAGGTTCCCATAATCTTTCCCATTACCGGCTTTATAATAATATCTTCATGCCGTTCTTCAATCAACATTAATTCACTCATATACTCGTATACTTCCCGGTATATTTCTCCAAATGTCATTTCCCGATATGTTTTATTCCAGGCACAGCAAAATCGCTCTTTGCACTCCTCTACCATCTTCTGAAAGGTTACTTTTGGAAGTCGGATTTGCTCATCCGTCTCTATATAAATCTCTCCTGCCTGGATTTTTTCCTGCAGCACACCATTAAATAAAAGTACAATATCTGACAAAGTATTTTCTTCCGGAAAGGTTCTTCCCAGGTGACAGCTTTCATCCAAAATCAAAAATACACTGTTTCTGTGTACCTGAAGTTCACAGTCGATTAATTCAGAAAGTTCTCCCTGTATCATATTTCGATAATTTCTAATATAAGCAAAATCTTCTTCTGAATCTGCATTTTTGTACATTCCCATAGACATCAAAAGCTTTCGATAAACTCTCTGTCTCCGTACAATGCCCCGGTCCTCATTTACATCTATCCATTCTTCCTTTTCAAAATCTTCCGGTTTCGCATAGCTCATAATATCCTGGGTAAAATTCTTCATAAAATATCTGGAAGCTCCCGTATTTTCGTACAAAACTTCCCCTGTATAATCTCTGGCAAATCCGTCTTCACTTCCGTCATCCACCTGTAAAATACCACAAAATGTACAATATTTCATAACTTTTATCAGATGACGGCGATATCGATAAATAGTCCAGTCAATCTGTTCTTTTTCATACTGACTTTGTATATACTCCGCAAGTTCAGAAAGTACAAACTGCTCTTCTGCTTCTTTTTCTTCCAGAAACATAAGAACAATACAGAAAAAAACATATTCCACCGGATCTTTAAATTCCATAATTCCCATCCAGTTTTCAGGCTTTGCAGGCATTTTTTCCACCTTGATAAGATAAGGATTTACAATTACCTGATATCCCATTTTTTCTCTTAAAAACCGTTTCTCTTCCCCGGAAGCCAGAGCTTCTTTTACCTGATAGTAAAGTTCCCTGTCTCTTGCTTTCAGTATCCATCTCCGATTTAATAAAATCTCCAATATGTTCATTTTATTCCTTTTCTTCCTCGAATATTATGGTATAAGCCGGCATCTGAAAAACACCGTCAGTACAGTTCAGCGTACAGTATTCACGGACATCTGTTTTCTCTATATAATAGGTTTGTCCCTCTTCTGTCTTCGCCCTGGAATTCTTTTTTTCCAGAGCCTTTGACAGCCATAACAGAAACATATCTCTTACCTGTGGTTCAAGTATTGGCAGCTTTGAAAATTCCAGACGATTATCTTTTATATAGCTTTTCAAAAGTTTTCTTTCTTTTTCCTGTTTCTCTATTTCTGCTATACGCATTTCCTCTTTTTCCCTGGAATGATCACGGATTCCTGTTCGTTTTGCTTTTTCACGGTATGTTCGAATTCTTGGAGTCAAAGTGAGTACACAGGGATTTTCTTCATATACTCCACTGTTAATGCTGTCTGTTTCCCGCTGGATAGCGCCCTTTAAATGCAATGGCTTTTCTATGCCAAATACAACCGCTGCCAGTCTATGAGCCTCCTGAATATCTCTGCATTCAGAAAAAATCTGAGCTACTTTTTTATACTCTTCTCTTCGGTTTGCCCCCTGGCTGCTCATTTCACTTATTCGGGCTGCATACCGGGTAATCTTGCGGATAATCTCATTAGTTGTATCAAACACTTTTCCGGCTTCTGACTGTATTCCATCTTTGCCAGCAAACCATTCCACCATACTTTCCCATCGACCCATAATTTTATCATAGATCATCTTTTCGTCCACTTCTGCATCAATTCTCGGAATAGAAAGCTCATAGGATGTGACCTGTTCTACAAGCTTAGTTACAATTGTTTTGTCAATATTCCAAAGCTTCTGTTCAATTGCAGAAACATTCGCCTGAAGTCCTTTTACAAAAGAACGCAGATACTCAATAAGGCGATCTTTAAATAGCAGAAATTCCTTTGTTTTCATCATTTCTTCTGCTTTGACACTGTTCAACTCCCGCATATAATCCTGATAGTTCTGGTTCAGGCGAATAAAATCATTGTTCAGATCATTCCACCATCCATACAGCTTTTCCGGATTCTTAGATACCATTTCTTCCAGTCTTCCGAAATTAATTCTCAGACGTTCCAGAAGAGTTGGTTCCAATGAAGATCCCTCTATAAACAGATTTTCCACCCTTATAACCATTCGTTCTATTTCTACTGCTGTTTCCGAAAGCTGATAACGAAATTTTTTATTTTTAAATTCTTCAATACTGCTGACTTTTCTGGTATCCTGGATTGTTACCAGATTCCCCCAGGATGCAAGCGCTGTCAGATCCTGTTGACATTGCTCCATTGTATAGGATCCAAAATATGGATCTTCTTTCAATTCCTCAAATACTTCTTCCTGATATAACCAATATTTTAATTTCTCATACTTTAAATAAAAAAGCCGGATGATCGGACGATATCTGTCTGTATTTTCTACGTTCAGATATTTCGCCTCAAGCATCGGCTTTCTCATTTTTTCCTGGATCTTCATTGTATTTACCTCAGATATTTTATCCCTCTACGTTTACTTTTTTATAATAGCATATAATAAATAAATCTACAATAACTGTCTGTAAAATCAATTCAGCTGACCATTCTAAGTCTGCCGTCAAAGGATAATGTTCCTGATTTTCAATCTGATCCATCTTTTTCATTATAAATATTTGACATATATTTTTATTATCCTGATATCGATATGTATTACAACACAAGTTAGTATTGACAAATTTTGAAATTCATGTATAATGAACATTGTTCATTTAAAAAAGCGCCTGAAAAGACGCTTGCAAATAAACTGGTTTCTATTCAAAAGAATAACCTTATTTTATAAAGGAGTTTTTATATCGTGAAAGTAAAGAAAAAAACATTATTACTTATTGCCTGTATCGTATGGTTTATGGCCGGCTTTAATATTTTGAGAATAGGTATTCTCTCCTATCCACCATATCTTTCAATAATAAATATTTTACTCTCCATTGTTGTTTTTTCTGTTTTTCAACATTTCATTTTTGGACGGCTTGTAAAAAAACATACTGTACGAATTCAAAATTATGAAGAAGAACAACACTTTTTTATGAAATTCTTTGATGTAAAATCATTTATTATCATGGCTGTTATGATGAGTGGAGGAATTTATCTTCGTGCATCTTCATTTGTTCCGGAACGCTTTATTGCAGTATTTTATACCGGTCTTGGATCTTCTTTGCTCTTAGCCGGAATTTTATTTGGTAAAAATTACATTCAATATAAGGCAAAATAATAGAAGCGTAATCACGACCACCGACTTAGCCCAGCATCATAAACTTAAGAGAATCTCAGGGCAACCGCATAAAAAATATTAATACCAAAATGATCACTTTTCCGTTATAATAAAAGAAAAGGGTGTTTTTTATGATGGAAATGAAAATGTATTTTTCAGATTTAGTAGATAACAGAGATAACCGGGGACTGAGACACGACCTTGGAAATATTATAGTTATGAGCATTATGCTGTCTTATGCGGTTATACAGATGCAGAAAATATGGCATTTTTTATGAAACTTCAAGAACCTTATTTTGAAAAAATACTGGATTTAAAGTATGGGACTCTGTCTGCGGATACCCTGATTCGGGTGTTTGCGATTATAGAACCGGAAAAATTTATGGAGATGTTTTATCATTGGATCCGGGATGTACTGTCCACACTTCAAAAAAATGAAATTACGGAACCGCAACGAATTGCCATTGACGGGAAAGCAGTTCGTGCAGCGGCAGTAAAGGGTGGAAATATCCCCTATATCATATCCGCATATTTGGAAAATTATGGTCTTTCCATCGGGCAGTTAAAAGTAGGAGAAAAAACAAATGAAATCAAAGAAATACCAAAGCTGTTAAAGAAACTTGATATTTCAAAATGTGTCATAACCATTGATGCAATCGGTTGCCAAAAGGAGATTGCGAAACAGATTGTAGAACAAAAGGGGCATTATTGTCTTGCAGTAAAAACAAACCAGGCAATCCTGTATGATGAGATCAGAGAATATTTTTCTTATGCAGAAAAGGAAGAACCTGAAAAGCTCAGTGCTTATGAGACATTTGAAAAAAATCATGGGCGGATTGAAAAAAGGAAGTACAAAATCTCACAGGATATTGATTATCTGACGGGAAAAGAGAATTGGAAGGGATTAAAATCCATCGGCAAGGTAGAAAGCATCCGGGAAATTGATGGAAAAAGAAGTACAGAAACAAGATATTATATCTTAGATCTGGAAATGACATCAGAAGAAATGTCTCATATCGTAAGAGGACATTGGGAGATAGAAAACAGTCTGCATTGGGTATTGGATGTTCATTTCCGGGAAGATGCCTGTAAGATTAAAGCAGAAAAGGCAATGCAAAATCTGTCCCTGATCAGAAAAATTTGTTATAATTTGATGAAACTGGATAAACGGTTTGATAAAAAGAAAAAATGACTTATAAGAAAATGAGTATGTTATATACGTATCATTTAGAATATATACAGGAATTGATTTTTCAGAAAATTGCAGAAAACATTAAAAAATATCCATCAAGGGATTTTATTTTCCAGATGGATATTTTTATGCGGTTGCCCTGTAATTGGTGCACGCGAAGATGACGAAGTCTATGAAATGGCGCAAAAACGTATTAACAAACATAATTTGTAAAAAGAAACGGCAAAATCAACGCCGTTTCTTTTTACTGTCTGCTCTTTTGCCCCGGAGTATCCCTTTTGCCAAAAAGTATGGGTTTTGCCAAAAAAAGGAGCCTGTGAAAAAATCTCTGTAAATTAAACAATACAAGGGTCTTCTATGATAAAATATTAAAAT
>SAMEA3387495__coassemble_1779_pt1 | contig 13552 bp, 11 predicted proteins | sample SAMEA3387495__metabat2_high_PE_036 | metagenome-assembled genome bin SAMEA3387495 (sample SAMEA3387495) | Felis catus | biome: Faeces | place: United Kingdom | collected 2012
TTCGTATTTTAAGATTTAGAGCCTAAAAATCGGTATTAACCGATAGCCCCTTTTTGTAACCATATTATTTTATGATACTCTTCCATTTTCCATTTTATACACCACATCTGCCACATTCATGGTGGATTTTCTATGAGAAACCAGAACGACCGTCTTCTGATCTGCCTCTTCTTTCAAGGATTTCAAAATGATACCCTCATTCAGGGAATCCAGATTGGAGGTTGGCTCATCCATCAGGATAAACGGCGCATCATGGAGAAAAGCCCGGGCAATCCCTATTCTCTGTTTTTCACCACCGGAAAGAGTATCTCCCAGTTCTCCAACCTCTGTATCATAACCATTAGGAAGACTCATGATAAAGTCATGAACAGATGCTTTTTTTGCTACTTCCATAATCTCTTCTCTGGAGGCCCCCTGCTTTGCCACTGCAATATTTTCTGCTATGGAATCATGAAACAGATGAGTTTCCTGGGTCACATAACTTTCTGTATCACGAAGCCGGCTGGTAGGAATATTTCTTACATCTTTTCCATTTACAAGTATTTTTCCGGAATCCACATCCCAGAACCGCATGAGAAGCTTTAGTAAAGTAGATTTCCCGCTTCCACTGACACCATGAATTCCCACGATCTTTCCTGGCATGATCTTAATAGAGTAATCGTTCAGAATGCTTTCGTCCTCATAAGAGAATGACACATGGGAAGCCTCTGCACCAGAAAAATCATTTCGTCCGGCTGCTGCCAGAGCGTTCTCTCTGTCTGATGTCTGAAGATCACCTTCTTCCTCTGAGATTTCCTGTACCAGCGGCACTTCCTCAAGCAATGATAATACTCTCTCTCCACTTGCCAGTGTCTGATTCAGATTATTTGACAGACTGGACAATGCAACTACCGGACCGAAGGAGCCCATCATGGTTATGGTGCAAAGAATCACCCCATCAAACCCGATTTCCTGTTTCCCATATAGGTATAAAGTAAAAAACAACATTCCAAAAGATGCCAGAAGGATTGTCAGATTTGTCACCGATCTCTGACCGCCTTCCATACGGCTTAGCTTTTTCTGCATTTCTGCAAGCTCCAGCGATTTTTCTTCCATCTGTTTTTCCCTTTTTTCGCCCTGACCGTACTGGATCGTCTCATCAAGTCCACGAAGGGAATCCAGTACAAAGCTGTTCAGCTCTCCAAATTTTGACCGGAATTCCATTCCGCTGCTGCTTCCCCGGCGTCCATTCCATAAAGGAATCACAGCACCGACGATCACATACGCACAAAAAGCAAAAATACCGGTTTTCCATTGATAACTCCCCATAAAGATCACCATTGTCAAAGATGTCAGAACTGCAATGGCAATAGGCGATATGGTATGTGCATAAAAAACTTCCAAAAGTTCGATGTCTGTAGTGATGATCGAGATCAGATTTCCCTTATCCCGGCCCTCAAGCTTTGCCGGACAAAGCTTCCGAAGAGCTGCAAAAACCTTATGTCGGATGATTGCCAGAAGCTTAAACGCAATAAAGTGGTTGCAGTACTGCTCTGCATAATGCAGAACTCCCCGGCAAACTGCCAGAACTGCCATCAGGATAAATATATTTTCTGCTGTCAAACCGTAAAGTACACTTCCCCCTATACCGGAAGAAAAGTTAAAATTCATCCCTTTCAGAAGAGTTTGTCCTGCCAGTATGGTCAAAAAAATTGCACACAAATAGCCCGCTGTCCCAAGAAGGATTGCCAGCAGCATAATATGAAGAAGAGGCTTCACAAGACCGATCAGGCTTCCCATGATCTTCAGCGCGCTTCTGCGTGTTGTCAAAAGATCCGGTTGTCCGGATGTCTTATTTTTATTCCCTGCTGTCATCTTTCATCCTCCCTTCTCTGTCAGGATTACAATAATTTTCCAGATCCATCTGGCTTTTATAAAGCTTTGCATAATCTCCATCAAGCTCCAGCAGCTGATGATGGTCTCCCTGTTCACGTATCATTCCATCTTTCATCATATAAATGCAGTCGGACTCCACTACATTTGCAAGCCTGTGAGAAATCAAAAGAACCGTTTTGGTTCTGGCAAGCCCGCGGATCACATCCATAATAAGCTCTTCACTTTCTACATCGATGTTGCTGGCAGCCTCATCAAAAATATAAACCGGTGAATCATGAAGCAGTGCTCTGGCAAGAGCAAGTCTCTGGCACTGGCCTCCGGAAAGATTTTCCGCACGTTCCAGAAGCTCTGTCTGAAGTCCCTTCTGTGTATCCAGAAATCCCATAAGATTGACCCTGGAAAGAACTTCTCTCATTTCAGTCTCTGAAGCATCCGGCTTTGCCATACGGAGATTTTCTTCCACCGTTCCTTTAAAAAGATAGCTGTTATGACGAACTAATGTAATATTTTTCATAAGCAAAGACTCTGAAATCTCCGAAATATCTATTCTATTAATCGCAACAGAACCTGTAAATCCCTTGTTTTTTCCTGCCAGAATTCCTGCAATGGTGCTTTTTCCACATCCCGATTCTCCCACAAGGGAAATAAAGGATCCGGCTGGCATATAAAGATCAATTCCTCCAAGGATTTCTCTCTCTTTTTCATAAGAAAAATGTACATCCTGAAGCCGAATCTCTATTTGATCCTTATCCAGTTCCCGGCTGCCCTGTTCCGGTTCCGGCAGATCCAGTATGGCAAAAATTTTATCGCTTGCTGCCATTCCGTTCATGGCAATATGAAAAAAGGACCCCAGAAGCCGCAGCGGAATAAAAAATTCCGATGCCAGTAAGATTATTGTCAGGGCCCCTGCAAAGTTCAGCTGCCCTTTAAGAAATTCTGATGCCGCCACGATCATTCCTGCAGCCGCACCGCCATAGGCCACAATATCCATTACACTTGTAGAATTCAGCTGCATAGTCAGAACCTTCATGGTAATCTGACGAAATCTCTGGGCTTCCTGATCCATTTCCTGTGCTTTCTTTTCATCTGCCCGATAGATTTTCAGAGTCGTCAGCCCCTGAAGATTTTCCAGAAAAGAATCTCCCAGTCCTGTGTAAATACTCCAATATCTGTTTAAAAGTTTTTTTGCCAGCTTCTGTACTGCAACAATAGAAACCGGTATCAACGGCACGCAGATCAGAAGCACCAGACTTGCCCGGAAGCTTACCCGCATCAGCACCAGAAACAAAGTTACAGGTGCCAGAAGGCTGTAAAAAAGCTGAGGCAGGTATTTTCCAAAATAAATTTCCAGTTGTTCCACGCCTTCTGTACAGACCTGCATGACTTCCGAAGTAGAAACCTTTTCGGAATAAGAAGCTCCAAGTCTTCTCATTTTTTCATATATTTTTTTTCGAAGAATCTGTTTTACCCCTACACTGGCCTGATAGGAAGCTCTGGCTGCCATTCTTTCACAGACAAAACGTGCTGCAACGCAGATTACCAGAATCAAAACAGTCTGCCCTGCATGGATTCCTCCATCCATACCGGAAAACGTTGCTGCCTGCGCCAGCATAGCTGTAATGGCAAATACAGCTCCAATCTGTGCCAGAAGTGAAATCCACTGCCAGAATATATTGTATATAATGTATTTTTTTGCGTGAGACAAAAGTCCCACCAGTCTTTTTTTTATCATTCTGCAAATTTTCTCCTGTTATTTTTCTGACCGACTACTGATCTGTGTTTGCAGGAATCGTGCGTATCCTGTAAAAAAAATAAAAAAGATGAAACACCCAGACAGCTGCCAGACAAATCCTTCCTGCAGGTACATCCTCCATTAAAAGAAATCCTATTCCCATAATCCCGGAAACCATTGCCACAATCCGGAGCTTTGTGTTCATAGTCATTGCCCGTTCCTGTACAAAGCTGTCCAGATGTTTTTTGTACAGCTTCGTCCCGACAAACCAGTCGTGAAGCTTTCGGGAACTTTTTGCAAAACAAAAAACAGCTGCCATATAAAAAGGCACTGTCGGCAAAAACGGAAGTATAATCCCCAGGGATCCCAGTCCCAGACATAAAAATCCAGGAACCATCCAGAATAATTTTGTTATTTTCTTCATTTCAAGAACCTTTCTGCAGCTAATTAATTCCTGTTTTGTAGGCTTCAGGAAGCTGCTGTGATATACTGTCTTTTCAATAGTATGTTTCAACTAACTTATGGATAAGTATACTTCAACTAACTTGTATTTGTCAACCTCTTTTTGGAATTTCCTGAACAGCCGTTGCGAAAACTTATAATACTGATAATAAAACATGGGGCGGTTTCCATCACCGCCCCAGTCTGATCTGTATTCATCTTAAATATTCTGCCAGTACATACACTCTGTCTCTTGTGACAGCCGCTGCTTTTCCATTTTCTATTAATGTACGCATAGAAGTCTCTGCATTTGCCCCGGCTGCAGTTACCGCTGCTTCTTTTTCAGCAATCCAGTCTAATTCTTCATCTCTGAGCCGCTCCATATCCGCGGCTGGTAATCTTGTTTTAATTCTCTGCCACATAGAATTTAATTGGTCGTCCCAAACAAGAAAAAGTTCATTGGAAAGCTGTGTCATCACTGTCAGATCCTGTTCTGTACCAAGACGGCTTTCCAGAACTGACGCACGGGCTGCCGTCTGTTTTAATTCTTCATCAATACCTGAAACAGACGCTTCAGTCACTTCTTTCTCTGTACTAAAAAAACCTTCCTGTGCCACTTCATTATAAATTCCCGGAAAAGCAAGCTGACCATTCTCATCTATGGTTCCCGGAAGTGTCCTGACCCAGTCCAAGTATCCCTGTGAAAGCTCTGCTGCAGGCGCCCCCTTCGTATAAAACAGAATATTTTCTGCGTGATCCATACCATACGGTTCACTATATATGATCCGCATTCCATCAGAAATTTCTGTTGTACCAGGTGCTTCTTCACACTGTATATATTCAATCTGTGCAATATAAGTATAATTGTTTACCGCTTCCAGATCCGTAAACTTTCCGGAAAAATCACTGACATACATGGTTCCATTAGGATATTCTTCCCCGGAATCTCCCATATCCGTATCATGATAATTTCCCTGAAAAGTTCCGTCTTCATTTACTTCCAGTTCAGTGGACCATGATCCAACTCCACTTGTAAAACAAAAATTATAATTTTCCAGATCCGCATAGGAAAGCTGCCCCTCTGCCAGTACAGTCCGTCCCATTCCAAAAGTCCCTATTATACAGAGAAGTATCATTCGTTTTGCTGTATTCTTTCTCATAGCCGTTCTCCTTAATATTTTCTTTTATTCCAACCTATACCATTGTATCCTTTACACAATCGCTACTTTTATAACGTGATCTTCTCTGTTTTCAAAAAGCTTATATGCTTCTTCAATCTGTGCAAGAGGATATTTATGCGTAATAAGAGGCGTGGTGTCGATTTTTCCCTCCCAGATCAGCCGGAGGATTTCCTCACAGTCGCATCCGTCTACCCCGCCTGTCTTAAAGATCAGATTCTTCCCGTACATATCCGGAAGAGGAAGGATCTGCGCTTCGTCATACAGCGCTACCACTGTGACAACAGCATTCGGTCTCGCGCATTCCCATGCCATACGGAAAGTATCTCCGGCTCCTGCCGCTTCTATGACCACATCCGCACCGCCATGGTCGCTGTGCTTTTTCACAAAGTTCTGCGCCTCTTCCGGTTCCACAAGAAGCACCTGGGGATAATGTTCTTTTACAAATTCACGGCGTTTCGGGTCTTTTTCGCATACAATGATCCTTTTAGGGTTTTTAAGCATAACACAGAGCAGGGTACAGATTCCCGTAGGACCCGCTCCCAGAAGAAGAACCGTATCCTCCTCTTTAATCTCGGAAATCCGTGCAGCCCAGAACCCGGTTGCCAGAATATCTCCCACAAAAAGAGCCTGTTCATCTGTCACTTCATCCGGAATCCGATCCAGCCCCTGATCGGCGTAAGGAACCCTCACATATTCTGCCTGCCCTCCGTCGATCCGGCATCCTAATGCCCAGCCGCCATCCGGATCCGTACAGTTATTCACATAGCCCTTTTGGCAGAAAAAGCATTCTCCGCAAAAGGTTTCTACATTTACCGTTACCCTGTCTCCAGGCTTCACTGTTTTTACCGCAGAACCTGTGCGTTCCACAATACCGACCATCTCATGTCCCACCGTGATCCCGGGTACTGCTCTGGGAACCGATCCATGCTTAATGTGAAGATCGCTTGTACAGATACTTGCCATAGTCACACGAACGATGGCATCTCTGTCATCCTGAAGAACTGGTATCGGTTTTTCCCTGAGTTCAAATTTACCTTTTTCAACATATGTATAAGCCAGCATATTTACCTCCATTACATCTATCGTCTGTCTCTGTATATTATAATAGCTTTTCCCAAAAATGAAAAGCAGCCAGCCTATTTTCATAGACTAACTGCCTGAAACCTTTGACTCTGTATTTAACTCTTCAGCACCCTGTAATTCTCTTTTTTATCATACTCTTTATGGATTCCGTCATCTTCATATAAAGTATAACTGCTTTCCTCATATCCGATCAGCTGCAGATGCTCTGTATCAATCTCTTTTACACATTCTGCTGCTTCTGCGATCGGAATGCATTTTCCACTGCGGACAAAAAGCGATACTTCGTTCAGAGCCACCTCCACATAATGGACTCCTTTTTCAAGAATTTCTTCTGAAATAGTTCCATCCGGCAGAAATTTAACAAATTTCATCTCTTCCGGCAGGTAAACATAACGTCCCCTTGCATTCTGTTCATAAACCGGCGCGATCATGATCTCATTCCCAAGTATCAGCTGATCTTCCACACGAACTGCCATTTTATCATCCGGATAGACAAATCCCATTGGCCTGAAGTACATATCATCATTCAGCGCCGCTTTCATATATTCGCTGTACAGATAAGGAATAAGACGATACCTCACTCCGATCACATGACGGAAATCTTCTATGTTTTCAAACTGATAGCACTCCTGTTCTCTTGTTCCCGCAGCTGCATGATCGCGCATCAATGGGGTAAAGACGCCAAGCGCCAGGAAACGGAGCAGAAGATCTCTGGTGGTATCCGCTCCAAATCCTCCAAGATCCGCGCCTGTATACAGGAATCCACACATATTGAGAGACGGCAGCATTTTCAGATTAAGGAGAATATGTGACCACCAGGATTTGTTGTCTCCTGTCCAGATCCCGCCATAGCGGTGCATTCCAATATAGGAGGATCTGGAAAACATCAGAAAACGTCTGTCCGGATCAATTCGCTCAAATGCCTCTCCAGCTGCTCTTGTCATATTAAATCCAAAAAGATTATGTACCCTGTCATGACGGATCTTTCTGCCGTCCACATTATGATAAAACCTTCTGTAATCCTCCGGATTATTTGCAAGATCTTTCATTTTTGCCTGCATGGTCCATGCATGGACTCTGCCCCCGGTATCTTCTGCAAATTCTGCCGCAAGCTTCTTTGCCTCTGCCAGTCCTTCTGCAGAATAAAAAATTGCAGGCTCGTTCATGTCATTCCAAAAGCCTTCGATTCCCTGATCTGTAAGGAAACGATATTTGTTGCCAAACCATTTCCTGGCATCTTTATTCAATACATCCGGAAAATGTGTATCACCGGGCCATACTGCCGCCACAAAATCACTTCCGTCTTCCCTTTTGCAGAAGTAATCGTTTTTGACGCCTTCTTCATAAACTACATATCCAGGTTCTGCCTTGACTCCGGCATCAATAATGGGGATCATACGGATTTCCTGATCCTTCATTTCCTGAACAAAGCCCTGAAAATCCGGGAAATTTTTTTCATTTACTGTAAAATCCTTGAAATCCTGCATATAATCAATATCCATGTAGATCATATCGATAGGAATATGATTCTCACGGTATCCTTTTGCAACTTTGCGGAAATCTTCTTTTGTCGTGTATCCCCAACGGCTCTGTCCAAAGCCAAAAGCAAACTTTGGCGGGATATAGCTGTGTCCGATCACATGGCGAAACTGTTTCACAATGTCGTATGCAGTTTCTCCCTCAATTACATAAATATCCAGATCTGCATTTTCACAGAAAATTTTCATTGTATCCATTCTGGCATAGCCGATATCAAACATCAGCTTTCCCGGATAATCAAAAAACAGTCCAAACGTTGTTTTTCCGCTTACAATAATGAAATTGTGCGCCCCATACAGGGATCGTTTGTCTTCTGTATGCTCCGGATCATCTGTACAGTTGCTGATATAACAGTAGCCTCTCTTGTTGATTCCACGGTTGGATTCTCCAAGACCATAAACAATATCCTCTTCATCCATGATATAGGTAAAAGCAAATCCATTTTCCAGACTGATTTTACCATAAGGGAAACCGCCCTCTGCCGTCTCGATTTTTTCCGTCAGCGCCTCCGTCTCAAAAGGCGTACCATACCTGTACTTTCTGATCATTTCACAATATTCCTTTCATTCTTTATATAATACAAATGCTTCATAAGGTCTCAAAACAAAATTTCTGTCAAATACAGTTCTTCCCAGATTCGTAATCAGACACTGCGCTCCTGCAAATTCTTCCGGGATCTCCATCTCTGCATCCTGATCACTGAAGTTGCAGACTGTCAGAAGTTTTTTTTGATCCAGTTTTCTTGTATAAGCAAAAATCTTATCGTCATCACGACAAAGAGCCTCAAAGGATCCATAAACAATGATCTCTTTTTCTTTACGAAGGCGGATCAGTTTCTGATAATAATGAAAAACTGAGGCTGGATCGCCCAGCTGCTGCGCTGCATTGATTTCCTTATAATTGGAATTTATTCTGATCCATGGTTCCCCGCTTGTAAAGCCGCCCTGCGCTGAATCATTCCACTGCATAGGCGTCCTTGCATTGTCACGGCTTCTGAGCATCAGGCATTTCATCATATATTCAGGTGTCATAATCCCTGCTTCTGTCAGCTCTGTAAAGAAATTTATGCTTTCAATGTCACGATAATCTTCCAGTTTATCAAAGTACGCATTGGTCATTCCAAGCTCTTCTCCCTGATATACATACGGAGTTCCCTGCATCATGTGCAGACAGGTTGCCAGCATTTTTGCAGATGTTTCTCTGTAGGCAGGGTTATCATTTCCAAATCTGCTGACACTTCTTGGCTGATCATGATTTCCCAGAAACAGGCTGTTCCATGCCTTTCCCTGCAGTTCTTCCTGCCATTTGATCATGGTCTTTTTAAAATCCCTGAAGTTAAATTTTGCCGTTGTCCACTTTCCATAATCACCGCAGGCATCTTCTACATGCTCAAACTGAAATACCATGTTTAACTCATTCCGATCTTCTCCGGCATACTTCTGCGCTTCTTCAATGGTAACACCGGAAGTCTCACCAACCGTCATTATATCATACCTGGAAAGCACTTCTTTATTCATTTCCTGCAGAAATTCGTGGATTCTCGGGCCATGCACACAATATGGATTAAAATCCCCATAAAGCCCGTTCTTAACCTCTCCATCCGGAAATGTCTGATTTTTTGAGATCATACTGATAACATCCATTCGGAAGCCATCGATCCCTTTTTTACACCAGAAAGTCATCATATCATAGACTTCCCGGCGCACCTTTTCATTTTCCCAGTTAAGGTCCGGCTGCTTCTTTGAAAACAGATGCAGATAATACATCTGCGTCTTCTCATCATATTCCCATGCAGAACCGCCGAATACTCCGCCCCAGTTATTTGGTTCTTTTCCGTTGACCGGGTCTTTCCAGATATAATAGTCACGGTACGGATTATCCTTGGATTTACGGCTTTCTATAAACCAGTTATGTTCGTCAGACGTATGATTGACTACCAGATCCATCAAAACTTTAATGTCCCTTTTATGTGCCTCTGAAAGCATTTCTTCATAATCTTCCATAGTTCCGTAGTCTTCATATATCCTGCGGTAATCCGAAATGTCATATCCGTTATCGTCCTGAGGAGACTCAAGCATTGGCGAGATCCACAGCACATTTACGCCAAGTTCTTTCAGATAATCAAGCTTTTCTATAATTCCTTTAATGTCTCCAATGCCGTCTCCGTTGCTGTCTTTAAAACTTTTTGGGTAGATCTGATAGACTACGCTTTCTTTCCACCATTTTTTCTCCATGTTGAGCCTCCTGTTATTTCTATATTTATTTTACTTCACTGCACCAGCGACAACACCATTCATGATCCATTTCTGACAGAAAATATAAATATCTGTCCTGTTTCTTTTTGGTAGTTTTACTATAAATCATGTTTCCCTGTAAAATCAATAGGTTTCTCGAGAAACTAACATTCTATCTAAACATTATCCAATGATTTTATGCATATTGAACAAAAGAAAAACTCTGTCATTCTCTGACAGAGTCTCTCTTAACCAGATACACCGGACTTTTTACGTTCATTTCTTCCAATGTATCTCCCTGTATTAATTTCATAAGTCTTTTTAAAGCAATATGTGCCTTTTGCGAAACATCCTGATGAACAGTGGTTAGTTTGGGACGTACCAGGCTGGCATAAATGCTGTCGTCAAATCCGGTAACCGATATCTGATCAGGAATGCTGATCTTATGATCTACAAAAAAATTAATTGCCTCTATTGCGGAAAAATCAGAAGAAAACGCAAGTGCTTTTGCTTCCAGAAAACGAGGGAGTAATTCTTCATATTCATGAAGTCTTTGCATTCTTTTACTGGACACCACCATCAGACGAGACTTACTGCAAAAGCGTCCGTTTTTTTCCATCGCCTGTTTAAAACCCATCCATCGATAATAGTCACTGTCCTTGCCTGTTTCTGAAATAAACAGCGCTTTATGATATCCACAGCTGTCCAGATATTCTCCAATCTGATATCCACCTGAATAATCATCTACGCCTACATTCTGAAAATCATAAGCCCCCTTGGGATATGTATCGATCAGGATCATCTTTTTATTCAGCTTTCGGGACAGCTGTCTGTAACGGTCTTCATCATAGCCAAGAACGATCAGCCCCTCCACATTCCATCTGGACGCAATATCAACTACATTCTGAATATCTTCCCCGCCTATGAGCATAACATAATAACCCTTTTCTTCCGCTTCCATCTGAAGGGTTCCTATCAGCTCTCCAACAAAAGGATCCTGTAATGCCTGCATTCCATGGGCACGTTCAAATCCCAGAACAGCGCCAATGATCTTTGAGCCATGGCCTGACAGCATCACTGACCCCATATGCGGCACATAATTCTGTTCTTTCAGTATTGCTGTGATTTTATCTATCGTTGCCTGAGAAACCCGTTTTGTATTTCCGTTGATAACATTGGATACCGTTGTCCTGCTTACACCTGCCATATCCGCAATATCCTGAAGACGGATCATCTGTTCACTCTCCTCTTTTCTATAAGCTAATCTGTTTTGTTCTCATGATATGTTCTTCTGTATTTTCTGTCAATCCAATTTTGCTTGTTCCTGTATGCTTCAAATTAGTTTATAACTTTTACCCATGATATTTTCCTCCAAACTTAGATTCTCTGTTTTACAGAAATTGACTGCTGGAATATATTTTTTAGTACGAAAAAAGCACCTCTCAGATTGACTCTAAGAAGTGCTCTTGTTTCATTCCCAAACCCGTGTCCTTTCACTCAAAATTTGTCATCTTATGTCTGAACGTCTCTGTGATTCACCTTTTCGCAAGAATCTGATCCGCAAATCTTTTCTTGTCTGTGCCATATAAAGTCCTTCTTCAAATAAAGGAAGGACTACTATATAATTCATTTTTATTCTACAAATCTGACAGTAAAATTCGGTCGTATGCGCCATTTTTCTTATCTTCCGGGTGTGGCTCCAGTCCAATAATCGTAATATCTTTCTGATCCGGACCGTAAACCCAATACATTCTCATTGCACCACTGGTTTTATTTTCCAGATAAGATTGCCACACTTTCATTCCATAACGTCTGGATAATGGCTCTATTTCATGGGTTTGAAGACTCGGATAACCCGGATCAGCCGACAACAGCTTTAAAGCCTTTCCCCATTTTTTATACAACTGTTCTTCCTTCTTTTTTATATTTCCAGAATGATATTTCTCCTGCAGATTTAGCCAAAGTTCCTGCATTTCAGGAATTCCCATTCGTATATTAAAGTTCATATCTTATTCCTTTTAAAAATCTGACAGGTCGATAGCTGGAGAAACATCACCTCTCTTAAAGTTACTTACTGCACGATCCATATCTGCCAGAGTTCTGGCTGAAATGCTCTCTGGCACTGCCAGTTCCCGAGGTTCCAGAATAATGCAGCCATTTCCGTATTCTTTTACGTTGTAATACTGATAAGCAGCTCCTCTAAGGGTAATCCTTTTTTTGTTATCCAGATGGGCAACATAATCCTTCATTGCTTCCATTATCAACACCTCCCTATTTAAGCATTTTGGTGGGAAATCCCACCTTTTATTATTATAATACGCTTTTCTATATTTTCTGTCAATCTACTTTTACTTATTCCTGATACTTAAAAGTATTCATACACTGGCAGACAACAGATAAGGTATCTATAAAAACCCGCATTTGCTCTCATTTATTCGATACTCTAGCTCATTCTTCATCCGGTTTCTTACATCACGCATCGTCCTAACAGAAATTCCCTGATCAGCTTTGTCCCTCGCTCCACCAGTTTCTTCCTCTATTCAAGAATATTTTTGTTATGAATCGCATGTTCCAGTTATTTTTACATGTTGGCTTTCAGTTCTTCCAGTGACATGGATTCATATTTGGGATTTTGCTCTGCTCAATTTCCTGTCCTCCTTCTTTTCTATAAATAAAAAGAACCTGTCTTCTCATAAATGCCGATTTCTGAATATAAAAAGCACCTCTTAGATCAACTCTAAGAAGTGCTCTTGTTTCGATTTTATATTTAATTTTAGTACAGCTTTGCTCCTGCCGGAATTCTGTCGTCTACCATCAGCAGATTAAGTCCTTCATGACCATCTTCCTCATGTACTGCAGAAATCAGCATACCACAGGAATCAATTCCCATCATTGGTCTCGGCGGTAAGTTTGTGATCGCGATACAGGTTTTTCCAACCAGTTCTTCCGGCTCATAATACTCATGAATTCCGCTTAAGATTACACGATCTTCTCCGCTTCCGTCATCTAATACAAACTTCAGAAGCTTCTTAGACTTCGGAACTGCTTCGCATGCTTTTACCTTCACTGCTCTGAAATCAGACTTGCTGAAAGTTTCAAAATCAACAAATTCCTCAAACAGAGGCTCCACCTTCACCTTGGAGAAATCAATTTTTTCCGCTGTTTTTTCTTCGGTTTTTGTTTCAGGCTTAGATGCTTTTTTGTTCTCTGCACCACCAAGAGTCTTCATTGTCGGGAAAGATTTCACGTTTTCTTCATGATTCTTCGGGATGCGTCATTATACCATATTGTCTAAATTTATAAACCTTATAAGTTCTTCGTAATTCGTCATTATTAAATTTTCTTTGTTGTCAATTTGCTGTAAACCAAACAAATTGTTGTCATCCGTTATACTAAGCACTTCTCAAAAAATATCTAATTTTGTTGCTAAATTCTCGAATGACTCTTGTTTCTTTTCCTCTGTTGCT
>SAMEA3387495__coassemble_1856_pt1 | contig 12631 bp, 11 predicted proteins | sample SAMEA3387495__metabat2_high_PE_036 | metagenome-assembled genome bin SAMEA3387495 (sample SAMEA3387495) | Felis catus | biome: Faeces | place: United Kingdom | collected 2012
TAATCTCTCAGGTTGTATACCCAGGAGCCAACCAGATTGATCTCTTTGGAGCAGAGGTCGAAATGCGGGTTGATCTGTGCATCTCCGCCATTGATGAAGAAGCCAAGCTCGCAAAGACCGCCACCGTTGCGGATAAATTTGTAGATATTTGCATGTGCTTTCGGATTTCCTGTGCACTGGAATGCAAAGTCTGCAAGATGTCCGCCAAAAGCAGCCTCTACAGCAGCTGTCAGAGCTTCAATTCCCTGATGCTCCATAAAGTTTACAGATACAGATGCGCCCATTCTCTTTGCAAATTCAAGACGCTGCTCATTTCCGTCTACTGCACAGATATTTTCGATACCCATAGTACGAAGAACTGCGATACAGATCAGACCGATTGGTCCGCATCCCTGAACAACAACTCTGCTGTTGAATTTCAGGATACCTGTTGTTTTTGCTCTCTCTACTGCATGGATCAGAACTGCACATGGCTCGATGAGGATACGGGAATCCAGATCCAGATCACTTACGTTAAAGAAAGTGGAACCGAATTTTCCGCCTCTGATAAAGATGTAGTCAGCAAACCAACCATTGAATTTTACATCATCATCCGGAAGAAGTCCATATACATCTGCGCCGCCTACGTTTTTCTTATTCAGGTCAAACATTGTGATCTCAGGATCATCCTTGAAGATCATACAGGTAACAACCTTGTCACCAACCTGAACCGGTTTGCCGGCTGTATCAACCTTTACGTTTTTACCCATTGCAACGATCTCACCTGTTCCCTCATGTCCAAGGACTACCGGGATCAGACCAAACGGATCGTTTTTGTATTCATGAGCATCTGTTCCGCAGACACCGCATCCCTCAACCTTAACAAGGATGTCGTCATCTCCAAGTTCCGGAAGCGGATACTCCTGAAGTTCAAAGTGTTTTTTCTCGGTCATCATTGCAACTCTTGCAGTTTTCGGAATTCCACCGTTTGCTGCTGGAGCAGCCGGAGCAGAAGCAGCTGCCGGAGCTTCTCCTTTTCCTGTCATGCCGGAAAGAACCTGTTTTACAATTTCTTCAATATTTACATTGTTCATATCCATTGTTCTATTCCTCCTGATTAACGAATGCAAAGGCTGTCAGACATTACGCAGCGTCTTCTCTTTGTAAAGGTGCTTGCGCTTGTAAGACCTTCTCCTGTACGGCTTGCAATAGTAAATGTACAGTAGCCCTCTCCTCCAAATCCAAGTGCGGAATAGGATGGACCGTTCTTTACAAGGATTGCAGTGTCGATCGCTTTTGCATATTTTGTGATATTGTCAACGTTCTTGGAGTGGATATGTGCGGAGTGGCGGTTGCCGTGCTCCAGCCATACAGCCTGCTCAACAGCGTCGTCAAAATCTTTTGCTCTTACAACACCAAGGATCGGCATCATAAGCTCTTCAGCAATAAGCGGATGCTCCTTCGGTCCTTCAAAAGTAATGCAGCGGATATTTGCCGGTACATTTACTCCGATCATGGAAAGAAGTGTTCTTGCATCTCTTCCTACACATTTACGGTTCAGTCTGCCGCCTGCCAGAACAACCTCTGTCAGCTTGTCCTGTTCTTCCTTGGAAGCAAGATAGCAGTCATTTTCTGTAACCATATAATGCATCAGTTCATCTACTACTGAAGATACTGCAACGATTTCTTTCTCTGCAATGCAGGGAAGGTTATTATCGAATGTACATCCGTTTACGATGTCTCTTGCAGCCTTACGGATATCAGCAGTCTCATCTACAAGTGCCGGCGGATTACCTGCACCTGCGCCGATTCCTCTCTTACCTGAAGAAAGGACTGCTGTTACAACACCCGGACCACCTGTTGCAGCGATCAGCGGGATATCTTTATGTTTCATCATGATATCGCTTGTTTCCAGAGTAGGTTTCTCTACTGTAACTGCGATATTATCCGGACCACCAACTTCCAGAGATGCCTCATTCAGAAGGTTGATCGCATAGATAGATGTTTTAATAGCAGCCGGATGCGGGTTGAATACAACAGTATTTCCGCCTGCCAGCATTCCTATTGTATTACAGAGAACTGTTTCACTGGGGTTTGTACATGGTGTAATCGCACCGATCACTCCAAACGGTCCCATTTCGATCAGAGTAAGACCTCTGTCTCCGGACCATGCTGTAGTGGTGATATCTTCGGTACCAGGAGTCTTGTCTGCAACAAGATGATGTTTCAGGATCTTGTCGCCAACATTACCCATGCCGGTCTCTTCCACACCCATGCGTGCAAGAACCTCTGCATTTTCTTTGATCTTTTTACGGATACGGGTAATGATCTTTTCTCTCTGATCCATGGACATTCTCTTTACGATAAGTTCTGACTTCTTAGCAGCCTCGATCGCATCGTTCATATCCTTAAAAACGCCATGTTTTCCGGCAGGAGCATCAGCAATCTGCATTTTTGCCATAACTTCCTGTACAATTTCCTGTACCATATTCTCACTTATTGGCATGAGATTGACCTCCTTAATTCATTACGTCAAAAATTATTTCATTCCAAGCTGTGCCATTACCTGTTTTGTGATGTTTGCGATAAGTTCAGCATCTGCTTCCTGTGCTTCCGGAGCATGTGCTACCATACATCCACCGCAGTTGTGGCAGTTCAGGCCGTCTTTGTTCAGGCAGAGATCTGCCGGATGTTTGCCCGGGAGACCCATTTTTCTTCTGATCTCGTACAGTTTTTCGATAGTCTCTTTGTCGAATTCCTTCGGTCCGCCAAGAAGCTTGCTCTGATACAGAAGCTGTGCATAAAACTCAACAGATTCCATCTTCATGTAAGCAGCGTTCAGGTCTGTAGACCATGTCAGAGCACCATGGCTCTCAAGAAGAACTGCATCGAAATATGGAAGATATTTCTCAAGTCTGTCCGGAATCTCCATTGTAGAAGGTGTGCCATACTCAGCGATCGGAACGCATCCAAGTGCGATAACTGCCTCCGGCATGATCGGCTGTGTAAGCGGAATACCTGCAATTGCAAAAGAAGTAGCATATACAGGATGAGCATGTACAACAGATCCTACATCCGGTCTCTTCTGATATACTCTCATATGCATTTTGATCTCAGAAGATGGTTTGAATCCCGGGTTAGCCTGGATCACATTACCTTCTGCGTCTACTTTACAGATATACTCCGGTGTCATGAATCCTTTGGATACACCTGTCGGGGTGCAAAGGAATTCATTGTCATTCAGTTTTACGGAAATATTTCCGTCGTTTGCAGCTACCATGTTGCGGTTGTAGATACGTCTTCCGATGTCACAAATCTGTTTTTTGATTTCAAACTCGTTTACCATGCTTTTTTCCTCCTTAAGCAATTTGGTTTCATTTTTATTTATAAGGAGATTCTACTCCTTATTCACAGGATTGTCAAGGGAATCTTGTTGATTCATGTTGATTCTATCGGTTTTATGTTGTTGTTTTTGTTGTGTTTCTATTTTTTGTCATTTTCTGAAAAAACATACAATTGTGTAACCCCTTATAATTACAGTTTTTTCTCTGTTTTCTATTTTTTTCAAAAACCACATTTCTATTGTAAAAATATTTCATCCGCCAATCTGTACCCGGAGCGAAGAAACACTCTCCGCTGCCATTTTCAGAGTTTTCATCTTTTCCGGCTCCGGAGGAAGTATTCCATCCATAAGATATTCTCTTCCCAGCCCTTCGTATTTGTCCTGCCCCAGTCTGTGATATGGAAGAAGATGGAGTTCCTCCACCCCCGGAAGCGTATCCGCAAACTCTGCAATACCCCGGATTTCCTCCACAGTATCATTAAAGGACGGGATCACCGGTACGCGAATAATCAGTCTGGTCTGACCTGACAAAGCAACCTTGCGGGCATTTTCCATCATCAGTTCATTGGATCGTCCGGTAAATTCTTTATGTTTCTCCGGATTGGTATGTTTGATATCCATCAGATAAAGATCCAGATAGGGAAGCAGCCGGCGGATTTTTTCAAAATCCGCACAGGCCATACTTTCTATGGCAGTATTGATTCCTCTCTCCTTTGCCGCACGGAGAAGATCCCGCGAAAATTCCGGCTGGCAGAGACATTCTCCTCCGGAAAGAGTCATTCCTCCTCCCGAACGGTAGTAATAAGGTCTGTCCTTTTCCACCTCAGCGATCATCTCTGCCACTGTGGTATCTCTTCCGATCACTTTCTCCTCGCCCATAACCTTCATCGTCTGAATACGGTATTCCTGGGATTCCGGATTACAGCACCAGCGGCACCGCAGTACACACCCTTTCAAAAAAACAATGGTACGGATTCCCGGTCCGTCATGAACGGAATATCTCTGGATGTCAAAAATCCTCCCCTTGGTATTTAAATAATCCATATTATGCCTTTCCTGTATCAATATCCGGTCTTTTTCTGTCAGAAGCCCTGCTCTGTTCTTCTGATGATATCATCCTGAAGGGATCTGGAAAGAGTAGTAAACAAAGCGCTGTAACCGGCCACACGGACAACCAGATGTTTATACTTCTCCGGATTCTTCTGCGCATCCAGAAGCGTATCTCTGTCAACTACATTAAACTGTACATGCATTCCTTTCTGATCAAAATAGGAACGGATCAGCGCTACAAATTTTTCCAGCCCCTCTCTTCCGGCAAGCGCGGAAGGATGAAATTTCTGATTAAACAGTGTTCCGTTTGACACAATAAAATGATCCAGTCTGGAAACTGAAGTTGCCGCAGCAGTCGGGCCATTTACATCCTTGCCTGCCGATGGTGACACACCGTCTGCCACAGGTGTATGGGCATAACGTCCGTCCGGTGTTGCTCCCGTCTGGCCTCCCAGCGGAACATTGGCGGAAACAGGATAAAGCCCGGCCTGGTACTGGCCGCCTCGCGGATTTCTGTAGTTCTGAAGAGGTCTGGTATATGTATAAGCCACATCTCTGGCAAAATAGTCCACCTCCGGAATATCATTTCCGAACTTTGGAACCTGGTCGATCAGATGATGGATTTCCTCATACCTTGCCTTCTGCTGCTCTGTAGGTTTCATATTCAGGATCGTCTGAAGAACAGATGCCGCCGTTTTTTCATCGATGACCTGTCCCCGACGTTCCATTTCTTTCAGGACAGATGCCGTCATGTCTGCTGCAGTCTGGGCATCCATTCCTTTTCCATAATTCCATGCAAGAGCTTCCTTTAGTTCCTCCATGGATATCTTTTTGTCTCTATACACCAGCTGACGCACCGCATAAAGAGAATCTGCCATATTAGCGATACCGAATCCCTGCGGTCCGGTAAAGTTGTATACTGCTCCGCCCTCCTGTACAGACATTCCTCTCTTCATACAGTCATCCACCATACAGGACAGGAACGGCAGCGGACATCTTTCTGCATGAGCTACATCAATGGCATTGTCTGCATTTACAAGAAGAGAAATACAGTATTCCATCTGTTTTTTATAAGCGTCATAAAACTCTTCAAAGGTAGTCATACCGGCAACATCACCTGTCTGGATTCCTACCAGTTCCCCTTTGTCCATGCCATTGGAAAATACAAGTTCCAGAGGCCTGCACATATTAAAGAACGCCGCGTCATGCCATCCGTCTGTTTTTCCTGCCTTCTGAGGTTCCACACAGCCGATGATATTATATTCTCTGGCATCTTCCAGAGAAAGTCCGCGGTTCTGCAGAGACGGAATGATCACCTCGTCATTATAATAAGCCGGAAGACCGATTCCCGTTCTGGTAAGCTCTGCCGCTTTGATCAAAAACTCATGGGGAGAACCGTTCCAGACTCTTACGGAAAGAGAGGGCTGAGGCAGGTGCACATGCATGGATGCCTGAATGGACATGACAGAAAGATCATTTGTCACATCTTCCCCATCCTTGTTCTGTCCTCCTGCAATCAGATTCTGAAACAGGCTGTATCCCGCAAAGCCTTCAGCGGAAGCAGCATCACGGCATTTATTCAGATCGTTGAGCTTCACCCAGATGCAGTCCATCAGTTCCTGTGCAAATTCTCTGGTAATATTCCCATTATCCAGGTCTTTTTTATAATATGGATACATATACTGGTCAAAACGTCCCGGTGAAATAGAATGGCCGCTGGACTCCAGCTGAATCAGCTGCTGAACAAACCAGAAGGACTGGCACGCCTCATAAAATCCATTTGCCCCTTTCGCCGGAACTCTGCTGCAGTTCATTGCTATGATGTGCAGTTCTTCTTTTCTGACCGGATCGTCACATTCTGCCGCCATCTTCTCAGCCAGCGCCGCATAACGCTGTGCATACTCGATCACTGCCTGACAGCTTAAGATCACTGCATTTAAAAAATGAGAGCGTCTTGCATAATCTTCATCGCCTACCTGACATTTGTCCAGCTCCGCCTGGGCCTTTGCCATAATTCCCTCATAACCGATTGCAAGAATCTCTTCGTATTTTACCGTTACGTGTCCTACACCATTATAAAAATAGTTTCCCGGTGTAAAAATATTATGTTCGATCGCCCGAACAGCCTCCGGCGCCATGTAGGAAGTCGCAAGTTCACTGGTTGTTTTTCCCTTCCAGTACTTATGCACCTCTCTCAGCTCCTGCTTTGTCTCTTCGGCGATATAAAACGGGTCCGCGCTCCTCGTTTCAACCGTATCCAGTTCGTCCTCCAGCCACTGATAAGAAAACTCCGGATAGGTCTGGCACCCTCTGGGCGCTATGGTACTGCTTCCCACGATCAGTTCCTCATCACGGATAATGATAGGAATATGCCGCAGGATATGAGCAAATGCCTCCGCACGCCTGGTGATCATCGGCTGTCCTTCCGTTTCTTTATAGGACTCTGTAAGCAGCTTTGCTCTGGCAGATTCGATCACCGGCATTTTCTCATACAGATGGTCAACCAGTCGTGTGATTCTGGATGACTTTGGAATATCTGTGGTATTAAACATCTCCACGCTTCTCCTTTCTCCCGGCATCTTCAGATGCCATGGTTATGAGCAATATTATATCTTATTTACAGATATGTGTCAACGAAATCAACAGAATCTAACATGTATAGATGAGGTTTTCCCTTTACTTTCGTTGTGTTTTTTGTTGTTTTTTATTTATTGTACTTTTATAGAAACACCTTTCCATAAAAAAGACCATTCAGTACTTTACCTGATGGTCTTTCTGATATCTTGTTCATATGCTTTGCAAAGTATATCAGCTTCCAGCTGCTACTGTAAGACATTCAATGCTTTTTCCTCTGCTCCACTGACTGCAGTAAATACTGGTGCACCTCCGGAATCTTTCAAATCGGCATTTTGCTTCCTGTTCATTTCCGTAAACCTTCCAGCACCCGCTGCATTTATATCCTTCCGCTCTGTTTTCAATAAATCCTTTTACATCCTCCGGAGGATACCCCAAAAACAATCCTATTTCATGAGGAAACCTATCCGAACCTTTTAAACGCCGGCTCAGACGAACAATGCACTTATCCGGGGCATCGGCAGCATATCCATACTCTTCCAGTATCTCCGCCGCCTCTCTGACAGCAAAATCCTCCTTCAGTTTTCCTGGTCTGTATAAATAAAGAAGGGCTGTTTTTTCCGTCACACGCAAAGGAACGATACGAACTCCTTTGGAAGACAGCCTGCGGTTGAGCGACCGCAAAGCTTTTTGCAGCTGTGTTTTTCCTGTATATGTACAGCTGAAAAGATTTCCTGTTTTCAAACCTGCAAGTGTGGGAGAACCGTGTCGAATCACCATTTCATCAGACATAAGCAGCCTCCACATTTTCTTCCAGAATATTTTTCAGCGCACACATGGAACTGGTATTTGAACGGACCACCCGTACCTTTTGCCCTTTTGTTTCATTTAAGGCATTACGCACCATTTTATGGGATACTGTTCCCGTAAAAAGCACCATCAGATCTGGACTGCCAATCCCCTTAAGACTGCTGTTCTGCTTTGGAAACACTTTTGCACTGCATCGATACTCCCGGCACAGATCCTTATAACGCCTCACCATACATTCATTTCCTCCAATGATCACTACACTCATAAATACCGCTCCTTTCAAATTAGTTTTAACTAACTTCTTTTGTGAAAAGAAAGCGCCAGACAGGCGCTTTATATATCCGCTTCATTTGTTAGTTGTTGCTAACAATTATATTGTACCTGATATTTCCTAAATTGTCAATACTTTTTCACTTACTTTGTCCAATGGAAAAAATCAGTATTTTTTCTCTGTTATTTTCTCCCGGAAACAGATCCCGGCAGTTGATACACCCTCTTATATCAAGGACATCCATCTCTGTCAGATACTGCATATACTCTTCTGAAGGGTAATAAAAATACAAACGTATCTCCCGTGGATTTTCATAATAGGATTCCAGGATCCGTGCCATTGTTTTTTTGAGTATATCAATGCAGAAAGGATTAAAGAAAAAGCATCGGTCGATTTCCGCCGGAACCTGATACACTGCCGCATCTGCCAGTTCAAACGTTGTTTTCCGTCCGGAAGAAGCTTTCTCCTTGTTTTTAAGAGCAATATGATAAATTCTTTCATTGTATTCTATTCCCACCGACCTGCATCCGGTCTGATAGGACAAAAAGAAATCCACACGGCCTTTTCCACAGCCATAATCCAACACCGTATTGTTTTTTCTAATTTCTCCACTGTTTCCCAGACGTTCCAGAACCGAATACGGCGTAGGCTCGTAAGGATATTTATACTGATCAGAGCCGGTATCATCTCTGCCGGACGTACGGATCCTCAAAAGTCTGTCCCAGGAATCTTCTTTCATAACAGCCTCCTTGTACAAAAGCTTACTTTTCTCAGCAAAGAAAAATGCAGAATCAGCTCATCATCTTCCGATCCTGCATTTTCATTTCTTACAGATATAGATTCAAATTATTTATTCCTTTCATTTTCCAGATGCTCCTCAAGCGTTGGATTCAGATGGCGAACCACAAACAGCGTAATAAGCATCAATACAATCCCTACCGGAAGAGCAATCCATGCCGTTTTTACAAATCCTGCAACCAGATATGTCACAAAAGAAACCGCCGCTGCCAGAATCGCATAAGGAAGCTGGGTGGACACATGATTTACATGGTCACACTGAGCGCCTGCCGATGCCATGATCGTGGTATCTGAAATCGGAGAACAGTGATCTCCACACACAGCTCCTGCCATACATGCAGAAATGGAAATGATCATAAGTTCAGGATCTGAATTTTCAAATACTGCAACAACGATCGGGATCAGGATACCAAAAGTTCCCCAGGAGGTTCCTGTGGCAAAGGCAAGTCCGCATCCAACCAGGAATATAATAGCCGGAAGAATATTCATCAGGCCGCCCGCGGCAGAGCGCATCGCATTTTCTACAAACGCTGCAGCTCCAAGACTGTCTGTCATAGCCTTTAAGGACCATGCAAATACAAGGATCAGGATAGCCGGAACCATTGCCTTAAATCCTTCCGGAAGAGAGTTCATACATTCTCTGAAAGAGAGCACTTTTCTGAACATATAAAATGCAACTGTAAGCACAAAAGCAAAGGAACTTCCCAAAGTCAGACCTACAGAAGCGTCACTCTGTGAAAAAGCTGTTACAAAATCTGTTCCGCCGAAAAATCCGCCTGTATAGATCATTCCTATTACACAGAATATAACAAGACAGATGATCGGAAATACCAGGTCGATCACACGGCCTCTGGGATTCACCTTATCTTCTTTTGCCGCATCTGCATAAGGTCTTCCCGCCGTTGTATAAAGATCTCCCTTCAGCGCATTCACTTCATGAGTTCTCATGCTTCCAAACTCGGTTTTCAGCAGGACCATGCCAACCATCATAACAATGGTAAGCAGCGCATAAAAATTGTACGGAATGGCACGGACAAAAATAGAAAGTCCATCCTCTCCCTCTACAAAACCACTGACTGCAGCAGCCCAGGAAGAAATCGGAGCAATAATACATACCGGAGCTGCGGTAGAATCGATCAGATATGCAAGCTTTGCTCTTGACACATGGTGCTTATCTGTGACCGGACGCATAACACTTCCTACTGTCAGACAGTTAAAATAATCGTCAATAAAGATCAGGACGCCCAGAACAACCGTAGCAAGCTCCGCACCAACCCTTGTTTTTATCCTTTTGCTGGCCCAGCGTCCGAATGCTGCGGAACCGCCTGCCTTGTTCATCATGCAGACCATCGCACCCAGAATCACAAGGAAAATAAGAATTCCTACATTGTAGCTGTCAGAAAGGACGCTGATGATCCCATCCTGAAAAATATGGGTGACTGTTCCCTCAAAAGCAAAACCGGAATACAAAAGCCCTCCCATAAGAATTCCCAGGAACAGTGAACTGTATACCTCTTTTGTAATAAGAGCCAGACAAATAGCAACTACAGGCGGTACAAGTGCCCAGAAAGTTGCGTAAACAGCTGGCTGTGCGGCTTCCTCCTCTGCTGCAAACACGCACAGGGGATTTACCAGGATTCCCAGAACTGCCATGGTCAGAATTGCCATGAACACTCTTTTTTTGTTTCTCATTTCTTTCCTCCCTCTGATATAAAAAGAGCCATGGAATTCGTCCCACACGGGAGCCCTCCATGGCATCTGATCTTTGTACGATATAAATTATGTATCTGATCTGTCAGTCCTGATAGCGCTCCACATCTGTGACAGTACGCAAAATATTCTCCTGCGTCCCAGGGCCTCGCCTCCTGGCGGTGAAAACCCTTCGGCGGTTTTTCCTTTCACCGGAAACAGCCTGCCATGGCCTGACGCATACTACGTCCGTTTCCGGGTACTGATAAAACCCGCACCTCTATCCTGTACTCTTTTGTATCTGTTTTGTTCACTTTACTTTAACAGCTTTCTCCGGAAATAGCAAGCCGTTTTTATCAATTTGTGGATTTTTATATAATATTTCGGCGATACAGACAGACCGCCGATTTCTTACTTTTTATCTTTTGAATTAAAATAAATTTCTGCCTTTTCTTCAAATGCACGCAGAGACTCTGCCTTAGCCGCTATTTTGTGCAAAACTTTCAGCTTTGTCACATCTTCAAGATCCTCAAACTTTGTCTGCAGGTCTTCCGGAATCTCCCCCAGCTCTTCCAGAAGTTCCAAAATATTTTCCCTTGTCGCCTCCAGACGTCCTTCCTGCCTGCCTTCCTGTTTTTCCTCACGCAGCATTTCTTCAAAGATCATATAGCGCTCTCCCATTTCCCGGTCTGTCTTGATCTCGCGGATGGTTTTCTGAAATCTCCTTACCAGTTCGTCCTGAAAATCCCTCTCGCTTTCCTCAAGACCGGCTGTTACAAATTTTAAGAACCTGACCAGTTACGGCGGCACCTCTGCATCATTCTTTCCCTTTGTATTCAAAAAGATCGCACAGCTTCCGTCCTCCAGTTTTACATAGGAATCCTATATGGCTATTATATCACGCCATTACTTATACTTCTATCTTTTTCATTCGACAAAACACCCATTGACATCTCCATCCATACCTGCCATACTGAAACCAGATTTTCTGAAATTTATCTGTCCCGGCAGATCCCGGGCGGAAAGGAGCAGTTTATGTATCTTTCTGATATTCACACCCATTCCATTGCAAGCGGTCACGGAACCGACTGCACAATCTCTGATATGGCAAAAAGCGCCTCCAGAAAAGGCCTGAAACTTCTGGGCATTACGGATCATGGTCCCGCCACACTGGCAGCAGGGACACCTTCCTATTTCCGAAGCCTGACTTTTTCTCCAAAAAAACGCTTTGGTCTGGAATTATTATATGGAATCGAACTGAACATCCTGGATAAAGAAGGGCATACCGACCTGGACGAAGAGCTTCTCTCCAGACTGGACTATGCCATTGCCAGTATGCACGCACAGAATTATAAAAGCGGAACTATAGAAGAGAACACAAAGGCATATATCAATGCCATGAAAAATCCACATGTAAAGGTTCTTGGTCACTGTGACAATCCACAGTTTCCTGTGGATTATGACCAGATCGCAAAAGCGGCAAAAGAATACCAGACTGCATTTGAGATCAACGAAGCCTCATTAGCTCCTTATGGTTACCGGGGAGACACTCGTGCAAACAACCGGGAAATCCTCCGCTGCTGCCGAAAATACCAGATTCCTGTATTGCTTTCCAGCGACAGCCATGGAGCAGAACATATCGGAGATTTCACCTGTGCTTCTGAGTTTGTACATAAAGAAATGTTTCCGGAAAGCCTGATCCTGAACAATCAGCTTCCGAAACTGAAGGTCTTTCTGCAGACACACAGCTAAAAAAAGGATTCTGAGCTACTCAGAATCCTTTATCTTTCTCATCATCTCCGCCAGCTCCTGATACTTTCCCGTAACATAGCCATAATTTTTTCTTTTATGAGGCAGCTGGCAGTTGGTGCAGTCCTTTATTCCATTCTCCGTATAGCGGAAGTTTCCTCCGCACTTATCTCCAAGAGCATACAGCGGACAGTAACAGAACAAACAGTTAAAATTTTCCGGATCTGCCCCTTTATGGCATGGAAAATATTCGCATTCTCTGTTGCTGAAAAACGAATAGTGCTTGTCTTCCCAATATTCTTTGCCCATATCCTTCTTGTATGATGTTTATAGAAGCTAAAACATCACCTTTTCCTTTCTTTTAGTAA
>SAMEA3387495__coassemble_1862_pt1 | contig 12572 bp, 10 predicted proteins | sample SAMEA3387495__metabat2_high_PE_036 | metagenome-assembled genome bin SAMEA3387495 (sample SAMEA3387495) | Felis catus | biome: Faeces | place: United Kingdom | collected 2012
CGTAGTTATTTTATAATGATCTTATTAAAGCACGTGATTATGCACAAATATTATGTCACTAATGTAAAATTTTTATTATTTTTCACTCAAGGAGGTAATTATGACTTATATCCCACATTTAAACTATGTAAGTGAAGAGCAGATTAAAAAACTTCACGAATATGGAGTCGGACTTCTTGCAAATCTTGGTATGCGTGTTGAAGATCCACAGATCAGAGCATTACTTTGTGAAAATGGCTGTACACAGAAAGGAGACCGTGTATATTTCTGTGAAGATCTGATCAACAGAACACTGAAGGCTCAGAAAAGAAATGTAACTCTGACTTCACCTGTTACCGGAATGAAAAAAGAAATGGAAATTGGCAAAACATTCATCCACAGTACTGGCGGCGCTCCATGGATTGCCGATATGAAAACCGGAAAACGCCGTAATGGAGAACTCAATGACCTGATTGACACAATACGTGTTATGAACCAGCTTCCTGAACTGGATGTTCCATGTGCTCTCGTTTATCCAAGCGAAGTACCATCTGCAATTACTCAGCTCCAGCAGACAGCTACGATGCTTGAGTATTCCCATAAACCGATTTATGGACCAGGTATCTCCATCGCAAGTAATGCAAAATATATTGCAGAATTGTTCAAGATCTACGGCGGAAATGACCTTCAGAATAATCCAATCGGTCTGGTTGGTATTTCTCCGGAATCTCCGCTGTTCCTTCCAAAAGAGATCACAGATACCATGAGCCATATCGTAAAAGCAGGTATCCCGGTAAGTATTCTGGCTGCACCAATGGGCGGACTCACATCTCCGCTTTCCGTAGCAGGTACTGTTGGACAGGCTCATGCAGAAATTCTTGCATTTGCAGCTGTTGCATATCTGATGAATCCTGAATGTGTCATGTTCTACGGCTCAAGAACATTCTTCGCTAACATGAGAAACAGCCAGAGTATCCTTGGCCTGCCAGAAACAGGTATCTCCAGTGCACTCGCTGTTCAGCTGGCAAATTATTGTGGATTTATGTCCGACGTTTACGGTCTGTCCTGCACAAGCTGTGCTATGGATGAACAAGCTGGTTATGAAAAGATGATTAACGGTCTTCTTCCTGCAATTGCCGGCGCTACTATGGTTACTGGTTTTGGAAGCACAGCAAGCGTAATGTGCTGCTCACTCAGCCAGTTAGTTCTGGATAATGAAATCTGTGCAATGATCCGTAAAGCTAAAAAACCTTTCGAGTTCTCAGATGAGGAACTTGGTCTGGAAGCTCTTGAGTACGTTATCAATGACGGCGAAACATTCCTTGAGCAGGAACACACTATTGATCATCTTCGTAGTGAAGTATTCCAGCCGTCTATCGGCTTCGACAGTGTATGGGCTGATTGGATCAAATGTGGTGAAACACCTCTTACAGAACGCGCTGCCGACCGTGCTCTTGACCTGATCAGACAGGATGTTGTTCCGGAAGTAAAACCAGAAATCAAAACAGAAGTTGACAAATTACTGGAACTTGCGAAACGGGAATTATTATAATTTCAAGAAGTTTCATGTTAAAGTATGCTGTAAAATTATTAATTATGGCTGTCGCGAATGCGGCAGCCATTTTTATTATGAATTTGAATTTCAATACATCTCATGTTAAGGTTTATCCATATTCAAACTCTGCCTGGCGGCACACGACCTCCATTTCAATACATCTCATGTTAAGGTTTATCGGAATGTGCCGGATACTCCACAGAATAGACAGCTATTTCAATACATCTCATGTTAAGGTTTATCAATCGGATATCTGGAAAAGAGATCCAACAGGCAGCTATTTCAATACATCTCATGTTAAGGTTTATCCATTAAGCCGTGTCGGTGTCACTAAGGACGGAGATTTCAATACATCTCATGTTAAGGTTTATCTCTGGTATCTCAAGAGTTTCTTTTTCTTCATTTCCATTTCAATACATCTCATGTTAAGGTTTATCTCGACGCCCTCCGCTACGCAATATCTCCGATGGCTAATTTCAATACATCTCATGTTAAGGTTTATCAGTATTTCAGTAGGTCTTTGCGATTATATTTCACATTTCAATACATCTCATGTTAAGGTTTATCGGGTAGCAATTTGTTACCCCATGTTTTGTATTGCATTTCAATACATCTCATGTTAAGGTTTATCTACTGTGGAACTGTGGTCTGGAATGGAGTAGAATTATTTCAATACATCTCATGTTAAGGTTTATCCGGTTGATTTTTAAGCCAGTTATACACATTTGTCAATTTCAATACATCTCATGTTAAGGTTTATCGGTCATGGTCCTGGCAGACATTGCAGCACAACTCATTTCAATACATCTCATGTTAAGGTTTATCCATGATCTCAAAAAAGCCTTATCTGTACTTAGTTTATTTCAATACATCTCATGTTAAGGTTTATCACTATCGGGGGAAGACCTATATCTGGTGCGATCAAATTTCAATACATCTCATGTTAAGGTTTATCGGGTGTGGACTTGTCCCAGAAGAGCCGTTGTATCATTTCAATACATCTCATGTTAAGGTTTATCGCGCATACGGCGATATGGTTAAGGTTTTACGTATATTTCAATACATCTCATGTTAAGGTTTATCGTTGGTGTCACCAAGGATGGTGTCACAGATGTAGATTTCAATACATCTCATGTTAAGGTTTATCGCCATGACGGTTAAATACGGAATGCACGTTTATTAATTTCAATACATCTCATGTTAAGGTTTATCGGTATTAAAACAATAAACAGTCATTATAGTAGTGATTTCAATACATCTCATGTTAAGGTTTATCGCCTATGTAAAAGTAAGCCACCCAAAAAGAATTTCATTTCAATACATCTCATGTTAAGGTTTATCGTGTAAAATATTCAAATTTTAGAATATTTTTTGTATTTCAATACATCTCATGTAAGGTTTATCATTATGAACCGTCTATGCAAAATTATCCGGCGTCATTTCAATACATCTCATGTTAAGGTTTATCGGAGGAACTTGGGATGGAACTGGAAATTAGGTGGAAATTTCAATACATCTCATGTTAAGGTTTATCAGTCAAGGTCTTTTGCCCGGATGAGTTGGTTACGGATTTCAATACATCTCATGTTAAGGTTTATCTGATCAAGTGGAATTTCGGAAAACATGATTACTGGAATTTCAATACATCTCATGTTAAGGTTTATCCAGGACAATGCAAAGTATTATGCCGGAGAGGCAGCATTTCAATACATCTCATGTTAAGGTTTATCGGAATCCACACCCTTGATCGGCTGGATGTTTCCATATTTCAATACATCTCATGTTAAGGTTTATCAGGAAGACAGTCTTGACAGCCTGGGGAAAAAGCAATTTCAATACATCTCATGTTAAGGTTTATCCTTATCAACCCAAACTGCCATACCCTCTTCCGGCTATTTCAATACATCTCATGTTAAGGTTTATCTTGGCAAACTTCTTGTCGGATTTACTCCATAGTAATTTCAATACATCTCATGTTAAGGTTTATCGGAAGGGCATAAGTTTTACTTATCTTTCACTCTGATTTCAATACATCTCATGTTAAGGTTTATCGAATGGATTTAATTTCTCGGAATCACCGGAAATATCATTTCAATACATCTCATGTTAAGGTTTATCCCTTATATTTTCGCTCTTTTCATTTCTTTACTTCGTCTTTTCCCCCGACTTTTCACTATTTTTTAACTTTTTTACCAGGCACAACTTATATATTGTTTTCAGTGTCTAGTATTGCATAAATCCCTTGTATTTACAATACTTTTTCGCTTTTCCTGTTTTTTCCGCCTGGTAAAATTCCCCACAGATTTCTTTTTATTTCTATATTATTAAATCTTCACCCGTTTCTTTTACTCCATTTCCAAGAACCTCTTCTCCAAATACATTACCATTCATCAATTTTATAATACAAATAAAATCCTCATTCCTATCAATTACCCCATTAAGTTCTTTACGTAATTGTATAAATTTCGATGGTGTCATCTCTCCACGAAAAACAGATTTCTGAAAATGTGAAAGATATTTTTTACAAATTTTAAATACCTTTTGTACTCGCTTTTCTCCTACATCATAAAACAAAAATGCATAATTATAATTCAATTGTTTTTTCATTACATACCTTCTTTCAAAGAAAATGGAACAAATTCTTTCCCTTCCAAAATATTTTTTATTAATTTGTAACAATCTAATTTCATTGCTGTACGATAAGATACTTTGCGTTTTAATTTTGGATGCATAAAAACACTTTCCAAACGCGCTTCGAATGCTTCTATAAATATTTTTCGTCCTTCTTCATTTAAAATGCAATAATTTACACTTTTCTCAAAATGTTTTTCTACCTGTAATCTTCGATTATTTACCAAATCAAAAATAGTTCGAAAAACGATTACCGGCTTAAATACTTCACTAAGATCTAAACTCAATGAAAATCTACCTTCAGAAGGTTCATGTAAAAAACTGATTCTTTGATCCAAATGAGTTTGGTAAATCGCAGAGATTGTTTTTGTATACAGAAGTGTATTACCAAAAGAAACTAATGCATTCATCGGATTATCCGGTGGACGTTTTACTCGTTTGTTCATGATAAAATCTTCTGGCAGAAAATATTTAAAATCGTTATAAAAACGTATCCACACCTCACCCTCACATGCCAACAGTCGCTTGATATCTTGCGTCTGTTCAACTTGCGGAAAAAACACTTTTTTAATCCAATCAATATTTTCTTTTACTTCTTTTTTATCATGCTTATAGTAATGATATAACACTTCGTAAATATTAACTCCGATTCCTTTTACAATCGCACGTGCTATATCCATTCGATCTGCTTGATATTTCATCGCCTGTTTTACAACCAATTTTCCGCTCAGATAATGATCTCTCGGATAATAGGTTCCGCTGTACCCACCATAATAATTAAAAAAATGAACAATAATATGATTCTGGGACAAAAAATCCAATAGTTTTGTATTTATACTTACCTCATTAAAGCAATAAATCTCTTTTGTATTCTCAACCGGAATATATACATTTCTCCCATTTTTACGAAAACACAGCGAATTGTCTTTTCTTGTTAATTCTCCCATTGACATAATGTATCTGGTACTTCCCACAATATCCCCCCTAAACATAACAATATTCATAATATGCACATTTTTTACAAGTCGCTTTATAAATACACTCTGGCGGTTCTGGTTCTTCGAGCAGTTTTTCTATTTCTTTTATGTAACATTCCAGTTCCTGCTCCAATTCTTCTGTCAACTCTAAAATAACAATTTTCTTATCCTTTTTATTTTTTTCTACAAATTCCAACTTTCCTTTTCGAACAACTCCTTTAGATTTCAGAACACTCAAATAATACAATAGCTGCCACTTTGCAGCTTCTGTATCTGCATCTGACTTTTTTATTTCTGTCAAATATTCTTTTGTCAGTTTATCCAATCGAATATTATCTATGGCGATTTCCGAATTCTTTGATTTTTCTGCACGTTCTTCGTGAATTGCTTTTCCTATTTTTACTTGTTCACTATTATCCTCCAAATTCAACCTATTTCCATGAAGATAACACTGCCTCTTACAGTGGAAATAATAATTAATCAATGTTCCATTTACTTTCATAATTTGGCCTACTTTCTATATGAACTCCACAAATCTACCAACTTCTCCTTGAATCTTTTTTCGATCCAACTTCCCGTTTTTAAAATATTTTTCTCCATCTTCTATATAGAATATTTCCCCTACCTTATCGTTATATAATAAATCCTGATTTCGTTTTATTTGATAAATAAAGCAATTCATTTTGCTTGTAACGTATGAAAGTTTTACCCTTTTTTCGGCATACTCCATAGAAAAATCCTTCAGAAGTTCCACATATTCCTTCCATAACTGTTTTCCATCCAGTTTTCCTTCTACTACATCATCGATTTCTCTTGCTAAGTATACCGGCATATTCCATTTATTTTCTTCTATCAGTTCCATTCTCTTTCGTATCTTTGGCCAGTTTAACATTCCCACTTCATTTTCAAAAAACGCATCTAGTCCTCTATCGTCCGATAAATCATTTACATTTCTTTTTAAAACATCCAAAACCTTTTGATAGTATACTGAAAATTGCTTAGATACTAAAATGTTTCTCATTTCAGGATTTTTTACTGTTAATCTGTCATCAACTCTGACATCCCCATCTCGATATATTTCTTTAGAATCATCCAACTGAAAGAAATATACCTCCCCACTTCGCAGACAGGAACGATTAATTCTTCCCATGAATTGTTCCTCACTATCCAATTTTGATATATTTTTATATCCTATATCCATATCAATATCTACACCGGCTTCCACTACTTGTGTCGCAACTAGAATAATTCCATCTTTACATTCTTTTACACTCTGCAATATTCTGCTTCGCTCCATAATGCTATCTTCGCCTGACATATATTCCACAGCACAAAACACATCTTCTCTTGTTTTTATCATTTCAAAAAACTCAGATGCTGATTCTTTTTTTATAAACTCTACTAATATTTTTTTCTTTTCACCAGCTTTATTCAAAATATGCTCAATTAAATCTGTTTTTATATTTTCAGAATCTAGCAATTCATACGATATTCTAACTCTATTTTTAAAACACTCATGCGAAAAATACTTTTCTCTATTTTTCATTAATCGTACTGTATTCTCTATATTTCCAGACAACATATCCAAATCCGGTAGCGTCGCTGACATAATAATAATTTTCATATTTAATAATTCCGCAAACACCTTTAAAAAACAAATGATTTCACCCCAAATTCTGTTTTTATAACTTTGGATTTCATCCAAAACAATCACACTATTCATAAATTGGTGAAATCCAAACGCAGATTCCCTAGTGTCTCCAAACATTGTATCAAACAAACTGACATGTGTACTAAGGATCATAGGATAATTCAAGAACTGCCTGTCTAATAATGCTTTCTGATAATAACAAGTCTGTTCCGTTTCTTCTTCCCTTTCTTTTGCCTTTTGCGTCACCTTAATAGGGGTCAATGAATTTACAACTGTAATTTGTTCCAAAATATCCTCATTATCGCTAAAGACTTTTTTCAGATTTTCCATATTCTGTTCTACAAGAGTATTGAATGGATAAATATAATACAATTTCCGTAATTCCTTATGATTCTTTATTATCTGAAAACTAAGATCCATTGCCGTATTGCTTTTTCCGCTTCCGGTAGGTGCTTCCAGATAAAATAATGAACTTTCTTTATTTTCACATAATGTCATCTCTGCATCTGTCAGAATTTCTGTCCTAAGATCATTAATATCTTCTTTACCGATTTTTTCTATATCTTTTGGATACTGTTCTCTCTGATACTCTCTTACACTTTTCATTATTTTTGTATTTTCATAGATCTCTATCCACTCCCGAATATTATCCAAACTCCCAAATTGCTTTATTTTCCCTTGTACCATAAACTCCGTTGTCGCATAATAGTCACTTGCTACTAAATAAGAATATAATAATCGTACATAAGCATACAGCGCTATATTTTCCTCTCGGCTTCTCTTAACTTCATCTGAACACTTTTTAATATTCACCAATACCTTCCCCGTTAATTTGAATGGTCTTAGATAAGATTCGCATTTACCTTCCAAAAATATATCTATTACATCCTTCCCTTCCTTTTTTATAAGCGAAACTACAAATTCTTGAAGATCTTTAAGATCACTATGATGCTGCGCAATTATATAAGCATGACAAATAATAAGCGGACGTAGTTTTTCTTTATCTTCTCTTTCTTTTACTTTCTTTTTTAATTCCTGGATATAATAATCAATATACATAACCGCTGATATTAAAGAATGTCTTTTCCCAATATGATAGAACATATTATCTTCTGTAATCTTTTCATTCTTCATCGCCTGCCTTTGAAAATCCGGATTTATTTTCCCCACATCATGAAACACTGGAATTCCTCTTATCATTTCCCATAAAAAAATTTTTCCTTCTTCCGAAAGTTTCCCAAACATCACCTTCACAAATTTATCGATTGTCTTATCTAATTGCTTTTCTTCTGATAATATCTCAAAATATTTCACTGTACAATCGATATGTTCTGTTAATAGCTCTCGCCTGACAATCTTTTTGTCTTCATCCTCTACAATATGTGCCTGATACTTATCTATTTCTTTTATAAATTTATATATATCTTCCACTCCATCTTCTCCTTTTTGCAAAAAGAAGACCCGTATCAATTATTCAGGTCTTCTTTCTCTGTCATTCTTTATATGTTTTTATTTTCAATAAAAGAGAATTTTCTTACCATCACTCAGTTCATAGACTTCTTTATTTTTCACATTCACTACCTCATCTGTGTATAAAAAATTTTTCAACTGATAAAGATTGGTAAGACCATCTAGTTCATACGGAAGAGCCTCTTTATATTGGAACGATCCAAATAAATCCAGTTCTTCTTTTTCATCAAAATCTAAGTCTGCTATAGTAATAAATTCTTCTGGAGAGAAACAATCCAGTCTCCCTATATCAAATTCACACCTTCTTGCCTCTTCTACGATGATCTCATCAATACTGGCCGGATGATCATTTTTCCCAAGATAGGGATAATAGATACATTTTCTTCCACATATTGCTTCTTTGATTCTTTTAGCCTCTTCTGAATTTATTAAAAGACATATTTCCCACTCCGGATTTTCCAGCCACTGCTCTTTTACAACCAGATTCCCCCCCTGTTCTTTCGATGCATACCCAACCGAATTATTAAATATCTGAACCTTTTTTGAAATACAGCCGTTTTCCTTCTTCGGCAAGATGGAAAGTTGTAGAGTCCTCAATTTTTCATAAAATTCCGGATAGGATTCCGTTAACTCATGCTGCTTTTTCTCCCGTTCAAATCCTTTCATCTGGGTATACCCACCATACCCTAATATAGCACCGAAAATTCCCAGTAACGCTACTTTATGAATATTCCCATACGTAAAATAATAATATGTATTCACATCCGGTTTCTTAAAAAAGGCACTTTTCCCACTTAAACTAAATCTAAGTATCTCCATTCATTACACCTCTTTTTGCGTACGAATATCATATAACTTTATATTGGCAGATACTCCTTCCAAGACAGTGGTATAGGGATTATAATATACCTCAATACAATCAATCTGTTCTCTCAATTCTTCAAGCAGACCTGTACATTCTATTTTTATCACATTTTTTTCTGTTCCTTTTTCAAAACGGATATATTCAGATAAATTAGGCAAATATGTATCAACTTTCGTTTCTACAAAAAGGGCAAATTCATTTTCACATCCTACTTTTGAATTCGTCGCAAATGATGTTGCAGATACAATCGCTGTGCGTTTAAAGTTCTGATAATCCTCTTCCGTATATCCTTCCGTAACTCCTAATTCTACTAATTCTTTATATGTCATCGGATTGATCACAAATGGATAAAAATAATGAGCTTCATTACTCACAATTTTGGTTCCGAGCGTAGAATTTTTATCATCTTCTTCATTTCTAAATGGAGATAAAATCTGCTGTTCTTCCGCATTCGTCCCCTCATACTTATTAAATCCCTGTCCAATCTGAACCGCCCCTGTAATAGAAATATTACTTCCTGCCTCCGCAAAAGTTGCCCCAAAATTCTTCACATCTACACAATTCATTAAATTTTTCAAGACAACAGTTACATCTTTCAAATCACTTACTCCGTACAAAAATTCATACCGCTCTCTTAAAGATTTTGGAATGAGTGATATCTCTCCCTTCTTACTTGGTTCTGATAATTTCATAGACTTGATATATAAAACCTTTTTCCCTTCGTTATCCCACATTTTTTTCATTGGATATTTTAATGCCTTATCACTTCCAAATACATCCCCGTCGCTCGTTGTCTTCGGAAATCCAGAGAAATCCGCATTCCAGTTTGCCATAAGCGATGAAATTCCCAACACGCCATACACTCTCTTATTCATAACTATTTTTCCTCCTTCATATAGATAATATTATCACTGACATACCCAAAAATGACCATGTCCTGACTTACATTTCCACTTGGAACATACTCTTCTATCATTGCTAACAAACGATTCACACGTTTCATCCCGAACGGAATTGCATGATTGTATTTTTTATACAACTGCACGAGTTTCATCTTAAGAACTTCATCTTTTTTCGCATTTAAAATTGGATTGATCAAAGCCTCCTTTTTGTTTTTTGATTTACTTAAAGAAATCAAATATGCCGCCATCTGTCCCACTGCATAGTAATATTCTTCATCATTTTCAAACCAGATATCTTTTTCTTCAAAAACTTTTCTTTTTACACTAGACACCAGTTCTCGTTTTCTCTCCGCCATCTCATCTTCTCCTTTCAAAAAATAATTTTCAAACGACCAACGCAGATTCAACTGCCATAAAGCTCTTTCTCTATATCCATTTACAACTGCATTTTTTATCAAATCAAGCGATACCTTTTCAAGTATCCTAAAAAATCCTTGATCAATCCCTACTTTAACCCATGCAAAAATAGTATCTTTTGATATAATAATACAGTTTTTTAATATTTCGTCTTTAATCTTTATATCACTAATATCTACATAATAATTGCTTTCAAGATAGTTTGAGAAAAAAACTTCATGAATCATTTTTCCCACTTCCGCCCGAGTATAATATCGTTTATATTTATCCAGATATTCTGGATGTTTTGTATGCTGACAGCCACTGACATTAAAAAAATCAAACGGTTTCTTCAGAATTTGATGAAACCCCGGAATATTATCCTGTTTTTGGATTTCCACCTCTTTTCCTTTTTTAATTCTTAAATAATATCCTGCTTCTACATCCTGTGGTTCTTCCGACTGAGTATATGCTCGAATTTTCCTTTTCACAGTATCTATGTACACATCACATTTCCCTGCAGAGGCTAGATTCATCAAATAATCAAAAAATAGTCTCTGCAGCATTACTTCTTCACCATTCAATAAATATGATACTGGAATTTTTCTTGTTTTCGCAGCAATATATGGTTTTTTCGCATTCATTCCCTGATTATTATCCGGAAGTCCATAAATACTGTCCCCTACTTCTACGTTATACTCATTATTATTATAAATATTGGGCAGCAAATATCTTCTTTCCTCACGCTCAACATTTTTATGTTCTGTCTCAAAAAAGATTTTCAAATAATCTTTTCTACTCAAATCCACCTCATCTAAATCAAAAATATGACTTTTGATCCACTGTCTATTTTCTTCCAACTCATCTGTCGAAACACCACCCTCAGATTCTTCAAAAAGCTCATATATCTTGCTTGCTTCTTTTGATTTTTGATATTTCTTTTTCAAAGGATCTTTTAATACTTCATAATATCCGTCTATAATCGCTTCCGTTAATTTCTTTGTGACAATGCTATCCTTTTTTACAAAAAATGAATAATAATTATTAGAATGGATTACCTTTTTCCCATCTACCGGCTTATTCATAGAAACTAATTGGCTATGATAATCATAAAAACACAATTCTTTTATATCCGTATTATTCGTCTCAATCTCTCGTGTTTTTTTATTCAGTTTAATTTCTATAATATCGTTTATATTTCCCTGCCGATCCACAAAGATGTATGTTCCATCTGCAGGTATATAAGAATCCAGTATAATATTTTTTCCATTCTGTCGTCCTTGTTCTAATACTTCTCCAAATACCTCTAAACATTCTTTTAACATAAGAGCCTCCTCTTACAGCCATCTATAATTCACGAACCCCGCCCCACGACTATTCATCTCCAAAACCCCCGTTCCTATAGCCATATATGCAAGCTGCTGTGCGGTCGGGTGGTCCGTAATATGAATACAGAATTTGTCCCCAAGTAATCTAATATTCTTATATTCCATTGCTACCGGCACTTTATTAGAAAACTCAATCAATGAATACAATTGAAACTCTTCATCCAACTTTTCATGCTCAAACTGATTCCACTTCTTAATCAAATTTACCTTTATCCGCTCACCATATTCAGATAAATTCATGTAGCTTCTCCAATATCCTTTTTCATCTTTTAAAATTGCCGGTAGCAATGTATATAAACACTCTATCTGCTTTTGCGGAAGCGTACGTATTTCCGTTGTTAAACCCTTCAGGGATTCTGTATAAGTATTCGCACATACTTCACTAAAATATCTCGCAAGTTGCTCATCAATCGTTCGAATAATTATATTATAGATCCCCCCTTTCTTATATATCTGATCCTTTTCCAACGGAAACGGCAAATTAAAACTATAATTTTTAAATTTGTTTTCTTCATGAAATTTTGCCAGTTCTTCATCCCATAAAAATCCCTTATCAAGAAATTCTGCTATTTTTGTCTGTGCATATTTCACTTCAATATTCTGAAGTAAAAATACTTTGAGTTTTATTTCAAATACTATCATCTATATTTTTCCCTTTCTTGTTATTCTTTCGTTTCAAACCTCTTTTCTAATATTACTATATCTCTTCTATAGTTCATCGTCAACATTTTATTACTAATATTATTCACTTATTATTG
>SAMEA3387495__coassemble_1934_pt1 | contig 11825 bp, 5 predicted proteins | sample SAMEA3387495__metabat2_high_PE_036 | metagenome-assembled genome bin SAMEA3387495 (sample SAMEA3387495) | Felis catus | biome: Faeces | place: United Kingdom | collected 2012
AGGTTCCGATCACTGTGCTGATTCGTGCCCTTGGTATCGGCACCAATGCGGAAATCGTAGATTTATTTGGTGAGGAGCCCAAGATCCTTGCCAGCTTTACAAAAGATACCTCCACTAATTATCAGGAAGGTCTTTTGGAATTATATAAGAAGATCCGTCCGGGCGAGCCTCTGGCAGTAGAGAGCGCAGAGAGCCTGATCATGGCAATGTTCTTTGATCCAAGAAGATACGACCTTGCCAAGGTAGGACGTTACAAATTTAATAAGAAGCTTCATTTTTATAACAGGATCACCGGTCATAAGCTTGCAGAAGCTGTTGTGGATCCTTCTACAGGCGAGATCCTTGCAGAGGAAGGCGCTAATGTAACCAAAGAACTGGCCTATACGATCCAGAATTCAGCGGTTCCTTTTGTATGGATCCAGGGCGAAGAACGCAAGATCAAAGTTCTTTCCAACCTTATGGTGGATATTGCATCCTATGTTGACCTTGACTGCGATCCGAAGGATCTGGGTATTACAGAATTAGTATATTATCCTGTCCTTGAAAAAATTCTGGAAGAAAATGACAGCCTTGAGGATATCAAAGATGCTATCCGCAGAGATATCCATGATCTGATTCCGAAGCACATTACAAAGGAAGACATCCTTGCTTCTATTAACTACAATATGCATTTGGAATACGGCCTTGGAAATGATGATGATATCGATCATTTGGGCAACCGTCGTATCCGTTCTGTTGGAGAACTGCTTCAGAACCAGTATCGTATCGGCCTTTCCAGACTGGAAAGAGTGGTACGTGAACGTATGACAACTCAGGACACAGAGAATATTTCTCCGCAGTCCCTGATCAATATAAAACCTGTAACCGCAGCAGTGAAAGAGTTCTTTGGTTCTTCACAGCTGTCCCAGTTCATGGATCAGAACAATCCGCTGGGTGAGCTGACTCACAAGAGACGTTTGTCTGCCCTGGGACCAGGCGGTCTGTCACGAGACAGAGCCGGATTCGAGGTTCGAGACGTTCATTATTCTCATTATGGACGTATGTGCCCGATTGAAACTCCTGAGGGTCCGAACATCGGTCTTATCAACTCCCTTGCATCCTATGCAAGAATCAATCAGTATGGTTTCGTTGAGGCTCCATACAGAAAAATTGATAAAACGGATCCATCCAATCCGGTAGTAACGGATGAGGTTGTTTATATGACAGCCGATGAGGAAGATAACTACCATGTAGCACAGGCCAACGAGCCTCTGGACGAAGAGGGACACTTTATCCATAAAAACGTATCCGGTCGTTTCCGCGAGGAGACACAGGAATACGAGAGACATATGTTTGACTATATGGACGTATCTCCTAAGATGGTATTTTCTGTTGCTACAGCGCTGATTCCGTTCCTTCAGAACGACGATGCCAACCGTGCGCTGATGGGATCCAACATGCAGCGTCAGGCGGTTCCGCTTCTGACAACAGAAGCTCCGGTCGTTGGAACTGGTATGGAAACAAAAACAGCGGTAGACTCGGGGGTTTGTGTAGTAGCGAAGAAATCCGGTACTATCCTTCGTTCTACATCTACAGACATCAGCATTAAAAACGACGATGGAACAAAGGATGATTACCATCTGACTAAATTCCTCAGAAGTAACCAGAGCAACTGCTATAACCAGAAGCCGATCGTGTTCCAGGGAGAGCATGTAGAGGCCGGACAGGTTATCGCAGACGGTCCTTCAACTTCTAATGGTGAGCTGGCTCTTGGTAAGAACCCGCTGATCGGATTTATGACCTGGGAAGGCTACAACTACGAGGATGCTGTCCTTTTAAGTGAAAAACTTGTTCAGGACGATGTTTATACATCTGTCCATATTGAAGAATATGAAGCAGAAGCCAGAGATACAAAGCTGGGACCGGAAGAGATCACAAGAGATGTTCCGGGCGTTGGTGATGATGCTCTGAAAGATCTGGATGAGCGTGGTATCATCCGTATTGGTGCAGAGGTACGTGCCGGAGATATTCTGGTGGGTAAGGTTACACCAAAGGGTGAGACAGAGCTTACTGCGGAAGAGCGTCTGCTCCGTGCTATTTTTGGCGAGAAGGCAAGAGAGGTGCGTGACACTTCCCTTAAGGTTCCTCATGGTGAATACGGTATCATCGTTGATGCAAAAGTGTTTACAAGAGAGAACGGCGATGAGCTTTCTCCTGGTGTAAATCAGTCTGTTCGTATTTATATTGCTCAGAAACGTAAGATTTCTGTTGGTGATAAAATGGCCGGTCGTCACGGTAACAAGGGTGTTGTTTCCCGTGTACTTCCTGTTGAAGATATGCCGTTCCTGCCAAATGGCCGTCCGCTGGATATCGTACTGAATCCTCTGGGTGTGCCGTCACGTATGAACATCGGACAGGTGCTGGAGATCCATTTAAGTCTTGCAGCCAAGGCTCTTGGCTTTAATGTGGCAACTCCTGTATTTGACGGTGCAAACGAAAATGATATCCAGGATACACTGGAACTGGCAAATGATTATGTAAATACAGAGGACTTTGAAGAGTTCCGTGCAAAATATCAGGATGTGCTTGCTCCCGATGTTATGCAGTATCTGGATGAGAACAAAGCCCACAGAGAACTGTGGAAGGGTGTTCCGATTTCCAGAGACGGTAAAGTTCGCCTTCGTGATGGACGTACCGGAGAATACTTTGACAGTCCTGTAACAATTGGACACATGCACTACCTGAAACTGCATCATCTGGTAGACGATAAGATCCATGCACGTTCTACAGGCCCATACTCCCTGGTAACACAGCAGCCGCTGGGTGGTAAAGCTCAGTTTGGTGGTCAGCGTTTCGGAGAGATGGAGGTTTGGGCTCTGGAGGCCTATGGAGCATCTTATACTCTGCAGGAGATCCTGACAGTGAAGTCCGATGATGTAGTAGGTCGTGTAAAAACCTATGAAGCAATCATCAAAGGTGATAATATTCCTGAGCCGGGAATTCCGGAGTCCTTCAAGGTTCTGCTGAAAGAGCTTCAGTCTCTTGGTCTTGATGTAAAAGTCTTAAGAGATGATAATACAGAGGTGGAGATCATGGAGACCGTGGATTACGGCGATACAGATCTTCGTTCCGTGATCGAAGGAGACAGACACAGCAGAGAAGAAGAATCCTTTGGAAAACACGGTTATACACAGCAGGAGTTCGAGGGTGAAGAACTTGTAGATGTGGAAGAGGAAGACGATGAAGAGGAAGACGCATTCCTTGACTTCGACGAAACTCTTGATGACGAAGAATAGAAAGGGGAAAGAATACATGGCAGAAACAACCAATACCAATGCAACATATCAGCCAATGACTTTCGATGCCATTAAGATCGGACTGGCGTCCCCTGAGAAGATCAGAGAGTGGTCCAGAGGTGAGGTCACAAAGCCTGAGACTATTAACTATCGTACTCTGAAACCAGAGAAGGACGGACTTTTCTGTGAAAGAATCTTCGGGCCGAGCAAGGACTGGGAGTGCCACTGCGGTAAGTATAAGAAAATTCGTTATAAAGGTGTTGTCTGCGACCGATGCGGTGTTGAAGTCACCAAAGCATCTGTCAGAAGAGAGCGTATGGGTCATATCGAGCTTGCAGCTCCGGTTTCTCATATCTGGTATTTTAAGGGTATCCCGTCCAGAATGGGTCTTATCCTTGATCTCTCTCCGAGAACATTGGAAAAAGTTTTATATTTTGCAAACTATATCGTACTGGATCCGGCTGATTCCGGACTCCAGTACAAACAGGTCCTGACTGAGAAGGAATACCAGGATGCCCGTGAATCTTACGGAAACGGCTTCCGTGTAGGTATGGGTGCAGAATCCATTATGGAACTTCTTAAGGATATTAATCTGGAAAAAGATGCGGAAGAGCTGAAAAAAGAGCTTGTAGATGCAACTGGCCAGAAGCGTGCAAGAATCATTAAACGTCTGGAAGTTGTGGAATCCTTCCGTGAATCCGGAAACCGTCCGGAGTGGATGATCATGACTGCGATCCCGGTAATCCCGCCGGATCTTCGTCCTATGGTACAGCTGGACGGCGGACGTTTTGCAACATCTGACCTGAATGATCTGTACAGAAGGATCATCAACAGAAACAATCGTCTGAAAAGACTGCTGGAGCTTGGTGCTCCGGATATCATTGTCCGCAATGAAAAACGTATGCTTCAGGAAGCGGTAGACGCTTTGATCGACAATGGACGTCGTGGCCGCCCTGTTACCGGACCGGGAAACAGAGCACTGAAATCCCTTTCTGATATGCTGAAAGGTAAATCCGGACGTTTCCGTCAGAACCTTCTTGGTAAACGAGTTGACTATTCCGGACGTTCTGTTATCGTCGTTGGACCGGAGCTGAAAATTTATCAGTGCGGTCTTCCGAAAGAGATGGCTATCGAGCTGTTCAAGCCTTTCGTTATGAAAGAACTTGTTGCAAACGGTACCTCTCACAATATTAAAAACGCCAAGAAGATGGTAGAGAAGCTTGAGCCGGCAGTATGGGATGTCCTCGAGGATGTCATTAAGGAGCATCCGGTTATGCTGAACCGTGCACCTACACTGCATCGTCTGGGTATCCAGGCGTTTGAGCCGATCCTTGTAGAGGGTAAGGCGATTAAGCTTCATCCGCTTGTTTGTACAGCGTTTAACGCTGACTTTGACGGTGACCAGATGGCGGTACATCTTCCGCTTTCTGTTGAGGCACAGGCAGAATGCCGTTTCCTCCTTCTGTCACCAAACAACCTTCTGAAACCGTCAGACGGTGGTCCGGTAGCTGTTCCTTCACAGGATATGGTGCTTGGTATTTACTATCTGACACAGGAAAGACCGGGATATCCGGGAGAAGGCAAGTTCTTCAAGAGCGTAAACGAAGCAATTCTGGCTTATGAAAATAAAGTTATTACACTTCAGTCCAAGATCAAGGTGCGCTGCACCAAGACAATGCCGGATGGAACTGTTCTTACTGGAAATGTAGAGTCTACACTGGGACGTTTCCTGTTTAATGAAATCCTTCCGCAGGATCTGGGATTTGTAGACAGAAGTGTTCCGGGAAATGAACTTTTACTTGAAGTAGATTTCCTGGTAGGCAAGAAACAGCTGAAACAGATTCTGGAAAAAGTCATTAACACTCATGGAGCGACCAAGACTGCTGAGGTTCTGGATGCGATCAAAGCTACCGGATATAAATATTCCACACGCGCTGCCATGACAGTATCCATTTCTGATATGACTGTGCCGCCTCAGAAACCGGAGATGATCCAGAATGCACAGAATATCGTAGATAAGATCACAAAGAACTACAAACGTGGTTTTATTACAGAGGAAGAGCGTTATAAAGAGGTTGTAGAAACATGGAAAAAGACTGACGACGAGCTTACAAGAGCTCTGCTGGATGGTCTTGACAAATATAACAACATCTTTATGATGGCTGACTCCGGAGCCCGTGGTTCTGATAAACAGATCAAACAGCTGGCAGGTATGCGAGGCCTGATGGCAGATACAACCGGTCATACCATCGAGCTTCCTATCAAGTCAAACTTCCGTGAAGGTCTTGACGTACTGGAGTACTTCATGTCCGCTCATGGAGCTCGTAAAGGTCTTTCCGATACAGCTCTTCGTACAGCTGACTCCGGTTACCTGACAAGACGAATGGTTGACGTTTCTCAGGAACTGATCGTTCGTGAGACAGACTGCTGTGAAACAAGAGATGAGATTTCCGGTATGTATGTCAAAGGATTCATGGACGGCAAAGAAGAGATCGAGAACCTTCAGGAACGTATCACAGGAAGATTCTCCTGTGAGACAATCAAGAATAAAGATGGTGAAGTGCTTGTAAAAGCAAATCATATGATCACTCCGAAACGTGCTGCCCGTATTATGTCTGAGGGCGTGAACGCAGAGGGCGGTCCTATCGACCAGGTTAAAATCCGTACCATCCTTACCTGTAAGTGTAAGGTGGGTGTCTGTGCGAAGTGTTACGGCGCCAATATGGCTACCGGTGAGCCGGTACAGGTCGGCGAGTCTGTAGGTATTATTGCAGCTCAGTCTATCGGTGAGCCTGGTACACAGCTTACTATGCGTACCTTCCATACCGGTGGTGTTGCCGGCGGCGATATCACACAGGGTCTTCCTCGTGTGGAGGAGCTTTTTGAGGCACGTAAACCGAAGGGTCTTGCTATCATCACGGAAATTCCTGGTGTTGCAGTGATCAATGACACTAAGAAGAAACGTGAGATCATTGTAACAGATCAGGAAACAGGAGATTCCAAAACTTATCTGATTCCATACGGATCACGTATTAAGATTATGGACGGACAGCTTCTTGAGGCAGGTGATGAGCTTACAGAAGGTAGTGTGAATCCACATGATATCCTGAGAATTAAAGGTGTTCGTGCCGTTCAGGATTATATGCTTCGTGAAGTTCAGCGTGTATACCGTCTTCAGGGTGTTGAGATCAGCGATAAGCATATCGAAGTTCTGGTTCGTCAGATGCTGAAGAAGATCCGTATCGAGGATAATGGAGACACCGAATTCCTTCCAGGCACACTGGTTGACGTTCTTGATTTTGAGGAAGTCAATGAGCAGCTGGAAAAAGAAGGAAAGACTCCGGCAGAAGGAAAACAGGTAATGCTTGGTATCACTAAGGCATCTCTTGCTACAGAATCCTTCCTGTCAGCAGCATCCTTCCAGGAGACAACTAAAGTTCTGACAGAGGCTGCTATTAAGGGTAAGGTTGACCATCTTGTAGGTCTGAAAGAAAATGTTATTATCGGTAAGCTGATTCCGGCAGGTACTGGTTTGAAACGCTACAGTGCGATCAAGCTTGATACAGGAATGCCGGAAGAGGAAGAAGAGGTAGTAACAGAAGAAATTATTGAAGAAACTACTGAGATGGAAGATACTCTCCACGAAGCAGACAATCTTGAAGAAATCGCTGATACAGAAGAAACAGTTGAAGCAGAAGATACAGTTTTTGACGAAGAATAAAGAAAGCTGTTTCTGCAGTATATAAAGAAATACAAAAGAAGTCCTTTGGGTGTAAATGCCCAAAGGGCTTTTTTGATCTGCTTATTTCTTAAGAATTTGTGAAAAATTCTGGAATAAAATCGAAAAATACAGACAGAAAAACCACCTCATGTTATAATAGGGACACTAGTGAAGGGAGGGGAGCAGAATGGAGAAACAATTGCCGGTTTCTGTATGGCCGGAGTGGAAGATTATTGAAAAGATCGGAGAAGGATCTTTTGGCAAAGTATACAAAGCCCAGAGAACAGATCAGGGAAAAACATTCTATTCTGCGATCAAGGTCATTACCATTCCCTCCAGTCAGGGAGAACTTAGCAGTGTTCGTTCGGAAAATCCGGATGAGCAGTCTGTGAAGGAGTATTTTCACAGTCTTGTAGAAGATTGTATCCAGGAAGTAAATACTATGGAATATTTCCGCGGCAATTCTCATGTGGTTTCTGTGGAAGACTACAAGGTTGTAGAATATCTGGATGACATAGGGTGGGATATTTATATAAGAATGGAATATCTTACCGGTTTTCTGGATTATTGTGCAGGCAAAGAACTAAGTGAAAAAGAAGTGATCCAGCTTGGCATTGATCTGTGCAAAGCTTTGGAATATTGTCAGAAACAGAACATTATCCACAGAGATATCAAACCGGAGAATATTTTTGTATCCCGTTTTGGAGAGTTCAAGCTGGGGGATTTTGGAATAGCAAGAGAGCTTGACCGCAATGCCAGCGGACTTTCTAAAAAAGGAACGTTTTCTTATATGGCGCCTGAGATGTATAAAGGTGAAAATTACGATCACAGAGTGGATATTTATTCATTGGGTATCGTGCTGTATAAATTGAGAAATCATAATCGTCTGCCGTTTATCAGTCTGGGTAAACAGCTGATCACATACCGGGATAAAGAAAGTGCACTGACGCGGAGAATGTCGGGAGAGGAACTGCCTGCTCCCGCAGAGGCTGGAGATGGGTTAAGTCAGATAATCTGTAAAGCCTGTGCATATAGAAGAGAAGACCGTTATCAGACAGCAGAAGAATTCCGGGATGCTCTTGAAAGTTTGAAATATCAGAAGCCTCAGGACACTGCACGTAAAGAGGCATCAGAGAAAAAGAATGTCCCAAAAGTAAAGAAAGAGCCTGAAAACAGAAGAAAACAGGTGGAAAATAACAGATATTCACAGGTTTTGGCAAATGAACCCCGAAAAGAACAGAAATCAGAGTCAGACCGAAAACCAGCAAAAAGAATCAGCGGTTCTCCGGTTAAAAAAAGAAAAAAGAAATTCAATCCTCTGGTAGCGGCAGTGATTGTTATGACCATTGCAGTCTGTGTTGTGATAGGGGTCTGTGTATGGCTTGTAAGAGAAAGCGCAGAACTGAGAAGACTGAAGCAGTCGGTAACCGAAACCGTAGAATCAGCCGAAAATAAAAAACTGCAGGATACTTTGAAAAAGATTGCATCTCAGGCAACGGAAATCACAGAAAATTTGAATAATTATAACTGGATCGGATCTGAACAGGAAGGACGGATCAGCTATCTGAAAACAGAAGGAACAGAAACAGAATTAATGAAAGTTCTGATCTATCCTAAGCTTTCAGAGGACGGATATTATGAAGAATACTATTATTGGGAGGGAGAACTGTTCTTTGCCTATATATGGGCAGATCATCACTGCATTCCTGAACTGAAAGAGGGAGAACAGCAGGTAAATCTTTATTATTATGATGAGGGAGACCTGATACGCTGGATAGATGAAAATAACGTATGTCATGATAATGAAACAAACAACCATGAGTATTTGCAGAGAGAAGAAAAATACCTGGATAATGCGGAAAAATTTGCTATGGAGCTGAATGTGGGAACTTCGGCAGAAAGGACAGGAGATTAACATTGGAGAGGCAGAAGGTATCGTATCGAATTGAATACGCTTATGTATGCCATATAGGCAAGGTACGAAATAATAATGAAGATAACTTCTGGTGCTGCGGAGAATCCCTTCCTGCACAGAACCAGGGAATGGATCATATCAGAAGCGGAAGTATCTCACAGTCAGAACTTCCGCTTCTGGCGGTATTTGACGGTATGGGAGGCGAAAGCTGCGGGGAAATGGCGTCCTTTCTGGCTTCCGATGCCTGCGGAGAATACTATGGCCAGAAAAAAAGACAGTTTTCAAAAGATCCGGAGGGATTTTTGAAAGAAATATGTATGGAAATGAACCGGGCAGTCTGTGATTACAGTGAGGAAAATAAAATTCGCAGCATGGGTACTACAGCTGCAATGCTTATGTTTTCTCCGGAAGGAGCCTATGGCTGCAATCTTGGAGACAGCAGGATCTATCAGTCCGGGAAGGAAATGCTGAAAAGAGTTTCGCAGGATCATGTTCTGGGAGGATCTCTGTTTGGAAAGTCGCCTCTTGTTCAATATGTAGGAATTCCGGAAGATCATATGATGCTTGAACCTTCAATGACAAAGCTGGATGCAGTACCGGGAATGAGGTATCTGATCTGCTCGGACGGTCTTACAGACATGCTGTCTGACGGAGAGATTGCAGATATCCTGACCAGAGAAATATCGGTTCAGGAAACAGTAGAGCTTCTTTTGGACAGAGCTTTAAAAAAAGGTGGAAGAGATAATACAACAGTGGTTCTCTGTGAAGTCAGAGAGGCGGAAAAAAACTGGCTGAACAGATTGAAGGATAAAATTTGCAGAAGAAATAGCAAGGAGTGAAAAAGATGAAAAACCGGATGAAGGATCTGGATTTTGAACAGACGGTTGCGTTTGACAGAGTAGAAGAATTTGAATTTACAAGAAAAGCCGCCCAGCGATTTCGGCAGGTTGTCAGTCTTGAAGGATTTGAGGATGAAGATGCAGATGTGATCTTTCATTACCTGTATAAAGAAATGGAACTTGTGTCCTTTGGGGATCACCTGAAACGGTATATTTATGAGAGAGCAGGTCTTGAGGAGCCTTACGGCGAAGTAACTCAGGATATTTACAGAGATATTGTGATAGAGTCTTTTCATGAAACATGCACTCCAAAATCCATGAAACCTACGTCTACAAAGCTGACATCTTTGGTAAACAACTGGCTTACCCAGGCTTCTGTGAAGAGGGAGACTGTTTTTCTGCTGGGATTTGGATTAAAAATGAGCGCTGATGACGTATCCGATTTTCTTACCCGTGTACTTCGGGAACAGGATTTTGATTTTCACAATCCGGAAGAGGTAATATACTGGTACTGTTATTTCCGTCAGTATGGCTACCATAAAGCGGAGGAGCTGAAAAAAGAGTATGCGCAGCTGGAACCGGATAAAGATTATACGGAAGCTTCCCGTGTGTTTTCCGGCGGCCTGTGTCTTGATACAGAAGAGAAGCTGCTTCAGTATCTGGCCTATGTCAAAGCCGGAGCCGATGATCCCATGTCAGAAAAAAGTCAGGCTTTCCAGGAGTTCAAAAGGCTTCTGAACCGGGCAAAGGAAATCATTGCCGCCATGTACCAGGGAGATGAAGAGGAAAAAGAACGTGGAAAGATGTGGAAAGCCGAAGATATTTCAGACTCGGATGTGGAAAAAGTAATATGCAGCGGGATACCGGTAAATAAAATGGGGAATCTGAAAAAAATGTCTGCATCTATTCTGGCAAAGCATTTCAGCCAGAAGCGTTTCAGCCGCCAGAGAATCAACAGTATCATGAATCATAAGCTGCCGGTAGAGAGGTTTGATCTGATCACTCTGGAATTTTTTATTGTATCACAGGAAATGCAGGACGATGATCCCTATCAGAGATACCGTCACTTTCTGGGAGAAATCCAGGAGGTACTTCATAAATGCGGTATGAGCGAAATCTATATTGTAAATCCATATGAGTGCTTTCTTCTTATGTGTCTCCTGACAGACTGCCCACTGGCAGTATTTGCCGATATATGGGAGATGTCGTATGAGGAAATGGAATAAAATAGGAAAACCTGGGTTAAATTTAAAGAAAACACCTTGACAGCCGTATTTTTACAGGATATAATGAGCAGGCGTGCAATAGGAATGCATTTCTTTTTGTGCGTATAAACTTAAAAATAGCAACCGCACAACCCCATGGAAGACCCATGGAGAAATCAATCGGGAGGTGAAATGGAATGCCAACATTCAACCAGTTAGTAAGAAAAGGACGTCAGACCACTGTAAAGAAATCTACAGCACCGGCTCTGCAGAAAACATTCAACTCTTTAAGAAAGAAAGCAGTAGAGCAGTCTGCACCGCAGAAACGTGGCGTTTGTACAGCAGTTAAAACTGCAACCCCTAAAAAACCTAACTCCGCTCTTAGAAAGATCGCCAGAGTTCGTCTTTCCAACGGAATCGAGGTAACAAGCTACATTCCGGGAGAGGGACACAACCTTCAGGAGCATAGCGTTGTTCTTATCCGTGGTGGTAGGGTTAAAGACTTACCTGGTACAAGATACCATATCATCAGAGGTACTCTTGATACTGCAGGTGTAGCAAACAGAAAACAGGCCCGCTCCAAATACGGCGCTAAGAGACCGAAAAAGAAATAAAGCAAATTTCGCAGCGTAGCGAAGGAATTTGCGATACTTCTCGAACACGAAGTGTTTGAGAAGGTTCCCGTCTTACTGAAAGGCAGGGAGAACTTTAAAGGTATCAATTTCGATCGCAGGGCGATTGAGAAGGTTCCCGTCTTGCTGAAAGACAGGGATACAACATTATCTATCATTTGTAGAATCACTAACAGCTATAAATTTGTACGGTATTCCATATACCCTGTCGGTTGCGGGTTAATATAGGACTTTACCA
>SAMEA3387495__coassemble_2046_pt1 | contig 10858 bp, 9 predicted proteins | sample SAMEA3387495__metabat2_high_PE_036 | metagenome-assembled genome bin SAMEA3387495 (sample SAMEA3387495) | Felis catus | biome: Faeces | place: United Kingdom | collected 2012
ATGCAAAAATAATTTCCTTTTCCACAATCTCCCTCGCACAAGCCCTTATGTTATTGAGGCATCCTGTCCATTCTAAGGCGTTTTCTGCCTTTAGCTGTTCCGTTATGCCCTGTGCCTGTTTCATACCCTCTATGAGCCTTTCAAAGCGTTCCTGTGCCTGTCTGTCAATGTCGGCAAGGTAAGCGTTAAGTCTGCCGCTTGTAAGAAGATTGGTGTATGTAACTTTGCAGTGATGCTTCAGATAATCCAAATGCCGCTGTCCCCAGATGCCTATCGGCTGTTCTTCTTCGGCGGGTACAGTTAAGCACGGTATTAAATAATCGCCTTGCCTTTCGTATTTGCCGCCCATTTCCTCAAAAATTGTCTTTGCCATTGTCTGTTACCTCCACATTCTTTTTTATTTTGAATGTCCGCAAAATCCGTCCTACATCCAAAAGCTTCAGTGAGGAGGCGGTATTATGATTTTCCAGATATTTGCGAATCTGTTCCATAGTAAATCCAATGGAACGAAGATCACGGATTACATTTAATCTCCAGATGTCGTGGATGCTGTAGAGGCGGTAGCCGGATTCGGACCGTTCTGGTTTTATAATACCGATTTCTTCATAATAGCGGATGGAATCCACGCCAATATCATAAATCCTGGATATTTCACCAATTTTAAAATATTTTTTCATAATGTATACTCTCCTGCTTGACTCTGGTATAATACCAGAGTTTATAATGAATTCAGATCCAAAAAATAGAAAGGAAATCAAAAATGCGTTCTATCTGGAAAGAAATAAAATTATCTTCTGTACTGCTTTTGTTAGGCGGAAGCGCCTTACTGGCATTTGGTCTTTATAATATACATTCCATATCCGGTGTTACAGAAGGCGGAATCTTAGGATTAACCCTTCTTCTGGAACACTGGCTTGGAATTTCTCCGTCGTTCTCCGGCTTTCTTCTGACCCTGGTCTGTTACTTTTTGGGATGGAAGCTTCTGGGAAAACTGTTTCTGGTGTATTCTTTTATCTCAGCAGTTGGATTTTCTGTTTTTTACGGTATATTTGAACAGTTTGATCCATTGTTTCCGGAGATTGCAGAAAAACCTCTTCTGGCAGCAGTGGTGGGAGCTTTGTTTGTAGGTGTCAGTATAGGAATCTGTGTGCGTGTAGGCGGTGCTCCTACCGGAGATGATGCACTGGCCATGAGTCTGTCCTCGGTGCTTCCGGTGGATATCCAGTGGATTTATCTGGCCAGCGATCTTGTTGTGCTGCTGGCTTCCCTTAGCTACATTCCGTTCACCCGGATCATGTATTCTCTTTTAACTGTCCTTCTGTCAGGTCAGATCATTGGAATTATGCAAAAAATCAAGATTCCCGGATTTGTAGAGAAGAGGGAATTATCCCAGAACTGATACAGCAAAAGTCTGAAAATAGACTATTGTTTTATTTTATCAGGAAAATTATTTTTTGAATATGAGAATTTCAAAAATCTTTTTGTCAGCGAGATGAAAAAGACTGGGATAATAAGATTCTCTTTGCCAGAACACGGATTTTGTGATTAACATAATCAATACTTCTCCTGCATACATTGTAAAAAGATGTATCCAGGGGAATTTTTGTGAAAGATTATATCGAAGAACGGGCAGTGAAGATAGCATCTTATATCATTGAAACCAGGGCAACAGTACGACAGGCAGCTAAAAAATTTGGAATCAGTAAAAGTACGGTACATAAAGACTGTTCTGAACGTTTAGCAGAGATAAATCCTGGACTGGCGGCAGAGGTACGCCAGATTTTGGATGTAAATAAGGCAGAACGTCATATAAGAGGCGGGCTGGCTACTAGGGAGAAATATCTCCACAGAGCTTTATAAGAAAAGGAGAACTGCTGTGTTAATGGGATAAACCACAACTGCAGCAGTTCTTTTTTGGATTCTTGTATTTTGTATATAAATCAGATAGAATGTAAGTAAAATATTTTACAGAATTTTCGCATAAACAGAACGCTATTGCGAAAATTATGGAGGAGGAATTATGCAGCCTGTACTTACTTTTGGAGAAATGAAGCTGCGTACTGTAGAATTGGGGCAGCAGAGCAGTGTTCCGGATCTTCTGGGAGAAATGATTCTTCAGAATAATCTGAAGTTTGAACTGGGTGAAAAGGATGAAATTTTTGAGGCATATGGAAGAAAAGCCACTGTATATCCATACAGACAGCAGAATGGATATACCAGGAAACTGTCAGAAAAAAAGGTCAGAACAGCAGTCTTGGAGAATGACTGGCTGAAAGCAGTGTTCTTACCGGAGTATGGAGGAAGATTGTGGAAGCTGTGGGATAAGGAAGCAGAAAGGGATCTTTTATATACAAATGATGTTCTTCGCTTCAGCAATCTGGCAGTGAGGAACGCATGGTTCAGCGGAGGGGTGGAATGGAATATTGGTGTGATCGGCCACACTCCTTTGACTGCAGAGCCTTTATATACAGCACAGACAGAAACAGAAAAAGGAGAGCCGGTTCTTCGTATGTATGAGTATGAAAGAATCCGGGGCGTAGTATATCAGATGGATTTCTGGCTGGAAAAAAGAAGCCGTTTTCTCAACTGCAGAATGCGGATTGTAAATGAAAGTTCCAGAGTTATTCCTATGTACTGGTGGAGCAATATTGCAGTTCCGGAGTATGAGGGAGGACAGATCACAGTTCCGGCAGAAAGTGCTTATACAAATAGTGATGGTGTGGTTTATAAGGTTCCGATCCCTGTGGTTAAGGGGAAAGACATCACGGACTATCAGAATATAAAAAATTCTGTAGACTATTTCTTTGATATACCGGAAAAGAATCCGAAATATATTTTTAATATGGATAAAAACGGATATGGACTTATGCAGGTATCTACCAGAAGGCTGGGCAGCAGGAAGCTGTTTTCCTGGGGAAATTCTGACGGATCCAACCGCTGGCAGGAGTTTTTGACAGAGGAGGCTGGCAGATATCTGGAGATACAGGCGGGGCTTGCCAAAACTCAGTACGGCTGTATTCCTATGGCTCCTCATACTGCCTGGGAGTGGATAGAACAGTATGGAGCAGTGCAGCTTTCTGATGAGACCAGACAAATGGATCATGAGGAAAGAAGTAAAGTTCTTATTGAAAAAATGAAACGGAAAAGAGTTCCTGATAAACTGGAGCAGATGCTGAATAATACGGATAAAATGGCAAAAACCAAAGCAGAACTTATATGGAAAGGGCGTGGTTACGGTGCTATGGAGGAACATGGCAGAGGCGTTTCCCACCTGGAATTTGAGGTTCAGGAAAAGCCATTAGAGAAATGGAAAAGGTTTTTTGAAACGGGAATACTTCATTGTCCGGATCCTTTAGAAGTTCCGGATGAGTTTCTGATCACAGAAGAAAATCTTGCTTTTCTGAAGAAAAATATCTTAGAAAAAAACAGCCATAACTGGTATGCGTTTTATCATCTTGGCATCGGATATTTTGTATCCGGAAAATATAAAAAAGCAAAAAAAGCATTCAGAGAATCTTTGGAAATAGAAGAAAATCCATGGGCGCTGCATGGACTGAGCTGTATTTATCTTCTTCAGGAAAAAAGACAAAAAGCGGTTTCCTGTATCAAAAAGGGAATAGCTATGAGAGCAGAGGATACCTCCTATGTGAAAGAGGGATTTCGTATTCTTCTTTTCTGTGAGGCATACGACGATATCTGCAGCATATATAAAGGGCTGGATAAAAATTTTCGCAAAAATAACAGGATCTGTTTTGTCTATATCAGTGCTCTTCATAAACTGGGGAAGGACGAAAAAGCATACAGGATTCTGGAAAAGAATGGGGGAATGATACTGGAAGATATCCGGGAAGGAGAAGATTCTATCGGACAGCTGTGGAGTGAGCTGTATGGGAATCTTTTCGGAGAGACGGCGGAGATTCCGCATAAATTTAATTTTAAATCTATATGAGAGATACTTAAAAGGGCTGTTACAGCCCTTTTAGTATGTTTATCAGCTTTTGATTTTGTTCCGGCAGCATGATGCAGAACCGGATAAATTCTCCGTCAAGACACTGGAAAGAGGAACAGTCACGGATCATCATACCCTGGCGGATACAGGCATCAAATACCTGGAAAGAGGTCAGCTCCGGCTTGATGATCTTTAGAAGGAGAAAGTTTGCATAGGCAGGATATACCTTGAAAGCAGGGAGCTCCTTCAATTCATGGTACAGTTTTTCTCTTTCAGCAAGGATCAGATCCCGGGTTTTTTGAATGTAGTTTTTGTCTTTTAGAAATAATTCTCCGGCAAAGGCTCCAAGACTGTTCAGGGACCAGGGAATCTGTTTTTCTTTCATTTTAGAGAGAAAGGCTTTGTTTCCGCTGATTCCGTAGCCGAGGCGCATGCCCGGAGCGGCAAAAAATTTAGAGACACCCCGTAGAATCATGAGATTGTCGAATTCCCGGGTCAGCGGTACGGCAGTGACTGCAGAGATATCCGGTGCAAACTCTACATAGGTTTCATCGATCATTACAAAAATATTTTTTTGTCTGCAGAAAGTTAGAAGTTTTTTCATATCCTCATGAAGGATGGCGGAGGAAGTAGGATTGTTGGGATTGCAAAAGATCAGAAAATCATATCCGTTCTCCAGTGTACGGCACAGATCCTCTATATCAGGGAAAAAATCTTTGTTTTCCTGTAAATGATAATATTCCTGCGTGCTTCCGGAAAAAGTCAGCTCCCGGGAATATTCAGAGTAGGTAGGGCCAAGGATCAGAGTATGTTTTGGCGCCCGTTCCTGAATCAGCAGTGAGATTAACTCGCTGGAGCCGTTGCCGGGAAGAATATAATCGGCAGGTATGCTGCAGTATTCAGAAATAGTATCTCTTAGAGAGGTATAGTTTCTGTCAGGATAGGAGGACAGAAGATTCAGATTTTCAGACAGTTCTTTTTTTATACTGGGAGACAATCCCAGAGGATTTACATTGGCGGCAAAATTAATAATATTTTCCTTTTTTAGATGATAATGACCGCATATTTTTTCGATATCGCTTCCGTGAAAAACAGGTTTTGAATTCATGGGAATACTCTCCTTTCTCAGCAGTCTTTTTCTTTATCATATAGTATTTTTATTTCCTGTGCAACAGATTTCAGACATATTGACACTGCGGTATCGTAAGAGTAGAATGCATATAGAAATATGAAAAAGGAGAAACATTATGAGGCTGGAAATTGTAAAAAACGCACTTGAAAATAAGAAGATCAAATATCAATATACAGAAGAGGACGGATGTGGAAGCCTGGATTTTATGTTCCGGGGACTGAGCTTTCATGTATGGGAATATCATGATGGCGTCTGGGGTGCAGAGACCAATGTATATGAAGCCGGAAGAAGTCAGGATATCGAGGGGGATTATGAAAATATGATTGCAGAGGAAATTCTTTCCTGGCCGGATATGATTGCCTGAGAGCTGCAAAAAATACCGGAAGAGAAAAGAACGGTACTCTTTTTCTTCCGGTTTAGGGCTTGTTTATCTGTTCTTTATGATGAAATCATAGATACGTCTGCAGTTGTTGTGATCGCGGAAAGCGAAAAGATCTTTCCGCATTTTTTTGTATTTTTCTTTCTCGTGAAAATCAGATTGAATATAGTCCTTGATGGTGTTTATCAGCTGATCTTCCAGGATACAGCGATCGCCAAAAAGATCATGTTCCATATCCATATAGCTTCCGTTTGTCTTTTCGTATAGTTCTGAATCAAACTGATAAAAGACCACGGGTTTTTCCAGATAATATACATCCCAGCACACACTGGAGTAATCGGTAATGAGCATGGAGCATTCCATGATCAGGTGGTTCAGAGGACATTGTCCAAAGGGAATCAGCTGAATCAGAGGACTTTCTGAGTGAAAAGATTTCATAAATTCTTTGAGCTTTGGATGGATATAAAAGACCATACATGTATTGCTTGTTTTCAGCAGGTCCAGCAGTGCTTCGTTTTGGAACAGATGCATATAGGTTTGGTAATAATCGCTTTTGCAGAAAAAATCATCATCCTTATCTTCCAGCCAGGAACGCCAGGTAGGCATAACAAGGATTTTTTTTCGGCAGGGATCCGATTTATTTTCCAGAGCATCCCATCTTGCCAGACCTACAACAGGGACATGGGAGGAATCATATCCAAAATATTCTGTGACGATCCGCTGTTCCTTCTCAGAGGAAACTGCAAAATAGGTCATAGGGCTTGCTCCGTTTTTGCCAAAAAGTGTTTCTACCCGTTTCAGTCCCAGGACACCATGCTGCAGAAAAAAGATATCATGCCGATTGATCTCTCTGGATATCAGATTGGGCATGGGCTTCCATGCAAAAGCGTGGAGACGGGCATCGGAAGCTACATAAAGATCTGCCAGAAGCAGATAAAGTATATGGCGGAAACTCATAAAAGGCAGGATTTGTTTTCGGTATTTCTGCATAGCTGGCCATTGAGGAGACGCTTTATCCAGTATAAAATATATACGGCGTCTTTCTTCAGGCGGAAGCTGTTCCATACAGTAGCGGAAAAAATAAAAGCCGTTATCCTGTGCGGAGGAGCTGTACTTTTCATAGATAAGCCATATTTTTTTCTTTTTCCATAAGGGTTTCAGCAGCTTGGAAAGTAAGAGTGCAGTCAGCTCCCGTATGTGAGTGCCGGCTCCGTCGTACTTTGTCAGTGGACGGCAGCGAAGAAGGAATTTATGTCCGGGTCCTCCCATTGGAAAAAACAGAAAGTTATGACCAGGCTTTATTTTATAACTGAATAAAATCAGGGCTGCGCGCATATGACCATTCAGAATCGGTGTATATTTTCCTGTTTCAGAGCTGACGGCAATTTCCCAGTCATCGTTTTGAAGACGCAGTAAGCCGGCATCCATGGAGGTCTGTATTACAGTCCTGTCAGTATGAGATACGGAGAAAACCATAGGAACCGCAGCCGGGCTCATTTCGTTTCTGCAGACCAGTTCAATGCTCAGTGGTTCCAGTTTCTGATCTGACTGAAGAGTCATATAGATTATGGATTTTTTGATTTTGACGGATGTAACGTAAACGATAGTTTCCATGACAAACTCCTTGTAATATAGTATAATAAATGTCTGCAGAAGGCATTTATAATGATTTTATAATACATTGGGATCATTGTCAAAATATAAAAAGGAACAGGATATTATATGAAAGAAAACTTAAGGTTTACAAAAAAAAATACACTTGCGGTGAAAGGTATCGCGATTATTTTTCTGCTGTGTTACCATTGCTTTTCTCAGAGAGCCAGACTTTATGGAGCGGAGGTGAGCTTCTGGCCTCTGTCTGATGAAACAGTATTTATGATATGCAGAAGCATGATGATGTGTGTGGGAATGTTTGCTTTTTTGTCTGCGTACGGGCTCACCTTATCTATAAAGTCATCATGGCCGGACTATCAGTTTTCGGGACATGATGCGGCAATGTTTGTGCTGAAAAGGTATGTAAAGCTGTTTTTTATGTTTATGCTGCCGTTTCTTTTCTGTTCCGGCATTACTTTTGTTACAGGTACGGGCAGTTACCGATACCGGAATGGATTTTGGGAAAACGTGGCCGGTGTTGTTATGGATTTCTTTGGGGTAGGGCAGATATTTGGAACGACGCTAATGGTAAATACCTGGTGGTTTTTAAGTCTGGAAATACTGATCATAGTGTTTATGCCTTTTATGATAAGGTTTTACAGAAAATACAGCTGGCTGATGGTTCCTATGATCCTTCTTCCCGGAAGCTTTCTTCTGGAGAAGCAGGTTCATTTAACAAAGTATCTTTTTGTGGTTCCTCTGGCGGTATGGTTTGCAGACAGGCAGATCCTGGAACGACTGAAAGCGTTTTCTCCTGTGAAAAACAGGACAGTGGGAAAAATACTGAAATTTGTTTTGCTGACAGGATTTCTCCTTGTGTTGTTTAAGGTGTATGATACGCCATGGGGAATTAAGCATTTTGAATTCCTTTTGAATGGTCTGGTACCTGCAGTGGTAATCTGGTGGGCATACGAATTTGTTATAGAGCTTCCTGTACTCAGGTCTGTTCTGGAGTTCCTGGGCAGACATTCTGCGGATATCTTTTTTACCCATACATTTGTACGTTCTTTGTGGATGACAGATGTGGTGTATTCTTTCCGCCATGGGCTGTTTATCTTTTTATTCCTGCTGGGAGTAAGCCTTATGATTTCTTTTATTCTGGATTTTATCAGGAAAAAATTAGGGTACAATAAGATTACCGGAAGAATAGCAGACAGATTTCTGACATGGGCAGACAGTAATTTATAAGAGAATGATTTTTAAGAAAAACGACAGCTGGTTTATTGATCCGGCTGTCGTTTTACAATTACAGTAATTTTTCTTTGATCTCTTCACAGATATGTCTGCTGTGCTGCTGATCTGAAAAATTAAAATAGAATTTTCTCATTTTTTCGTATTCTGGTTTCATCTTAAAGTTGTTTTTTATATGTTCTTCAAGCAGGCTCAGAAGCTGCTCCTGATTTTCGGCACGGTCTCCGAAAAGGTCGGTTTTCATATCCAGATAACTTCCATGAGCTTCTTCATATTTATCCAGGTCAAACTGATAGAAGATGGTAGGTTTATCCTGATAGAGAATATCCCAGCATACGCTGGAGTAGTCGGTGATCAGCATGCGGCACCGCATCAGCATTTCGTTGACTGCAGTTTCTCCAAAAGAAATCAGATGGATCCGTGGGCTTTTGGACTGGAACTGATCGGAGTATTCCTGGAATTTAGCATGAAGATAGAAATTTATCTCCAGATCATATTTTTCCAGCAGATCAGCCAGCTTTCTGGAATTCAGAAGAGCCATATAATGGGTAAAGTAGTCGCTTGCTTCAAAGTCTTTATCAGGAACAGAATCAAGCCAGTTTCTCCAGGTTGGCATGATCATAATTTCCCGTCGGTCCTGAGATTTGTCATGAAGTACGTCCCATCGGGGCAGACCGGTGTTGATCACTTCTTCCGGCTTATAGCCAAAATTATCTATAATGGTTTGTTTTTCAGTCTCTGTAGAAACAACAAACAGATTACATGCACCTTTCTGACCTTTTCCATAAAAATTATCTACTTTTTTCAGAGCAATTACTCCGTGCTGGAGAAAAACAAAAGGTATTTTCTTTATATACCGGTTAAAGATACTGTGCCTGCTCTGAAGAGGGTAGGTATGGTACCTGGAATCAGAGCTGACGATCAGATCGGCAGCCAGGATATAGCAGAGATGCCGGATGCTCATAAAATCCAAAAGCCGGTTTTTATAAGGAAGAACACGTTCCCGGTCAGGAGAGTCCTTTGTTATGATGTAGTAGATATTCTTTTTAAGGAATTGTTCTTCTTTATTTTCCATACAGTGTTTAAAGAAATAATATCCATTATCCTGTGCCATGGAAGAAAATTTTTCACATACAAGGCAGATGTGTTTTTTCTTCCAGTAAGGGCGGGCGATCCGATAAAGAAAGATGGCAAGAAACTCCTTGAAGATAACGCTGAGCCCATCATATTTATTTTTTTCCCGGTATGCAAAAGCCAGTGTCTGTTTGCCTGTATAGTATGGATAAAGGAAAAAGCCTTTTTCACCGGAAAAAGAACCGTTGTAAAGAAACTTCTGGTACATTCTGGAAGGAACGTCCATGGATATGGGAAGCTCCCCGGTATTTTCTGTGACAGGTCCCTGAAGCACTGCACGAACATCCCAATAGATACTTTTTAAATCTACCGTTTTTAGATCCAGGGCTGCTGTTATACGAAGCATATTTCCGTGTTTTTTTTCTGAGACGGTATGAAAATCATAGGAAATGGCATCTTCGGCCAATTTGCTTCGAAAAGTGAAAACTGTTTTTACATATTTATGAAAACCTGTTTCAAGATCAAACTTCAGCTTTAGTATGCCTCCGGTCATGCGGCAGGAGCGGAGACGGCAGGCGTGAGTAAGTTCCAGATACCGGTTCCGACTGCAAAGAGCAGCGCAGAAAAGATTTTTAAAGTCTTTTTTATTGGAAGCAACGCCTACATATTCTACAGAAGAAGTGGATGGAGTTTCCTGCAGCCATATTTCTGCGGCAAAAATCCGGTATCTCTGAAGTAAGGAAGCAGGCGGCTCCTGTTCGCGCAGAGTGTAGAAGACCTGTTTGCCGTTAAGTGTGCATTCTATAAAAAAACAAAAGGTTGTCTGTCTGCCAAAAACAGCCATTTCTTTGAGAGGGGAAAGATCTATCAGGAAACAGTCAGTTCCTGCAGGCTGGGATTTAAGATAAAAAGGTCTGTCTTCCTTGATGTTCTGGACCAGAACACGTACTTCTCCGGAACAGGAAGAAGGGAGATCGGCAATGGAGACTGTAATGAAATCTTTTTGGGTCTCTGCAGATGTCAGTTTAAGAGTTCCTTCATTTTTATCAAAAAGTGAAAAGTTTATATCAGGGTTTTTCGTATGGCTCATAATACCTCCAAATATGATGTGTTTATTAAAAGATTACATAATTATAACATATATGTAACAAAAATTAAACATTTAGGTTGTGAAAAAAGTTTGTTTTTTTAAAAATAAATATTGACATAGAGTGTTACACATGATATTGTATTACAGAACGCTGCCGAAGACAGTAGGTGCCGTAAGGCATAAGGATCAAAACGCCTACCGAGGACTTAGTATTCTGATAAGATTACAGGAGACCTTACTGTCGTGGTACAGTAGGGCTTTTTTTATCTCAGTATCCATTGCAACGGCGGTATATCAAAATCTATAAGGAGGTGTACCATTTATGGCAAAAGTAGAACTGAAACAACCAATCGTAGAAGAAATCGCAAACAGCATTAAAGACGCTCAGTC
>SAMEA3387495__coassemble_2131_pt1 | contig 10338 bp, 10 predicted proteins | sample SAMEA3387495__metabat2_high_PE_036 | metagenome-assembled genome bin SAMEA3387495 (sample SAMEA3387495) | Felis catus | biome: Faeces | place: United Kingdom | collected 2012
TTTGGGCTTTTATGAGGTTTCAATAAATTCAAATTGAATTAGCACAATAGGTTAATTTATATTATCGGTAATCACATTTCTGACATTGAGCCATTGTATGTTCATTATCGTCTTTATAAAAAATGCCAGACCATTTACAAATACTCTGAAGAATTGGCACAACAGATTGCCCCTTTGTCGTTAAAGAATATTCAACTTTTGGAGGGATTTCATCATAAGATTTCCGGTGGACAATCTCATCGGCAATCAGTTCTTTCAAAGTTGATGCTAAAACCGCATCTGTTATGTTGCACATCTGTTTTCTGATTTCGCTGTAGCGTAATGTTTTCATTTCCGCAAGTACGCAAATAATTCTTGATTTCCATTTTCCTCCAAACACTTCCAAGCCATACTCCAACGGGCAGCGAATATCTTCTTGTAATTTTTTTTGATACATAATAAAGTTCTCCTTTCGCTTTCCATTGTATCATACGGACTTCTTAAACAAAAGTAACTATGTAATTTATTAGTATATTTCTATTTGTGGCGCCTGCTTATGACACAAGAATACACATTTTCTACATCGAATACATTTTTGAGGGGTAATAACCGTTTTCGTCATTTTTTGTTTTGAAAAGGCGGATACAGAATTGTTAAAACTCTGCACCCGCCTGATTCATCAGTTCTTACAGTACCTTCTTATTGTCAGCACCGGGAGTAGTAACAATAACTTTTTCTGGATCAATAATCAATGTCCCCTTTGCTGTAGCTGCTCCGTTGAACATTTTTTCTACCATAGCCTTAAAGGTATCGACAACGGCACCTTCGGTCACATATTCAGCAGTTCCTTTAATCTGATAACCCTCCAAATTCTGCGGGTCATAAACAGAAATAGCGATTTTACCATTGCTGGCTTTGATGTTATTTAATGTAGTTTCCAGAAACACATCACCCACAACCAGCTTACCATCCTCTGTTACATCTTTAAAGGCAACCGGAACAACATTCGGCTCGCCATCTGCACAAGTTGCTAAATCCCACATACCTGCTTTTAACAGCTTCAAAACACTCTCATTCATTTTTTGAATTACCTCCAAATTTGATTTCGTACTCTTTTATTTGAGCTATGCTCATTATAAGAAAATAACTTATGCCAAACAAGATATTAGCTAATTTATGAGTCGCTCATAAATTTCATAGTATTATTTTTCTGTAAGATACGAAATAATGGGAGCTGTCAATCAAATTCTTGTGTGTTACTTTATGACACATGAACATTTGCTCAAGGCACACATTCACTATATACAGATATACAGCAAGCGACGGTACTCCTGCTTAGGAATACCGCCGCTTGCATTTTCGTCTATTAAAACTCGTCACATCAAGGTTTTTTCAAAAATGGTGTAGTAGTGGTGTAGTAAACGCCTTTATCTGCCACAGAATCATTGATTTTACAGGCTTTTTCGGGACTTTTCAAGATATTGCCGTGATATTTAAAAGACTTTACCAACCGTATTTCACCAATGCCTTTGCGATTCCATTCAGCATTTATATCCAGTGCTGTACGATAGGAACTTTCAGGCATCCCTTCAATAAAGTGCATTCCAATATTCAAACAGATTTTCTGAATGCTGTATCGTTCAACCATATCATTCAGTTCTATCAATGATGCTTTAGAAATATAGCCTACCGCCAATTCTACCTGATCGGCTTTTTCAAACTGTTCATGAATACAATCAATTATGGATTGCTGTCCATTTTCCAAACCAAACGGAAGCATACCCGAACAAATCAATTTCATCTAAGTCACTCCTTCCGAGGTGAATGTGTTGGATTTATTATACACTATGACGCTGTGAAATTCCACCTCCGAAGTCGGTCTCAGACGAAAAAGGGCAGACACTTCGCTCTATCGCGGAATGTCTGCCATGCTCAAGCCCTATAAAGTTTTTTTGATACTAATAAGTAATGTATAAGTGTGGTGTTGTTATGTCTGGTGTGGTATCTTTAACTATGGGAAACTCCTTTTTCCCATTTAAATACTGTCTGCCTTACTACATTTAGCTTTATAGCTACTTCTTGTGAAAGCCCTTTTGCCTTTCGTAGATTTTTAATATTTTCGTTTAACATAACCTATGCCTCCTTTGTTTTGATACAACTATTCAATATCAAAACAGCCGTTGCCACAAGCAACGCAGATTAACATCTGTTATCATTGCACCAAATTTATTTCTATCGCTTACTCCACACCCATATTATACCAATTCGATATAACCGCTACAATGAAAATCTATTCATTAAGCCTATTTTGGGGCTGTCCATACGGTATATGGTTCTGTGGACTGCCTGCGTTCTGGTTGCCTTTATTCTTCAACGCAATATCCTCTGCCTTTACATGCCAATTTATGTACAGTATTTTAAGAAAAATTTTCGATTTTTCGTTGGATAATTTTCAATTTTTGCTGTTATCTTTATGTAAGAAACGAACTGACAAATATATGTAATGAATTCATGTAAAGGTGAAAAATATGTTACCAATTTCCGATATTCTTATTCGTTCAATAAGTGGGTATGTGTTTATAATTCCAGTTCTTATATTGTATTTTTTTGTGTTAAAAAAATCGGGACGAAAACAAAGTGTTTTTCATATTATCGCTGTGTTTGTGTTTTGTTATTATTTATTTGGAATTTTAACTGTAACAGGTATTGGTTATACAAGCACAATATCATTTCGTCCAAAAATTTCTATAATTCCATTTTGTGGTATGATAAGCGGACCAATAGATACCATACTAAATCTTGTTTTATTTGTTCCTTTGGGCTTTTTCTTACCATTACTGTATAAAAAGTATCAGCATATAAAGAATGTTATCTTAACTGGCTTTCTGTTTTCCTTATCTATTGAAATTGTTCAGATGTTTGGCTGGGGGGTAACAGATATAAATGACCTTATCATAAATACTGTAGGAGCATGTTTAGGATATTTGATATATTATCTGCTATCAAAAATTTTACCCATCAATTTTAGAAAAAGGCTTCAGTCCGAAAATGTTAATGACATGGTCGAAATAATGTTATATGCAATTTATATATTTATAGTTATGATTACAGTTCAACCATGGGTAATTCATAGTTTACTCAATATCGGATAAAAGTGAGTATTGATTATGCTTCAATCAATAAAATTGTAATTTTGACAACTTAATATTACTACAAATAGAGCAGTTAATATAAAGATTGACTGCTTTTTTCATACCAAGAAAGAATGATGTGCTGTTAGAGCTGTTCAATAAGATTATCTGTGCATAAAATTTTATTGTGACGCTGATATGAGAATGGTATAATATGGATATGAAGAAAGCGACATATTAGAAGTTGTGAAGGTGGTCAATTATGGAAAAAAAACAAAAAGAAAATTGGATAGTAGCAATCGCTGTTGCTATCATTTATTTAACAGTAAGTATTCTCTTTGATTTATGGGCTTTTTCTTGGATTATATGGGTTGCCTATGCAATTTATAGATTTATCGTAAGATAGTTGACTTTCTGTTTAATAATTTCATATTTCTACATACAAAGCAGTTAGTCTTAGGATTGATTGCTTTTTAACAAAAGACGCCGTTTAGGTGTTAATGGTGTCTTTTTAGTGCTATTTTATTGTCATATCAAGGCTCATTCATTCGTGGTAAATTGAATAATTATCTATACTTCAAAGTGCTTGAAAGTATGGTGTTTATGCGGATAATCAAAAATCAACTATAAAATTTGAATATAATTTTATCAGAAAAAAATAAAAAATGATACGAAGAATCTATAAAAAATCACACTTTCCCATCATCACAGTTACTGAATACCCTATTTTTTGAATAATCCTGTTTTATATACAAAGCTGCAATAAGGTTCGTATGCCAGAAAGCTCAAATACTGCCCCTCATGTTGCCACTTGCCCCTCTTTCTATGATGACTTATAATAAATCATAGATATTTTAACAAAAATAGGTCAGGAAAGGAACTACAAATGAAACTGAACCCATTCTGTATGTGCTGTGCACTGAACAAACAGGAACAAAAGATCCGTCATTATCCGGATATGGAGAAGAAAACCGAATACATGAAAAAAGTAATGGCGCTGATAGCCAACACAGAAGAAAACGACTGTGCCCCCAGTCTTTCTGTGGATATACAGAAGCTTTACAGCAGCTTCTGGAACTGTCCTATGGAAGATTTCACAAAGATCAAAAAAGAATTCAATCAGCTTATGCTGAATATGGAAGCCTCTATAGAAGATAAGATCCGAAAAGCAAACGATCCTCTGGAAAAGGCGCTTCTCTATGCACGTATCGGAAATTATATTGACTTTGCCGCTCTTTCCAACGTTGACCAGTCCACTGTCATTACTCTTCTTGATGAAAAAAGCTCAGAAGCTCTGGATGAAAAAGAGTACGAAAATTTTCTCCGGGATCTTTCCTCTGCCAGAAAACTTGTCTATCTCACTGACAACTGCGGAGAAGTAGTACTGGATAAAATGGCTGTAAAAATCCTGAAGGAACAGTACCCGGATCTGGATATCACAGTGATTGTCCGCGGATACCCTGTAGTAAATGACGCCACCATGGAGGATGCAGAAGAAATCGGACTTACCGATTTAGTAAAGGTGATCGGCAACGGCAGTAATGTAGGCGGTACATGGATTCCCGGAATCAATTCAGAATCCCGTGAGCTTCTTTATAATGCAGATCTGATCATTGCCAAAGGACAGGGGAATTTTGAAACCCTCAACGACTGCGGACTGAATATTTATTATCTCTTTCTCTGCAAATGTGATCTGTTCCAGCGTCGTTTCCATGCAGAAAATCTTCAGGGCATGTTCCTGAATGAACGCCGTCTGGTCATGGAGCCGGTCTGATACAAAACTGAGCTGCATGGACAGTCTGCACAATAAATATTGCCTTTTCGTCAATCTGTCAACAAACCTCTGAAATCTTTGTATGATTCTTCTCTGGAAGATACACCTTCTTTTGGTTATACTGAATTCAGTTCAAAACAAGAGCAAAAACTATTTCATACAAATATTACCTGGAGGGAAATTTAAATGGCAAGTTTATCATTATCTCACATTAACAAAACTTATCCAAATGGTTTCGAGGCTGTTAAAGACTTTAACCTTGAGATCGAAGACAAAGAATTTATCATCTTCGTAGGTCCGTCCGGATGTGGTAAATCTACTACACTTCGTATGATCGCCGGACTGGAAGAAATTTCCAGCGGTACTCTTAAGATCGGTGATAAAGTTATGAACGATGTAGAGCCAAAAGACCGTGATATCGCAATGGTATTCCAGAACTACGCTCTGTATCCTCATATGACTGTTTATGATAATATGGCATTTGGTCTGAAACTTCGTAAAGTTCCAAAGGACCAGATTGATCAGCAGGTTCGTGAAGCAGCTAGAATCCTCGACCTTGAAAAACTTCTTGATCGTAAGCCGAAAGCTCTTTCCGGTGGTCAGAGACAGCGTGTTGCCATGGGTCGTGCTATCGTTCGTAATCCTAAAGTATTCCTTATGGATGAGCCTCTTTCCAACCTGGATGCTAAACTTCGTGTACAGATGCGTATCGAGATCTCCAAAATCCACCAGAGACTGGGCGCTACTATCATCTATGTAACACATGACCAGACCGAGGCTATGACTCTTGGTACCAGAATCGTTGTTATGAAAGATGGTGTTGTTCAGCAGGTAGATACTCCACAGAATCTGTATCAGAAACCAGGCAACCTGTTTGTAGCAGGATTCATGGGATCCCCGCAGATGAACTTCCTGGACGCTGAGATCAAAGAAAACGGTGCTGATCTTGTTGCTAAGATTGGTTCTGATGAAGTTGTTATTCCGGCAGACAAAGCTAAAGTCCTGAAAGACAAAGGTTATGTAGGCAAAACAGTTGTTATGGGTATCCGTCCTGAAGACGTGGCAGATTCTGCTAATGGTACTATGTCTTCTGTAGTTAAGGTTTATGAACTTCTTGGCGCTGAAGTATTCCTGTACTTCGACGTAAACGGAACTCAGATCACAGCCCGCGTTGATCCTCGTACAACAGCAAAAACCGGTGATCCGATCAGATTTGACTTTGACATGTCCAAAGCACACTTCTTTGACAAAGAATCTGAACTGGTTATCACAAACTAATACAGAAATGATTGCACCCCTGAGAAATCTCAGGGGTGTTTTTATGTTCTGTTTTATCTAAAAAAATCTGGAACAGAACCTTTACAGGATTCTTATTCCAGATTTTTCTTTTAGCGGTAAATTCCCTGCTGCAGTTCTTCTGTCCAGGACTGCAGATTATAGGTACTTCCTCCAAACAGCTTCAGGATCACACCGCTTGGATCCTTTTCGTTTGCAAAAGCATTGGCCTCGTCTGTGTCCACATGCATGGCCAGCCGAAATGACGGACTTACCCGAACTACTACATCAGAAAAAATCAGTGAACGTTCATAGCTGCTGGTGATCACAAATACATTCTCATTATCAGATACATGGCATCGAATTGCATCACTGGGCGTCATGTGAATATGTCTTTTTGCCACGATCACACCCTCTTTTAATTCCACCTGTCCGCAGGGACCGGCAAGAATACAGCCCGGAGTTCCTGCAATATCGCCGGACTGGCGGATCACAGCAGGAATTCCCAATTTTCTGGCATCTGTTACAGAAATTTCCACCTGCGTCACTGATCTGCAGGGTCCCAGAACGATCACATGCTCAAAGCTTCCTTTTGGACCGATCACAGTCAGGCGTTCCTGACAGGCATACTGCCCCGGCTGACTCAGTTCTTTTGTATAATGCATCCGGGCATCCGCCCCAAATAATATTTGAAAATCCTCCTGAGACAGATGAATATGTCTGGCAGAAGTCTCAATAGGAATCTTTTGGCTCACAGACTTGCACCTTCCCTTGTTTAATATGTTAAAATATTACCAGAAAAAAGCATTTATTTCAAGCAGAATAAACAACTCTTTGAAGTGCAGAAATTTCTGTTTGTTAAGAAACGGGAATCAGTCAAACCGCCTTTTAAAATAATTTTATGAAGGCTTCATACGGCCGAAACATTGTCCCGGAGATTTCATCTTTATAATTACGGATCAGAGTCTTACCGCTCTTCCACAATTCCAGACTCTCACAGGAAACTTCCTGATCTGTAAAGTTTCCTGCCACCAGCAGTTTCCTGCCTTCATATTCCCGCACATAAGCAAAAATATTTTCGTCTTCCGGCAGCAGCAATGTAAAATCACCGTCAACAAAAATGCTGTTTTCTTTACGGAGATGAATCAGCTTTTTATAATAATGGAAAACAGAATTTTCATCATCAATCTGGCTCTGAGCGTTGATCTCCTGATAATTTGGATTCACACCAATCCATGGCGTTCCTGTTGTAAAGCCTGCGTTTTCTGTATCGTCCCACTGCATAGGAGTTCTGGCATTGTCACGGCCCTTTGCATAAATGGATTCCATAATATCTTTTTCTGCATAGCCCTTTTCCAGGCGCTCTCTGTACATGTTTCTGATCTCGATATCCTGGTACTGTTCAATGGAAGCAAAGCGTACGTTCGTCATCCCCAGTTCCTCACCCTGATATACATAAGGAGTTCCTTCCATTCCGTGAAGAATGGTCGCCAGCATTTTTGCTGATTCCACCCTGTATTCCCTGTCATTACCCCAGCGTGATACAATCCTGGGAAGGTCATGGTTATCCCAGAAAAGACTGTTCCAGCCGCATCCGTGAAGCTCCTTCTGCCATTTTTCCAGACATTTTTTCAGCTTCACAAAAGGCAGGGGACAAAAATCCCATTTTTCTTTTCCCGGCTCCTGATCCAGCATCATATGCTCAAACTGGAACACCATGGAGAACTCGCTGCCGTCCGGCTTACTGTACAGCTTTGCCCTGTCAATATCTGCTCCCCAGGCTTCTCCTACTGTGATCAGATCTCCTTTCTGGAAAGTTTCCCTGCTTAATTCCTGAATAAACTGGTGAAGTCTCGGCCCGTTATTGGTGATCTTAAGATCCGGCTCCTTTGCAATCTGATCGATCACGTCCAGACGGAATCCGCCCACACCCTTATCCATCCACCAGAGGATCATATCATAGATTTCTCTTCTGACCTTTGGATTTTCCCAGTTCAGATCCGGCTGCTTTACGGAAAACTGATGAAAATAATACTGTTTTATCTCAGGCACCCACTCCCATGCAGGCCCTCCGAATACAGAGCTCATATCATTTGGATAAACACCCTCTTCACCGTCACGCCACACATAGTAATCATGATAAGGATTGTCTTTACTCTTTTTTGCCTCAGTAAACCAGCGGTGCTCGTCAGAAGAATGATTGAGCACCAGATCCATAATAATACGGATATTTCTTTTTTTCGCCTCAGCGATCAGCTGCTCCATATCGTCAAGATTTCCAAACATGGGATCAATATCCTGATAATCGGAAATATCATAGCCGTTATCATCCTGTGGAGATTTACATACTGGAGACAGCCAGACGGCATCAATGCCAAGCTCCTGAAGATAGTCCAGTCTTTTTATAATCCCCTGGATATCGCCGATACCGTCCCCGTTGCTGTCCTGAAAGCTTCTGGGATAAATCTGGTAAACCACAGAATTCTGCCACCATTTTTTATTTTTCATATCCATTTCCTCCTGTCAGATCCTTCGTATGAGAGTTCCGTTTTTTGCAAGGCTTCCATCCATATAGCCACGGGCAAAAAGGATTTCTCCCTGTTCTTCTACTTTTATGTAATCTTCCGAGCAGTTCAGCAGCACTTCAATTTTATGATTCTGTTCATCCAGCTTAATATATTCCACACAGCGTTTCTCCTGATATTTTCCCGGAAAATGAAAGTACAGGCTTTTAAAAGAAGGCTCCTGCTTTCTCAGAGAAATCAGCTTTTTCATTTCTGCTATACGCTGTCTGTTTTCCTCTGAATCCAGCTCCTGCCAGGGCATGCATCTTCTGCAGTCCGGATCATGCCCGCCCTCCATTGCGATTTCTGTTCCATAGTAAATGCAGGGGCTTCCCGGCATGGTAAACAGCACCGAAAGCTGCTGATAAAAGATGTCCAGATCATGGAAACGGTTCATCAGCCTCTCCGTATCATGGGAATCCAGAAGATTAAAAAGTACATTGTTGCACTGCTGCATGTACATAGTATAACAGTGATTGACTGTATATTCAAAGTCTTGTTTTGTCATTGTTTTATCAATAAAAAAGTCATGAATGCCACTCATCAGAGGATAATTCATAACAGAATCATACTCATCTCCCATAAGCCACTGGCTTGCGTCATGCCAGATTTCGCCAAGAAGATAAATATCCGGCTTCAGTCCTTTCACCCGAGCTCTCATTTTTTTGAGAAAACTGTGTGAAATCTCATTTCCAACATCAAAACGGATTCCGTCAATATCATAGTCACGGATCCATTTTTCACAGAGAGCACAGAAATACTCCTGCACTTTTTCGTTATTGGTATTCAGCTTTGGCATTCCGTCCGCAAAGGCAAAGGAATAAAAACGTCCGTCCCTGGTATCTGCCTTTTTCTTAATGTCACTCCAGTCATTGATCATAAACCAGTCCGCATATTCGGAAGCCCGCCCCTTTTCCTGCACGTCCAGCCAGGGCGCGAACTTTGGCCCGCAATGGTTAAATACTGCGTCCACCATCACACGGATACCGTGATCATGAGCTTCCTTTACCAGAAGAGAAAACTCCTTCTCATCTCCAAAGGCCGGATCGATCTTTTCATAATCCGTTGTATCGTATTTATGATTGGATTCCGCTTCCATAACAGGATTCAGGTAAATTCCATTGATGCCCAGCTCCTCCAGATACCCCAGCTTCTGACGGATTCCGGCAAGATTCCCCCCATACCGCTCTTTGTTGGTAACTGATCCGGTTCTCCATGGAAGGATATCCTCTGTATTTTTCTCCGGTGTTCCATTGCAGAACCTGTCAGGAAAAATCTGATACCATACCGTATCGTTCACCCATTCCGGCGTTCTGTTCAGATCTGCCGGATTCATCCAGGGAACAATAAAACACTGGAGCATTCTTCCGTCCATATGCAGCTGCTCCTGTGTGAGAAATCCGTCCTCAAAGTAATACCAGGTTTCCTTGTCTGTCTGAAGCTCAAAATAATATTTGCATCTTTTATACGGCGGCTCCAGAGTGGTTGTCCACCAAAGCTGATGCTTCAGCCGCTTTTTGTAGCAGATTTCTTCTCGTTTTCCAGTCCATTTTTCTTTTCCGCCCAGAATACCTGCATCAAACGGGTCTCCATAATGTATGAAGACCCGTTTGAC
>SAMEA3387495__coassemble_2216_pt1 | contig 9719 bp, 8 predicted proteins | sample SAMEA3387495__metabat2_high_PE_036 | metagenome-assembled genome bin SAMEA3387495 (sample SAMEA3387495) | Felis catus | biome: Faeces | place: United Kingdom | collected 2012
TCATTTCTTTGTGACAGCCAGATTAATTTACCATAGCTCTCAGCATATGTCAACTATTTTTTTCATTTTTTTTATAAAATTCTCTCAGGCAAAACGGAACGTTTTTATACACCAGGAAAGCAGTATATTTTGCAGCAACTTTCCCGGTGCAAAAAAAGCCGCCGGACGACAGGTAGCTCCTTATCGGCCAACGACTTATTTATCTACACTTATCAATTCAGCTGTTCCTTTGTTCTCCCTACTGCCAGCAAATGACTTTTGATCAGCACAGGGCGTACTGCATTATAAAGTACTGTAACCAGAATCACCGATACAACTGCATTAAATAATGTTGTCATTGCACTTAACTTTGCAAGCACCTCTGCCATCTTCTGAGGCTGACCAAGTACAAATTGTTTATAAAAATATCCAACTATCGGATCCGCCACCACATTAAATGCCAGACCTGCAGAAGATGCAAGTATACTCCATTTCATCACATACTTTTTATCTGTGCTCTCATTAATTTTAGCAATCCTGTGCGCTACCACTCCTGTAATAAGACCAATACACAGCTTCAGAATAAACGTTTTTGGAGCCACTGTAATATACACCGGATCCAAAATATCTGCAACAGTCATTCCTATCGCTCCTGCAAGTCCGCCATACCATCCTCCCAAAAGCAACGCACCTAAAACACAGAATGCATTTCCTATATGAATCGATGTAGCGTCTCCACCCGGTACAGGTATTTTAATCTGTAAAAATGTAAAAGACACATAACAAAGTGCCGCCAAAAGTGCTGTCTGTGCAAGTTTCATAATAGTATTATTTTGACTGTTCATGATAGGCCCCCTTCTTTCCAAATAAACTAAATATATCATACTCAATAACTGTACATTTTAAAATATACAATTTTCACTTTTTAAAAGGGGACAGTTATGCAAAAACCGTTCTGATTTGTATTCTTTTATAGAACACTTCTATAAGATACGTTATAATAAAGCATATGAAAAACAAAGGAGGAAGTATAAACATGGATTTTGTAAAAGAAGCACTGTCTTTTGGCTTTGCCAATGCTGCTGTAGTAGACGTGAAGGAGTTATCCTTTGTGCCGGAATACCGTCAGTTCTGCGAAGAAAATCTTTGCGGCTGCTATGATAAAATTCCGGCATGCCCTCCTGCCTGCGGTACACCAGAAGAAATGCGTGATAAGGCACAGGCTTATGAAAAAGCGCTTGTACTCCAGACTGTTCTGGAGCATCCGGAAAACAGTCCGGCTGTCTTTAAAAAAGCCAAATATGATCAGAATGTACTTACAGAAAAACTGGCAGAACATATCTTCCCTTCCAGAGAAGACAATTATCTCATTATGAGTGCAGGACCCTACAAAACACATTCCTGTATGTCTGCCTATGGTGTAGATGCTCAAAAAATGGCAGAATCTGCCGGAATGGTATGTTGGGCAGGCGATTCGGACGTACGGTTCTTCTCACTTGTTTTATATCATGAATAATAACTCTTTTACAAAAACCCCCGAAAGATTCCTTTTTCCCGGATTTCTTTCGAGGGTTTTAATAAAGATCAGATTCCTTTTTTGTAAAGGATATATGAATATCCCATAGGAATTACTCCCACAGCTATCATAAAAGCTACCAGCACCCACTCTGATTTAAAAAACGCATTTCCTATAAAAGCAATTCCTCCAAGTATAAACAGCCATGAAGCAAGTCTATGTGTACGATTCCAGTTTTCTTCACTGTTTAATGTCCATGGAATCTTGATTCCTACCGTATAATTCTGTTTGATCTTATGCATATAATTTCCCATAATGATAAATACAATACCCAGAATTATATTCATTATCATTCCAATATCAATTACGTATCCAAGAGCTGCCGCATAACAGCTCAGGCAGGTCACTATAGAAATAATTGGGATGATCCACAGTATAGCTCTCATCAGTTTGTCATTAATATTTTTCCGTTTGGGATCTGCATTTGTAAAAAAAGCACAGACAAATTCCATTGCAAGCATAAATAACGGCATTCCAAATACTGCCATTGGCTTGCTGCTCCAGCCATTTATCTCATTATCTGTTCCAAAATGTGTAGGTATCATATCGGGAAGTTTATTCCACAAGAACAAGCCTAAGACCATTGGCAGCAGTATCATAAATCCTGCTGTCAGCAGTGTCCATTTATATTTTTTCAGCATGATATTTTCCTCCTCCTGTTCAGAACAAGCTGAACCATAAATGATTTTCTATTTCTTGTCTCCTGTAAGCTCAGTAAGCCACAGAAGGATTTCTTCTACCACCGAGGTATTTAATTCATAGTAAATGTAATTTTTTACCTTTGTTTCCCATACAAGATCTGCCTTTTTAAGTATCTTCAAATGGTAGGATATAGTCGCTCCTGCCATATCAAAATGGCTGCCAATTTCTCCTGCAGACATTTTGCCATCCTTCAGAAGCTGCAGAATTTCTCTTCTTGCCGGATCTGACAACGCCTTAAATGTATCTGCAAAAGACATTGTATCACCCCTTTCACTAAAAAGTATTTAGAAATATTTCTAATTAGAATATACCTTTCCATCCACAAAAAGTCAACAGCTATTTAGATTTTTTTCTAAATAGCTGTTGACTTTTTCATTTCTCTCTGTATTCTCCCGGAGTCATTCCATATCTTGCCTTAAACTGCCGGTTAAAATTAGAAAGATTGCTGAACCCTGCATCCTCGGCAATGGTTACGATCTTATTGTCTGTACGGCGCAGATTTTCTGCCGCCGATGCCAGTTTCCGGTCATTTACATAAGACGTAAAGCTGCTGCCTGTCATGTTTTTAAACCACCGCATAAAATGGCTGCTGCTCCATCCGCAAAATTCTGCCATTTCCCCTACGGAAAGATTTTCTCCCGTTTTTTCTTCAATCTGCTGCAGAAGCATTTTCAGCTTTTCCATATCCGGAGAAGCGCTGTGATGGATATGGGGATATTTTTTTACCAGCAGAAAAAGCAGCTGTAGCGCCGCGGCTTTCACTCCAAGCTCAAATCCGACTGTTTTTTCCCCGCAAAGCTCTTCCATCTGTTTCAGACAGACCTTCAGCTTCTCGTAATCATTTTCCCCGCAGCTTATATGGACCGGAGAAAGAAGTTGCCCGGAAACAAGAGGAACCAGATATTCTCCGGCGCATACATCGGCAGCCCCTCCTCCAAGAAAGTCTACCTCAAAAATAATATTTTCATATTCCATGGTAAATCCTTTTGCTCTGTGGATCGCATGAAGGTTCCCCGGAGGAATTACAAAAATATCTCCTTCCTTTCCTTCAAATTCTTGCATTCCCATCTGGATCCGCCCTCTTCCCTTTTTTACATAGATCAGTTCCATTTCCCTGTGCCAGTGTACCAGCACCGCCGGGAAATCCAGAGGAATCGTGCAGGGATAAATGTTAAAAGGAAACAGTCTGCTCCCGTGCTTTTTTGTTTCCTGATATTGTTTTTCTGCCATAAGCATTCCCTCCAATATGATAGGATTGTATCATTCTTTGCTGTTATTTTACTAGATTTCAATGGATTTGTGTAGTAAAAATATAATAACGAAAACGGAAGAACACAATCCTGACAAATGAAAGGAGTAAATAACATGAGCATTTTTATCAAAGACGAACTTACACAGCTTTGCGGCAGAGACTTAAGTGCCGCATCCGGTACAGAAATTTATCACGCCCTTCTGGAGCTAATCCGCAGACAAAGTGAAAAACGGGCTGCTGCTGTTACCGGCAGGAAGCTTTACTACATTTCTGCTGAATTTCTTATCGGAAAGCTTCTGTCCAATAACCTGATCAATCTCGGACTTTATGATGAAGTACGTTCTGTTCTTTCAGAAGCCGGACATTCTCTGGGAGAAATTGAAGAGATCGAACCGGAACCAAGTCTTGGCAACGGCGGTCTCGGGCGTCTGGCTGCCTGCTTCCTTGACAGTCTTGCAACTCTGAATCTTCCCGGCGACGGCATAGGCCTTCGTTATCACTGCGGACTTTTCCATCAGGATTTCAAAAACGGGCTGCAGAATGAAACGCCTGATCTCTGGCTGGAACCTCACAGCGCCGCACAGGCTACCGATACTGTATTTCCGGTATCTCTTGCAGGAACCACCTATTCTGCAAGGCTTTATACCATTCCGGTAACCGGCTATGAGGGACGTACCAACACCCTGAACCTTTTTGATCTGGATACGGTGGATACCGCTGTCATCGAAGATGGGATCTCTTTTGACAAAACCGATATCGCCAGAAACCTGACTCTCTTCCTTTATCCGGATGATTCCGATGACAACGGACGTCTGCTCCGTATCTATCAGCAGTATTTTATGGTATCCGCAGGAGCCCAGCTGATTCTGAAAGAATGTGAAGAAAGAGGCAGCAATTACCATGATCTGGCCGACTATGCTGCAATTCAGATCAATGACACACATCCAAGCATGGTGATACCGGAACTGATCCGTCTTCTGGAAGAAAAGGGCATTGATTTTGAGGAAGCCGTTCAGATTGTTACCGATACCTGCGCTTACACCAATCATACTATCCTTGCAGAAGCGCTGGAAAAATGGCCTATTGCTTTTCTGGAAAAAGTCGTTCCGCAGCTTGTTCCTGTAATCCGCAAACTGGACGCTCTTGCCAGGACAAGAACAGAGGATCCATCCACAGCCATTATCGACGGACAGGATCTGGTGCATATGGCTCATATGGATATCCATTTTTCCCACTCCACCAACGGAGTGGCAGCTCTCCACACAGAAATCCTCAAGGAAAGCGAGCTGAAAAACTTTTATACCCTTTATCCTGAAAAATTCAATAATAAGACAAACGGCATTACTTTCCGCCGCTGGCTGATGAAGTGCAACCCGTCGCTTACAAAAGAAATAGAAGAACTGATCGGACCCGGATTCCGCAAGGATGCTGCCGAACTGGAAAAGCTTCTTGCCTTTACAGAAAATGAAGAAGTCCTGACACGCCTTGGAGAGATCAAGCGTCAGAACAAAGAGGCTCTGGCACAGTGGCTGAAACAGAAACAGGGGATTTCCCTTCAGACAAATGCCATGTTTTCCATTCAGTCCAAGCGTCTTCACGAGTATAAGCGTCAGCAGCTGAACCTGCTTTTCCTGATCCATCAGTACCTGGAGATCAAAGCCGGACATAAGCCTTCTACTGCTCTGGTAAGCATTTTCGGGGCAAAAGCAGCTCCCGCCTATGTGATCGCCAAGGATATCATCCACAGCCTTTTGACCTTATCCGAAGTCATTTCCAACGATCCTGACGTATCTCCATGGATGCAGCTTGTTTTTGTAGAAAACTATAATGTTACTGCCGCTGAAAGAATGATCCCTGCCTGTGATCTTTCCGAGCAGATCAGCCTTGCTTCCAAAGAGGCTTCCGGAACCGGAAATATGAAGTTTATGCTCAACGGCGCTCTCACACTGGGAACTATGGACGGAGCCAATGTAGAAATTTCTCAGGCAGTTGGAGCAGAAAATATCTACATCTTCGGCCAGAGCAGCGATCAGGTCATCCACCGCTATGCAAAAGGAGATTACTGTGCAAAAGACTGGTACGAAAGCGACCCCAACCTGAAACGGGCCATCGACTTCCTTACCGGAGAAGAAATGCTGAAATATGGACATAAAGAGCATCTGGAGAGACTGAAAAATGAGCTGATCCACAAAGACTGGTTCCAGACTCTCCCTGATTTTAACGCCTACGTTGTGAGAAAACAGCAGGCCATGGCAGACTATGCCTGCAATCCTTCCGACTGGACAAGAAGAGCTCTTATCAACATTGCCAAAGCCGGCTTCTTCTCCTCTGACCGCACCATTGAAGAATACAACCGCGATATCTGGCATCTGGGAGAGTAATCACTCTCCCGGATTAGATGCCCGGATCTGCTCTGTGAGCGCTTCCCCGCCCTGCTGATACCACTGTTCTACGAAAGTATCAAAATAACTGACAGGAACCTCTCCCATAATAATCCTGATGAAAGAATCTTTTTCAAATTGCTTCAGAGACTGCGGAACAACACCATCTGTATCATCCAGATAAGGATGGACTGCCGGTGTGTAATTTCCGTCCACCAGAAGCCCTACCGCAGAAATCCTGGATTTATAAGCCGCCCAGTCCTCTGCCGTATACGTTTCAGAATCCAGATAATTTCTGCATGCCTGATAATACGAACTTTCTATGGCTGTCAGATTTTCCTCCGGACAGGAACCGTCAAGAGCTGCACGGATCTTTTTGGTAACCTGATAGGTTGCCTCATTATAGTCTACATTGATCACAAGAGGTCTTGCTGTAGGGTCTACATTCAAAGCAAAGTATCCATTTACCTCGTCTGCGTCCTCTGCTTCATATCTTGTATAGTCAAAAAGCACACTGATGATCTTCATAACGATTTCCGGATGCTCAAACCCCTTACGCACAACCACATATTTATTATTTCTTAAAGAAGCATATGCTTCCTGTCCGGAAGGTTCCTGAAGATAATAAGGTTCCCAGTCTGCTGTTTTATCTTTTTCCATGGCATCCATCAGTGGATTATTCGGCGTCCACCAGAGACCAAAAAAAGCGCCGCATTTACCTTCAACTACCAGATCCCTGATATTATTCGGTGCACGAAGGGCAAAGTTCCGATCCAGGATCCCTCTTTCATATAAGTCATGCAAAAAAGAAAGAGCATTTCTGGTTTCTTCTGTAAGGGAACCATAAACAATTTTTCCATCTTTTTTTATCCATCTCTGGGGACTGGCATGAAAACTGTCAAAAACCACATCCATGGAATAACTGGAGCTTGTGGTGCCTACAAGTCCTGTGTCGCAGGCAAGTCCTACCGGTTCCTCTCCTTCTTCTGTTCCCATTCTGTGTTCTGTAAAGGCTTCTATCACATCAAAAGCTTCCTCCAGGGTCTCCGGTTCTTTCAGTCCAAGCTGATCTATCCAGTCTTTCCGAAGCCACAGAAGATTCGGTCCATGATCTATGACTGTTTCCGGCACAGCCATAAGCTTCCCGTCAAATTTTCCCGCTTCCAGAAGTTCCCCTCCATAGCTGCCATACATTTCCTTAATCCTTGGGGATGTACATTTTTCGTAAACCTCTGTCAGATCTTCGATCAGATCATTGTCCACCAGTTCCTTTAGTGTTTCCCTGTCTGAAACTACCAGAATATCCGGAAGCGTCTGATCTTTCACAATAATGTTAACAAATTCACTGTACCTGTCTTCACTTTCCATATAGATATTATCGTTCTGTATGTTCAGCATTTTCCGAAGATATCTGGTATAAGCATTATCTTCATAAGTATCTCCTTCCGGAAGATTTGAATTATTTGCTCCGCTCATTTGTCCCAAAGTATAGGTCACAAGCTCCGGATATGCCCCGTAAGGAGTTGTTTCTGCTTTTTCCCAGGCTTTCCTGCTCTCTTCCGATACCTCCTGTCCGGAATCCAGCAGCTGTCCTTTCTGTGAACAGCCGCAAAAAAGACAGGCCGACGCCAAAACTGCCGCCGTTCTACAAAAAAATCTGTACATTTTATGCTCTGCCCTCCCTTTCTGCTGCTGTTTTCTTCGGAAGACGGATCTCTACTCTCGTTCCATCACCGGGATGGCTGAGGATTTTGACCCCGTATTCCTCTCCATAAAGAAGTTTGATCCGGTCATTAACGTTTTTCAGTCCATATCCTTTTGCCTGATAGGTTACAAGGTTCCGGGCTTTTTCCGGATTCATTCCCGGACCATTGTCCGTTACTGCCATCAGAAATTCCTCTCCCTCGTCCAGAATAGAAATCTTCATGATCTTTTCCCCTTCTTCCTTCACATCCAGACCATGCTCCAGTGCATTTTCCACCACCGGCTGAAGAAGAAGCTTCGGCACCATTTCATTCTTTACAGAAGTATCTGTCTCCCATTGCACTTTAAAATCATTGTCATGCATTACCAGCTGGATTTCCAGATATGCTTCCACATTCCGAATGCAGCTTTCTACAGTAACCATGTCTTCCCCCTTGCTTAATGCTGTACGGTAAAAAGTAGACAAAGCCAAAGTAACCTTGCTGATTTCTTTCTGGTTACTGCGGATCGCCATCCAGTTAATAGCCGAAAGCGTGTTATAAAGGAAATGCGGATTAATCTGTGCCTGAAGGGCTTTCAGTTCAAATTCTTTCAGGGCGATCTTATTCACATAGACCTCGTCGATCAGGCGGTTGATCTCATCCATCATACGCCGGAAACTGCGCACAAGAATCCCCACTTCATCCTCACTGTCACTGGATACTGTCACTTCACGGCTTCCATGGTTTACCTGATCCATATTTCTGGTAAGCTCTTCGATTTTTCTGGTAAAAAGCCTGGAAAAAACAGTTCCCAGACCAAACACGATCAGAGTGCAGAGAAAGATCAGCGGAATTTCCTCCAGAAAAAGCTGTTTTACTTCTCCTGCAATTGCTTCCTTCGACCGAAACAGGTAAAAATTCCATCCATTTTCTCCACTGGTGCTTTTTGCATAAAAATAATTTTCCCCGATTTCTTTCAGGACATGATCTTTTTTCATTTCATTCAGAAAAAACTCAGATGATATGTTTCCCCGGGAATCCTTCATATTTGCAATGTTTTCATATACAACCCGCCCTCTGCCGTCTGTAACTGCCGCTCCTGTCTCATCTTCCACCATACCGTAAAAGGGCTGAAAGATCTTGTCATAATCCAGAGTAAGACACAATACAGCTGCCAGAACCCTGTTATCATAAATATTTCGTACCGCTACCACCTCTTTTTTGTCCCGATCCACCATCCATTGGATTCTTACATCATCCTTAAGCTCTGCATTCCACCATTTCTCTTCTGTTTTTTGCAATGGTACAAGAGTATATTCATGTTCTACCTTAATGCTGTCTGCAAAAAGCTGGATCTGGCGAATTGCATCATGATAGGATTTCGGTACCGTCAGAAGAGGATCTGCCACTTTCATATATTTTTCGTAGGCAGAATAATTGTCCATGTTTTTTTCCCGAATGATTTCTTCGATATCCGGAGAATACGTAAGGTAGTTCATGAGACTGGTATATACTGCAATCTGACTGTCAATATTTTCCCTGGTCTGCTCCAGAAGAGATTCCATATCTTCCATTTCTCTCTGACGCACAAAGCTGCTCATACGCATATGACTGTAAAGGGCGATCAAAAGCACCGGCACAAGGCTTGCGATCACCAGAAGCGCCCTGAGCTTATTGCGGTACTTCATATTTTTAATCTTCTGATACAGATTCCTCATTCTCTGTGTTTCCTTTCCGATAGGATTCCGGACTTTTCCCATAAAATTCACGGAAGCTTCTGCAGAAATAGGAGACATTAGAAAAGCCTACCTTCTCACTAACCTGCGCCACCTTCATATTGGTATTTTTCAGGAGCTCTCCTGCTTTTTCCATACGGAAGACCCGGATATAACGATTCAGATTCATTCCAGTTTCTTTTTTAAAGATAAAACTAAGATAACCAGAAGAAAGGTATACTTTTTCTGCCAGCGTTTCCAGGTTCAGATCCTCATCATAGTGCTGATAAATATAATTTTTCACTACAGCTACTTCGTTTCTGGATTCACTCATAGATCTTTCCAGAAATTTCTCATACTCACAGATATTTTCCTCAGTAACCTTAAGAATTTCTATTATATTTCTACAATTATAAAGCCTGTCAATTT
>SAMEA3387495__coassemble_2222_pt1 | contig 9699 bp, 8 predicted proteins | sample SAMEA3387495__metabat2_high_PE_036 | metagenome-assembled genome bin SAMEA3387495 (sample SAMEA3387495) | Felis catus | biome: Faeces | place: United Kingdom | collected 2012
CCGGGGTTACCGTCGGTTCCGGAGTCTCTTCCCCGTCCGGAGTCACAGTTGGCTCCGGGGTTACCGTCGGTTCCGGGGTCTCTTCCCCGTCCGGAGTCACAGTTGGTTCCGGGGTTACCATTGACCCCGAATCTGAAGAATCCTCATCTTCCTCACTGCTTTCTTCTCCATTAGAATTATCATCCGTTGTCTCTGAATCTGATTCCTCGTACTCATCTCCAGATTCCTGCTGTTCTGTATCCTGACCTTCTTCCCACTGGTCTTCACTGCTGTCCTCGTTTTCCATACTGCTGACTACAACAGTGACACTACTGTAAATTCCGTCGGATTCTCCATCCCATCCGTCAATTTTGGGAAGGACTGCTGAATCATACGGACGAAATACCACATCAAAGGATTCTGTTCTCTGTGACGGAACATTGGATTCGTTTACCCAGGATAATGTTCCATATTCACTGGAGGGAAGGGCAATATCTGATAATGGAACCGGATTTTCTATTGTCACATTATCCGGAATCAGACTGCTTACCTGAATCTCTGTCTTTTCTCCATATACCATAGCCGGCTGTATCTGTCCTGCTACTAATACTGCTGTAAGTGCTGCTGCAGCTAAAAACTGTACATTTCTTTTATTGATATTACTCTTCTTCATCATTACACCTCATCTATATATAAACATCAAACAATCGTCAACAATTTTATTCTCATAATTTTCAGATCAGATATCAAACACATGACTGTTTACTCCATTCACAACAACAACTCATCAGGATATTACTATGTAAACAGTAACCCGAATATTTCTTTTGATTCTTAATCATGATACCTGATCATTATAAAACCGACAAAATATGTCGGTAAAAGTATTCTTCATCTTTTAATATATCAAAGTTTTACCTTTTTGTAAATGTTTCGTAATAAATATTTTTTATTATTTCACGAGAATTATATCATAAATCTATTTTTTTCGACACCCCTAATTTGTATTTTTTATTTCATCTGAAGCATACTCCTTCCATAATTTCTTTCACATCAGAAATATTCCCTGTCCTCTGCAAAGCTTTTCTATACAATAGAAAAACTGATTAAAAATACCGCTTTCCCTATACATAAAAAGGCCGGTATTCAGTTATCTGATCCGGCCTATACTTCTTCACTCCATCATCAGTGAAAACTGACTGATGATTCTGGATACTTCTCCCATTACTTCCTGGATTCCCTTTTGGTTTTCCCGCCAATTCTCACGACTGATTCCATCAGGAAAAGACGGACATACCAAAAATTCCGTTTCCGGATATGCTCTCTGATAATACATCAGCACTCTTCTGGCATGATAAGATTTACAGCAAATGATTGCTTTTTTTACAGAAATTCCGGACTCATCCGTTACTTTTCGGGAATACAGAGCGTTTTCCCAGGTAAATGTGGCATTATCTTCCTTCAGAATATCATTTTCTCTGACCCCATTCTGCATAAGGACATCTTGAAGAAACTGCCACTCTGTCTGGTAATCTTTATTATAGACCTCTCCTTTCCATAATACACCAGAAAATTTTCCCTCTGTAATACTGTATTTCCCGCTTGGCAGAATATATGGCGCAAATCCTCTTTTATACAAATCTGCAGCATTTTCTGCCATATGCGGATACCCGTTGCCTGGTATAAATATGATATCTGCTTTTTCCGGCTGATTACTTATAAACATAAAATCTTCTGTTTTTTGCAGGAACTCTTCATAACTGGTCATATTCCGTCTCCCTTTATATGTTATCTGGTTACAATTATAGTACTATATCCCGCATCCCGCAATCTCTGTTCCATATCAACAGCATTTCCAATCTGCTGAAATGCTCCAGTCTGAACCTTATAAATATCGTTTTCCCGAAGAATATACGAAGGAAATCCCTGGTCTGTAAGCTGATACAGCATTCTGTCTGCATTTTCTTTCTTACGAAATATCCCGGTCTGTACGCGATAATATAAGGGATCTTCTATGGTTTCTCCTGTAAGAGTTCCCAAAATTGCTCCGGCAATGCCCTCTGCCATCTCATCAAATTTTTCATCAAAAAGGATATTATCTTCATCTGCATTTAAAAATCCAGCTTCAACCAACAACGCAGGCATTTTTGTTCTCCGCAGTACTACAAGCCCAGGACGTTCTTTCACACCAATCTCTCGAAATCCGATTTCTCCCATGGCTCCCAGAATGTTTTCTGCCATTTCGTATTTTATACCGTTTTTATCGTATACAAGGACCTCCACTCCTTGATATTTATTAGCTTCGGGACTGCTGTTCCTGTGAAAAGAAATAAAGTAGTCCGCACCTGATTCATTGGCAATTCTTGCCTTTTCAAAGGGTGTCTGGTATACGTCATCTACCCGTGTGTAAACCACATTGATCCCATTTTTCGCCAGAATTTCTCCTACTGAAAGTGTCAGCTTCAATGTATCATCTTTTTCCTGTCTTTCCCGGTAAACTGCTCCCGGATCTCCTCCACCATGTGAAAGCACTATTCTGCGAATTTTTTTATGTTATCAGGTTTAGAAAAACGATAATGAATCTCCAGGCGCTGATCTTCCCGTACTTCAATTCGGTCGATCAGTTCCATAAATATCTGTTTGCAAATATAGTTTTTTCTTTTGGGATCCTGGAATTCCTTATCTCCGGCGCTTTCTCCGGCTTTTTTATAATAATTTTCCATGTTTTTCAATTCTTCTGCCCGCTTTAAGTATAACTGTTCTTTTCTTGAATAATCCTCTGAATAAAAAAGAAATTCTTCACGAGTCAATATCCCCTCCCTGTAATCTTCATAGGATTGCTTCTTTAAATTTCGTACCTTTAACAGCAAATTATTATTTTTAACCAATTCCTGGAGCATTTTATTCTTTTCTTCCTTACTTCTCTGTGCCTGTACTTTTTGATACATACTGTTCAGATCATATTTTGAAAGCAAAATTTTTTGAAGATCCTCTTTAACCAGACTTTCCAGCAATTCAGTCGGAAGAGCATGTGGTGAACAAGAATTTTTTCCTTTCCTTTTATAAGTTCCACAGTAATAGCAGGAAACCACACTTCCATCTGAACGTTTCCATCGATTCTGTACCATTGTATTTTTACACTTACCACAAAAAATCAGCCCTGAGAAAATACCTTTCTCATATTTCCCCGCCGCCGTCCTGCCATTTTGCTGAAGAAGTTTTTGTGTTCTTTCCCATGTCTCTTTACTAATCACCGCTTCATGCATATCTGGTACTATAATCCAGTCCTTTCGATTTATTGTACGTTGTCTGCTTCTCATATTCTGTACTTTCTTTCCCTGAACCATGGCTCCTGTATAAACTTCATTCTTCAACATACAGTGAACAGTTGCATATGTCCAGCCTGAAGAGCTTTCCGTTTTAATACCATTTCTGTAGTTTTGTCCACACTGTCTTTTATATTCGGAAGGACAAAGTATTCCTTCTTTATTTAAAAGCTCTGCAATTTCCTGCTTACTTTTTCCATTAAGAAACAACGCAAAGATTTTACGTACAATAGGAGCAGCATATTCGTCAATAAGAAGATGATTTCTATTACGGGGATCCTTTCGATATCCGTAACAAGCAAAAGCGCCAATGAACTCTCCTGCCCGTTGTTTTGCCCTCATAGTTGCCCGTATCTTTCTGGAAATATCTCTTGCATACTGTTCATTAAATATATTCTTTATCGGCAAAAGCATATCATATGACTGACGAAGACTGTCTATCCCATCTGAAACGGAAACAAAACGGACGCCCTGTTTCGGAAAGACCCGTTCCAGATAATATCCCGAATCAATATAATCTCTTCCAAATCTGGAAAGATCCTTAACCACTACACAGTTCACCAGCCCGGTCTGTATATCTTCCAGCATTCTCTTAAATCCTGGTCTTTCAAAATTAGTTCCCGTATATCCGTCATCCACATACAGATCATAAAAACTGATATCTGGCTGATCCTTCAGATATCCGGTCAAAATCTTTTTCTGATTGACTACACTGTCACTTTCTTCCTTATCTCCATCCTCTCTGGACAAACGAATATAAAGTGCTGCAGAATATTCCGGTATACCATTTGAATTCCTGTGCGAATCTAAATGCTCTTGCCGAAACGCGCCCTCTCTTCTGAGTATATCCGGCTCTTTCGAAATATTTCCCAGGTATGCAGGACTATTTTCAATCATTATTTTTTCTCCTGCACAGCATGACAGTAGCGATCAGACGACTTTTTTTCCTTTCTGCGTTCGTATTTCCAATTTAAATTATAAAACTCTCTCCAAACGTCCTCTTCATACTTGCTGACTGCACAGGTTAATAGTTTCTCCAATGAATCTTTATTTCCATAAATCCTTTCCACTTTCCAGGCGGCTGCATCTCTTCTGCTCAAATCGGCTCTCTCCATTTTGCCCTTTTGTACAGATTATAGCAATCCCCTGTCCTATATACCTTTTTTCCGCAAAATATCATCTCCATGTCCTGCGTCAAGTATAACTTTATATGCCAAAGGTAATTCCCCCTGATCTTCCTTTTATGACCAGTATATGCAGTTTCTTTCCCTGTGCCATTTAATCCTCTTCATCACATAAACTAAAAATTCCGGTTGCTCTGTCATAATGATAAATGTGGAAAGTCAATACGTCCTCCTCAGGTGTGGTTTCTTTTATCGTATCGATCAGTACATGACGCAGATCTTCCGGATCCGCTGTTTTTTCATTATGTATCATCACCTCATGTATACTGGTAAAAACAAGATACAGGTTTCCCTGCATCAGATCTGCCAGCCGGCTGGCCACCCCGGGCAGGAATACTGCCACTGCTCCGTTTGTCCTCTTTACTGTGCTGAGACAATTGCCCACTGCACCTCTTCGGATAGGATAATCCGATAAAAGGTTCATAAAATTTTCTCCCTCATAGTGAGTATCGAACAGCATTTTTTCCCAGCAGTAAATTCTGGGCGGAGAAATAAAATATGTATTCAAAAGAGCCGCCTCAAAAACTTCATCTCTGTCCATATCCCATTTTTCCAGCATATGCTGTTTCACCTTCATGCTGCTGGTATACCCTTCTATTTCTCCCATGCGGACATAAAGAACCATTGCAATATCTCCAATGGTACGATATACCGAATCCCTCAGATCAGCTTCATATTTATTTTTGTTTATAAGACGGATAAAAAGATAATTTTTTATTTTATCATAATCACTTATGATTTTGGCTTTCTCAATAATATCAGTCCTTGAGATGCCTTGCAGTCTCTTCACCACATCTTTTACAATCATATCCATTCCCAATCCCCGTCTGTATTCCTCATACAGATCACCAACATACAGGGCACAGACTTCTGTCACCCCATTGGCCTCAAACTGTTTCACAAATAACCGATCACCGGAAGTCGGCGGATATTCTTCCCTGCTCTTATAAAAAATCCTATCTTCTCCATAACCGGTTGCATCGATCAGTTTCTGCCTAAAAGTTTCCACAAAACTTTCATACCTGTTATCCATTGATATTCCTCATCTTTCCTGCGAATGCGGGCGACATGCCCATGATATTAATAGATATCGCTGCAACATCCTGAAACAGATGTTTTCCTGCGACTTTAGAATTCAGAAGAGAAAATATTTCTCTCAGAGCTGCTCTATAATTAGTATAAAACAAGAAACCACTGAATGTAAAGAATTTTTCATCGACAAATTCTCCCTCAATAGTTTCCTGTTTTTAAAATAGTTCTGTTTTAATTAAATAGTTTTTCTCTGTTTTCCTGCAAAATGCTCGGATCTGTTCGATCAGTATATCAACCTTCAGAATTTTACTTTTTGTTTTCTTTATCAAATAACAATCGTAACTTTAACTATAATCATCTGATTTTCCCATTTCGTTTCAGATATTCCAAAAAAGCTGTACATCCTTTCTGTACATCTGCATAAGTTTCATCAAAATTTCCTGTGTACCAGGGATCTGCAATGTCCTCTGACAAATCCGCAAATTCCAAAAGCTTATAAATCTTTCTATCCGGATCTCCGCCTGCAATCCTAGTCATATTCCGAATATTCCAGGTATCCATACCAATCAGGTAATCATACTTCTGGTAATCCTTTTTAGTCATCTGTACTGCTTTATGGGGAAGCACAGGAATTCCCATTTCCCGACATTTTGCAACCGTACCATAATGTGGTCCGTTACCGATCTCTTCCCGGCTGGTGGCAGCTGAATCAATATAAAATTGGTCGGTAAGACCTTGCTTGTTGATCATGTCTTGAAAAACAAATTGGGACATGGTGCTGCGGCAGATATTGCCGTGGCATACAAAGAGGATGCGTATCGGCTTTAAATCCTGTCCCAGTCTAGGTTTTATAGGGGTTTGTGATATGTTTTTCATCTATTTAAGTCCTTTTATTCGTTTTCCCAGTGCTCGTCTGGGTATACTTTCGATAAGCATCTGTGATATAAACTGTGATATGGAGCACCTCCATATCACAGGCTATTTTTTAAGCTATATCGTCCATTTCTTCCAAGTCTTCTACACTATCCACCTGTGGGACATACAGGTCTGCTTCTCTGTCCATTCCGTACATAGTGTACTGTTTGGAATTAAGACTCTCCGTGATTCGCCTGTACTCATCCGTAACGTCAGTTGACTCAACGTGGGTGTAGACATTGAGTGTAATAGAGATATCGCTATGTCCCATGATGTATTGAAGCGTTTTCGGATTCATGCCTGCGCTCGCCATATTACTACAAAAAGTATGGCGTGCGACGTGGGGTGTCACGTCTTCCAGCTCGTCCTTATATATCCGATTGAATTTTTGCAGAGCCCATCTGAAATGATTTTCCCAATGTTGCGCCACTTCTAAGTGGTTATTTTTATCAAAGAAAAGAAAGCCTGAAACCTTCATTTTCCTGTCTTCTGTATAGACAACAGGTTCTTTCTTAAACCGAGGTCTTTTCGAAATCACGTCACGAAAACACTCTTCTACATCCGTGCTCATCGGAACAAATCTCTCTCCTGCGCTCGTTTTTGCTGTATCTTCGATATAGTATGTGTTCTTCCCATCGACCATTCCGCGTAGGAGTTGCTTGTTGACTCTGATTGTATGATTTTTGAAGTCCAAGTCGTCAAGTGTCAGCCCACAAAATTCTGATATACGAAGCCCCGTGTTAAACAAAATATACGTGCCTGAAAAATAAATCTTGAAGTGCTTATCATACCGTATGAAGTCGAGAAATCTCCTCATATCTGCTCGAGTAAGTGCTTCTCGCGTTTTGCTTCCGCCATAACGTTTCTTTAGCATAGTGAAGTCGAAAGCATTATCTCTCACCCAGCGATTTTTCTTCGCCATCGTGAAAGCAGGACGAAGTATTCCGCGAAGTGTTTGTAGTGTCGAGTAGTTCTTCCCTTTCTTCTCGTGTAGTTCATCGAACCAAAGCAACGCTTCGCTTTCCGTAATGTCTTTTATCTTTTTCTTTCCGAAATGCTCGTCGCGCATGAAATTAAGCTGTGTTCTGTAGCCAGCACGAGTTGTCTGTTTTACATCCTTCCATCGAGTCTGAATGTATAGTTCCATTAAGTCGTACAATGACATATTCCCACCGCTCGAGTTGATACCTTCTAAAAGGTCTTTCTGTACCTGAGCTTCTTTTTCGCGCAAGCTTTCTCCTGACCGCTGATTTTTCCCAGCAGGGATTTTGTCGTTCGCAGTGAGTGTCCAAGAGTATATGACTTTTCTGTTGTTATTTTCGTCTCTGTAAGTGTATTTGTATCTGCCTGTACTTTTTTCTATACTCTCTCCGGTCCTTAATTTTCGTCCTTTACTATCTAGTCTTTCATTTGCCATTATGTGAATTCTCCTTTTCGATATCTTATTTGAATAGTGATTCCCAAGTTTCTTTCACAAATGACGTGTATCATGAATCAATCATATCACTATTTAACACAAAGTGTCAACATATCACGCCACACTACAACATATTACAGCAAGCCACATCATATAAAAAATTCCTTGCGGAATCGGGTGTACATCTACCTTATTGGTCAATATATCACGAAAAATACACAGAAAAAGGAGAATTAGCCATGAGAAATAATAATTTGAAATTTACAAAAATGAGATATGCCTTTGCGACAATGGAGCCTACGCCATCCAACCTCATGTCAGACTATGAGACAACACGTGACGACATTCTACAACACATTTATCCCGTATTGGTACACGAAAGCAGAGTGAGTTCTGATGTTGTCTCCCTCAAAATTGACGGAATTACAGGTTTGAAAGTCGTGTTTATGTTACTACAGACGAGACAGTTATTAAGCAAAACTACTCAGTTGAAATACAGAATCAAACCTAGCGACCTTGTAAATTCTATTAACAGGAACAACTACCACTTCACATTCTCGAAAATGTCTGAGCTTCTCGGCATTTCGTGTCCTTCCGATGAAGATTTACAAATGTATGTCTTAACAAATCCAAGTCAAAATTGTGGTTCAGGTTTGATTGTACACAACAAAATTCTTCGACATATTCTCGACACAGTCGGAGAAGACATTTATGTCCTCCCGTCGTCAATTCATGAACTTATAATCATCCCTGCATCTTTCTCTGATGATGAAAAATATTTAACAGAAATGGTACACGACATCAATCAAAGTATGGTGGAACCGCAGGAACGACTCTCAAACGACATTTATCGTGTCGATTACACGACAATGAAATTCAGAACGATACAATATCAAGAATAGAAAGGAAGTGTAAAAACATTATGAATAAATTCATGCAAAAATTAAGTGATACCTTGGAACAAGGTCTTGAGACCTACGCAACGTCTGATAAATACAAAGATTTACTAAAAACGATGAGTAAATTTCATGCATATTCCGCGCAAAATTGTCTGCTCATCGCTACACAAAATCCGAGCGCATCATTTGTCGCTGGCTTCGATAGCTGGAAAAGAAATTTCCATCGATATGTTAAGAAAGACTCTCACGCAATCATGATAAAGTCTCCGTGTAAGTATACACAGAAAAATGCAGAAACAGGTGAGGAGCAGGAAAGGCTAGGGTTTAAAGCGTCCTATGTCTTCGATATCGAAGACACGGCACAGATACAGGGCAAGCCAGTTGTCCAGATAGGCGTGGAAAATTTACAAGGTTCTGTCCAAAATTTTTCGGACATGATTTTGTGCCTGACATCCTGTGCGGATATTCCGATACGATATGAAAAATTGAAAGGAAAAGCCAACGGCTGTTACACAGAAAAAGATGATTCGCCTTGTATCATCATCGATTCTTCTCTATCCGAAATCCAAACCGTGAAAACCTTAATTCACGAAATCGCGCATAGCCGTCTTCATTCTTCAACATCTACAGAAAAATCTGAAAAGAAAAAGACTCGTGACCAGCGCGAGCTGGAAGCTGAAAGCGTTGCTTTTATCGTGTGTTCTCATTTCGGTATTGACACATCCGATTATTCTTTTCCATATATTCTGTCATGGTCAGCAGAAAGATTTCGAGAAATCCTCAAAGACTCTATGTCTGATATACAAAAAGTTTCTTCTTATATTATAGAAAAAACTACAGAGTCTATGTCTCTTCCATTTCCTGTATAACGTAAAAAGAGGGTACCCTTATAGGCAATGTCATTTAGTTAAGACATTAAGCAGATGTATTCCTATCAGGCAGAGGTA
>SAMEA3387495__coassemble_2279_pt1 | contig 9358 bp, 14 predicted proteins | sample SAMEA3387495__metabat2_high_PE_036 | metagenome-assembled genome bin SAMEA3387495 (sample SAMEA3387495) | Felis catus | biome: Faeces | place: United Kingdom | collected 2012
TCGAATTTGTATGCCTACAAATAGGATAGCACATTTTGTTGAAGTTTCTTTATTTATCTAGCACAACGAGTTAATTTATATTCATCTGTAATCAATTTCTCAATATCCCACTTCCCGGACTTCATAATCTCCATGACGTCTTTTACGTCCTGTTGCGTATATCCGCCACTTCCAGTTATGGATTTCTGACCAAAGGTAAGTCCCAGGATATCAACCTCTCTTCGGCTCGTTCCAACCGCTACAAGCACCATTCGGCTGTTGTATTTTCCCGATTGCTCATATGCTTCCAGCACAGTGTCAGCACCTGCCGCATCAATCCATATATCACAATCAATAGCATCTCCATTTACACCCATGCAACTTCCCAGAATTCCGGTTAAGCCTTCTAATGCTACATCATCCTTATTATTATAAACTTCAAATCCAATCTGTTTACAAATATCCAATCTAAAATCAGAATAATCGCAAATAACGACCTGACTGCAGCCAAAATACTTAAGTGAAATTGCTGCAGCAATTCCTATCGTTCCGGCACCAAACACAACGGCTTTTTCGCCAGCCTGCGGATTTCCCCTTCTGGCAGCCCTGCATCCCACTGTAAAAGGTTCAATAAGTGCCGCCACCTTATCGGAGATCTTATCATCTACATGATATATGGATTCTTCCCACACCGGATTCGGACAGTAAATATATTCAGAAAAAGCACCGATTGTTCCGGCTCTTTTTCTATCTCCGGTAACAAGAATCGGATAAGGATATACCCTGTCACCGACTTTTACATCTTTCACATTTTTTCCGACTTCCGATACTCTACAAACTGTTTCGTGTCCAAATTCTCCGCCAACTGTTATGCGATGTCCCAATCCCAGTCCGTGATTGTAAACTGCCACATCGGTTCCGCAAATACTGGAATATATATTTTCTAAAATAATTGCGTCATCACCACATTCATAATTTGGCAGCTCAGCAACTTCTATCTTATGTACACCTTGATATAATGCCGCTTTCAAATTCCGCTCCTCCTATCGTTTCATGCATTTTGCCATAACCTCAAATATGTACTGCGTATCTTCCCTGCATCCTGACTTTACCCATTCTGAAACCACCGAAAATATACCATTTACGTAAAATGACAAACGGTATTTCCCTTCTGTTTCTGTAAAACCAAAACGCCTCATAATTGGTGCAAATACTTCTGCACTCATTTTTACAAATATATCATTTACCTTTAACGCAGAAGGCTGTGAAATTGCAGTTCTGAAAATCTTCTGGTTTTCTTTTACAAATTCCAGATAAGGAACAAGATACTCCTCTGTAACCAGAACCAGTTCCTCCAGAGAACAGGTTTCAATTCGCTCCTTCGTGATCCTCTTGTCCGCATCAAAATAGCTTTTCATATGTTCCATTACATAAGTAAGACTCTCTTCCAGCAAATCTCCTATGCTCTCATAATGAAGATAAAAGGTTGAGCGATTGACTCCTGCTTTTTCACAAATCTCTTTGATGGTTATAAAATCATAATCTTTCTTTTCAAGTAAAGCCTGATCCATTAACACGGCGGTATTATAATATTTACTTTCTGATTTATTCATAATACCACCCTTCCGTTACTCTTCTGTGCTGATTTCATTTGCCAGCATCATAATATCTGATGCGTACTTCTGTTTGCCATTTTCTCTTATTTTTCTGTAAATCGGATAGTTAATACCTACCCCTGCAAGACCGATCATTCCGATAATAATACCTATCACAAATGAAAACGTACTTCCATTGCCGATTACTTTCATAGACAGACACATTCCTGCACCTAATATCAATGATGCTGCTATGCCTAGAGAATAAGCAAAAACTTCCGCCGGAAGTTTTGCCTTTCTATCAAGTTTTTTGAGTGCTATGACCTTGGACGTCTTCTTCGGTGCATATTCATTTGCGATTGCCTCTGCATAAATCTTATCTGTGTTCATTCCAAATACCTCCGTATAGTTATTTTGTACCTTAATTATACGGGTAGGCTTTATTAAATTGAACAACACCGCTGTCAATTTATGTCGATTTCAAAAGTAAGAGTTCTTTATATTTCTGTAAAAACATACCGGTAAGTAATATCTGTTCCCTGCAGGGTAATGATGACATCTCCATTTTCAAGATGTCCAGATTTCACATTCTGATAATCCATCGGATGTTTTTTTTGAATATACTCCTGCAGGGAATTCACTTCAATCTCTTCAATACTCCTGTCTGCTCCTCGGCTTCCGCCGCACGCATTGATAATTTCTTTCATCACTTCATATTCTTTCATACGCAGTTCTCCTGTTCTTCGCATTCCTACGATACGAAAATTTATGATTATATTTTATCCTTTTAGCAAATTATTCGTAAGCGTTTTTTCATAGGCAAAATAATTTTCAGCAATTTATCCATTTTGTCGATTCCTGATTTGTATATTTCACCCCATATTCCGTGTTTTGAACATTCATATCCTATGGCTAATCTGCCGATTGATCAGCCAGAGCAGAAGAAACAGAAGCATCCAAATCAATACCTGATTCAGTGGTATATAGCTTTTTATCAGATCTCCCATCGCTGTTGTAATTGCCATCGACAGTATGAGATAAAACAGGTATAGATGACTCCATGTTTTCTTCACTGCTTTGAGGATCTCTATACCTGCAATCCCTAAAACTACTGTGCCTGTAAGTGCAATGAAAATAGCTGCCCGGCCCGTATAAGTCACCAGTGCATTCCACAGGTTCAGAGGAAGCAACAACGCTTCCTCCAAGTCCATAAGCAGGGAGTGGTTTTTCACCATTCCAAGCGACAGCGTCACAATCATACCAACTGCCCATATCATTTCCCGGGGTTGTGCTTTTTCCTGAATCTCTCTGGTTTTGGCAGTCATGCTCTGGATTCTTTTGTCGGCATTTTTCTGTATCTTCCATACCTTCTGCTCTGCATCACGCTCCCTCCCTTTTGCCCTTTGGATGGCATTTTTGCTTTTTTCTTCTGCCACTCTCACCGCTTCCACGCAGGACATGTTTACCAGCTACTCCAATTTACAGTTCCGGGCCCGAACGTCTTTTACTTCTGCGATTAAGCTCTCTTGCTCTTTTCTCTGCATCAAACCGTTGTTGCTGCGCAAGGCGTCGTTGTTGCTCGTCAGCAATCGATTGATTCTCTGCACCTCGGATAATTCTTGTCTCAGATTTTGATTTTCTTCGGTCAGTTTCTGATTCCCTGACAAGACTTTCTGTAGCTCGGTTCGCAGTTCTTGCCTGTTCAAGAAGCTCATCTCCAATTGTTTTCTCAGATACTCTTCGGCTGCTGTCGTATGCACCTGCAGCGATTGTGGTATCTTCGGCTGCTGCTCCTGCATATTGTTCTTCTGTTCTTCGTTTGCTTTCTCGATTACATTCATTTAAGATTGCCTCCTTACTGATGTCCAGACGGAAGGTTTTGGAGAGGTTGCTATCCCGCACCTTTTGTCCCTGCTCATTCTGGAAAGTGATGTGCTTGCGCCTGTCACTCCAGTTCACCTTCCATCCGGATTTTTCCATTCGCCTGATAAATTCTTCTTTGCTAAAACACCCTTTGATCGCCTTAATAAATGCGATGGCACATTCCGTGAGATAGCTTTTTGCCTTTTCGTTTTGGATCAGGTTATATTTGTCTTTGCTCCATGCCGTCAGCGTTCCGTTTTCCATAGGAGTTCCATTAAAATGCCTGCCTTTCTCTGCCACGGATAAGTCCCGTTCCTTACACATTCGGTTGGTCAGTTCTTTCATACGCTCCAGATCTTTTCTGGTGTTATGCAGCCTGCGCCCATCCTCGAAACTGACGGTATTGGTGACCAGATGGCAATGAATATGTTCTTTGTCCTTATGCACTGCCACCACCGTCTGAAAGCCCTGAAACCAGTTTTCTGCAAATTCTTTTCCAAACTCAAATGCCTGTTCCGGCGTGATGGCTTCATCTTTATGCCAGGAGATGATGTTGTGGGCATACATCCGTCCGGAATCCTTATCCCATATGCGTTTTTCTTCCAGGAAGGACCGGTAGACCTGATCGTAATCTATGCCCTCCTTGTCATAAGGGCCGGTAACATATACCAGCTGTTCATTTGTCTTATCTGTTCTCAGGACATATTCCAGACAGTTTCTCATTGCCCCGTGGGTCTTTGTTGACTTATTGACTGTCTTATTGATTGCCATAGACTTTCACTCTCCTTTCTCTGGTTGTTTATTTCCGTGTGCATCTGTTCCAACTCATATAATACCGGAATTCTTCCGGAGGCATTTGCCTGATGTGCCAACTGATTCAGATTGGTTGCCATGCCCCGTATCTGACGAATCAGTTCTGCCAGATGTCGGTTCATGATCTTCAGTTCTTCGATTCCTTCGGCCGGTACCAGCTTTGTTTCCTGAATAGCAGCGATTAGCACTGCCTGCTGTGTCTGACCGGATTCTGCTACTTTCTTTTGGAGCAGTCCGTATTCGACATCATTCAGCCGGATGGTAACTGCGTGGTTTCGTTTTCTCATAGGCTTTTGTCCTTTCTTTTTTGCTTTTAAACATGTCCGTATCCGGACGATTAGCGGGTTCCAAGGGGCGCAGACCCTGGCAAGTTTAAGACCACCGCAGGTGTGTCTGGTGCAATGTGGCTTGCCACTTTGCGAAACTTGCCTATCATCCGCCACAACGTCCAGGGGATTTGGAGATGTGTGTCCGGCGTGAATGGAAGTGCTCCGTGGGAGCAGTTCTTTTCCTGCCGGTCACGCTTCGGAAAATCCATGGTATCCTCGCCCGGGATGATAGTGGTTTTTGGCATTGCGGCTTTGCCGGTAATGCGAAAGCGGCTTCTCCACATGAAAGAGAATACCGGTATCGGATGACAGGATCAGGAGCAATGCTGCTTTATACTTCCTGCACTGCTGCTAATTTTCTTTTTTCCTGCAGTTTCCTCCGCTTACTGCTAATCTGCAAAAAAATAACAGCAATGTCTTTGACCGCTCCTGTCCCGGTTCTGCACACTGCTGTTACCAGTATTTTTACTGTCATTTTCTTTCTATCATGCTATTCGTTGCAAATTTCTGGCAGTCTTAAAAGCTGTCGGCAAAATCCAACGCTGCGTCTTCCGCTTCTTCAATCTCCTGCTGTTTCTGCATCTCCCAAGCCTGATTAGCCTGAAGATTATCGTTTTCTTTTTCATAATCCCATTTCCCGGTATTTTCTGAATCCACTCCTCTTGGCATATGCTGCAAGAGCTGGAACATATGCTCTGCAATCATAAGCGGCACTGCATTTTCCAGCTGTTTCTCAAATTTGGAAAGCAGGCTGTCCAGAAAGACATCTTCCTTTTCCCTTGTTTCCAGATAGGGATCCTCCTCCAGTTTCTCCTTCCGGTCAAAATAATCATTGAGTGCTGCAACTACGGCTCTGCTGTAGGATTTGTATTCTTTCCGATCCATGTTTTGCAGGTGTTCCCACGCTTTCCGATCTGATTCCTCTAACAGGTTCAGCCGGATATTCGTATTGATGATTTTCCGTTCCTTTCTCATGACACTCCTCCGTTCTTACGCAGTTTTCTGGCTGCCAGCATCTCATAGCCTTTTGCTGTAGCACAGATATCATTGATCACCGTCACTCTACCCTTCTCATACTGGCCAAAGTTCTCAAGCATACAGCCACCCCCGCCAACTACATACAGTCGCATCAGTTCCGGATTATACTCATGTTCCCGGAGCTTCCGAAAAATCTCTGCGGTATATTTCCTGGCTGCTTCCTGAATCACATACAGATACCTTTCTCCAATATCCGCTGTTCCGTGCCGGATCATCTGCTCAACCACCAGATCATCCGCTACTGTACCAAGCTGCTTCAGCATACTTTCCCTGACCGCCAGAATACACTGATTTGTGCCGTATTTCTCGGTATAGCATTTCTTTTCCACCGGGCGGCAATCATTGATATACATGATGTTCATGGTTCCATTCCCGATATCCGCAAGCATATTGACACCTTTAAAATCCCGGAGTTTCTCTGCCACCGCAGCAAACCCCTGCAGAAAGATATCTGCTCCCGCAAATTCTACATGAAACTGTTTGCCTCGGAATGTAAAATCTACACTCTCATGCTGCAAAAGATACGCTCTGAATGCCTCTTTCTGCTCACCTACCCATGTCAGCGGAAGTCCAGCCGCCAAATGTACCTTTGCCCGGTAAATCCCGGCAATATGCAGTTCTCGGGCAATGGCAGCAAGTGTCAGGATGTAATAATCATCATCCATCATCTTTTCCGCCAGAAACTCCTTGTGTTCCTCTCCGATCTGATAGTAAATCCCATCATAGATCAGAAGGTTGTTCTGGAAGGTTGGTTCCTTTTCGTATCTGGTCACACCTGTCCGGAAACAGGTATTTGCGGTCTTGATATTCCCATAACCATAACGCTTTCATTTGCTGTTCCATTTCTTCTCATCATCTTCATATAGTGTTCCTCATCTTTCTGTTTGTGATTATTTTTTAGTTACAAATCCAACCCGGTCAGATTTGACCGAGTTCAATTTTTCTAAAGAGCCGGTTCCATTTTATCCATCACATCCGTCTTATTCTCATCAGTCTCACTCAAAAATAAGTGATTGATACGATAAGATATTTTATAGATAGATAATTGATTGCTTAGTATTTCATCCCATAAATACTTTATAGTGTCGGATTCACCAATACTGGATTTTCCGTCGTTGGCTTATCCTGACTGCTGAAGTTCCCATATTGGAATTCCAGACGTGCATAAATGGGACTTCTGGAATGCAACATTTTTGCTGTCCGGGCTTCCAATTATTTGAAGGCAGGTCTACAAATGGTTTGTGTCCCTACTCCTGCATTGATCCAAGCGGCACTTCACGGACAATATATTCGGTATCCGTATAGCATCCGTTTTCATCACGCAGCCTGTGTCTCTCTACATATCCCTGATGTTCCAGCTCCTTTAATGCCGATCTCACCGAATCAATGCCGTCCCTGCTGAGGGTTGCAAGCCCTTTTACGTTATAATTCCAGTTATCCGGCAGACTGAGCATCACAGATAGAAGTCCTTTCGCCTTTAACGTCAGTGTCTTATCCTTCATGTGATGATTACACATAACCGTAAAATTCTTTGTTTTCTCAACTCTAAACACCTGTGACATATTGCTTCACCTCTTTCTTTGGTAAAGAAAAAGATGCAAACATCACTGCCTGCACCTTCCATTTTATTCCATATTCTATTTTTCATAATCCACCCTGCCTCAGGGCTTTCTCTTGCAATTCTGCGAATCATCTAATCCATTACACATAAATCAGCTCCGCCAGAATGATTTCCTCGGCAATCGCTTTATGTCGGTTCGTCACCTGAACCCATGCCATCTGACCTGCCGCCTTATCCGGCAATGAATCTGATACTTCCAACAGTTTCAAAATCACCTCCTCCCGTTCCCTTGCAATTCTGTCTACCTCGAGTAAATGCTCTCCCAGTTTCTCCTGCAAAAGCAGACTCTGATACCTCGCCCTGCAGTGTTCTTTGAGATAGCTTCTCCGAAGAAATCCATACTTACCAATCTGCTCTGTCTGTGTTTCAGATTTTAAGACAATGTTTGGAATCAGATAATCTCCAACCTGACGGTACGTTCCGCCCATCTGTTCAAATAAACTTTTTTCTCTGTTCATAGCTTTTGCACTCCTTTTCTCATACATTTCATTATTAACGAGTTTCCTGTCATTCTGGCATTATCCTCTGGATTTGAGATTTTTCTGCGCCCAGCCTTTCAGCAGTTTTTCTATCAGTTCTGTCTGCTGCGCCGGGGTATAATCTGATGGGAAATATCTGCTGACCCTTTCAAGGGGTATCTTAATCTGCTCCCTCTGGTTCGGCTTCATTTCCTGCAAAACTTCGTATATTTCGTCTACATCCAGATTCCCCTGCTGGCTCATCCGTTTTAATCGGTTTGCCTGTGACAGATTCGGGACACATTGCTCCAGATCCATCACTGCATGAAGCTCATACTGTTCTTCCTCGGTCAGAAAAGAAAGTTCCACTGCTGAACGTATTGCAAGTTCTTCCCTGTCAACCATATCCAGAAGCTTTGGTATCAGATTTGTCAGCCGGATGTATCGCTTGATTTGCGTGACACTCTCCCCGACTATTTTCGCCAGTTGCTCATTACTTCGATACCCCTCTGCAGATTTTGTTTTTTGTATCGTAATTTTTCCCTGCTCCGATACCTCTGCTTCCAATGCAGTTACCTCAGCCAGCTCCTCCGCAAACTTCGGTTCCAATGGGTCCGATGTCTGATCTTTTCGCTTTCCCTGCCGATTCATTGCCTGTAATCGCATTTTGTACGCAAACGCTTTCTCGCTGGGCAGAATTTTTTCTCTTTGCAGGTTACTGTCGATCATCGCAATGACCGACTGGTCATTATCCATGTTGCAGATGATAGCTGGGACTTCTTCGATATCAGCCCAAATAGCAGCTTCTTTTCTTCGATGCCCTGCTATCACTTCATATCCTTCTCCATTTGGATTTTTCGAATCAGAAGCGGCACTAAGATACCCTCCTGCTCTATGCTCCTACGCAGTTCAAAAAGTTCCTGATTTCGTTCCACCTTAAACGAATGTCCTTTAAAATCATGTAATTCTTCGATTTTCACCATTCCAATACCTGCACCCGAATCGACACTTACTGATGAACACATCACTTTCTTTTTTGTCATTTCACTTTTCCTCCTGATTCTGAATATAAGAAAAGGACGCTTACCTTTCAGAAAAATCCTGAAAACAAGCGTCCTTTCGGCTCTTATCTCAAATATTCAGTTAGAAATATTACATCAAGATTCATATGTCCACTCATACCACGTGCAGAACTGCCGACACCTCGATACCGTCCATAATCTGCTTTTTTCGTCCCTGATTGCCTGTCGGTGCAAAACTCATATACCTCGCAAAGTGCCTAAAACTAAGGACTTCTACGAATTCGCCCGATATAGACAACATACCGTCTCAACGGTACTTTCGTTGTCCCAACAAAGTTCCTGTGTTTCCCTGTCTCCAAAATATACCGGAAAACGGAACTTTATGTGCTTCAGGAATCTGCCATCTGGCTGCTCCTGCTCGTAAATGTCCACCTGTTCTACAAAACTGTTAAGAAATTCTTTCTTCTCCAGGTCGGTGAACTTATCATATAGTTTATCAAAATATAAAAGAAATTGATAGACGTTTTCTTCTGATATTTTCTGTTGCCGGATATTCAGCAGGCGGTTCTTGACTTCTTCTATACTGTTCTCCACGCCTTCAATCTCATCATACAAACGGTATAACCTAGTCTCCATATCC
>SAMEA3387495__coassemble_2408_pt1 | contig 8738 bp, 11 predicted proteins | sample SAMEA3387495__metabat2_high_PE_036 | metagenome-assembled genome bin SAMEA3387495 (sample SAMEA3387495) | Felis catus | biome: Faeces | place: United Kingdom | collected 2012
ATCGTCGGTTTTTGGAACGCTTCCGCCACGCATAATAACCGCTTTTTGAAACCTGAAGCCACTGCGCCATCTTTGCGATCCGATATTGGGAGCGGTGCTGTTCCATATAAAGGTAACGGATCACTTCAGGTTCTTTGCAAAGAAGGCGCTTGCTTTTTTTAGGAATTCATTTTCTTCCTCCAAATCTTTGATCCGCTTTTTTAGTGCCCGTAGTTCAGCATCTTCCTGATGGAGATTGCCACTGCCTACAAAGGGCTGTGCCGGATGTTCTTTAAACCGGGACATCCATGTATATAGGGTATTTACATTGATTCCGAGTTCCCTTGCCACCTGTGCCGCCGGTATCCCCGACTGTACACGTTTACATGCCTCTTCCTTGAATTCGATACTGTACGTCTGTGCCATAATTCATCCTCCTGACTTTCTGGATAGATTATACCACTCGTTCTATGTGTCTATCAAATGGGGTATAAGGCACCTCCCGACTCAAGTATGCTTGTTTCGTTGGCAGAAGAACTAGATACATCTGTAAGTACCTTGCTAGGAGAAACTGTACAAGAAGGTTTAAACGAAGGAGATTTAAAGAATATTTCTGAAAAACTTGAAGCAATCAATCTTCAATTTGCTAAACAAAGTGAGAGGAAAATTCGGATTATTTGTTACTCACTTATTTTAGTATGTGCAGTTATTGCAGTAGTATTTATTGTTTTTGCAACTATGAATAGCGAATATTTGACTTGGGATTTTAATAACCCAGAATTAGCGATTGTAGGTACTTTATTACATGGTTTTGAATTTCTGTTTGTAAGATTAGCACCTTTTGCTTTTATTGGTTGTGTAATTGGAATTGTACTCACATATAGAAAACGATAATTTTATATTTTTACACACAAAGCAGTTAGTCTTAGGATTGGTTACTTTTTTCGTATCAAGAAAGAGTGATTGATTTATGCGTATGTTTTGGAATAAAGGATACCGTATTAAAACTAGCGACAAGGAACATATACCGTATGAACAGTCAATTTTCTAATACGATAATTTTTTATTGTAGCGAATACATGGAATTGCTATAATATGAGTATGTAGAATAAATAAAATTTTAAGAAAAATCTATCATCTGATTTATAGAAAACACCGATGGTAATATACAGATTTTATTACTATGTAAAGATGAGGCTGCAGGACGAGGAAAATGGGGATTGAAAATATTAGGAGGAGGAAGAGAAATGATTGCTGATAAAATCACCAACATAAGAGAATATCCCATATTAAAAAAGGACGCAGATCTGATCTGTGCTTTTATTGAAAAGGACAGACAGGAGAATCTGGAAGATGGAAGCTATGAACTGGACGGAGATCGTCTCTTTGCTTCTGTACAGTGTTATGAAACAAGGGAACGGTCAGAAGGTATGATCGAAGCCCATGATATCTACTGTGACCTGCAATATATTGTAAAAGGGGAAGAATATATTTACTGGAGTCCGTTGGAAGAACTGCCGCTGCTTGAAGATCGGAGACCTGGAGCGGATATTGTTTTTTATGATGGAAAAGAGGTAACAGGCAGAACTCTTCTGAAAGCAGGAATGTTCGGATTCTATTTTCCAACAGACGGACATATGCCCGGGATTACAGTAAAGGAAAGTACATCAATGAAAAAGATCGTATTTAAGATCCGGTATAAAAATAATTAAGAATCTTTTCGGCAGGATATGCTGTAAATAATTATAAAGAGACGGGAGCTTTTCTGAAAAGGTCATTCACCTTTGAAGGTTTTCTTTCATATGCTAGGAGGAAAGGCAAAAGGAGTAAACTCCATATGAGAATAAGAAAAAGATTGACCGCGGCAGTTCTTGCCGTTCTCCTGGCAGTGACAGCCGTTCCATGTGCAGTTATGGCAGAGAAAAAAGAAGAGAAGCTGACAAGGATTACGCTGAATGAGGTTGCACATTCTATTTTTTATGCCCCTCAGTATGTTGCTCTGGAAAAAGGGTATTTCCGGGAAGAGGGGCTGAACGTGGATCTGGTGACAGGTTTTGGCGCGGATAAGGTGATGACTGCACTGATCTCAGGAGAAGCAGATATTGGATTTATGGGAGCGGAAGCTTCTGTTTATGCTTTTCAGGAGGGGGCTAATGATCCGATAATAAATTTTGCCCAGGGAACCCAGAGAGCCGGAAATTTTCTGGTTGCAAGAGAAGAAATGCCCGACTTCCAGTGGACGGATCTAAAAGGTAAGAAAGTACTTGGCGGTCGAAAAGGCGGCGTACATATATTAATGTAAATTTAGAGAGTATTGTAATTTTATGTAACTGGGTGGACAGAATGAATAGTGCGAAGAGTATATAAAAGAAGTGGCGGAAATACCGAAAATGATATTTCCGCCATACTTATATCCACCAGTTAGGAGTGATATCTCCTAATGTAACCATTTTTTTATTTTCATAATCCATCATGATCTGAATAGAGTGATAATGGTCCGGCATTAACTGTACCATAAATTCCCGGCAGGCACCACAAGGCGGGATTGCTTTTCCATTCCGATCAACCGCTATCAATCGATAAATGCCATTCTCGCCATTTGTAATCATATTGGCAATCGCATTTCTTTCTGCACATATTCCCAAAGAGCAAGCAGTATCGATACAAACACCAACATAGATATTCCCTTTTTCAGTAAGAATTGCAGCGGAGACACCGCCAGCCTCTACAAGCGGAGAAATCTCTCTTTTTTTCTGTACATTTCGTGCCGCAAGGTACATTTTATCCCATGTTCCATCAAATTGGGAGAGAGCGAGTTTCTCAATTTTACGCACAAATTCTTCTTTTCCGTCACAATATCCATCAATATCATAAGGGAATTTCTGTGCAAGAACTTTTTTGATTTTTGCATATTCGTCTCGTTCTTTTTTATGAGTACGCATATAGTCACGAAAGGCAAGATGTCTTCCAATATTATTCCAATCCTCTGTTTGAAAGATATGAATTTGATGAGTTCTCTCATCTCCACCCTTACGAAGATACCGTCTGCCTGCTATCCCAAATTCGCCGAGATATTCATAACCTATTTTAGAAAAGGCTTCTGCAGCATCGTCAACCTTTTCAAGATTTCGTACTGCTGCCATAATATCTATAATAGGTTTTGCGGCTAAACCTTCGACAGACGTACTCCCGATATGATAAATAGCAACGCAGTTATCTGCGAGAATATCCTTAATTAGTAAAGCTTCTTCTTCATATTTTTTTGCCCATAAGGGATTATAGTCTGCAACTGTAATATGCTGACTCATGATTGATACCTCCTATCTCAAATCCCATTTTCTATTCTTCCACAAAAGAATGACTCATAATATAAAATTCCTCTTGACTTGGAAGATACTTCTTTTCCATTGGTTCTAATGTGTTGTCATAGTGTGCCGCTGCTTCTTCACTGATCGCCATAACAGGACTCTCCTGATAAATCCACTTATGACCATACAGTACATGAGGAACCAATTCTTTGACCATCATTGCCGCAGGGTATTTCCCGTTTTCAATACAAACATTATATTTTTTACAGCTTTTAAATCCACGACTGACATAGTTGGCAGGACTTCCAAAGATAACAATCGTATCATAGCCTAACTGTATGGCTGCCTTAAATGAATGTTCTATAAGCATTTTTCCGTAGCCCATCCTTTGATAAGCCGGATGAATACTAATCGGACCGAATGTTAAAATATCTTTTTTGTTTTTATTTTCGTCAATTAGTTTTGCTTTTGTGTACATGATATTGCCAATGACATTACCGTTCAGCTCCAAAACAAAATCCAGTTCTGAAATAAAGTCTTCATGTTCTCGCATGTTGTGAACTAAGTAATGTTCTACACATCCCGGTACATAAAGATTATAGAAGGATTGTCTTGTGATAGTTTCTACAATTTCCCAATCTTCTTTTCGTTCATTTCTTATAATAACATTTTCTTTCATAAGATAACTGCTCCTCTTTATACTCTGATCGGCATTTTTTTTATTAACTTGGAAATTTCTTTTTCGCGTTTTCCTTTTGCAATCAGATAACTTTCTTTATCTTCTATGTAGCTGCTTTCAGCTTTTAGTTTTTGATAAGAATTCCAGCGGTCAATTTCCAGTTCGCCCGTTTCCAGCGCTTTTAAAACTGCGCATCCCGGCTCATTTTTATGGGTACAATTACGGAATTTACATTGAGATGCAAGCGTTTCAATTTCTGTAAAGGTTCTATCAATTCCTGTATCGTTATCCCACATTCCCAATTCACGCATACCCGGAGTGTCGATGACCATACCGCCGGAAGGAAGTAAAAACAATTCTCTGTGAGTTGTGGTGTGCCTGCCTTTATCGTCATTGCGTAGTCCGTTCGTTTTCAGCTGCTCTTTACCCAATAGAAGATTGATAAGCGTAGATTTTCCCACGCCGGAAGAACCGATAAACGCAATTGTTTTACCCTCCGAAATAAATGGCAGAAGTTCCCTGTATCCATTTTCTTCTGTTGAAGTCGTAACCAAAATATCCAGCCCAAAAGCAATGGAAGAGACTTCAGAAAGTTTATAATCTAAATCATCACACAGATCAGATTTTGTCAGCACCACAACAGGCATAGCGCCGCTGTCCCATGCAATGGAAAGATATCGTTCTAACCTTCTGATGTTAAAATCATTGTTTAATGCCATGCAAAGAAATATCGTATCGATATTTGCAGCAACAATCTGTTCCTGTTGAGGTTCTCCTGCTGCTTTTCGGATAAAAGCGCTTTTTCGTGGCAGCAGAGATTCGATAATTGCGCTGTTGCCGGATTCATTCCAATTTACCAGTACAAAATCTCCAACGGCAGGATATTCTGAAGAAAGTACGGCTTGATACCGGAACTTTCCGGATACTTCCGCCAACTTTTCTCCTTTGTCTGTTATGATCCGATAGAACCCTTTTTCCTGTGAAAGAACACGCGCCGGTTCTAATGGACTATCTTGTGGGATTTCCTTTGAAAACATTTCAGAAAATCCGTATTTTTTTATGTTGATGAAATTGTTCATTCTTATCTCCTTCTTCTTTCCGTTTTACGAAAAATATTTCTGGAAGAAATCGTCGATATAACGCATATACCTTTGGGCGATTTCTTCTTTTGTTTCTTTACAATCTGTCCCATCTGACATACTGAGCAGAAGATAAAAGGGAGAATAAAACTCGATTGCCAATGCATGGGGAGAGGGCAGCAGTTTCTCCTGTTCTTTTGACATCTCGCAAAGTAAATTTTCAATATACTCCAAAGGTCCGCTGACAAGAACTTTTTGATATAAAGCACTCATTTCCGGAGATTTGTATTGTTCCAGAGTAAGCATTTTACGAAAATTACAAGCAATTTCATCTTCACTCCAATAGCGGAACTGCTCTTTCATATAATTGCCTAAACTTTTTGCGGATACATGGGAAAATGCCTCCGGCATATCCGAATAATCCTGTTCCGGGACGCCACTTTTTCGAGAACGTTCCACATCCAGTCGGCAAACGTATTCAAATATACAGTTAAAAATGTCTCTTTTGTTTTTATAATGTTTATATAAAGCGCCCTTGGTTATACCTAATTCTCCTGCAATCTGATTTACAGATACTGCCTCATATCCATTAACAGCAAACAGCCGTAAAGCAGCCACTAATATTTTTTCCTTCGTATTCGTCATCCTAGCCTCCAATTAGTAAACGATTGTTTACTTGAATAGTATAGTGAACAGTCGTTTACTTGTCAAGTGATAAAAGCTTCTATATTACGGTTTCGCTTTTCAAACAGCTAACCCTACACTATAACACCAGACTTTTCGATTGTGGTATATTCTAAGGAGAATGGAGGCGAGAAATAATGGCTACATATAAAACTGCGGAAGTTGCTGCAATGATTGGAGTACATCCAAATACAGTTCGCTTATATGAAAAAATGAAGTTGATACCCAAACCGGAACGGTTGTCAAATGGTTATCGCGTATTTACAGATTTTCATATATGGCAATGCAAATTAATACGGCTGGCGTTTCAAGTAGAAGTATTGCAAAATGGTTTGAGAAAGAAAATTGTACGAATGGTTACGGTATCTGCTGCGGGTGACTTCGACACAGCAATCATACTGACAGAAGAATACTTAAAGCAGCTTAGACGGGAACGACGAAATGCCGAAGAAGCAATTAAGATTGTGAAACAGCTTTTGTCCGGCGGTGCGCAGGAAAACTCACACAATCTGAAACGGAAAGACGTCTCAAATCTACTTGATATTTCTATGGATACACTCCGAAATTGGGAAATGAACGGTCTGCTTACTGTTAAGCGAAAAAATAACGGGTATCGTGTTTATACGGATGAGGATATACAGCGGCTAAAAATCATTTGTTCATTAAGATGTGCAAATTATTCTTTAGAAGCAATCCGACGACTTTTGCAGCAATTATCTAAAAATCCCAACACAGACATTCGTGTTGCATTAAATACTCCAAAACAGACGGAAGATATTATTTCTGTTTGCGATAGACTTATCATATCCCTTTCAGAGGCGGAAACAAATGCAAAATCTCTTTTGGAAATGCTGCAAGAAATGAAAATCTTATTTTCATAAACCCTACACTTTGCCACCAATGTTATCGTTGGTGGTATTTTTATAGAGAAAAATAAACCAGGAGGTATTACTATGCAAACTGCGATCAAAGTCGAACAGTTGTCAAAAAGCTATGGCAATCTGCTTGCAGCAGACCAAATCAGTCTATCCGTAAAATACGGTACCGTTTATGGGCTGCTTGGCGCAAATGGCGCAGGGAAAAGTACAACGATTGAATGTATCTTAGGAACAAAAAAGGCAGACAGCGGAACGGTATCAGTCTTAGGTTTGAACCCGAAAAAAGACAGACGCCGCTTGTTCCAAAATGTCGGCGTACAGTTTCAGGAAAACAATTATCAGCCGGAAATCAAGGTTTCCGAGTTATGCGATGAAACAGCCTGCTTATACAAGGCTCCGGCAGATTGGAGAACACTTTGTGAGAAATTCGGGATCGGAAGCAAGATTGATCATGCAGTCAAAAATCTGTCCGGTGGAGAACGCCAACGTTTATTTATTGTACTTGCTCTAATTCCAAATCCGAAGCTTGTGTTTCTTGATGAGCTGACTACCGGACTTGATACAAAAGCCCGGCGTGATGTTTGGAAAATCCTGTCGGAATTAAAGGATAACGGATTGACAATCTTTTTGACTTCTCATTTCATGGATGAAGTGGAAGCTTTATGTGACGAGATATGCATTCTGAAAAAAGGAAAGGCTGTATTTTACGGAACTGTTGAACAGGCAAAAAAAGCCAGCGGATGCGAAAAATTTGAAGACGCTTACCTTATGCTTTCCGGAGAGGGGGAGAAGAATGAAATCATTTGTAACACTTTTAAAGAATGAGCTAAAACTCAATATTAGAAACATGAATATGGTTATATTTGCCGTTATCATGCCATTAGTCGTATTGATTATTCTCGGATTTATTTACGGCACAAAACCTGCTGCTGATGGAACCACATACACTTTTTTGGAGCAATCCTTTGGGGCGCTTTGTTGTATTTCCATTTGTGCAGGAGGACTCATGGGGCTACCCCTTGTGGTATCAGAATACAGAGAACGAAAAATTTTAAAGCGTTTTAAAGTTACCCCTGTCAGTCCGGTAAAATTGCTTATCGTGGAGTTTAAAATTTATGCCATATATTGCGTGGTATCCATGCTTACTTTGTTTCTCGTTGATATGCTGTTCTGGAAAATAAAGATACACGGTTCTTTGCTTTTATTTTTGGGAAGCTGGTTACTGACTATGGTATCTACGTTAAGCATTGGTCTGTTAGTCGGCGGTATCGCTAAAAATATGAAAAGTGCAAGTGTCATTGCCTGTATCTTGTATTTTCCTATGCTGATTTTTTCTGGGGCAACACTTCCGTTTGAAGTTATGCCCACTGCTATGCAGAAAATCATCAGTATGTTTCCTTTGACACAAGGTATTCAATTAATGAAAGCAACATTTCTTGGATTGCCAATCGAAAACGTTCTGCTTTCTGTTGGATTTATGGGAGCTGTCATATTCATTTGTTTTGGGATTTCTGTAAAATACTTTAAGTGGGAATAAAATCTGCCGTCAGAAGTGGCGGAAATACCAGCAATGATATTTCCGCCGAAATTATTAAGCTGCCTGTGGATAATCGATAACTGCAATTTCCTGCATTAATTTTTTCGCCATATTAACAATCAATTCAAGGCGTTCAGCAACTTCGTCTGTATAATATTTTTCTCCACACTGATCACATTCAAGGCATGGAACATTTTTAATTACAATAATACAATTTTTATAGTTTACGACGTGTGTTGTTGTGCTATTGAAAGTGGTACTATTTTTACAATACATACACATATCCATCACCTCTTTCTTCGAGTCTTTAAATCATTTTCAAATTTCTTTGTATCTGGGTAATATGCCGTTATGATATATAGATTTATATTATCACATCCGGCAACAATATGCAAAATTCGTCCATTTATAAAACAGAATATATCAATGCTCTGGCGCGATATGAACTTTTAATTTGGGATGATCTTGGCACAGAACGAAATTCTGAGTATGCTCTTGGGATTGTATTCAGTGTAATTGACCGAAGATATTGCTCCGGCGACCATTAATCGTAACTACCAATCTTCCGATAAAACAATTAAAAGAAGAAACGAA
>SAMEA3387495__coassemble_2593_pt1 | contig 7849 bp, 3 predicted proteins | sample SAMEA3387495__metabat2_high_PE_036 | metagenome-assembled genome bin SAMEA3387495 (sample SAMEA3387495) | Felis catus | biome: Faeces | place: United Kingdom | collected 2012
GAAAATAAATAGCAACCCATAGCTGTCTTCCTGTACGGGCAATATCGTAAAAAACAGGATGAAAGGAAAAATCCTTCAGGATACCGGAAGAAAGCTCCTTAATTCTGCCAACTGTTTTTTTGTCAGGCGAAAAAAGGAAAAGCTCTCGAAAAGTTTCCATAAGCATTTTGATGCTTTCTGGAATCATAAGTATCATAATAAAAATAGCGACTAACTGGTCAAAATACGGAGCCAGAAAATCAAAAGGAGTATTTTTCAGCTGGGTTGCAATAAAAAAAGCACCCGACATACCAATACTGTATGCCACATCAATTTTCCAGCCCAGGATTTCTGCTTTTACGGTGGGAGAGGAAACATTGCGGCTCATGAATTTCATGATCAGAAAAATACCCAGACTGACAAGTCCGACGATGAACTGAAACAGGGAAACCTGTCCTTTGTTAATATTATTTCCGCCGGAAAGAAGACTTTCAATAACATCAGCAAGAACACTGACCGTTACAGAAGTCAGCATAATATTTTTGACAAGGATAAAAAAGGATTCTACCTGAAAGAAACCATAGGGTCTTTTTTCAGAAACCGGTTTATGGAATAATGGTGTCAAAAACAGAATCAGTACAATAAAGATCAGTTCAGATGCATCATAAAGTGCATCCATAAGAGTAGACTGGGAATGACTGTATACAGCATAGATCAGTTCGGCGGCTACGAAGAACAGTCCACTGATAAATGACAGAAGCAGGATTCTTTTTTCCAGAATTTCTTTTGAGTTTTTTGCAGGTTCAGATGTCATGATTACTCCTTTCAGACAGTTCGCATAAAAAATATATGTGTATAATGAAGGGTATTATATAACAGCCCTAAAATAAAGTAAACACCTGTCAGACTTTCAAAAATATATTTATATTTGATCGAAAAGATCTTGGATTTTTGGAATAATCAGGGAAAGGGCTTGACAGATGGAATTTGTAGACTTTATAATATAGTCTGTATATACGATCACGCAAAAACTTTGATGGAGACAGTAAGCCGCAGACATTCTATACTGACTGATAAGGGATCGAACGCTTCAGAGAGCCGGGGGCAGGTGGAAGCCCGGCGCAAGTAGAAACGGCTGAATATCACTCCGGAGTTTCCAGCCTGAAACTGACAGGGAATAAGGCCGGACGGTTTCCCGCCGTTAGAGGGGGCATGTATCGGCAGAATTCTGTCCGTACAGTGTATGAGGTGGTGCGAAGTGAAGTATACTCTCGTCCTTTTACAGGACGGGAGTTTTTTTATTTATTTAGTAAAGTAATAAGACAGGAGGAATTTATCGTGTATCAGAAAGTAGATACGAACCTGAACTTTGTTGACCGTGAAAAAAAGGTCGAGCAGTTCTGGAAAGAAAACCATATTTTTGAAAAAAGTATGGACAGTCGTAAGGAGGGAGAAACTTATACCTTTTATGACGGACCGCCAACAGCCAACGGCAAGCCTCATATCGGTCATGTGCTGACCCGTGTTATCAAGGATATGATCCCAAGATACCGTACTATGAAAGGAAACATGGTTCCACGTAAAGCGGGCTGGGATACTCATGGACTTCCGGTAGAACTTGAGGTTGAAAAAAAGCTTGGACTTGACGGTAAGGAGCAGATCGAGGCTTACGGTATGGAGCCGTTTATCCAGCAGTGTAAGGAAAGTGTCTGGAAATACAAGGGAATGTGGGAGGATTTTTCTTCTACCGTCGGTTTCTGGGCTGATATGGATCATCCTTATGTAACCTATGATGACAATTATATTGAATCTGAGTGGTGGGCTCTGAAAGAAATCTGGAATAAAGATCTCCTTTATAAAGGATTTAAGATCGTGCCTTACTGCCCGCGCTGCGGAACTCCGCTTTCTGCACAGGAGGTTTCCCAGGGCTATAAGACAGTAAAGGAACGTTCTGCCATCGTTCGTTTTAAGGTTGTAGGAGAGGATGCTTATTTCCTGGCATGGACGACTACACCGTGGACTCTTCCTTCCAACCTGGCGCTCTGCGTAAATCCGGATGAGACTTACTGTAAAGTAAAGGCAGCAGACGGATATACTTATTATATGGCAGAGGCTCTTCTGGACAAAGTTCTTGGAAAGCTTGCCAAAGAGGATGAAAAGGCCTACGAGGTTCTGGAAACTTATAAAGGAACTGATCTGGAATACAAAGAGTATGAGCCTCTTTGGGAATGTACCAGAGAAGCAGCTGCAAAGCAGAAGAAAAAAGCGCATTATGTAGTATGTGACAGCTATGTTACTATGAGTGACGGTACAGGTATCGTTCATATTGCTCCGGCATTTGGTGAGGATGATAACCGTGTAGGCCGCGATTACAACCTTCCGTTTGTACAGTTTGTAGACGGACAGGGAAATATGGCAAAAGAAACTCCATATGCAGGAGTATTTGTAAAGAAAGCAGACCCCCTTGTACTTGTTGACCTTGACAAAGAAGGAAAGCTTTTTGATGCGCCGAAGTTTGAGCACGACTACCCTCACTGCTGGCGCTGCGATACACCGCTGATCTACTATGCACGAGAGTCCTGGTTCATTAAAATGACAGCAGTAAAGGACGATCTGATCCGTAATAACAATACCATCAACTGGATTCCGGAGAGCATCGGAAAAGGACGTTTCGGTGACTGGCTGGAAAACGTTCAGGACTGGGGTATTTCCAGAAACCGTTACTGGGGAACACCGCTGAATATCTGGCAGTGTGAGTGCGGACATATGCACTCCATCGGAAGCCGCCAGGAGCTTTATGAGATGAGCGGCGATGAGAAGGCAAAGACCGTAGAACTTCACCGTCCATACATTGATGAGATTACTATGAAGTGTCCGGAGTGCGGCGGAACCATGCACCGTGTACCGGAGGTAATTGACTGCTGGTTTGATTCAGGAGCAATGCCTTTTGCACAGCATCACTATCCGTTTGAAAATCAGGATCTGTTTGAGCAGCAGTTCCCGGCAGATTTTATCTCCGAGGCAGTTGACCAGACAAGAGGATGGTTCTATTCTCTTCTGGCAGAATCTACTCTGCTGTTTAACAAGGCTCCGTACAGAAATGTTATTGTTCTTGGCCATGTACAGGATGAGAATGGACAGAAGATGAGTAAATCCAAAGGAAATGCGGTAGATCCTTTTGACGCTCTTGAAAAATACGGTGCAGACGCGATCCGCTGGTATTTCTATATCAACAGTGCCCCATGGCTTCCGAACCGTTTCCACGGCAAAGCAGTTGTAGAGGGACAGCGTAAATTTATGAGCACACTTTGGAATACTTATGCATTCTTTGTGCTTTATGCGAATATTGATGAGTTTGATCCGACGAAATATACGCTTGATTACGATCAGCTTCCGGTTATGGACAAATGGCTTCTCAGCAAGCTGAACTCCGTAGTAAAAGCGGTAGATGAGAACCTGGCAAATTACAAGATCCCGGAAAGCGCAAGAGCTCTTCAGGAATTTGTAGATGAGATGAGTAACTGGTATGTAAGAAGAAGCCGTGAGCGTTTCTGGGCAAAAGGAATGGAGCAGGATAAGATCAATGCCTACATGACTCTTTATACAGCTCTTGTGACGATCTCCAAGGCAGCCGCTCCTATGATTCCGTTTATGACAGAGGATATGTATCAGAATCTTGTGAGAAGCGTAGACAAGAATGCACCGGAAAGTATCCATCTCTGTGATTTCCCTGAGGTAAAAACAGAATGGATCAACAAAGAGCTGGAAGAGGATATGGAAGCTCTTCTGAAGGTGGTCGTTCTTGGACGTGCAGCAAGAAATACAGCAAATATCAAGAACCGTCAGCCTATTGGCACAATGTATGTAAAATCTGAGAAGGAAATGGATCAGTTCTACACAGATATTATTGCAGATGAGCTGAACGTAAAAGAAGTGAAATTCGCAAAAGATGTAGAATCATTTATTTCCTACAGCTTTAAACCACAGCTCCGTACCGTGGGCCCGAAATACGGCAAGCTTCTGGGCGGTATCCGTACAGCACTTACAGAGCTGAATGGTACAGCGGCTATGAAGGAACTGAAGGAAACAGGTCTTCTCACTCTGGACATTAATGGAAACAAGGTGGAACTGGCAGAAGAGGATCTTCTGATCGAGACAGCTCAGACTGAGGGTTATGTAACAGAGACAGATGGAGATACTTCCGTAGTTCTGGATACCAATCTGACACCGGAGCTGATCGAGGAAGGCTTTGTTCGTGAAATCATCAGTAAGATCCAGACAATGAGAAAAGAGGCTGGCTTTGAGGTTATGGATAAGATCTGTATTTATGCAAAAGATAATGAGCGTATTACAGAACTGATGAACAATCATAAAGAAGAAATCATGTCAGAAGTTCTTGCAGAGGATATGGTACTCAATGAAACCGATGGTTATGTAAAGGAATGGAACATCAATAAAGAAAATGTCGTTCTTGGTGTAGCCAGAAAGTAGGAGGAAAGAGAAAATGATTAATAAGCAGTTTAAAAAAGAGGCGTTTAAAGAGAGCGTGAAAGAAAATGTAAAGTTTCTGTATCGTAAGACCTTGGAGGAGGCAACACAGGAGCAGATCTTTCAGGCAGTCAGCTATACAGTAAAGGACGTGATCATCGACGACTGGCTGGAGTCACAGAATGCATATCACGAAAAGGATCCAAAGATCGTTTATTACATGTCTATGGAATTCCTTATGGGACGTGCACTTGGAAACAACCTTCTGAATCTTACCGCTTATGATGAGGTAAAGGAAGCTCTTGAGGAGCTGGGCCTTGACCTGAATGTAATTGAAGACCAGGAGCCGGATCCGGCTCTTGGAAACGGCGGTCTGGGACGTCTGGCAGCATGCTTCTTGGATTCTTTGGCAACTTTGAACTACTGTGCATACGGCTGCGGTATCCGTTACCGCTACGGTATGTTCAAACAGCAGATCAAGGATGGTTTCCAGTATGAAGTACCGGACAACTGGCTGAAAAACGGATATCCTTTTGAACTGCGTCGTCCGGAATATGCAAAGGAAGTGCATTTCGGCGGATATGTGCGCGTAGAGTACGATCAGGCTACCGGCACAAATAAATTCATCCATGAAGGCTATCAGGCAGTAAAGGCAGTTCCGTTTGATATGCCTATCCTTGGATATAACAACAAGATCGTAAACACTCTCCGTATCTGGGACGCAGAGCCGATCGTTGACTTCGGACTGGATTCCTTTGATAAGGGTGACTACAAAAAGGCGGTAGAGCAGGAAAACCTTGCCCGAAATATCGTAGAGGTACTTTATCCGAACGATAATCATATGGCAGGTAAAGAGCTTCGTCTTAAACAGCAGTATTTCTTTGTTTCTGCCAGCCTTCAGGCAGCAATTGAAAAATATAAAAAAGACCATGATGATATCCGCAAGCTTTATGAGAAGGTTGTCTTCCAGATGAACGATACTCATCCGACAGTTGCAGTTGCAGAGCTGATGCGTATCCTCATGGACGAAGAAGGTCTTGGATGGGATGAGGCATGGGAAATTACAACCAAGTGTGTTGCTTATACAAACCATACCATTATGTCTGAGGCACTGGAAAAATGGCCGATTGAGCTGTTCTCCAGACTTCTTCCCCGTGTATACCAGATCATTGAGGAGATCAACAGAAGATTCATCCTTGATATTCAGGCGAAATATCCGGGCAACTATGAGAAGATCAAAAAGATGGCCATCATCTATGACGGTCAGGTAAAAATGGCTCATCTTGCAATCGTTGCAGGATTTTCTGTAAACGGCGTTGCAAGACTGCATACAGAGATTTTGAAAAACCAGGAGCTGAGAGATTTCTACGAGATGATGCCGGAGAAATTCAACAACAAGACAAACGGTATCACACAGAGACGTTTCCTGCTTCACGGAAACCAGCTTCTTGCAAACTGGGTAACCGACCATATCGGACCGGAATGGATCACAGATCTTTCCCAGATCAGCAAGCTGAAACTTTATGTGGATGATGAGAAGGCACAGCAGGAGTTCATGAACATCAAATACCAGAACAAAGTACGTCTTGCAAAATATATTCTGGAGCATAACGGCGTTGAAGTGGATCCACGTTCTATCTTCGACGTTCAGGTTAAGAGACTTCATGAGTACAAACGCCAGCTTCTGAACATCCTTCATGTTATTTATCTGTATGACCAGATTAAGCTTCATCCGGAGATGGATTTCTATCCAAGAACATTTATCTTTGGTGCAAAGGCTTCTGCAGGTTATCATACAGCCAAGAAGATCATCAAACTGATCAACGCTGTTGCAGATGTGGTAAATAACGACAAGTCCATCAATAACAAGCTGAAGGTTGTATTTATTGAGAACTATCGTGTATCCAACGCAGAGATGATCTTTGCTGCAGCAGACGTTTCTGAGCAGATTTCTACTGCAAGTAAAGAGGCTTCCGGTACAGGTAACATGAAGTTCATGCTGAACGGTGCACCTACACTGGGAACTATGGATGGTGCCAATGTGGAGATCGTTGAGGAGGTTGGAGAGGAGAACGCATTTATCTTCGGTCTCAGTTCTGATGAAGTTATTAATTATGAGAATAACGGCGGCTATGATCCGAATGTGATCTATAACACAGACGGCGAGATTCGTCAGGTTCTTATGGAACTGATCAATGGAACCTTCTCTAAGGATACAGAACTGTTCCGTGATCTTTATGATTCACTTCTTACAACGAAAAATACAGACCGTGCAGACAGATACTTCATCCTGGCTGACTTCCGTTCCTATGCAGCAGCACAGAAACGTGTAGAGGAAGCTTACCGTGATGAAAAACGCTGGGCTCGTATGGCAATGATGAACACTGCATGCAGCGGTAAGTTCACATCAGACAGAACGATCCAGGAATATGTAGATGATATCTGGCATCTGGATAAGGTTATGATCGAGACAAAATAAAAATAGGCTGATACAGATGTGAATGTACAGTGAAACGAAAACAGGAACTGATGCTTGAGTCAGTTCCTGTTTTTGCATGTTGATGTTATTTAAAAACATGTATGGTTCCATTGTCATTTAGTTTTTTAATGAATGAAATGGCAATTGGAAAACCAAAAAGCCCCCATATGCCTAAAAATCTTAAACCTGTAAGCATACTGATGAGTGTAAGCACAGGATGCAGTCCCATCTGTTTTCCGATCAGTTTGGGTTCTACGATATTTCTGATGATGGTAATCGCGATATATAAAAGGAAGATACCGGCTGCCAGAGGATAGTTCTGGATAAGGAGACAGATGATCCCCCATGGGATCAGAATCGTACCGGTTCCCAGAACAGGGAGGATATCTAAAACAGCGATCAGCAATGCCAGTAACCCGGCATAGGGTATTTTTAATAAATGAAAACCAATAAATAATTCTATAAACGTAAGGCATAGTACAAAACCATAAGACACCATAACTTTAGGTAAGGTGTGGATAAAGTAGTTTTTTATTTCCAGAACAAGTTCTTTTTTTGTATCCGGGATCTGTCTTCTGCAAAAATCTATGATTTTTTTGAAATCAATAGTGATAAAAAACATTGCAATGATGGTGATGATGGTCTGCATAAACAATGTGGGGATCACAGATATTATATTGGCAAGCGAGGACAAAATACTGTTGGAAAAATGGCTGACAGCCTGATTTATACTTTCCAATACAGTGGAGGCATTGTTCTGCAAAACATCTAAGAGGGACAGATCGATGCTGTGGAACCGGGCAAATGCCTGTTCAATAAAGGGGATGATAAAATTGTCAAATAAATCCTAGGTAATTGCGAAACAAGTCCGCAATTCTGATTGAAAACAGGCGAAGGCTCCTG
>SAMEA3387495__coassemble_2968_pt1 | contig 6595 bp, 9 predicted proteins | sample SAMEA3387495__metabat2_high_PE_036 | metagenome-assembled genome bin SAMEA3387495 (sample SAMEA3387495) | Felis catus | biome: Faeces | place: United Kingdom | collected 2012
CTTTAATATCTCTAAATTTATTTGCTCTTTCAATTATACTTTTCCTTAATACATATGTAAAGTAAATCACTCAAAAGTAATTATATATTAGAAATAGTGATCTCTCTTATAAAAAGAGCAGTCTCTTGACCGCTCTTTCCAACTACATATATATTCTATTTTTCAACACAATTTCTTCCGCACTGTCTTTGATATTATTCATCAATCTAACCCACTTTATCTGATCCTTCCTCTTTAAGTTTTCGTTCACACCCTGTTTTTCTGCCATCTGTTTCATTAACACTTCCACCTGTTCTGTTACTTCCCGATCAATCTGATTCAGATGTGCTGTCAGTTTGCCAGATAATAACAAACTCTGATACCATAGCGTTTTATGCTCTATCAGGAACTGTTTCCACAACATTCCATATTTCCCATATGTCGGTTCTTCCTCATTCAGCACCAGATCCGGCAAATAGTAATCTCCATGCAAGGTATAGCTTAATCCGTTCTTTTCGTCATAAATGTGTTTTTTCATGCTCTTATATCTCCATTCCTCTGTTCTTTGTTTTATTTTTCTTACGCTGCTGATTCTCCATCTCGCTCTTTTTCGCACCCCATGCTAATCTCTCGTAAATACTTCCCTTTGGCATTTGTTCCATCCGTCGTTTTTCTTCCAGTGCTTTCTGATTCCAAATATCCTGCTGTACCGCAGCATCTACAGTGTCTATTCCCATGACACGCACAACACGATTATATCTATCAGAAATGCCCTGTAACGTTTTATTCTCATCAGATAATTTATAATTATCTTTACGCATATCATCCAACTCTTTCTGAACACTGTTATATGCCTGTTTTGTCTTATGGTATTTATTTTTCCAGTTTTCCACTTCTTTCGTAAGTTCCTTTACCTGGGCAGCCATTGCAGCAATCTTATTCTTCATTTGAATAAATAATGGTTTAACTTTTTTATCCCGATAGGTTACTGCACGTTCCAATGCACCTGCTTCCGGCAGAAGCATTTTAACCGTTCCATATTCTTTTATTTCCTTACTGACATTATCTATGACCGGCTGTAACTGCTCCCGACGTTCTTCCAGGCTTTTCAATTCTATTTCTGCTTTCTCTGCCCGCTTTTCTGCAGCTTCTTTATCCCTGACCGCCTGTTCCTTATCTTCTTTCAAAAGCTGAATATCTGCCTTGGATTCTGCAATCTGTGCAGTCAGTCCCTCATTCTCTGCTGTCAGATACTCTTTTTCCTGCTCCAGAGCCTGCACTTCCTTCTTTCGTTCTTTTTTCTTGAAATTATACACATCCAGATGTTCCTCATGGGTACCTTTCTGTTCCCATTCAATCTCATGCTGCTTTGCAATATCTGCCAGTACTTCTTTTTCATGGTTTATCCACTGATTTAATTCTGTGTCATGTTTATTTCCACCTTGAAACCCCAAACTTTTTAACGCCTGCTTCAGTGAAACCCTGGTATCCATCCCTTTTCCTTTCCAACCAGTCACATAGGGAACAAAATCAATATGCAAATGTGGTGTAGCTTCATCCTGATGAAGATAACAGCAAAATACCCGGAGAGTTGGATTCCTTTTCTGAAAATCCTGCATATATTCATCCAGTACCTTCACTGCCAGTTCTCCTTCCGTTGTCCCTACAGCCATGTCTTCACAATTTCCAATCTGGAAAATTACCTCATGGAATAGTTTTTCCTGTTTTCCCTGCCGGATTTTTTCATAATAATTCGTAATCTGTCGATCTTTTCTTTTTCCGACATTGTATCGTTCCACAGAAGCATCAAACAACTTTTTGTAAACTTCTTTCAGATTTTCATTCTGGTAACAGATATTCAAGTGTACTCTGTCCGGATTTACATTTTCTGCTATGAAATCTCTTCTGTTATGAGCCAGAGAACCAGCTCCAATCATTCCGCTAATTGTTCTTTTCATTGTCATGTTTCTCACCTCACCTTCTAAAACCAGTGCCAGATATGGCACATAAATTTCTATCTTCGCCAGTTATGGCGATAAAAAGAAATCTTCGCCGGATACGGCGGTTTTGTTACTTTTGTCAAAAGTAACGCAAAAGCACTTTCGACAGCCGTACCGTCCATCAAAAGTCCCCTTGCGCCCTGCCGGGGGCTATTCCTCCCGTTGGTCGGTTTACTCCTGCATTACTTGTATGACTGACTTATCCCGGTATTCTCGCCCGGACATATTCCAGATCTCCGCAGTATGGTGTTCCCACCAGATACCATTCCCTTGCCGGATTCATTTCCATTCTGGTCTTGACCCACTGATCGTCAACCATCACTTCCAGCCCTTCTCCGCAGTGAAATCCTGTGTCAATCCATAAATCTGATGATAATAAACCGTATCTTCCATTATTGTTGTTATAACCTAATCTTCCTTCTCTCATTGTGTCATTCTCCCTTCATTTATCGTTTTCCATAGGGAGCCCCGTTTCAGGGCACCCTTCACAGCCAACAACACACTGTCGGTTCATCCAAAACCTTCCGTCTGCACTTTACCAGCTTTCTCCTTGTTTGCTATCTACAGGTGCGTGACACGCTCCTGTCATAGGGTAGTCAACAAGAACTGTTACCATCTGAAACTATCTGGTATGCCTCGTCTATCCAGATATTCCTGCCGGGATTTTTCCCGTTCTTCCTCTGTTGAAGCTGTTTTCGACTGTGTATATAATTGCCGGTTCGCCATACGATCCACCTTTTCCATAAGCCCTTTGTAGATTTCCTCCGAACAGCTTTGATCTTCCATCAAATGATAGGAAACAAGCTGTCGGAACAAGTTAAATGGTATCTGTACATTCTTAATTTCCATATAGTCTCCTTTCAAGGTGGCAAGATGCCCTGTTCTTAAGAAATGGTCATCTTGCCATCTTCTTTTTATTCTGACAGCATCCAGAACCATTGATTTCCACGTTTTACAGAATCGATCTCCAGTTCCAGTTTTGCATTTCGCAGTGTTTTCTTCTTAATTCCACGCTTTTCAGCTTCTTCTTCAATCTTTTTCTGAGCCATACCACCGTTAGTCAGTATCTCCAACAAGAACTCTTTTGCCTTCCGGCTTTTTTGCCCCCTGCTATCTCCACTGAGCAGATCATCTGCACTAATGTCATATTCCCCAATCCACTCAAAACCCGTCTCCTTATCCAGACGGAATGCTATGGATTTCCCTTCCGGTGCAAGGGAACTTTTCACATGGCATACCACACGGATTTCCGGTTCATCCTTAATTCTCCCGACAATCAGCACGCTTCTGGCTGCCGCCTGAAAATCAATAGAACCTAAGCCACGATAGGAAGACTTGCCGTTGCTGTTTTTGTTCATGTGACCAATCAGGATGATTGCACAATGATATTTCTCTGCAAGAACCGCTACACGTTTCATTAACGGACGGATTTCATTTGCCCGGTGCATATCCACCTCTGCGCCAAGAAAACCCTGTATCGGGTCTAATACCACCAGACGTGCTTTGGTTTGCATAATAGCTTCCTCCAGCCGGATATCCAGCATAGTAAGTGGCTGCTCCCGGTCATCAATAACCAACACTCTGGAGCAATCTGCACCAGCTGCTAAAAGTCTTGGCTTAATCGTATCTCCCAGTCCATCCTCCGCTGTCTGATAAATAACATTCACAGGTTCTATCGGGCTTTCCACCAGATTCGCATCAGAGTCAACGTTCTTTTCTGCTATATCCTTCTCGTCTGTTGCCTGTTGCTGCTCTGGAAGAATTTTTTCGCCTTTGGTCAACTTCGCAATAATCTGAAGTACCATCGTAGTCTTTCCTTCTCCCGGATCTCCCTGAATAATCGTTACTTTTCCAAAAGGAATAAACGGATAGAACAGCCATTCAATCTGCTCTACTTCCACTGATTCCATATTTATAAGCTTCAGATCCGGCTCCGTCCTTTTTATTTCTGTTTTCTTTATCTCTACTTTGTTCGTTTCCATCGTTCCTCCTTATTTTCCCGTTGAAAGGAAGCGGAGATTTTGATAGAATACCCATAGAAAGTTTTTGGGTGAGTATTCTACCAAATCCCTGCCTTTAGGTGTTTGCCGACACTTAAAGGCTTTTTCTATTCTTCCTTCATGCCATTCATCGTGATTGTGATCAGCCGGATCACTTCCAGTAAATCCTCCGGCACATTATCACCCTTTTTCAAACGTTTCAGCTCATTCAGAACCTTTGCAAGCTCATTCTTCAACGCCTTATACACTCTCGGATTTCCTGTCACTACAACCTCTTTTTCCTGCAATCTTCGGGTAATATAATCCTGTTTGGTCAGACCGGATAATCTGACTGCCGTTTCCAGAAGTTCATCCTCCTCCGGTGATACCCGAAATGCTACCGTTTTATTTCTCCACCTTCCCTGTTTATCTAGACATTTAGCTGACATACTCAAGTCCTCCTTCCCTATCATTTGATTCTTTATTCATGTTTTCTGCATCCAACTGATCTGCCATATCCTGCTGTACAGATGGAAACAAATGTGCATACCGGTAAGTAATTTTTTCCGCTGAATGCCCAACCCTTTTCCCGATTGCCAGTGCAGTATAACCCATGTTAATCAGCAAAGAGACATGGCTGTGCCGAAGATCATGCACACGGATTTTTTTCACACCACTTGCTTTACATCCTCTTTCCATTTCATGGTTCAGATAATACTTTGTTACCGGGAAAATACGGTCATCAGGCTGCAGGCTGTAATATAACTTCAGACAATCCTGCATTTCGTCACATAAAAACTTCGGCATCGTCACAGTACGGATGCTGTTCTTTGTCTTTGGCGTGCTGATTACATCTTCTCCTTTTAAACGCTGATAAGATTTGTTAATCCGCAGCGTTCTCTTCTGGAAATTGAAATCCGCAGGAGTTAATGCCAAAAGCTCCCCGGATCGGATTCCGCACCAGTAAAGTAACTGGAACGCATAATAGGAAAGAGGTTTATCCATCATTTCTTCCGAGAATTGCTTATACTCTGCCTTTGTCCAGAAGAGCATTTCCTTACTTTCCTCCGAACCGATTGTGCCCGCTTTCCTTGCCGGATTCGTACTCAGATCATAAAATTTGATTGCATGATTGAAAATTGTACTCAACTGTCCATGAATCGTTTTCAGATAAGTAGGGGATAATGGTTTTCCCCTCCGGCTTGTCAATTTGCGAAGTTCATTATGCCAGTCCAGAACATCCTTTGCAGTGATTTCTGACACCTTTCTTTTTCCCAGATACGGTAAAATCTTGGACTTGATAATATTTTCCTTTGTAAACCAGGTACTCTTTTTCAGCCTTGGTCTCACATCTTCCTCATATAATTTGCAGAAGCTCTCCAGTTCCATATCCATACTGGCTTTCTTCTGGAGGATGAACTGCTGCTCCCACTGTGCAGCTTCCCTTTTTGTTGCAAATCCTCTTTTGCATTTCTGCTTACGTTCTCCGGTCCAGTCCTGATACCTTGCCATGACGTACCAAGTGTTATTGCTTTCATTCTTGTAAATTGCCATTCCTAATTCCTCCCATCGTTCGATCTTGTTCCATAAAACTGCTCGTAAAAATACTTCCGGTCAACTTTTCCTGCGATTGTCTGACATCCCATCGCCTGTAATTCCCTGTTCAGTCTCTTCATCAGCTTATAAGCGTAGGATTCCGATACCTCCAGAACTTCCATGACCTCTTTTACATTCATAAACATTTTACTCATTTTAAAATCCCTCCTTTGTTTACACTATACATTTTTGTATAGTTTGCATGATACTATACTTTTTTGTATCGGTCAAGTGTTTTGAAACAAAAATTCTATACTTTTTTGTATGGTTTCTTCTTGTCTGTACTATACATATATGCTATACTCAATTTATCAATAGACAGACAGGAGAATGAATATGGCAATAGGAGAAAGAATTCACCATTTCCGACTTCTGCGTGGATTCACGCAGAAATATTTAGGTCAGCAGCTGGGATTCACAGAATCTCAGGCTGATGTCCGCATTGCACAGTACGAAAAAGGCGCACGCAGCCCGAAGGAAAACTATCTGAATGCACTGGCTGACATTTTCGATGTATCTCCCCATGCACTGGCAGTCCCGGACATTGACAGTTATGTAGGACTGATGCACACCTTATTTACATTAGAAGATCTTTACGGACTTCATATCGGAGAGATTGACGGAGAACTCTGCCTCCGGTTAGATAAATCCAAAGGAACCACCTACCTTTCTATGTTTGATATGTTCCATGCATGGCAGGAACAGGCAGAAAAACTAAAATCTGGGGAGATCACCAAGGAAGAATATGACCAGTGGAGATACAATTACCCCAAAACAGCAAAATAAAAACCACCTCAGGACTTGCCACATGCAACTCCTTACGGATGCATGGCAAACGAAAAAAGGCCTTACCAAATTGATTTCACTCAATTCAGTAAGACCTTTTTTGTCGGTTTCACACATATTACCTGATAACCACAGGATACTTGATAAATAATACCAAAATATCCAGTGTTATCATTTTGTTATCAAATAGAACCTTGATGTCCCTCAAACGCCCTGTTTATGCGGGTTCTCAGATTTTTTTCATTATTCAAACTC
>SAMEA3387495__coassemble_3096_pt1 | contig 6229 bp, 7 predicted proteins | sample SAMEA3387495__metabat2_high_PE_036 | metagenome-assembled genome bin SAMEA3387495 (sample SAMEA3387495) | Felis catus | biome: Faeces | place: United Kingdom | collected 2012
AATTTCCATAGAGAAATTTTCCATCTGCGGAAAAACCCCCAAAAAAAGTTCCCGCCGGTATCAAGTCTTCTGTCACCATATTCGCATTTCGGATCTTATCACCGTTTTCTGCCAGAACCTGCTCTGCATGATTGGCAGGAAGCAAAAATCCTCCGAACATCGTGACAGTTCCAAGCATTACAAAAAAACAAAGAAAAGCAATCAGGATCACAACAGCGGTAAAACCCAGGATATATTTTCCAAACAGACCTGTGAGCTTTGTTTTTTTTCTGTTTTTCACTTCCATTTATATCCGATCCCCCATACGGTTTCTACAGGCGAAACTCCCACCTTCTGAAGCTTGGCCCGGATATTTTTTATGTGTTCCGTAATAGCAGAGCTGTCGCTTTCTCCATCATAACCAAAAACATGTTCATAAATCCGCTCTTTAGAAAATACCTGCCCCCGGTTCAGAGCAAGATATTCGCAGATAGAGTATTCACTTTTTGTCAGCGGAATCTGCTTTCCCTGACAGTAAATTTCTTTTGCCTGCAGAGAAAATTCCAGATCTCCCAATGTAATCCGGTGTTTTTTTTCCCGATTTTCCCGGCGAAGATGAGCCGCTACCCTTGCTCTCAGTTCTCCCAGACCAAAGGGTTTTCTGATATAATCGTCTGCTCCAAGTCCAAAACCGGTGATCAGATCACCTTCTTCTGTTTTTGCCGTTACAAAAATTATGGGGCAGTCCACCTGTTCCCGTATCTTCCGGCAGACTGTAAATCCATCTGTTCCCGGCATCATAACATCCAGAAGGATCAGCTGATAGCCGCTTAGTCTCTCCGGATCTATTTTTTCCGGATCATCCAGTGTATCTACCAGATAACCTTCCTTTTCCAGTGCTTTGCGGATCACTGCCAAAATCCCCTTATCATCATCAACAGCCAGAATCCTGCACATATACTTTCCTCCTAATCATTATCCTGTCTTCCTTCATAAAAATGAAACCATATAAAGATTATGACACAAAGGATCACTCCCAGCAAGATACAGGTGGAGATATCTCTCAGATCTGTACTGGCAGCTCCAAGTGCTGCTCTTCTGTTAAATTTTTCAGCAAGATACAGCGAGGCTCCACGAGAACTCCAGGAGCTTGGAACATACTGCCATTTCCCCTGGCCAAGTCCTGTCAGAAACAACGCGGAGATCAGAAGCTGCCCTATGGAAACAGCCAGTGACACTGCTTTTGAAAAGCAAAGATTCAGAAACAAATGCTCCAGATAAAGGGGCAGACTTCCCAGCCAGAGAAAAACTCCTGCTTTCAGAAAAACAGAAAACGGTATTTCCATATCACCTAATATCAGACGGTTGCCTGCTCCATAAAAAATCACAGAACCCATTACCGCGAAAAAAGCAAGAATCTCAAGACTCATCCATTTTGCCAGCAATGAACTTTCCCTCTTTCCTGTAGTCATAAGAAATCCCTGAAGATGACCGGAAAGCTCCAAATCCACATTTCCGGCGCAGATCACAGATGCCAGTACCGGAAAAGCAACTCCCACTGCCTGCACAAAAACAGAAAACTGAAGCTGTGCACTGATCCTGGTCCACGCCAGAAAAAGAACGCCGGCAACAAAAGGAACAGCCACATGAATAGGGTACAAAAATGTACGGCGCATTTTATAAAATTCTGCTTTTAATAATCTCATTATTTTTCCACCTGCCTTTGAAACCATTTCCGGGTAAAATACCAGAGCACTCCAAACCACAAAAGAGAAAAAACTGCTCCAATCACAGCTTCCGGTACACTCATAAGCTGAGGTGTATAAGTCATCTGTCCCGGCTGTGCCGGCAAACCATTAGGCAGAGTTTTTAAAACAGGACACATAACTCTGGGGGTAATTCCATACGGAACAAGAAAAAACAGCTTTTCCAGCGCCATAAGAGGCCCAGCAGTCTGGCTCAGTCCCACACTGATGATCACCATGACCAGCACTCCTGTTTTCTGCACCAGAAACAAACAGAAAGGAAGCTGCCACAGGGAAGTAAGCCAGATCAGTATCGCTGCAAGAATCTGATTTGATACAGCTGGTGCGTTAAAAAAAGTCATATGAAGTCCTCTTTCCATGACAGCTGTGCCAACAATCACAAATACCATCAAAAGTAAAGTAGCCACGCCACTTGCCATAGCTGACAACAGAATCTTTGCATCCCAGATCTTTCCCATGTCTGCCGGAAGCGACCAGATGGTACGATTCTGTTTTTTATGCTCCTTTCCTCCAATCTGTCCGCAGGCTACAGCCAGAAATCCCGGCATCATCAGCATATACCACCAGTTATAGCCATCCATTGCAAAATAATTATGCGTCAGCTGAGCAGACAAAAGAGCACTTATCGCCGGCATCAGAATCATCAGTTTCCACAAAAAAGTATGGCGGTATTTCATTTTCTCAGCTTTAAAATATGTACTCACTTATCTCGCTCCTCTCTCTGCTGCCACAATTTTCATAAACAGCTGTTCCAGATCCTGACTTTCGTCCATAATCCCTTCATATCCAAGCCTTCCATTGGCCATAATCCCAATATAATCCGCAGTCAGCTGAATTTCGCTTAAAATATGGCTGGATACTACAACTGTAATTCCCTGATCGGGAAAACTGCGGATCAGATGACGAAGTTCCTGAATTCCCAGAGGATCCAGACCATTCACCGGCTCATCCAGAATCAAAAGCTTGGGATGGCCCAGAAGAGCAATAGCAATTCCCAGTCTCTGCTTCATTCCCAGCGAAAATTTTCCCGAAGGCTTTTTTCCCGTATCAGTAAGATCCACAGTCTTCAGAACCTCTTTCATACGTTCTTCTGTTTCTCCCAGTATCAATGCCCGTACCTTGAGATTTTCCCAGGCAGACAGATTCTCATAAATAGGCGGCGTTTCGATCAGACCTCCTATTTGATTTAAATCCTTCCTGCTCCATGGATGTCCCTGAAAAATAATCTGCCCGGAATCCGGTCTCATAAGCCCTGTTATCATCTTTAATAATGTAGATTTTCCTGCTCCGTTTGGCCCCAAAAGACCATAAACACAATTTTCCGGTATAGATAAAGAAATATTTTTTAAAACTGGCTGTTTTTTGAAAGACTTTTCAAGATTTTTAATTTCGACAATATTCTGACTCATCTTTTCCCTCCTGTAAGTAAGATATTTTTTAAGATCACGGATGTTAGCGTTGAAAATTTCTCCGCAAATGCCCGCTTTTCCTTTTGTACCTACAGGATAAAAGATAATTATAAGGAATTTATAAGGAAAATATTATAATTGTACAATCGCCCCTATCCATTTCCAGATAGGGGCGATTGTATTACAAAAATTACTGTTTGTTATTCTTTTCTTCCAAAAGCTTTTTTAACCTCTGAATCTCTGCTTCTGCTTTCTGACGTTCAAGTTCTGTCTTCTTTCGTTCCATGGCAATGCCTTGTTCGATTCCCCTCTGGATCAGCTTATCTGATTCCAGTTCCAGTACCTTTCCACCCATTACATCACCAAATCCTTTCCTTACATTTTCCTTGTCCCTGAACACATAATCAGCAACCCGAATAATCAGTTCAATCATATCACAGTATGCTTTTTCGTTTCCTTTTTCCAGGAAACTCTCCTTCAGGTATTTTTCAATTTCTGCATATTCTTCTAAAAATTGCTTCCACTTCCTGCTGTCTGTGTCCAGTCTTTTTTCGTGTTCATATTTTATTACATAGTATGGCAGTAAAAACAGCAAATGCTTCTGGAGCATATCATTACAGGTAAACCTCTGCACCTGCACGGCAGGAACAGTGTATTCCACTGTATTACCGTTTGGCATTACAAGTTCCACAGCTATCGTATCCTTCCTTTTTGTACCTCGCAGATACAGGACGCATGACTGCGGAAAATACATGCGGTATCTGCCGTTTTCCCTCTGTACATTTTCCAGACTGATTGCAAAATCATATTCGATCATCCGAATCACCATGGTAGCATCATCTGTACTCTGACATTCTATATGATAAATTCGATTTGCGATCAGCAGGTGGGAATCTGTAATTATCCTGCCGTTTTGTGTCTGATGTTCATTTCTCTTTTGTATAATCTCAATATCCTCCGGATAGGAAGTTCCAAAGACTTCATTAATTAACGGAATTGCCAGATACGGCATCTTTTCCAACATTGTCCGGAATACATCATCAAAAATGGTGCCATTTTCCATAAGACATTCCTTTCCTTATGTATTCTGCATTGTCATCTTTCAAGTCCTTGTCTTATGTGTTTTAAGAAATGCTATCAGATCGTATATTTTATTTTGGTAGCCCTCCAAAATTCTTATCTTCTGTACAAATGGTGTCTGTAGTCAGCCTCACTCCTTTATGCTATAGTTATATCTTTATTATAAGCGAATCATGTTTTTTTATAAAGTAAAACATTATAAAATTACCCCGACAGGAAACGCCGGGGTATACTTTCATTTCTGCTTATTCCACTTCTCTCAGCCTTGCATCAAGGGCTCTCTGCTGTTCATACGGAAGATTGGTAAACGGTCCATTTAGCAATTCTTCCAATGTATACAGTTCTTTCTCAAAAGAAAGTTTGGGACAGTATGAAAAATAATCCTCCTCTAATATTTTTCTTGTTTTCTCATTTGCCTTCAGTTCTTCCATAGGAGAATCAATACTGTATATCTTTCTGTACGGTGTTGTAGGTATATAAGAGAATTCATAAATTCCGGACTGTACTTTCAATTCTACATTTTTGCCGTTCTGCTCTGCTGTCAAAATTCCCTGCTGTGACAAATCCAGAGAATCTTTACATACATCTGGAAGAACGATCACCGCTTCAGAATCAAAGGGAACAGCAAATCTCATATTCAGCATGCCCTCTTTGATCTCCCACTGACTTTCTATTTTTCCGGCTGCTGAACGCAGAATTGCTTTTGCATGAGCGATCTGATAATTTGGAGCAGGAGCAATGACAAACTTCTTAAATCCCGCACCCTCCTCACAGGGACGGATACCAAGCATATTGCGATACATCCATTCTACAATAGAACCATATGAATAATGATTTAAAGAGTTCATTTCTGTGCCGCTGATTTTCCCATCTGGCATAACAGAGTTCCATCTCTCCCATACAGTGGTTGCTCCCATTAAAACTTCATACAGCCAACCTGGGAAACCTTTTTCCATCAGCAGATGGTATGCCAGATCGTTCATGCCATTTTCTGAAAGCACACGACAAAGATAAGGAGTTCCCACAAAGCCGGTGTTCAGATGGTATCTGTTTTTCTTTAATTTTTTCAGTAAGCCTTTACATACATTCTCATATGCAAAATCCGGAGTAAGTCCCATATATAATACAACTACATATGCGGTCATGGTATCTACGCATAACCTTCCTGCCGGAGAAAAATATTCCCGGATAAAGGCTTCATGAATCTTCGATGCCAGCTCCTTATAATACCTTGCATCTTCAGTTTTTCCAAGAATTTCTGCTGCTTTTGCTACAATATTTGTAGAATAGTAATAATATCCTGAGCAGATCAAAAACGGATCTGTTGCGCCGTATACTCCGCCTTGTATATTCCCATCCAGTGCCAGCCAGTCACCGTAATGGAAACCGCTCTGCCACAGATATTTATCTCCATACTTTTTATCCTCGCCCCGCATATAATCAACCCAGGCCTTCATGCTGTCATACTGACGCACCAGTATTTCCTTGTCACCATAATGAAGATAAACATTCCATGGAATGATCGTTGCAGCCTCTCCCCATGCGGTACTTCCATCCCCCGGGTAATTTGTTGACGAGACCACATCCGGCACACTGCCATTATACTTTTTCTGTTCTGCATTCAGTCTCAATACCAAGCTTAGCAGTTCCAATGGCTGTATTGCTTTCTGCTCCGGCAATACGCATGTGAAAATTATCTGCATACCGCAAAGGACCCGGATATCCGGGGGTAAACGTTGCCATTGTCTCTCCAATTGTCAGTAACTCTGCCATTTTTCCTATTCTCCTCTCATAATTTATCCTACATATTTACGTATTTATATAGTTTTTCTTTTATTTCTCGCTTTATAATAGTATATATCCATTGATTTGTCCTACATTTTATTATATATATTCTTATATAATTAGCTATAGGCATATTTTACAAAATAATGAACCCATTATTGACGTATCTGCCAAAAAAAGGTACACTACAAAAAATACATATTATATTTG
>SAMEA3387495__coassemble_3415_pt1 | contig 5603 bp, 7 predicted proteins | sample SAMEA3387495__metabat2_high_PE_036 | metagenome-assembled genome bin SAMEA3387495 (sample SAMEA3387495) | Felis catus | biome: Faeces | place: United Kingdom | collected 2012
TAGATAGATAAAAAACGAAGGTTGACGATTCTTTTTATATGACATATAATATAATTAACAAGGGAGCCGGAAGGTGAGTGCAGGTCACCCGTCCCGGCGAAAATTAAGTAAAACTATTTTAGAAATAGCCGTTCCTAAACTTTGACGAGAGCAGGACGGCTATTTCTTATGTGTAAGATTCAGAATAGCTACAATCAGTAAAGAAACACTTACGATTAAGCTTAATTCCCCATATGTACTCATAATAATCACCACCTTCCGTAAGGTCTCGGAATGGGTGAGAGTACGTCCCCGGCTCCCCAGGTAAGTAAATTATACTGCCATGATGTATATCTGACAGGGATTCCATTTATCCCATAAGTCTGGAAAGATCTCAAACTCTTTGAAGCCAAGAGATAAATAAAACTTATTTGTTTTGTCATAGTTTTCGTATTTTCCCATTTGTACAGTTTTAACCTGAATAAAAGAATATCCTTTTTTGTGAATCTCTTTTTTGACATATTCAAATAAGGACTGTCCGATCCCTTTACGATGATATTCTTTCAACACTCCCATGACCGCGATTTCTACGGTATCTTTTCCTGTTTGTTTAAGATATAAAAAACCAATATTTTTTTCATTTGTACGTGCACAAAAGAATGGCTTATTAACAGAATCCTGTATATATTCTTCCCGTGATTCGGGAATACCAAACCAATCAGGCAGGGCCTGAAGTATGTTTTGTGTAATTTCTTTTTTCTCTAAATCATCTGTTATTTCTACAATATTCATAAATCACTGCTCTCCATAAAATTTTATAAGTTCATTGAATAATGATTGAAAAGAGTCTGTTTTTAATTATAATATCAAATATTATAGTGTTTTTGCAATTATTTGTATACATGTATGAAAAAAAGATTTATACTAAAAAGATAAAAAGTATTTGTGGACAGGAAAATAATCAGACTGTACAGATTTATAAATAAAGGTGAGGCATTACAGTGGGGAAAAAACAGAAAAGAAACAGGACAGAGCTTTATTCTCTTCTTCTTCTGGCTGGTGGGAAAAGCAGCCGAATGGGAGAGGATAAGGCAGGACTTCTTCTGGACGGAGAGAGTTTTCTTTCCTGTCAGATAAAAAAAGCGGAGAAGCTGGGAATCAGGGAGGTTTATGTTTCCGGTCATGATGCCGGAGGCTGTGTCTTCCGGAACGAAAAAATAAAAAGCAGAATACATATCCAGGCGATTTCTGATATTTACCGGGAACGGGGACCGTTAGGCGGACTCCACGCCGGTATGAAAGCCATGGACACTCCCTATTGTCTGGTGCTTCCGGTGGATGTGCCGCAGCTTCCGGTGAAGATGCTGGAAGATTTGCTTACTGTTCATGAGGAAAGACTGGGCACAGAGGATCCCGAAGCTTTTCGACATTTGGGGTATGGAAAAACAGACGGTAATGCCGGGAAACCTCTGCTGGCTGTGCATGGAGAACGGACTGAGCCGCTGATGGGGATTTATCCTGTCTGTATGGCTGATTATATTGGAGAACAGATACAAAATGCTTCCGCGCCGGTGTTCCGGATCCTTGATGCATGGGGCTACGATACCTGTCGGATTTCCGTGGAGGAATGGCAGATTCAAAATATTAATACGCCGGAGGATTACCGGGAACTTTTAATGTATATGGAAAAGAGGGACACAAAAAGGAGAGAATTGAATGCTTAATATTTATTACGGAAATATGAAAGAAGCTGTATATAACACAGCTGCTTATTTTAAATATGATTATGAAGACAGTTGGATCGTCGATCCTTTTGTGAAAGAAATGATTCAGGATGTGGATCAGTCAACAGTTCTGGACAGTGGTGTGATTGACAGTCCTGTACTGGGGAAAATTCCTCCCGTTGGATTGTCAGGCGGAGTGAAAACATTGATCCTTGTGAAATTTGATAAAGATAAAGTTTTTAATGTTTCGACCTGCGGGGATAACTGTGCAAAATGGCTGCTCAGGATTGCCGAATCAGAAGATAGGACAGTGAATCTTCTGCACTTGATGGATTTTGGTACAGAACCATTTGCTGTACATGTGTTGAATACAGATCAGATGGCTTATTCGATGGAAGAGCTGGTATCGATAGCCGGGGAGTTTGTTTGACGGAGGTGCAGGACAATGAAGGGAAAGCACAGGGTCATTGTTTCTACTAAACGGTTAAAATATGACTTTGAATTAAAAAGGAATCTGACAATCATCCGAGGTGACAGTGCAACTGGAAAAACTACATTGGTAGATATGATTCGGGATTATGTAAATAATCCATCTGGTACGCCGGTAGAACTGGTATGCGATAAGAACTGTTATGTACTGGAAGGCTCTTTATGGAAAGAACAGCTAGGTGGAATTTCTGACAGTATTGTATTTATAGATGAAGGTAATGAATTTATTCGGACAGAAGAATTTGCAGGTGCGATTCAGAAAACCGATAATTATTATGTGATCGTATCCAGAGAAGCACTGCCAACTTTACCTTATAGTGTAGAAGAAATATACGGAATTCGTACATCGGGAAAGTATGGGACTTTAAAGCAGAGTTATCATGAATTTTATCACTTATATGGGGCAAATACTTATCAAAGAGAGATAACTCCTGAAGTGATTATCACAGAAGACAGTAACTCAGGATATCAGTTTTTTGAGCAGGTATGCAGAGAAAATCATCTGAAATGTGAAAGCATGAATGGAAAATCCAATATATTCCATTATCTGAATATCCATAAAGATGAAAAGGTACTTGTGATAGCAGATGGGGCAGCGTTTGGTTCAGAAATGGACAAAGTTCAGAAATTGATTGCAGACCGAAAAAATGTGGCACTTTATTTGCCGGAATCTTTTGAATGGTTGATACTGTCTTCTGGTATTTTGAAAAAAGGCATTGTAACGGCAATTTTGCGTACGCCATATGATTATGTAGAAAGTGAGAAGTATTTTAGTTGGGAAAGGTTTTTTACGGCGATTCTTATCAACGAGACAAAAGATACTTATATGGCATATCTAAAAAGGAAACTGAATCCGGCATATCTGAGTGATACGGTAAAAGAAGCGATTTTTTCACAAATGATTAACATCAGATTGGATTGGAAGACAAATGATTAAAATCTGTACCGGGAGCTTTTAACGCATATGGAAAAGAGGAACGAGAGATGAGAGAGGGAATTTTGCTTGAGGATGCTCTGGAAGAAATCGAAAAGCGGACAAAGAGGATTACAGAAACAAAAAAAGTGACAGTAAAAGAGGCAGGGGGATTCTGTCTTGCAGAGGATGTTTATGCCGGGACAGATAACCCGCCTTTTCCACGTTCTCCGGTGGACGGATATGCGGTCCGGGCGGAAGACATCCGGGGAGCTGTCCGCGGAAATCCGGCCAAACTTCAGGTGGCAGGCTGTATTTATGCCGGAGATGACGGACAATCCTTTCAGGCGAAGCCGGGAGAAGCCTACCGGATCATGACGGGAGCTCCCTTTCCGCAGGGAACGGATACGGCGGTTAAGCAGGAGGATACGGACTATGGCGAGGACGTGGTGGAAATCTACAGAAGTCAGAAGCCCTGGGATAATTACTGCTTTCAGGGAGAGGATTACAAAAAAGACAGTCTTCTTCTGAAAAAAGGTTCCCGGATCACCTTTGCGGAGCAGGGAATCCTTTCCGGTATCGGCCGCACAGAGGCAGAGGTTTACCGGAAACCGGTGATACGGGTGCTGACTACCGGAGACGAGCTTTGTGAGTCGGGAAGCCCTTTGAAGCCGGGAAAGATCTATGATTCCAATGGGATGATGGTTTCCGCGCGCCTTTGTGAATTGGGTGTGCCTCCCAAGTCGACAGCTCACTGTGCAGACAGTGAGGAGGGACTGGCAAAGGAATTGAAAAAAGCGGCAGAGGACGCGGATATTATTATTACCACCGGTGGTGTTTCTGTAGGGAAAAAGGATATTCTTCACGGAGCTCTGGAAATCCTTGGAGCAGAAAAAATATTCTGGAGGATCCGCCTTCAGCCCGGAACCCCTACGATTTTTTCTGTATATGGGAATACCCTGATCCTTTCCCTTTCCGGCAATCCTTTCGGGGCGATGGCAAACCTGGAGCTTCTTCTTCGGCCTGTGCTGGAGGTCATGACCGGAGATTCTGCATTTGCCATGGAAATGCGCAGAGGAATAATGGAAGTGGATTTTGAAAAAAGATGCCGGGTACGGAGATTTGTAAGAGCTGTGTATAAAGATGGAAAGGTTTCCTTTCCTCAGGGAATTTTTTCGTCAGGGGCGATTGGCACTTTACGGGGATGCAACTGCCTGCTGGACATTCCGGCAGGCAAGGAAAACGTGAAAGCCGGAGAGCAGGTGGCGGTATGGATGCTGTGAGAAAGCCGGAGAAACCTTTTGCGGCTGCAGTAAGCGGCGTGAAAAATTCCGGCAAAACCACTTTTCTGGAAAAGCTGGTAAAGGAACTGACACAAAGAGGATATCGTGTGGCGGTACTTAAGCATGACGGTCATGAGTTTCAGGCAGACAGGGAAGGGACAGATACTTACCGGATGCAGCAGGCCGGGGCGTACGGAACCTGCATTTTTTCTAAAGGACAGTGGCAGTTGGTAAAAAAACAGCCGGAGGTGAAAGTGGAGGAACTTATAGGATTTTTCCCTGAAGCAGATTTTATCCTGCTGGAAGGAATGAAGGATTCCGTTTTTCCAAAATTTGAGCTGGTACGAAAAGGTGTTTCACAAAAAAGTGTCTGTGATGCCAAAACGCTTCTGGCTCTTGTTACGGATACGGAACTGAGACTTCCAGAAATTCCGGTTTTAAATCCGGATGAAATTAAAAAGGCGGCGGATATTTTGATAAAAGTTAGCATAAACAAATGAAAGAACGGGGAAAATCCGAAATATTTTCGGCATTTTCCCTAATTTTATGCCGCAGAATTATTGTAAAACAAAGTCTTCAATGTTAAAATATAAACGAGAATTTAGCTCAAAAAGATAGGAAATCAGTAATTCATATTTCAAGTTAGGAGGGAATAGGTATGGCTTTCAAACAAGTCCAGACAACCTGTGCGTATTGCGGAGCAGGCTGCCAGATTATGTTCACAGTCGATACAGATGCAAACAAGATTGTGGAAGCAGTCCCTGCAGACGGCAGAACTAATGCGGGAACCCTCTGTCTGAAAGGTCATTATGGCTGGGATTATCTGAATGATCCCCAGATTCTTACGAAACGTCTTCGTAAGCCAATGATCCGTAAAGGCGGAAAAAAATCACCTCTCGTAGAGGTTTCATGGGAGGAGGCAATCTCCTATGTAGCGAAACGCCTGGGAGAGATCAAGGAGAAATATGGTCCGGATTCCATTATGGGAACAGGCTCTGCAAGAGGAGCCGGCAACGAGGCCAATTATCTGATGCAGAAATTTATGCGCGCGTGTATCGGTACAAATAATGTCGATCACTGCGCCCGAATATGACATGCGCCTTCGGTAGCGGGTCTACTGTATTCTTTAGGTTCAGGCGCAATGTCAATGGGCATCCCGGAGATCGAGGATGCAGGCTGTTTACTTTGCTTCGGCTATAACGGAGCAGATTCCCA
>SAMEA3387495__coassemble_3496_pt1 | contig 5460 bp, 6 predicted proteins | sample SAMEA3387495__metabat2_high_PE_036 | metagenome-assembled genome bin SAMEA3387495 (sample SAMEA3387495) | Felis catus | biome: Faeces | place: United Kingdom | collected 2012
CACGAGTCACATCTGCCCTTATTTAGAACTATTTATTTCCCGATAGCCCCTTTTTTTGATGGTTCATGTTTTCCGCAGTCATCGCAAGTCTGCGGCCAGTTGATCTTCCATTCAAAGTATTCGTCTTTAGTAATCTGACCGGATTTCAGCTCTGTTTTCCGGATTACCCATTCTTTCATAAAATCATTCACAAGCCCGTAATTGAACCATAATCCCACAGGCGGGTGTGCAGGCCAACTGTCGTTGTTATGATAGCGGACGACAGTATCATCGCTGGAATTGCATTTTTCGCCTGGATAGGTTTCGAGCTGAAACAGGTTGATGGCGGACGGATTAAACTCATCCAGCCAGAACAGTAGCTCCATAATTTCTGTGGCGTCCATAGTTGTGGCATCGTAGAGTGTCCACGGATTCACACCTAAAATCTTAGCCATTTCTGTCACTAAATCTCTCTTTGGAACCCGGTAGTTGGTTTCGTATTGGGCAAGACGGTTTGCACCCTTTTCTCCCCAGCCGAGGGCTTCTCCCAATTCTTTTTGTGTCATGTTCCGGAATGTCCGGATTCTTTTTATTTTATCTCCAATGGTCATAGTTCATTCCTGCTTTCTTCTTGATAAAATATTTTACTGCTAAAATCACTGTTTGCAAACAGGAAGTTTCGCAAAAAGGCGAATCAAATGATTGGCATTCGCAGAAATGCGCATTATAATAATGTCATAATTGAAATTCGCAAAAAAGCGAATTGTGCACATTAAAAACTAAATGAGCTGTATTTTCTGCTAACAAAGATGCCATGACTCCATAGACTTTTCTTAGGATGAGCGTCAAAGATACTCTGGCAACGGTAGGTAAGTCTCGAGAAGGAGCTGCCTGCATCCGAAAGGTAGAGGTCAGATTGAATGCTGACGGCAGAGAATACGAATGGATGCCAAAAGAAGTATCAGAATTATTTTATAGAAAGAGGTGATGCTAAAAAATCGGAAGGAAAGGGGGAGTTTCTAATGAGAAGTGAATTAGAGTATGCAAAGAAAATGGTATTGATTGCGAAGTTATTCCGGTCTGAACTTATTTCTGAAAAGGAATACGAAAAAATCAGACGGAAGCTAATGGACAGTTATTTGATTGCCGGAGAACGCAGTGATGATCCGGCAAAAGCAATCGCATAGAATTTGAGAAAGATGAGGAAAGATTAATGGACAATGATGAATTGCAACAGTCGTTCATATTTGAAAATTTGATTAAAATGACAATACAAACAAAGAAGCCGGCCGCATATGTGAAAAGACAAATGTGGCTGGTCAGAGAAATGGAGGAAGTATATGAACATGAAACAGGTTCGGATTTTGGAGGCAACAAAAACAGGCACCAACAATGTTGGAAGACGGAGTACAGGGATACAGGTTGAGCGTATCCGTGTTGCAGCATATTGCAGGGTTTCCACAGATGGGGATGAACAGCTTGGCAGCTTTGCGTCCCAGAAAGCCTATTATGAAGAAAAAATCCGTCAAAACAGAGAGTGGGTATCGGCAGGTATTTTTGCTGATGAAGCAATTACCGGAACAAAGGTGGACAAGCGGGAAGGATTTCAGGACATGATCCGGGAGTGTCAGAAGGGAAAGGTAGATATGATACTCACAAAATCCATTTCCCGTTTTTCCAGAAATACGCAGGATACGATGAAATATGTGCGTATGCTACGTGATGGGAATATCGCAGTGGTATTTGAAAAAGAAGGAATCAATACGTTGGATATGAATGGAGAAATGCTCCTTACCATACTCAGTTCACTTTCACAGGGAGAGGTAGAATCTCTTTCTGAAAATGTGAAGTTGGGATTAAAGATGAAAATGAAGCGTGGCGAGATGGTGGGATTTAATGGATGCTTTGGGTATGATTATCATCGGGATACAAAATCGATTACTGTAAATGAACAGGAGGCGGAAACTGTACGTTTCATTTATGATATGTACCTGCAGGGCTACGGAACTTCCACGATTGCAAAAAGACTGGAAGAACAGGGTATCAAAAATAAGCGTGGTACTGTAGAATGGCATACGCACGGAGTCATGGGAATTATTAAAAATGAGAAATACAAGGGAGACATTCTTCTTGGAAAAACATTTACCGTTGACCCAATATCAAAGCGCCGTCTTGCCAATATGGGAGAAGAGGACAGATATTATATTCAGGATCACCATGAAGCGATTGTAACAAGAGAGGTATGGGATAAGGCAGAAGAAATGCGACTGAAGCGTGTAAAACCAAGAATGATGGATGCGACAGGAAACAGAGAGCGTTATACAAGGCAGTTTACCTTCAGTAGCATGTTGGAATGTGGGTATTGTGGTCATAAGCTTTCCAGACGAACGAGGAACCAGACAACCACCACAAAGAAGCCGGTATGGCAGTGTATGAATGCAACGAAAAATGGAATCAATAACTGTCCACACTGTAAAGCTATTGATGAAGTGATTATTGAGAGTGCGTTCCAGGATGCGTTCCGGCTGCTGGCGGATAATTTTGATGATGTGCTGGATTCTGTATTGGACACCATTGAAGATGTCCTGAAGGATGATACGGAATTAAAACGTGTCAAACAGATTGAAAAGGATATTAGCAGCATAGAAAGTAAAAAAAGCAGGTTAACAGATCTGCTGATAGATGGTAAAATAGAACAGGAAGATTATGAAGAAAAGAAACTTGGTTTTCAGAGAAAACTTCATAAATTAGAGGAAGAGAAGGCATATCTGGAAGAAAATATCGGACAGCAGAAGAATATAAGCAAGCGTATGTCGCAGCTTCGCAAGGCACTGGAGCAGGAGGATGCTCTTGATGAATTTGACCGTATTGTGTTTGAAAGTATCGTAGAGAAGGTAATTGTCGGTGGATACGATAAAGACGGCAACCCGACACCTTATAAACTTACCTTCGTTCTGAAATGGAATCAGGACTTGAAGGTGAACGATGCAAAAGCAGATTATAAGGCAAATCAGAAGGGAAAGAAGGTGTCATAATGGAGCAGGCAAATAAGGATATTTTGGATAGAAATGCATCAGAAAAAATGTGTTCATCAGTCGGTAACGAGGCTGGGGAAATATGTTCCTCAGCGGATGCCGACACATGTAGAGACTATCGCGTTTCTTCAGAAGAGCAACCGAATATCCAAACCTGATACGTATGTGAAATTAAGTTTGGATATGGAAGATTACTATCGGATTAAGGATGCAGAAGGAGGGGCAACGATTGAACCATTTTCAGGAAAGTTTTGTAAAAGTATAAAAAATATAAATTGATCAGATACCTTCTGACTAATTTAAAATTGAATGTGATATGGGAACAATAGGAAAAGATGGGAGGCGTAATAAAGTGGATGGTAAAAGAATCCAAAATTACTGGTCAAATGAGATGAAAGCCATGTTGGATACTTATAAACAATTTCAAATATTAATTCCAGCAGAAAATAGAAATGGAGCTGCCCATAGAGGAGAAGATGGAAGATATGTAGAAACATTAATACGAGAATACCTGAAAAGATATTTACCAAAAGATTTAGAAGTTTTAACGGGTTTTATTTTGAGACCAGCAGTAAAAACAGGATTGGAAAATAGAAGCAGGAAAAATGAAGTAAACAGCCATTCCACACAGTTAGATATATTAATTTATGATAGTGCTAAATATCCTATATTTCAGAGATTTGGAGAAAATGTTATTGTTCCACCAGAGGGAGTTGTAGGTATTATTTCTGTGAAAAAGAATTTACATGAAAATGACATAGTACATGAAGCGCAAGCATTGAAGACCGCATCAAAGTTGTGTCGTTGTGTTGATGATAGTGGTCAACATTTAAGAGGTCCATTTTTGGCTTTGGTGTCAATGGATGCATTTGAGAAAAAGGAGAAAACTACAGAACAATGGATTTTTGAAAAATTAAAAGGATTTTATTCCAAGGAAGATGATTATTTTGATGATCTAATAGGGTATATTGGTTCGTTTAATAAATGGAGCATTTTTAAAAGACGTCCTCAAGACGGAGAAGTTGGAGAATATATATTTTTTAGTCATAGTGAGGAAGAAATACATCTGGGATTTCAGTTTTTGTTAACAGGAATTCTGAGTGTTTATTATGACAAGACTCGTAACTATATCTCAAGACCAGGATTTACAGCGTTTCCCTCACATAGGGCATGTGACAAAAAATTAGGTGATATAGAAGTTAGGGCAATTAGATAATTATTTGGTTGAGAATATTTCAAGTGGGCTGTTTGCATAATTAGAAAAGAGGTGTACAAGTGAATTATCAGGAAGATCGAAATCGGAAATCAAATATTATCATTTATACAACAGAAGATGGATTAGCCAAGATTGAGACAACCTTTGATGAAGATACAGTCTGGCTATCCATGGATCAGATGGCAGAATTGTTCCAACGAGATAAATCAACGATTTCCAGACATATAAAAAATGTATTTATAGAAGGTGAATTGCAGCGAGATTCAGTTGTTGCAAATTTTGCAACAACTGCCGCTGACGGGAAAATATATCAGGTGGATTACTATAATCTGGATGTGATTATTTCTGTTGGATACCGTGTGAAATCGAAACGGGGTACACAATTTAGAATCTGGGCAACAAATATTCTTAAAGAATATATGCGAAAAGGTTTTGCTATGGATGATGAACGCCTGAAAAATCTTGGTGGCGGCGGTTATTTCAAGGAACTATTAGAACGTATTCGTGATATCCGAGCATCTGAAAAAGTATTTTATCGTCAGATTCTAGAAATCTATGCAACGAGCATCGACTACGATCCTAAAGCAGAAATTTCTATCCAGTTTTTCAAGAAAGTTCAGAATAAAATTCATTATGCCATTCATGGACAGACAGCGGCAGAAGTAATTTATAACAGAGCAGATGCAGAAAAGGAATTTATGGGGCTTACCTCATTTGCAGGGAAACAGCCAACATTGAAAGAAGCAGTTATTGCAAAAAATTATTTGGATGAAAAAGAACTTCGGGCTATGGGTCAGCTTGTATCTGGATATCTTGATTTTGCAGAACGACAGGCAGAACGAGAGCAGGCAATGACTATGCAGGATTGGGCAGAACATCTGAATCGTATTCTTACTATGAGCGGAGAGCAACTGCTGATTGGAAATGGAAGTATCAGTCATAAGCAGGCAGTTGATAAGGCAACTTTAGAATATAGAAAGTATAAGGAACGAACGCTTAGTGAAGTGGAGCAGGATTATTTTGATTCGATAAAAATGTTGGAACAGAAAACAGAGAAAAAATAAATTTGTAAAATTTATTTTAACTGTGTGCAATTCGAGGAGTTTAAGAATTCGGTTGCTCAATGAAAAGACAGTCGAAACAGTCTGCCTTCTGTCGAAAAAAGCCCAATAAATCAAGGGCACTGAAAAAGTCTGATTCTAAAAAAGAATTGGGCTTTTTTATTATTTC
>SAMEA3387495__coassemble_3514_pt1 | contig 5434 bp, 2 predicted proteins | sample SAMEA3387495__metabat2_high_PE_036 | metagenome-assembled genome bin SAMEA3387495 (sample SAMEA3387495) | Felis catus | biome: Faeces | place: United Kingdom | collected 2012
TAGGCTTTCCGCGGCTTACAAGACTTTTTTATTTTATTCAACTGTCAAACGCCCGAGTCTTTAGACTCCAGTGCCGGTAACAGACCCTTATAGGGTCAAAGCAAACCACCGGCTAAGCCGGTGGTCGTGATTGATCCGGACAGCAATACACTCAGACGGCGGTTCTGCTGGAAAACATAGATTACACATCAGAAATAGTATATGGTATAATGAACATACAGAAAAAGAAAACTAAAACTGTGCCGGAATGGATCACAGAAAAATTTCTGTAAAATCTGCGTATTTTATATGTACAGACAGATAGAATAACATATAAAAAGGAGGATGACTTATGCGAGAAAAAAAGATCACGGCACTTATTATGTCGATATTTATGGTGCTTTCCCTTCTTCCATCTACAGTATTTGCAGCTGCGGCTGTGAAGCTGGACGGTCAGCTTAAGATCAATGGTAAGGCGGCGGTTGGCACGACCCTCAGTGCAGAACTGAAGGATGTAAAGCCGGAAGGGCTGGCAGATGGCAGTATCAGCTATAAATGGTCCAGAAAACCAGTGGATGACACGGAAAATGCACATTTGCAGGAAATTGGAAAAGAGAAAACTTATGTGGTAACAGAAGCGGATCTGGGCTGTAAAATTGTTCTTACGATTACAGGAGCAGAGGACAAAGGATATACCGGAAGTCTTAATGCGGAAACTGCCGATGCGGTTGCTCCTGCAGAATCTCAGGATCAGCCGGCACCGGATACACAGGCGGTTCCGGAAACAGAAGAACAGGATGTAGCTGCACCGGAGGTGCCGGCGGAAGAGTCTGGAATGGAAAACGCACAGACAGACGAACTTCCGGAAGAGGTTTTGGAACCGGAAGAACAGACAGGCGAGGCTGGAAGTGAATCTGTAGAGGGTATTCCTGCTGCACAGGAAGATGGTACAACAGAATTGTATCCTGCTGAAGGAGAAGATCAATTCTATGAGGACGATTCACTTACCCCTGTTGATCCTTCGGAAATGGAGGATGATGAAGCAGGTTCTGAAGAAGTAGACGGAATCCCTCCGGCGCAGGAGGATGATTCTGATCAGTCCGGTGAAGGGAATCAGGAAGTACCAGATACTGCAGATCCTGTATATCTTGCGGAAGTGCACACTCCAGACGGCACAGGAGTGCTTGATTTCGGAACGCTTCCTGCAGGTGAGACAGCAGATGGAACAAGCTTAAATGTGGCAGTGAAAAATACCGGAACAGCGACTTTGCATTTTCTGGGAAATTCTCCGGAGCATTTTGCAGTCCAGGATATTGTTGATCCGCTGGAGCCTGGAGCAGAAGTTGTTCTTTGGGTGGCACCCCGTCAGGGTACCGCTGCCGGAACCTATGAGGATGTTATTACTTATTCTTCAGAAGAAGGCGCGCAGGCCTCCTTTACTGCAAGGATGGTTCTGACAGAAGCAGAAAAGCCGGAAGTTCCGGCTCTTGCAGCAGATCAGGAATTTTTGGGATTTACAGCAGATGAAGCACAGATCCTCACATTGACAAATAATTCTTCTGAGGATATTTCGCTTACAGCTTCAACAGCAGAAGGAACAGTAATTGTAGATCCTTCTACTGTTGTGATCCCGGCAGGAGGAAACTATCAATTCCAGATTGTTCCGGCGGATGGTCTGGAAGCGGAAAAAGAGTACCAGGACAATATTACATTTACAGATGAAGCAAATGCAGAAAATACAGTGACTATTCCTGTAACAGTTGTTCTTCCGCCAGAAGTACCGGACCCGATAAGTGATGTGACATCTGATAGAGACAGCCTGGATTTTGGTACGGAAACAGAGGGATATCAGGAAGCACCTGCTGAGGACTATGCAGTTCTTACAAATAATGGAGAAGCAGAAGCAGAACTGTCTGATCCTGTCAGTGAAAATGGCGAAGCAAAGTATTTCGATGTACTGCTTGCGGATTCTATTCTTCCGGCAGGAGGAACTACGCATCTGATCATTCGCCCAAAAACAGGACTTGCCGCAGGAAATTATAAAGAAAGTTTTACAGTAACTGACCTTACAGCAGGCAAAGATATCACGATTACAGCAGTTTTTTCAGTGTCAGCAGCAAGTCATAGTCTGAGCGTGGATCCGGCTTCTCTGGAATTTCCAGCAGCAAAGAAAGGCTATAACCAGATAGAAGCGCAGCAGATTACAGTAACGAACAATGGAACTGCAGCCGAGACACTGACTCAGCCAATGGGAAGTGCTTTTGATGTAAGTCAGGCGGATACAGCTGCTCTGACCATACAGCCAGGAGAATCTGTAAGTTTTACAGTAAGACCTAAGGCAGGGCTCGACATCGGCACATATCAGGAAACCATTCAGATATCTTCCGGTGCGGCAACTGTTGGAGTTAATGTGGTATTCCAGGTGATCAAGGGGACTGCAACGATTACAAAAATTCAGACACCGGAAAATATCACGGGGCTTGCAAATGGAACTAAAAAAGACGCAAAATCTCTGAGACTGCCGTCTGTAGTAGTGATAGAGACAACTTCCGGCAATATGAAAGCAGCAGTTACATGGGATGTAAAGAGTTGTTCATATGATCCTTCCAATACGGAAAAACAGACGTTCAGTGTCAGTGGTACAGTTAAACTTCCGGAAGGTGTGGATAATAACAATAAACTTCCGCTTTCTGTAAAAGTGAAAGTCAGTGTAAAGGCATATGCTCCAAGGACAGTATCGTCAGCTGATAATAAGATTACGGGCATTGAGTATAATGGGAATTATACAACACAGTCTAAGATCTCCTTTGCGGCAGTTGGCGCAGGTATGGATAATACATCTCCAAGAAAAGGTGATACCAGATATCTTCCGCTAAATTGGACTGTGATCAATACAAATACCTGGAGTTCGGCACCATATACTGCCAGCTTCGGAATGGCGCAAAGTGGAGATTATACCTTAAAAGTAACTTTCCAGCTGCAGAAATTCGATGGGGCTTCATGGAAGAGCATAGAGGATTATGCTTCATGTAAAGTTCCGTTCCATGTTTCAAAAGCCAGTGTCACCGGACCGGGACAGAATTTGACACCAGCAGCAAACCGCAGGAATGCGGTAAGAACAGGAGACAGTACACCGGTTCTGCCATTTGTGATTATCCTTGTGGTAGCAGCAGTGGCTATTGGCGGTGTGATAATATACAAAAAGAAAAAATAAATCATACAGAAATCAAATTGCTAGCACTCATTTCAAATGAGTGCTAGTTTTTTCTTGACTTTTATGAAAAAGGGTATTACTATATATCACAGAAATGAAAAATTTAAAGGAGTGTGAGTTATATGGCTGCAAAGCATGGTAACTTATCGATCAACAGTGAAAACATTTTCCCTATTATAAAAAAATGGTTATATTCTGACCATGATATTTTTGTACGTGAGCTTGTGTCTAATGGATGTGACGCGATCACAAAACTGAAAAAGCTGGAAATTATGGGAGAGTATACTTTTCCGGATGATTATAAACCTTCTGTTCAGGTGGTTGTTGATTCAGAAAAGAAAACTTTGAAATTTATTGACAATGGTATCGGAATGACTGCAGATGAGGTAGAGGAATATATTACACAGATTGCTTTTTCCGGTGCAACAGAATTTCTTGAGAAGTATAAAGACAAAACAACAGACGATCAGATGATTGGTCATTTTGGTCTTGGTTTTTATTCTGCATTTATGGTGGCAGACGAAGTACATATTGATACACTTTCATATAAAGAGGGTTCAGTTCCTGTTCACTGGACTTGCGATGGAGGTACCGAATATGATATTCAGGATGGAAATAAGGATACCATAGGTACAGAGATTACTCTTTTCCTTAATGAAGAAAGTCTGGAGTTCTGTAATGAATACCGTATGAGAGAAGTTCTTGAAAAGTACTGCTCTTTTATGCCGGTGAATATTTATCTTTCTAAAGAAAATGCAGAACAGGAATATGAAACTATTGACGAGGCAGATCTGAAAGATGATGATGTTGTTGTAGAGCATATTCATGAAGAGGCCAAAACAGAAGAAAAAGAAAACGACAATGGAGAGAAGGAAATTGTTGAAATTTCTCCTGCAAGAGATCGGGTAAAGATCAATAAGCGTCCTGTTTCTTTAAGTGATCCGCAGCCGCTTTGGATGAAACATCCAAATGAATGTACAGAAGAAGAATATAAAGATTTTTATCGCAAGGTATTTATGGATTATAAAGAACCGTTGTTCTGGATCCATCTGAATATGGACTATCCATTTAACCTGAAAGGAATCCTGTACTTCCCGAAGATTAACACAGAGTATGACTCTATAGAGGGAACGATCAAATTATATAATAATCAGGTATTTATTGCAGATAATATTAAAGAAGTCATTCCTGAATTTTTGCTTCTTCTGAAAGGTGTGATCGATTGTCCGGATCTTCCGCTTAATGTATCAAGAAGCGCCCTTCAGAATGATGGATTTGTACAGAAAATTTCAGAGTATATTGCAAAGAAAGTAGCGGATAAGCTTACAGGAATGTGTAAGACTGAACGTGAATCTTATGAAAAATACTGGGATGATATCAGCCCGTTTATAAAATTTGGATGCATTAAAGATGCAAAATTTGCAGATAAGCTTCATGATTTTATTCTGTTTAAGGATCTTGATAATAAATATCTGACTCTGAAAGACTGCATCGAGGCAAATAAAAAGGAAAACACAGAAGAGGAAGCTGCTCAGACAGAAAAGCAGGATGAAGAGAAGGAACCGGAGAAGACAACCTTATTCTATGTTACAGATCCGGTACAGCAGAGCCAGTACATTAATATGTTTAAGGAAGCTGGCAAAAATGCAGTGATTCTTTCCCATAATATTGACACAGCATTTATTTCACATCTGGAGCAGAGGGATCAGACAATCCAGTTTAAGAGGATAGATGCAGATCTGACAGAAGAGTTAAAAGGTGAAGGAACTGCTGATGAGGAAACTGCAAAAACACTTACAGAGCTGTTCCGTAAGAATCTGAATAAAGAGAAACTGGAGGTTAAAGTAGAAAACCTGAAAAATGAGTCTGTTTCTGCAATGATGATGCTTTCCGAGGAAAGCCGTCGTATGCAGGATATGATGAAAATGTATAATATGTATGGTATGGATCCGGGAATGTTTGGCGGACAGGAAACACTGGTTTTGAACGCAAATCATCCACTGGTGAAATACCTGGCTGAAAATCAGGAGTCGGTTCATGCTGCTGTGATCTGCCAGCAGTTGTATGATCTGGCAATGATCAGCCATAAACAACTTTCTCCGGATGAAATGACAAAATTTGTTCAGAGAAGTAATGATATTTTAATGCTTTTGACAAAATAAAAAATTGATATAAGTTCTCCGGGTATTTTATCTTATGTGATAAGATGCTCGGAGTTTTTTTGTGAATAAAAAATAATAT
>SAMEA3387495__coassemble_3525_pt1 | contig 5418 bp, 9 predicted proteins | sample SAMEA3387495__metabat2_high_PE_036 | metagenome-assembled genome bin SAMEA3387495 (sample SAMEA3387495) | Felis catus | biome: Faeces | place: United Kingdom | collected 2012
AAGAAGAAATGGAAGTTTTTCAGTGCCCTTATAAATCAAAGGATTTCGCCATTTTGGCAATAAAATCGATGTGTGTTTCTGTTTCCATAGAGTGATGATATAATCGGAGGTTTACCCCAGGGGATATGCTTTGGGGAATGGGAGATATACATTTTGGCGAAAGGATACTTTTTCGCAAACGAAGTAGGAGGTGTCGTATGGAAGAACATAATGAGCTTGATGTTTTAAGTGAGACAAATTACATTGATGTATTAAAAGATATTCTTGAGACTTTTATGAACGAAGCAACAGATATTGCTGTGCAGGTGATGAATTCAGATATTGTGCAAGATGGAACAGAAATCTTATCACAGGTTGGTGAAGCGGTTTCTGGAGCCATTAAATCGCTAAAGGTTGCGCAGAAAATTGCAAGCATACCAACAGCTTTATATATGAAAAAGTTTGAGAGGTATTGTAAGGGGTTAACAACGATACCTCTGGAGAAAAGGCAAAAATATATGAAACTTCTTGGCAAAGAGAAGTTTAATAAAGAAAGTGTATTTGTGCTTAATGTAATAAATAGAATTGAGGAAAATGAGAAGATTCCTTTGTTTTTAAAGATTCTTAACGCCAAAATGGATGGCTTTATTGATGATAATGAGTACCATAGATTAATGATTTTGACAGATCGTACATTGTATAGCGATTTATTATATTTGAAGGATAATATTACAGAAGACCCTGTTAAATTGAATTCGGATTCTGACTATGGTCTTGCGTCAAGTGGTTTGCTGGTTACTGCGGGGAATGAATGGGTTGAAGGCATGGATGATGCAGACAACGGTGTCCGATTTAATTATACCTTGGCGGCAAAGAAAATGGCATATATTTTCTTCGGTGTTGAGTGTGCTATGAAACCATCCAATAAAGGTATAACTATTTTAGTTGCAGCTTCGAACGAGGAAGTGGAAGAACAACTCAATGAGCTTTTTAAATAATAATTTTGAAGTATGGGAAGAAATGAGGAAATAAGATGACCACAGAGTTATTAGAGATAATGCAAAAAGATATAAAACGATGTGAAGATGCTCAAAGTTCAAATGAAGGTACGCATCGTTTGTACCAAGCATTGATTGCAAAATATAATGGAATATTTGAAGGTTTTGAAAAGGACATACCAACCTTTGGAAAGGCAGCTTTTGGAGGTGGAGAGTTTAACTATAGACCAGAGCTGAATGCAATTAAAGAAAAATTAGAGTTACTCATTGTAACAGATAATGACAAAGATCCTCTGTTTAATTTTAAAGTCATGTATGAGGATGATTTGGATTCGTTGAAAAAAGCTATTTCCGATGCTGAAAATAGAGAGACACCAGAATCAGCAAAGTTACAGCTATATAAAGATGTAACTGCAAAGTATCATCCGTATATACCTAAACTTAGCGATGGTCTATATGATTATATTCAGGCATATGCATTTTATGATGATGTGTCTGGAGAATCGTTATTTCATAATCTTAAGCAAGTATATAATAAAATGTTGTCTTTTAAAGCGTTGGGGTATCCTTCACTGAAAGAAACGGTTCCTCAGAGCGTCCCAATGGTGCAGATAACAAATACAAACGAAAACAAAGTTGATGTCAATATTTCATTTAGTGATGTAAGAAAAGAAATTGAGAATATGTCGGCATTGCCGGATGCTGAAATAGAGGAAATTTTGAATAAAATTAACGAATTAGAAAAAATTGTTAAATCTTCAGACCGCAAATCAAAAAAGTGGGAAAATGCAAAAGGAATTGTTAAATGGATTGCTGATAAAGGCGTTGATGTAGGAATTGCATTGTTGCCGCTGTTATTGCAGATTAAGTAGGTATACATAGAAACGTAGTGTGAGGAATGCTGTATAAGGGGATAAAATCGTTACCCCACTTTGAAAACCCATTGCATACTTTCGCTATGCAGTATAAAATCAAAGTTCAGGGGAATGGAGAACGGGCGGCAGAAGTAATTGGTCGGTTTTTAAATTACGATTACACAAGATAAACCGAAACATACAAAAAGCATGGGCAGGACGCTGATGGACTGGCGGCTGTTCATGCTTTTTTCAGGAGAAGGGGAATGAAGATGGGAAAAGTAATAATCTGTGATTTGCAGAAGATTCCGGGAGTAGGCAAAAATATAGAAGAGGATTTGCTGAATATCGGAATCCGAACGATTGAAGATTTAAAAGGAAAAGATCCGGAAGAATTGTATCAAATGGATTGTATTTATAAAGGCTTTCAGGAGGATCGATGCCAGCTTTATGTTTTTCGGAGTGCGGTGTATTTCGCAGAGCATGAGGAACCTGAAGCCGAGAAATTAAAATGGTGGTATTGGAAGGATAAGGAGTATCCGGAAAAGGAACAGAAATGATAAGATTTGTAGAGAAAGAAGATATCGGACAGGTACTGTCTATGATGGAAGAAGTAAAAGAGGACTTTCCCGGATATCAGGAAGCAGGGTTTTTAGAGGTATTGGAGAAAGCGATTCAGAACAGAGAGGTGTTTTTAGAGGAGGCAGAGGGAGAACTGGTTGGAATGATTAGTTTTTCCCGTGAAGAAAAGGAGATTACCTTTCTTGTAGTGCGACCAGAGTTTCGCAAGTGTGGAATAGCTGGAAAACTGATTGAACGGGTAAAAAGCTGTTTTCGCAGTGGCGAGGAGCTTTCGGTTGTTACATTCCAGGCAGGGGATGAGAGGGGGATTGCGGCACGGCACTGTTACCATGCCAGTGGATTCAAGGATGGTGAGAAATTAACCGTATTTGAATATCCATGCCAGAAGCTGACGGTGACGATTTCCTGATTTCTTTTGAACATTGAAACAGGAAACGGATCATATCTTTGTTGCCATATTATGGAGAAAATAGGATTATGAAAAATTTTACTAGAGAAGATCAGTTTTTTTCTCTCTGCGGCTTGAATTGCGGATTATGTTCTATGAACTTAGGTGGGCACTGTCCCGGCTGCGGTGGCGGAGTGGGAAACCAACCTTGCAAAATAGCAAAATGTAGTTTGGAGCATGGGAAAATAGCATATTGCAATCAGTGTGGGCACTTTCCCTGTGAAAAGTATCCGGGAGAAGATGAATTTGATTCTTTTATTACATACCGCAACAGATACCGGGATTTTGAGAAGTTGAAAAAAATTGGTGTAAAAGCATATCAGGAGGAGCAGAGTGAGAAGGCTGCTATTCTGAATGAACTGCTTGAGAATTATAATGATGGAAGAAAGAAAAAACTTTTTTGTCTGGCAGTGAATCTTCTGGAGTTGGATGATTTACGAAAAGTGAAAGAGCAGGTAAAAGAAGATGAGGAATGTCTTTCCATAAAAGAAAAGGCGGCTCGTATGGCAGGATTGCTTCATGAGGCAGCCGATCAGAAGGGGATATGTTTAAAACTGAGGAAGAAGCCTGCAAAAGTCAAAGAGATGTAGGAGGGATATAGCCATGAAGATGCCGATGGAGGGAATTCGTTCAGAGATGTTTGCTCCATGTGGAATGAACTGCATGGTGTGTTATAAGCACTGCTATCACAAGAAACCGTGTGCCGGCTGTATTCCAGGAGATGAGGGAAAGTCGGAACATTGCCAAAAATGTAAAATTAAAAAGTGTGTGATAGGAAGAGAATTGTCTTATTGCTATGAATGCCCGGAATATCCCTGCAGGCAGTTAAGGTCTCTGGAGAAGAGCTACAATACCAGATATCATGCAAGTCTTGTAGAAAACAGCCGTATGGTACAGACACAGAGAGTGGAAATATTTATGGAGCAGCAAAAAGAGAAATTTACCTGTCCGGAGTGCGGCGGCATTATTTCTATTCATGATGCGGAGTGCAGTGAGTGCCAGTGGAAAATACAAAAGAAGAGAGAGGAATGAACGTATATGAAAAGGGAATTGGGAATTGCAAGATGCGGACTTGCCTGTTGTCTTTGTTCTGAAAATGTGACATGTTCCGGTTGTGATTCTGGAGAATGTCTGGATAAAGACCGATGTGAAAATCGCATCTGTTCTCTGGAAAGAGATTTGAAGCATTGCTTTGAATGTGAGGAAAATTGCAGAAGAGGGTTACTCAGCAAAATAAAACCATATGCGTTTACACTATTTGCAAAAAAATACGGGGAAGAAGAGCTGTTGGAGTGTCTGGAAAGAAATGAACGCAATGGGGTTATTTACCATAGACAGGGAATTACCGGAGATTATGATGATTTTGAAGATATAGAAATGCTGATGGAATTTATAAAAACAGGCAGGCGGTGATTAAAGATGAACACAGAGGAAATCAAAAATTATTGCCTCGGCAAATGGAAAGCTTATGAGGACAGTCCTTTTGGAGACGTCCCCATTTGCTATCGACTGAATAAAAAGATATTTGCACAGATTTATCCCAATCCACACGACTATAAAATTACGTTAAAATGTACGCCAGATTTCGGGCAGTTTTATCGTCAGATTTATCCGGGCGTGGTAGTTCGGGGATATCATTGTCCTCCAGTACAGCAGCCGTATTGGAACACCATTTATTTGGATGATTTTCCAGAGGATGAGTTGTAGAATATGATTGACCACGCTTATGATACGGTATTGCACAGCTTCAGTAAAAAGATTCAAAAAGAGATTTTGACAGTAGAGGAATTGGCGATACGGGATATTCGTCCGGAAGAATATTCATTTTTGGAGGATTTTTTGTATGATGCCATATATATACCAGAGGGCATGGAAACTCCGTCCAGAGAGGTTATCAGACAGCCGGAACTGGCGGTGTATATAGAGGATTTTGGACAACCGGATGATTGTTGCCTGGTGGCAGAATCAGGAGGGTTCCTTCTGGGAGCAGTGTGGTGCAGGGTATTGTCAGGGGAAAAGAGAGGATACGGAAACATTAGTGAACACACTCCGGAGCTGGCAATTTCCGTTAAGAAAGAATTCAGGCATCAGGGAATTGGAAAGCAGTTAATGAGGAGGATGTTCGTTCGGCTGAAAAAGAAAGGTTATGGGAATGTTTCTCTTAGTGTGAGCAGAGAAAATTTTGCCTTTGAAATGTATAAGAGTCTTGGATTTCAGATTGTGAAGGAGCAGGGAACAGAAGTGCTAATGCTGTTGGAATTGGGGTGACAAAGGATGAATTATAGTTTTTTAGATTTGGCAAAGGAAGTTTTGGAACGGGAGAATATCCCGCTTTCAGCAGAAGAAATGTGGATATCAAGAATAATGAGAATTCCTGTTTTACACAGGTAAGTAAGCGTCCTGCAAAATTTTTTCTGAAAGACAGGATAGCCGGACTGGCTCAGTATGAGGGAAAACAGGAAAAAGAGAAAGCAGGGGACAGACATGAGTTTAAAGAACGTGATTTAACCTATTGTGCTAATTCAATTTGAATTTATTGAAACCTCATAAAAGCCCA
>SAMEA3387495__coassemble_3771_pt1 | contig 5032 bp, 5 predicted proteins | sample SAMEA3387495__metabat2_high_PE_036 | metagenome-assembled genome bin SAMEA3387495 (sample SAMEA3387495) | Felis catus | biome: Faeces | place: United Kingdom | collected 2012
GATAACACAAGAGGTCTCAGGATAAAACAATCTGATGGAAAATACGTCAGATTCCCTTATGCCAAGACCTCTTTTATTATGCCTTAAAAGCGAAAAAATAGTTTGTTATAGTGTGCCTGATAATACTGGTATTGAAATCAGCAAGATGCGTGTGGAAGGTGTTTGGGGGCCGGCATTTAAGTTTGCGGTAGAGACTTCTACTGAATCAGGTGCTCAGTTCTATGCAGACTGGAAGCAGGAAGAATGGAGACAGGAGAGTCAGTACAGAATGGAGAATCGCTGCGAAATCTGTGGTAGTAACGGAAAGAGCATGCGTTGTCCGCTCAGAGTAGCAAATCCTGATTATACAGGAGCACCTGGGCAGAAGAAAACAATAGCGGTTAAGTGTGAAGAGTGCCCTTTTGGTTACAATCGCCTGTTTCGTCCTATGAATGGTAAGCTCAATTTCTCTACCCTTGATGTGCAGGATGGAGAGGGCAACGTCGATTCGTTTGAACCTGAATCTAAGAAATATTCCAATGCTGATACCTATATCAGACTTCTGAAGGATTTGGGAGATTATGTGACAGAGCACTACCCTAAGTATGCAAAATATGTGGAGCTTATCAATCTTCTTGGTTCAGAATATGATATGAAGACAGCTTCTCAGATTATGGGTAAAGCTGATAGTACATTGTATGACTGGGTCAAGAGACTCAGACTGATATATGATGAATTCAGAGGAACCATCGATTATCTGTAAAGAAATTGTGTGAATAAAGAAATCCACCCAGGCAGGTATTACATCTGCTTCGGGTGGATTTTTCGTTAATCCTTTTTATAAAATTTGGTATCGTAGCCATCGCCGCGGATAAGTATATCCGGCATCCAGTCAGGGGTTCTTCCCATAACAGAGCTGATGCTTTCAACGGATGCATCTTCACGGCATTCTATTATCAGTTCGTCATGGACATGACCGCAGATAAAGCAATGGGAGAGATTACGCATGGCAAAACAGAGAAGGTCTCTGGAAACTGCCTGAACAATGTTCTCCACAAACTTCGGGCCATATGACTCAATGCGTTCCCACTTCTTTGTGGATCCGACACCTTCATAGGTAACGGAGGTACCGCCGAACTGGTTCTCACCCAACTTTGGCTTTACATATGCTAATCGTCTGCCAGATGGAAGTTCGATGAAAAGCATGGCACTTTTATAAATGAAGCGGATATTACCAACTTCAGTTGTGGTGCGCATGGTAACAGCTTCCTTTACTGCAGCATCCACAGCCCACCAGAAGGCGGTGATATTAGGATTAGCATTACGCCAGGAATCGACCAGTGGCTGCAATTCGTCTTCGGTAAGTCCCATTTCCAAAGCACCCATAGATTTAAGAGCACCTACAGATCCACCATATCCAAGAGCAAGTTCGGCGATTTTACCCTTTTGTCTTAAGTGGGAATTGATACCGTGCTTCTCAACAGGAACACCAAACATCTGACTTGCAGAAGCACAATAAATATCTTCACCTTTTGCAAATACCTCTGAACGCCAGGTCTCACCAGCAAGGTGCGAGAGTACTCTGGCTTCGATTGCACTATAGTCCGATACTATGAATTTATAACCAGGCTTTGCAATGAAGGCTGTACGGATCAGCTGAGAGAGTGTATCAGGGATATCATTATATAAAAGCTGCAGCATATCATAATCACCAGTACGAACAATCTCACGTGCATCTGCAAGATCAGGAAGATGATTTTGCGGTAGATTTTGCAACTGAATAAGTCTGCCAGCCCAACGCCCGGAACGATTGGCACCGTAAAATTGAAACATTCCATGGGCCCGGCCATCATTACATACCGCATTCTGCATGGCTTGATATTTTTTGACGGATGATTTGGCAAGCTGGAGCCTAAGTTTAAGTGCATCAGCGACATCTCCAGTTGTATCTTTTATCATGACAGCCACATCTTTCTTGCCAAGAGATTCTGCTTCGATGCCATTTTCAGAAAGCCACTGCTTCATCTGAACTACACTGTTTGGATTGTTCAGATTTGTGATATTCTGCATAGCAACCATAAGTGATGCTTTTGATTTTTCATCGAAGGCGATAGCATTCTCAACTACAGCCATATCCAACATTATACCTCTGTCGTTGATTTCCTGATCCAGATGATATTCATCCCATACAAAGTATGGAACCGGGAAGCGAGAGAGTTTCTGCTTTATTGCCATTTCGATATCAACATCACGCTTATTGTATGCCTTAAAGGTTTCCCATTTATCGGGAGCATGTTCAGGAAGGTTTCTGGTTCTGCCGCCATTAACTTTGGTTGCTTTGCATGGAGAGCAGAAGTATCTGATGAGGTCTTTACCTTCTTTCATTTTCTGATCCTGAAGTTTAAGTACAGCACCGACACCTTCAAGTGAAAGCGGTAATCCCATATAAGCAGACCATATCATGGTACATTTCCAAGAGGCAGGATCCAGATATTTGGAAGCAGGATCTTCAGGAATGCTATAGCCTTTGAACTTATCAGGATAGTGCTTCTTTAACCAGTTGGAGATACAGATACGTTCAAAGGAAGCATTGAAAGCCCATTTGGTAACAGTATCATCAGTAAGTGCATCCATTATTTCTTTCGGAATAGTATCGCCACAGGCGAGGTCATATACTACAACATCTCCACCATCAATAGATACTCCGAATAACAGTATTTCAAAATTATCAGACTCAGCGTACTTGTAAACACCACATTTGGCTATATCAACATCGCTGTAAGTCTCCAAGTCTATCGACAACTCTTGTATTTTCATATATTTTCAGTCCTTTACAAAAAGTAGGCGGCAGCTGCAGAAGCCACCGCCCGAAGGTCAATGAGTTACATATTAGTCAAGGAAATCGTCCTCTTCTTCGGAAGCAAAGTCATCCTCTGCACGAGACTTGCCACCAAGAGGCTCACCGTCACGAATCTTCTGGAGATTGTTAAGACCACATGCGATACCCTTGTTACCGTTGCTGTTGAAAGCATAAAGATTGATGGAAGCTCTACCGTAAACACCGGAATATACTTCGGATCTCTCAAGGATAGGCTGTCTGTCTGCATCCACGATACCAGGAGCAGTAGCACTATTCGCGTTGATGAAGTAGCATCCCTTGTAAGCTTCATCATCAGGTCTTTCAAGATCACCATCACGAAGAGGTGTCTTAAGTACAGAGAGTGCAGGTACGGTCTTGCCGTTGCCTTTAAGCTTGGACTCACCTTCCTCATATGCTGCCTGGATAGCTGCCTTGATTTTCTCAACAGTAGCGGTATCAGACTTCGGAATGATGAGGGAGACACTGTACTTAGGTGCTCCACCATTGATTGACTTAGGATCCCACACGTTAGCGTAGCTCCATCTTGTGTTTACTCCAGTGATAACTTTTGTAGCATTCATAAACTTTGGCATGATGTTGTCCTCCTTATTCTTCTTCACTAAAATCATCTTTTGCCGTATTAAGTGCCGGTCTCTTATCTGACGCAGGCACCAGTGTAGGTTTACCCTGAGGTTTTGTAATAAGAGCACCCAGGAGCTCTTCGAACTTCTTCTTACCTCAGAGAGAAGTCATTGCTGTGATACCGAGAAGTTTCTTCTCATAAGGGTCATAACCGTTATCTTTGACAACAAAGGCAACTGCCTCTTCATCGGTGTATTTACGGTTTGCCCTGCCTTCAACGACTTTGAATCCGGGATATTCTGTTCCAGATAAAGCCTGCTGTAAGGCATATTCCTTGATGTCAGCTGCCCAGGCAGTGAGATCGTCAATCTTTGGAAGGATTGCTGCAATCTCTGTTTCGCTTAAGGAAGCAGGCATCTCAAAATCATATTTAGCAAGTTCCAGATTGTATTCTGCACGCTTGCGACAGGTAGCCTTAGCTTTGCAGAAGGTGCAGTGGTCACCGGCTTTGAATTCACCTTCACCGTTGAAAGCAAGCTCTGCTGTAGGCTTCAAGAAATCATCAGCCCATTTCAGAAGGTCTTCCTTCTTAATAGTGAAAGTGCTGACATTCTCACGGCGGGGTTGGAAGATGGTCATCTTTACAGAAGTAATGTCATAGATGCCATCGTAGATATCCAATGCTCCAAGTGCATAGCACATCATTTGCGGATTATCTTCTGCTTCTACCAAAACACCGAGTCCGTACTTGAAGTCGATGATATGTAATACATCATCCGCTACAATCAGACAGTCACCGGTACCGAATCCCTCAGGAACCCATTTAGAAAAATCAAGTCTCTGCTCAACCAGCACCTGTGGATCCTTGCAATGAGTTTTTGCTTCTGTAAGCTGCTCCATAACATAGGAACAATATTCATCTGTGCAGTAAGCCATTTCCTGATCGAAGTAATCCAGGTCATCTGTCGGATCGGGTGGATGCTGTCCGAGTGCGGTAAGCACTTTGAATTCACAAAGGCTGTGTGCATCGGTACCCTGTTTTGCATAAGGGCTGGCTTCATCTTTAATATCCGCACAGAGCTTTGCCGATGGTGGACAGTTTAACCACCTATGGCTTGCCGATGCAGAGAGAAGTGCATGTTTAGGCATTTCCGATTACCTCCGCTTCAGCGATAAGTGCTGCATACTGCTCAGCAGGAACATCTTTCAATGTGCCGCCATTTCCATACTTCTTAACAAGTGCTTTTACCTCAGCCCTGTGCTGTCCGCCGTCAATGTTGGACTTTCTGGAAAGTACCTCACGCACTGCTTCAAGGGTGTAGGCAGGTTCCTCTTTTTTTGCTTTTGCTTTGGCAGCAGGCTTAGGTGCCTCAATTGCTTTCTGTTCCGGAACATCGATTACTTTCAAATCCTTATCTTCTAAAGATGCAACCAATTCCCTGACAGCAGTAAGCACCTTCAAAAGGCTGCTCCCTGTGTTGATGATCTCGTCCAGTAACACGGACAATTCGCTCATTTTGCTCATGTTGTCTTTCTCCTTCCATATTCTGATTTTCAATAGGCGTTTGCGAAACGCCACAAGCCGCATAAATACGGCATTTTAACTTTTAT
>SAMEA3387495__coassemble_4895_pt1 | contig 3770 bp, 5 predicted proteins | sample SAMEA3387495__metabat2_high_PE_036 | metagenome-assembled genome bin SAMEA3387495 (sample SAMEA3387495) | Felis catus | biome: Faeces | place: United Kingdom | collected 2012
GACAGGTGGCTCACGCCACACCGGACTGGCGGCTCCGCCGCACCATAATAATCACCAGCGCCATATCCCAGCCCCCGAACAGCTCTGCCAGGGCGCTTCCGGCAAGAGCCAGGGTTGTAAAAATCTTGTATTTCATTCTGATTTTCCTCCGTTTTCTGTAAATTCTTCTTAAAAAAGGGTATAGAAAAGGAAGCGGCAGGATATACCGCCTCCTTAGTACAAATATCTTAAACTTTTTTTATATAAAACTCTCGATCTCCCATATGGTTAATAATTGGTCTCCACCTCAATTTTTTAGCACAAAGTATTGTTCCCATATAGTCATCTAAATCTGCTTCTGATAATCCTCCATAGTCACACCAATAAATCAATTCGTTTTTCATAAACATAGTGGCATCAAGTATTTCACATGTATACGTTTCATCTAATGGTAATAATTTTAGATATTTTAAACCTTGAAATTCCATTTCAAACATACTATTTCTTTCACTTTGGCATTGAAATACCACATTTAATATTCTCTTATCGTTTACCGGATACATTTCATATCTATCATTTACATATGCCCCACTTGAGTATTTCAATTCTTTAATACAACAGTCATGAAAAAAATTTATTTTTTTCATAAAATCATTCATTTCTCTTTCTGCAGAAATCTCGTACCACATACAATCCTCCTCCATATTTATCCTGTTTTCCTATATTACTTTCTATATGTATGTGTCCATCCACAAGGCAGCAGGATTCTGTCTTTATCGGGGTCTCTTTGTGACAGAATCTCGAAAATATTTTCTTTCATTCTGTCATATTCCTCATAGCCAAACCCCTTCTGCATTCCGGGAATATACATTTTTTCTTCTTTTAAAACCACCCCGACCGGAAGGGCAAAAAAACTGTTGCGCTGGAGGATCTCACCGCAGAATATCTCTTCAAAAACTTGAGATTTTTCTTCCACATAAATAAAATATGTTACATAAGGAAATCCTAATGGCAAAGTTCTTTTGGAAGCATGGCAAACTTCTTTACGGACAAACTGGTTCATCATTTCAATGTGCTCTTTTTTTAAACGGCGCTGGTACATTTGAACAAGTATTTGTAGATTGTTATTTTCGCGGTCTTCTGCTGCATCCAGTTTTATATTATCCTCCATATTCCCACCTGTCCCTAATAGCAAATATTCCGTTCCATGAAACTTTTCCTGAAACGCCGTCTCAGTTTCATTAAACATTTTAGAATATTCTGAAAATCTTTTATAAAAGAATGTTTCATAATTATTATTACGGAGACATTTTCTGCATATTGCTTTTTCTTTAAAGAATGCACCCTGGTTCTTTTTTCTCTCAGCGTTAATAATTCCATTATAGTATATATAAAATGCCAACCACAAAACCCTACTAATCGCTAACGAGGAAAAAATTATAAGATCAGGCCATACAACTGAATAATACCTTCCCACATTTTCCAATCTGGTAAAAGCAACAATAATATATATACTCCTTATTATCATTACAGGCATTTGAATCATTGCAATAATCTGGCAAAAATAATAACCTTTCAGCTTTGCCATTTTGCTATTAGGATTCCTTTTATAATTCTTCCGAAAACATCCTTTTACATATAAAGGATTTGACGAGTCTTCCCGCAGGGCGACTTCTGATGCTTTATACCTGTTACGTCCAAACTCATTGCACTGTGACACACGAAATTCATATCCCCAATTCCCAACCAATACCACAGGTAAAAAAAACACATCCAGAAAAAGTCCCAGATGGCCTCCCCAACTCCCCCGCATTACATGGAAGACAAGTAAAATCACAAACATCAAAAGAAATATGATATATTCCTTTAAAATATCAATAATATCTCTAATAACCATTTCATAATGCTTCGCTTTTTTTCTGCGCTTTATTACAGACTTCATTCACTTCCCTCCATAATAGTTGTATAAACTTTACAACGGTATCTCCGGAAGCGGCAGGGTATACCGCTTCCCTTAAACATTACTTTTTTCTATTTTGACAAGAAAAATAATTCGGTGGATATTGCCATCTTACAGCATCCTTTCCCGTATCCAAGCTTTTTTCTCGTTGAACAATATGCTTCTGAATAAATAAATTATCCTCTGATTTTATTCTTGCTTCACTTCCCATATACCGATTAGAAGTATAATTACATATATATCCCTCCTTATCATATTTCACGGTGTATAACGTACGACAAAGTTTTCCATACTTCAACCCACCATTTTCTACCGGAAAAAGGTACGTCTCAAAAATCCATTTATCCAGATTCCCTTTTTTATATATATAAGATTCTTTATCAATACTGCAAATACCCAAATCAGGAAAATAATTTGTTTTTTCAAGATATTCAGGCTTGTCCCCTTCACATTTCACTACATCTATATATGAAAGAAAATAAATATCTGATTCCTCATCTCCCACAATTCTATATTTCAAATAAAAAATATAGTTTTCGGAATATAGAATTGAACAAAAGTATCGAGGTTTTTCTTTCAGATATGAAAACGCTGAAATCAAATTTCCGTCTTTTCTATACTTAAACCTATATACTTGATTTCTTTTCCGGGGAATTTTTTTATAAAAAGTTCCCCTTTTTTCATTTCCCGTAATCAAGTCAATTACAGGGCTTGGTGTATGTGCCCCCAAATCAGAATATCTATAATTACTATATTTTTCATATTTCACCTGATTCTCTTGAATATCAAATAACTCACGTCCAATACCATTACACATTTCCTGCAAAATTAGAAACAATACACTTTTTTCCATAAAATCAGAAATACATTTTTCTTCAGATGATTTTGTGATATTATTTCCTGAAAGATTATTATTAAATCTTTCCTGATTATGCTGTTTATAAAACTCTGATAATTTACAGATTGTATTTTTATACTTTTCGTATTCATTCTCTCCCAAATATTTTTTCGTCTGAATCTCTATAATCTCCGGCACATTAAGAAAAGCATTTAAACACTTATATGACTCCTGATATATTTCCTGCTTTTCATAAAATTCACTAGTCAGTTGTCTCCAAAATATGTTTTGTTGATGCATATATTTTCTCTCCTCTTTTCTTGGCTTAGATAATCAAAACTTTACGTCAGACTTCCAGTCAGAACCAGACCAAAAACCCGCTAAATTCAACCTTAACGAGCTTTCCATAAGTAGAGCAAAATAAAATCAACCAGAACCGGGTAAATGCCTTAAATTCTTTCATAATCCTGTCTATATTGAGAAGCGCAAGACTTACATATATTTTTTCTTTACAGAGTTTCTGGATATTTTGAATTCTACGCTCAAAATCTCAATCTCCACTTTCGTCTCCTACATTACCCAATGATCCTATGAAATCTATCGCTTTATGTGCCACGAATCCTGCAACTGCTGATGCTGCTTTTTTATCGCGCCAACTACTAATTTACCCAGCCAACTTCCTATTGAAATCACAGAACAGCCACTGTAATCTGCAAGATTTACTGCATTATTTTCGCAGTATGCATACATATTTTTTTCAAGACTTCCACTGTTTACCTGTCCATCCGCACAGATAAACCTTCTAATCTCCGGATCATAATACCTGTTCTTCAGGTAATACATTCCCGTCTCTTTGTCGTAGTAGTAGCCTCTGTAGCGGAAAGGATTCAGCTGACCTATAGTGTCTTTCCTGCTTCCTATGATGCTCAGGATTTTTCCCCACCTGTTATAAGTATAATTTACAACGGTATCTCCGGGCTTGTCAATTCATCT
>SAMEA3387495__coassemble_5608_pt1 | contig 3308 bp, 4 predicted proteins | sample SAMEA3387495__metabat2_high_PE_036 | metagenome-assembled genome bin SAMEA3387495 (sample SAMEA3387495) | Felis catus | biome: Faeces | place: United Kingdom | collected 2012
TAAATTATTATTTGTACCATTTTTTAGTTATTTTTTACAATTTATTATCATGAAAATATACAAAATAGATATATTGACTTTATGCAGATATAGGTATAACATTTAATTACAATGTATGAAGAAAATTCATACCAGATAATATGCTTATAAGGTGAATATAAGCAGTACGAAGGAGTGAACTAGAAATACATGTTGACAATAACTAAAAAATCTGCAACACAACTGGCTCTTGAAAATCTACAGGCTTATATTGCCGATGATTCAGTACTGATCGGAGATCGTTTCCCCACTGAGAAAGAATTGTGCACCACGCTCGGCGTAGGACGGGGTACTGTCCGGGAGGCTGTAAAAGTTCTTGTTTCACAAGGTCTTCTTGAGATTAAACCTGGACTCGGTACTTTTATCAAAAGCAAAACTCCTGTACAAACAAATTCTCTTTCTACCTGGTTTGCTACCAATGAAGTGGAATTACAGGATCTTACCGTTGTCCGTTCTGCTCTGGAGCCATTAGCAACCAAACTCGCCATCGAAAAATGCACTGAACAGCAGCTTGCAATGTTAAAACGCAATCAGCATAATGCAGAAAAAGCTGCGGAACAGTGCGACGCAGCCTTATTAGCACACTATGATGAAGAATTCCACCGGACTATTTTTATTATTGCAGGAAATGTTTTTTTAATGGAGATCAATGATATCATCACCAAACAGTTGGCACAATTTCGTCAAAATACCTTTAAGATCAAAAAAAATATAGATAATTTTATTCCTGCGCATAATGCGATTATCAGAGCTTTTGAAACACATGATATGGCACTGGGAGAAAAAAAGATGAAACAGCATATGAAAAAAGTTGCCAAAGATCTGGAAGCAAGTAAATTCAATTCATAAACTAATAAATTTCATAACATCCTGAACGTGGATATGTCCGCTCATACGTCTAATAAAAAATCAAAAAATGAACAGAACAACTATCTGTAGAAAGGACCTTATGAATACTTTAAATAACAATATTTTCAAAAAAATTTTTTCTGCTCTGGAATTACCCATGAATTCGGACGAGACCCTTAACATAGAGATGCTTTCCAAACTGATTGAATATGAACTCAGTATAGGAGTTGAGGGATTTTACTGCATGGGTTCTTCCGGTGAAGCGCTGCTTCTGAGTCTGGAAGAACGAAAAAATGCTCTGGAACAAATTCTGAAGATTGTCGATAAACGGGTTCCTGTCATTGCTCATGTAGGAACTGTCCGTACAGAAGACGCCATTTGTCTTGCTCGTCATGCAGCTGCTGCCGGAGTTGATGCCATATCTATGATCCCGCCCTATTATTATAAATTCACCATGGATGAGATCATAACCTATTATGAAAATATCATTCAGGCAGTTCCGGAAATTGGCGTCATCGTATATAATATCCCACAGTTTACGGGTATAGAATTTAATAAAGACAATGCCGGAAGACTTCTCTCTAATAAACAAGTCATCGGAGTAAAGCATACCTCCAACAATCTTTATGCATTAGAGCGAATGAGAAGCGCTTATCCTGATAAAGTATTTTTCAATGGATTTGACGAACAGTTCACAGGAGCTCTTGCAATGGGTGCTGAAGCAACAATCGGAACTACTGTTAATATTTTTGCTCCACTTTTCACCAAAGCTCGTGATCTTTTTTATTCTGGAAAAGTTTCCGAAGCGTTAAAAATACAGACGGAAATCAATTATTGTGTAGAAGAAATGTGTAAAGTAGGAATATTCAGTGCTGTTAAATATATTCTGACAAAAAGAGGAATTATCTCCGGTAACTGCCGAAGACCCTTTCATCCGCTTTCTTCAGAAGAGTGTCTCCAGATGGATAAGCTTATCTGTCAATATGACTCTTATCTTCTGAAAATCCAATAAGAAGTGAAAAAATCCCCCGGTCTGCAATCCGGGGGATTTTTCAAATAATCATTCAATCACATATGCGTTTACAATTTCTCCGTAATATGCCACGTGCACATCACGATTGGAACCGGTAAAGGAACTGTCCACATTCTGAGGATAAAACTTCTCAACGGTTTCTTTGTCCATTGCATGAATATCCTGCAGCTGCTTATAAACAATCCGGCACTCCAGAGTCAGTGGAAACTCTCTGATTCCGGGAACTGAAATACTCTCCGGCTCCTCCAGAGTCAGGTTCAGTTCCTTGATCTTATCTGTATCACGTCCGGATTTGGAACCGCAGAATCCAAGGGCTTTTTTCTGGCTGTCATCCAGAGGAATGTTCACCGTAAACTCTCCGTTCTTTTCCAGAAGTTCTCTGGTAAAACGGCCTTCGCGAATCACTGTAATAAATACAGGTTTTCCCCATTCAATTCCCAGCATTCCCCAGGAAATCGTCATGGAATTTACCTTGTCTTCTGATTTTGAGGTGATCAGAACCCCATTTCTGAGTCCTTTCAGGATTTCTCCTGTATGTTCAAATACATCAATTTGTTTCTTCATATCCGATATCCTCCTTGTCTGCATTTTAAGCTGACTTTATCATATGACAAAAAGCTTTTGATTGCAAGAAGAACCCCTTTCCATTCCGAATATACCGTTGCTGTTCACAGCAACAATATCTTTTCATTTTTCTCATTTTTTGTGGACGGACACTTTTCACCCTGATATAATAAAATAACTATAGAAAAGGAGTTTTTCACATGACAAATACAGTAAAAAATTCAAATCTCACCCTTAGATATTCTTTTATACAGGGCTTTTACTGGATGAATTTTTCCGCCATTATGGGCTTTGCCAGTCTTTATCTTCTGGACAGCGGATTTACCAACACTGAAATCGGCATGATCATGGCAGTTGCAGGGATTATTTCTGCCATACTTCAGCCGGTGATCGCAGGATATGCTGATCGCCCATCAAGTCCTTCTTTAAAAAAGATCGTACTTGTCCTTATACTGTTCCAGCTTATCCTGGGGCTCCTGATGCTTCTTTCTTTCCGAAAAACTATTTTTTTTACCGGGCTCCTTTACGGAAGTACAATCACACTTCTGCAACTTTTGAACCCTTTTATCAATTCCCTTGGCATGGAAAGCATCAATCAGGGAAAACGTCTGAATTTTGGAGCCGCCAGAGGCATGGGGTCCGTTGCCTATGCCATTATGTCCTATCTTTTAGGAGCCATTGCAGAAAAAGCAGGAGCCGTATCCGTACCATTTTCTATTTCTGTTCTCTCTCTGGCTTTTGTAGGAGCGCTGATTCTGTTTCCATTTCGCAAGGGGCTATCGGTTAATACCGATTTTTAGGCTCTAAATCTTAAAATACGAAT
>SAMEA3387495__coassemble_6217_pt1 | contig 3017 bp, 5 predicted proteins | sample SAMEA3387495__metabat2_high_PE_036 | metagenome-assembled genome bin SAMEA3387495 (sample SAMEA3387495) | Felis catus | biome: Faeces | place: United Kingdom | collected 2012
GGCAGTAAAAAGTGTAGTTGTAAAATGGGATGGAGGACATTGATATGACAGTAGATATTGACACTTTATTTGAAATGTTGGATGAGAGAAAACCTATAGAGCTTCAGGAAGAGGCTATCAGGGAAGCGAGAAAGATAAAATCCTTATCGATATTCATGCAGCCTATAGAATATAAATTGTCGTGGAAAAATTGTGCAAAAGTAATCTGTGAAAAAACGGATGAAGAATTAAATAGTTACAAATATGAGATGTTGGAGTGGCTGCGGGATCTTAATTGGCCGGGAGCATTTTTGATCATGGAAAGACTGGAAAAAATGAATCCTCAGTTGTTGTTGAACGCTACCATTTATGCAGTAAAGCAGGCGCTCCTGCTAAAAGATAATGAATGGCTGACCTATATGTCATATCTTTTAAAAAATAAAAAATTTTATGATGCACTTTCTGAAGAAAAAAAATATCAGAAAATAATGAAAAGATATTATGAATCTTATTGGGGAAAATTAGACTACTGATTAGTTTGATTATAAATAATAATATCAGAACATTAGTTTTGAAGGAGGCGGTATTCATGATGCGTCCGTCTGCCATACTACAGGCGCCTTTACATATGATTGTTGGGGTAACAGATGAATTGATAAGCCCATAGATATCGCTGTAAATTATAATTATGTATTACCTGAAGAACAGGTTCTTCTGGAACTGTAGGAAGAAGAGTTAAGGCAATATATTGAATTTCGTTTTGTAGTATAAATATTTTTAACCTGATTCAAAAAATGAGGAGGGAATTAAATGAATGAATATTATGTAGAAACGATGAAAACTAAAAAAATATACGATGATTTTATATATCATATGTTATCCCATAGTGATTTCTTTTCAGTGGTCTATTACAGACTTAGGAAGGACAGCCCTTTAAATAAGTATTTAAAAGAATATAAAAAAGCTTTGAGGCCATATATATTACATGCGGAAAATGCACATAAGTGGCCGAATATGGAGACGTGGGATAAACGTTCTGTATATCGACTGGCATTCTATTATGCAGATATGAAATGTTATGATATTCTGACTAGAGTAAACGACATTTTTGAATGGGATTATCCCAGAGCACCCATGGATTTATGTTTTTATAAAGACGGATACTGTTGGTTTGCACTTACTGCACATGAATATGATGCATTTGTGTACACAAATAATGAGAAAGATATTCAAGAACTTCGGGAGTTAGGAGTGACTGTGGAATTTTCGGAAGATAATGCAAGCTTATTTCATTATGATTTAGAAAAAGAAATGAATCATTATCGTACAAAAATCTTAAATAAGAAGAACAGTTCTAAGTAGATATACTTATAACAGCTGGGCGAAAACTTAAATATTACAATTGGATTAATCATGAGACGGGCATTATCTGCCTATTCGGGAGGGAGAATGTTAATATGACGGTAGATATTGATACTTTATATGAAATGTTGGATGAGGAACAACCGATAGAGATTCAGGAAGCAGCTCTTAGAGAAGCGAGAAAGATAAAATCCTTATCTGTATTGATGCAGCCTGTAGAATATAAATGGTCGTGGGAAAATTGTGCAAAAGTAATCTGTGAAAAAACAGATAAAGAATTAGATACTTATATATGTGAGATGCTTGAGTGGCTGCGGGATCTCAATTGGCCGGGAGCATTTTTAATTATGGAAAGACTGGAAAAAATGGATTCTCAGTTGCTGGTGTATGCTGTTAGATATCAGGTAAAGCAGGCGCTTCTGTTAAAGGATAATGAATGGCTGACTTATATGTCATATCTTCTGAAAAATAAAAAGTTATACGATGCACTTTCTGAAGACAAAAAATATCAGAAAATAATGAGAAGATACTATGAATCTTACTGGGGAGAATTAAAATACTAAGTATTTTGCTTGCCAATAGTAATGTCTGAACATTAATGTTCAAGGGAGGCGGAAACCTGTGAAAAGAAAACCGGATCATAGATATGATGAGACTGGTAAGGTATTTTTTGGAGTACTTATTTATTTGTTTGTTTTCGTATATGGTATGAGGGATATATATAGAAGAAGTACAATCGAAACGATAAGCTATATTATCTGTATGGGATCCGGATGGTGTCTGATTCCATGCGCTAATTTTTTGCAGTATCGTTCTTACTATAAATGGATAGATTGTCTGGATGAATGGAATCCTTTATATGTCCGGGGATATTTTCGGAAACAGGCAGGGAAATCCTGTGTTTGGGCGGATTTAAAAGGGCTGTTCTGCTGTCAGAAAGCGATACTCATATGTTGGATTCTTTTCTTGTTGTATGAAATCGTTTTTCGAAATTATTTGACATCTTTTTATTCAGAATATATTTTTTATGGTTTTGAAATTGTTTTAGATGGGGCAATGATAAGAGAACTTTATACAGTAATATATGATAAAGAAGGGGATATGTCAGGATATAAAGTAAATTCATATATTGGAAGCAGATTGGCAAAAGATGTATTACAGAAAAAATTTGCACATATATCCGGTTATAATGAGTTTTATTTGTCAGAAAAAGATAGATTGGATACGGGAAAGGATTCCTTAAGATGGAAATATCCCCCCAATTATTTTTTATGTCCGGATATAAAAAAGTAATGTTCAAGAAGGTACACCGACTCTATCATTAATTGCAGAACAGACCTGGTTTTGGGGAGAAATAAATGAAAGAATATTTTGTAGATGAAATAAAGAATAAAAAAGTATATGATAACTTCATACAATATATGCTGGAACATAGTGACTTCTTTTCAGTGGTTTATTTCAGAAATCGAAAGGACAGTCCTTTGAATAAATATTTAAAGAATTATAAAAAAGCTTTGCGTCCATATATATTACATGCGGAAAACACACGAAAATGGTCAAATCAATAGAAAAAAATGAGGAAGAAGAGTCCGTCTGAGAGACGGAATCCTCTTCCTTTTTGGTTGTTAGGGCAAGGCCCTGTTTTACATTGTGAAGTTTTTCGTTGATCCGAAAAA
>SAMEA3387495__coassemble_7544_pt1 | contig 2524 bp, 2 predicted proteins | sample SAMEA3387495__metabat2_high_PE_036 | metagenome-assembled genome bin SAMEA3387495 (sample SAMEA3387495) | Felis catus | biome: Faeces | place: United Kingdom | collected 2012
ACCTGCGGCCTCTGCGTCCCGAACGCAGCGCTCTACCAAACTGAGCCACGCTTCGTTTTCTTTATTTGTCAGTCATAACTCGCGACTGCAAAAATTATTATATGCATTTCGGATGCATTTGTCAACACTTTTTTCAAAAAAATTCAAAAAACATTCCAAAAATGTTTCCCCTGTTTCAAAAAACACAAAAACACCTGCAAATACGGCAAAATCCGTTGAAATCCCTGTCCTTTTAAGCTATATTAAAATCACAATACCGAAAAGGGGTAAATTTTATGGACATAAAAAGCATCAGCACACACTGTACCCGGACAGAATTTGTAGGAACTGCAGTTCTGGACACCATTGGACTGGTAATCTCGGGTATTGATGATACACTTCTCCAAAAAATGAATATCGGCACACGCTATCATACGCTTGGACTTTTTAGTTCCCGTACCGGAGCAGCAGGACAGATCACTGCCATTGATGATGCCGTAAAAGCCACGAACACGGAGGTTCTCTCCATAGAGCTGCCCAGAGATACCAAGGGCTGGGGCGGACATGGAAACTATATCGTCCTTGGAGGAAATGATGTTTCGGATGTACGCCATGCTGTAGAACTTGCTCTGGAGCTTACCGGAAAATATGCCGGAGAGCTTTATATCAGCGAATCCGGTCATCTGGAATTTGCTTTTTCTGCAAGTGCAGGACCGGCTCTCCAGAAAGCGTTTCATGCAGAACCGGGACAGGCCTTTGGTTTTATGGCAGGTTCTCCTGCTGCCATTGGTCTTGTTATGGCAGACACGGCTATGAAATCTTCTGCTGTAAATATCATCAGCTATATGACACCGGATATCGGAACCAGCCATTCCAATGAAGTGATCCTTGCGCTTTCCGGAGACGCCAGTGCCGTAAAGGAAGCAGTTCTTGAAGCCCGCCAGATTGGCCTGGAGCTTCTGATCGGAATGGGAAGCTACCCGCAGATTCCGGGAACTCCTTATCTGTAACCATATCACTTTCCGAGGCAGTTTTTCAGCTCATGCAGACAATTTTACAGCTTTCAAAAAAATGGTGCATCCTGTTTTACTCAGGCTGCACCATTTTTTTACTTCATTATTTAATTTAACTGATACACATCCGCATACTGAAGTCCGAAGCTCAAAGCCTCTGCATGGCTGTCAAAATAAATATCCACATGACCATACGGTGTTCCTAAATCCTCTACCGTATATACAGTTCCGTTGATCAGCAGCTGGGTTCCAAATGGAACTCCCGCCATAGCTACTGTATGTCCTGAAGTCGGCATAGCTCCGCTTGCTGTTGCATTTCCCGCAGTTCCGCAGCACTGGGCACAGTTACAATATGCTGTAAGCGTAAAGTTTCCAAGATATGTGCCTTGTCCGGAATTCGACGAATCAGAAGAAACGTCAGAACTTCCGGCATTTTCAGATGTATCTTCCGATATGCCGGCATCCTCTTCTGGTGCTTCTTCCACGATCACATCACTGCTTGAAGAACTGCTCTCAGAATCCATGGTATCTGTTTCCGGATCAAATTCCGGCAGCTCCTCAGCAGTCTCCTCGGCTTCTTCCTGCTCCTGTGCTGCAGCTGCTTCCGCTGCCGCCGCAGCCTGCTCTGCAGCCGCCTGGGCCATCAGAGAAGCAATACTGTTATCTGCGCTGTTCACCTGTGCCATAAGGATACTTGCTTCTTCCTGGCTGGCGCTGATCTGGCTGATATAAGAATTAATGCTGTCATTTGTTACTGAAACCAGTTCCTGCACCTCCTGCTGTCTGGCATTCTTTTCATTCAGAAGTGCAGTAATGGATTTAGATTCTTCTACAGCCTTTTCTTCATGCTGCTGAATGTTTTTCTGAGTTGCCTCATATTCCTTCAGCATGTTTCGGTCATATTCAGACATCATGGAAATATTATTTGCCTGATTCAGGAAATCAGCCAGGCTCTCAGATGCCAGAAGAGTCTCAAGCATAGAACTTCCGCCTTTTTCATACATGTAGACAATACGAAGTTTCATAGCTTCATACTGATCTTCTGCTCTTTTTTTCGCCTTTGCCAGTTCCAGCTGAATCTTTTTCAGTTCATCTTCTTTCTCAGCCGCCTCAATACTAAGCTGGGAAATGCTGTTTGTCAGTTCATTATATTGTGCATCCAGTTCTGCCATATAGGATTCCAGTTCCTGCTTCTTGTCCTCAAGACTGCTGATATTCGCCTGGGTCTGAGCAAGTCCTGCCTGAGCCTCCTGCTTCTGGGCCTGTGCCGCTGCAATCTGATCTTCTGTGGAAGCAAAAACTCCTGTTTCCATAGATATCACCAAGGCTCCGGTCAGCATCAGTGAAAGAACTTTCTTCATACTCATAAAAACACCTCGTCAATTTTTTCGTAGGACAAGTATAACAATATCTCGAAGAAAAATCAATACTTTTATTTTATTTTTGTAACAAGTATGTAATATTTGGAATGAAATCACAAAATCACGACCACCGGCTTAGCCGGTGGTTTGCTTTGACCCTATAAGGGTCTG